>Ga0247843_1000624_pt1 | contig 81153 bp, 68 predicted proteins | sample LaCruzMarch2017__FD_192420 | JGI IMG/M metagenome (GOLD analysis project Ga0247843, IMG submission 192420) | Freshwater microbial communities from meromictic Lake La Cruz, Castile-La Mancha, Spain - LaCruzMarch2017_8m | ecosystem: Environmental > Aquatic > Freshwater > Lake | place: Spain... | reverse complement strand
AAAAGTCCGAAGTCGGAAATAATTTTACGCCTGCAAACCAAAACCAAAAAAATTAACTAATTTTAAAAAGAAAATGTCCTAAGTTGTTTATGCTTAAAAGTACAGATTGGTTTGACTACATACACCTGAAATTTGGCCACTTCCTATCGAAGAATGGTCGTTTTTGTTTTTGCCAGTTCCAATTGTTTTAATTTCTGTCTTATTTAATAAAACATTAAATACTAAAAACTTGCTTACTGTATTGTTTATAGAAATTATGATTGTAACGCTATACAGAGTATATTATATTATCCAATCTGACCCTGAATTGGATTGGGAATTGAGAAAGATTGTGGTTTATAGATTAGACGCTTTATTGTACGGTTTTGTTATTAGAATTTTTTCAGATAACTATTCTCATATTTTAAATAAAAACAAATTTCGGCTTTTAATTATTGGAATCGTGTTGTCTTTCGGTTTTTACTTCTCAAAACCTTATTTACCGATGTTGCTATATAAAAGCTTATTTTTTACTGTTATTCCTATTGGAATGAGCCTTACTTTACCATATTTTTATTTTGTAAACTTTAATAAATTGTCACAATGGTTAAAATCTATTTTAACACATTTCAGTCTCACAAGTTATGCAGTTCTTTTATCGCATTTGTATTTAATACAATTTGGGATGCTTTGTATTTACGTTCCATTAAATTTAAATGAGGCTCTTGTTTTTACTAGTGTGTATTTGGCTTTTGTCATTAGTTTTTCAACATTGTTTTTTAATTATATTGAACGTCCTATTTTATTGTGGAGAAAAAAAATATGAAAATGCTATACAATATCTCGTCGGATAATCTTATATTTATTTATACTTGTTTGGCATGAAAAAACATATTATTAACCTACTTAATAAAAATGATATTACTGAGCTAACTATTGCTGACGTTGGCGCAAAAGGCAGCGTAGAGTTTATAGAAGAACTTTTAGGAATTACTACTATTCATGCTTTTGAGCCAAACCCAGTTGAATGTAATAATCTTAAAATTCTCTATAAAGACTATCCTTTCAAAACTTTTCATCTCAATGAATTAGGCTTAGCAGAAAGTTCAGGCGTAGCAACCTTCTATTTAACTAATCATAACTCTATGAGCAGTTTTTTAAAGCCTGATATTGAGAATTACGAAAAGCATTTTGGGTCATATAATGAATTTAGTTCATGGAAAAGTAATATTGATACTCAAGAAACCATTTCCATCAAAATTCAAAAAGCAGATGAGTATTTTAATGATAAAGACGTTGATTATTTAAAGCTTGATACACAGGGAAGTGAATTGTATATATTAAAAGGCGCTAAGAAACTTATACAAAATAAAAAAATTCATGTCATTAAAGTAGAGGTGTCCACAATACCAATTTACAAAGATCAAGCTTTGTTTTCGGATATTGATTTGTTTCTTAGAGAAAACCATTATGAGTTAATTGATTTTATTACATACCGTAATGAGAACACGTCTTTGTTAAATAGAGGTCAAGTTCATGCTCATTATGCTCCCTGCGGCGATGCTATCTATGTTTTGGTTGATAACGAAGCCCTGAAATCTTGCAATATTAAAAAAGGAATTTTTTTATATTGGTTGGGATATACTAGTATTGCCAATTTCTTTTTCGAAAAAGCAGCTCTATCAGTTGATGATATTAATACATTAAAATCAATTAAAACTAGTAATCATAAATCTTTCTATTTGAGGTTTTTGAAGAATATAATTCCCCCTGTTCTATTTAAATTAATGAAACGAATTTAATAATTTGAAAAAAATACCACTCATACTTTTCTCGCTTTTACTAATATTAATTTCATTTTCTTTTCTCCAAAAGGATAATGTCTCTATAAATTTATCATATAATTTAAATTATAAAAATGATAGCTGGCAAAAACAACGTACGGGTTTTTTATGGGCACTTTCGTATTTAGGAGCAGATTTGCCAAAAGGCTCCTTTGATAAAAATATGGAATGGATAGATAGTAGTAGTTTTAAAATTAATTTTAATTCACTTGGATTTGATGAGCATGCTTTAAATGAGCTTAAATCAATAACAGATGGCATTAAAAACACACCTTATTATATAAAGCATCATAGTATCGATGTAGGTCATTTTATTGCGTTAACAATAGGCAGCAGCCCACATTATTATGCAATTACAAACATGCCAGCAAATTACAGCCAATTTTTAGCGTCCCATGAATTCGAAAATCCTATAGTATTTTCTGTCACTAAATCATCAGTTGCCAAACATCATCGCGTTGTTAAGTGTAAAATAAATAAATCAGTTTTGAAGACTGCATTTATTGCAGAGGAGGGTGGTGGTGAGATAAATTCAAATTTCATTCCGGAGTTTTTTGAAACTATGGATATTATGAAAAATGGTCAACTACGTTTTGCAATTTATAATGCAAATGGGAGTTTAGTAAATGCAAGTCCTGTTGAGTTTGGGAATGCTGGCAAACCTGCTAAATGTTTATGGTGCCACGAAATTGTGATACAGCCGCTATTTGGTAAAACAGATTCTGTTGCAAATAGTATTAGTCCCAGAGAGTTTCAAAAACTTGTTGAAAGTCAAAACATGATTCTCAATGTGTATCGTAAAACCTTAAATAGTGAAATTAATTTTAGTAATAGACAAGATCATACTTTGATGGAGCTTTTATACATTAGTTATATGGAGCCTTCGATTAAAAAATTATCCAAAGAATGGAGTATTCCAGAAAAAGATCTTAAAGCAATTTTAAATCAACAAACTACACACCCGCATTCGGAATTTAGTTTTTTTGATAGTGTTTACTACAGAGCTAATATCGAAAAGTATGCTCCAAGCAAATGCATAAAAGTAGCTAATGACATCAGAGAGCCTTCTATTTATGAACCCATGTTTATAAAAGGAAAATAATAATGATGAAAACGATTTTGTTTACACTATTTCTCTACTTTGTTTTCTTACAAAAAAGCACAATTACCAGATGCAAAAATAATTTTTGATCCACCAAAAAAAAATTGAAGGTTACTTTTTTATATCACCGATTTGTGTTAACGGTTCTTCCCCGGAAACAGCGCTTCTTAATAAAGCAACGGTTCTAAATGCAAAAGGGGATTTGTTTATTATTTTAATGTATTTATTGGCAATGATTTTAAAATATACTCTAGTGGTGTATTAACTGTATGGCATTAATCCATTAATCTCCTATCAGAATTAAGCGTATAGTTTTAAAAACAATTTTAATGTCTAATCCTACACTCCATTTTTTAATATAAAATATATCCAATCTAACTCGGTTAGCAATCATCATTTTATTTTTGATTTCACCTCTATAGCCCATTACTTGAGAAAGCCCTGTGATTCCTGGTTTTACATGCAAGCGGTTCATATAGTCATCAACAATTTCAGAGTAAGCTTCGGTATGAAACAACATGTGCGGACGAGGACCAATAATAGACATATCGCCATAAATAACATTAAAAAATTGGGGTAATTCATCAAGGCTAAATTTTCGTATAAATTTTCCGGCACTTGTAATTCGGCTATCATTTTCTAAGGCTTGTTTACTGTGAGCATCATTATTAACATACATGCTCCTTAGTTTAATACAATTAAATGCAACTCCATTTTTTCCACTTCTTGATTGAATAAAAAATACGGGACCACGTGAGGTTACTTTTATAAATAATGCCAATAATGGTATAAGCCAAGATAATAGTAATAGGATAACCAATAAAGACACAGCCAAATCGGAGCTGCGCTTTAACATCAAATTTATTTTATTCTCTAAAGGAGAAATGGGCATAAATAATTATAAAGTATAAATTTACTATTTTGAATTGATAAATTACAACTACTTAGCCTCAGTTTGTTTCGGCTGAGTATTTAAATTATAAAATAGTAATGTAAAGAATACAAAAGCCACAATGCCCTTATTCACAGAAAGAACAGACTCCGTTGTAAAGAAAAAAAGAAATAGTAATATACACTGTAACGCAAGATAATTATTAGTTACCCACGCTTTTTTTAAATATAATATTAGCAGGATCAGAAATATAATTAATCCAATAATTCCGAGAGATAATAGCACTTCGATGTATTGATTATGAGGCCCATATCCAAGATAGCCAGTATCTTTAAGCTCTGGATTTCCTGTATAGATACCAGTTCGTTTATACTTTTCGTTTAGTAAGTCTTGAAAATCTCCGGTGTGTACGCCCATCAACCAACCGTTATTCTCTTTGATAATTTCTTTTGAAAACCTCCAAAAAACTAAACGTAAAGATGTTCCAGTAAAAGGCGTGTCGTATCTAAACGTATCTTGTTTAATCACCGACATGTTTGAATTAACTTCAAGAGTGATTCTTTCTTTCACTTTTGGAACACCAACTCCTATAAAAAACATACTAGCTAGTATGATGGATGAAGTTAATAGAGCTTTAAGACGACTCAGTTTTTTGAATGCAAAAATTATTAAACCTAAGCACAAGCACACAAGCATCATTTTTGAATTTAGCAAAACACAAAATATAATAAGTGAAGCACTCACTATTGCAACTAAGACTTTATTATGCTCTTTTGAAAAATATAATGCAATATGCAATGCTATAATGCAGTATGAAGCCATATACACTGCATTCATATTTAACACCGTAGTTAATTTCTGATAAAAAAATAATTCTAATTCCCTAGAATTGAATACAACTTGATAGAAAGCATATCCTAAACATATTGTAAAAGCTAGTAATACTCCTAAAACAAAGAGTTCGCAAATTTTTTTAATTTCTGGCATTGAAATAGGGAATCCAAAAATTAGAAAGGGCAAAATAATAAATGAAGCTTTCCGTTCTATAATGGCAAAGCCTTCATGTTGATTTTTGCTCAAGAATGCACTAATTACATATAATAGGAATAGTAGCCATAATAATATAACATATAAGTTTTTTGAAGCATTTTGAAATGCTTTCATGAAACGACCTTGAAGTATTAAAAGTGCTGTGCATAAAATAATTAATGCGGAATTCAAAATTATTGAAAACGGTAAAGTAAAGGCAATTAAACCTAGCAGGAGGATGTGAATTTTCCGGTATGTACTTTCCTCAAAAAATTTCATGTTTGCTCAAATACTTTTACATAGGCACTACTGATGTTTTTCCAGCTATACACATTTTTTATTTTCACCTCGTTATTTTTTAAGGCAATATCTTTTTTTTCTGTAGGGATAAATTGCTGAATAACGCCCCGCACTTCTTTAGGTGTACTAAAATACAAGGCGTCGTTTTCTAAGACATATTCGTTGAACTCATTTCTGTGAGCGCAAATAAAAGCACCGGATGCCATTGCTTCGAGAAGAGACGGATTAGTTCCTCCCACAGAGTGTCCGTGAAAATATATGTTCGAATAAAAACGTAATTGATTTAATATATCTATATCATAAATGGATTCTAAAAACAGAATAGAAGAGTTGGTATATGTTTTTTTAAGATATTGACCAAAAGACGTTTTTGTTGATCCTATTATGACCAATGAGTTATTTGATTTTGATTCGAGGTAACCATTTATGATTGTTTCAATATTGTTTTCAGGTTCCATTCGGGCAATAACCAGGTAATAAGAAAAAGGTTCAAGATTGAATTTTGTTAAGATACTTTTACCTGGCACATTAAAAACGTTTGCGCCGTAAGGTATGTAGGTCGATTCTTTTTTGTATTCATTTTTTAGATAATTTTGTATACCTTTTGAGTCAGCAACTAATATATCGCTATACTTAGCGGCCCATTTCTCGGCTTGTTTTAAAAATAATTTTGTAAATCTTCCATATTTACTGCGTTTCCATTCCAGACCATCCATGTTTGTGACGATTTTCGATTTTTTTGGAAACAAGAAAGACCATACAGAGCTACTAGTATATCCTAGTTGTAAGATAATATCATATTGCTGTTTACGGCAGTGTAAAATGCAATTTAAATCATAAATAAATTGCCCAGCAGTTCCTAATTTATTTTCAGGATCAGTACAGTGAACAATTTTGACATTATGAAATTTAGTTTCTTGATATGGATGTAATGATGAGTTGTATACCGTAATATCATAACCATCGTTCGATAAGATTACTGATAAGTATTCGGCCAGCTGTTCAAAACCACCATAGTTATTGGGAATTCCACGTGTTCCAATGATTGCGATTTTCATTTGTAAACAACTATTGGTTTTTGGCTGTACCACTGCCAAATAATTTATTTTTAATTTTTACAGCTGGATCATAGATGCTTGCTAAAAATTGTTTAACAGGTTTCCCTTCTCCAACATGCCAATCGGTTGTACGTGGTTTTTCAACAATATACTGATGTTTCATATAAGCGTAGGAGGCAATAGATGTTCTGAACATGCCATCTGGAAAATTTGTCACATCATACCCGTGCAGTGTGTAATTATTAGTTAACTGAATCACCATTCTATTAAAAGGTACTTCGATATCATTTGATTGGGAGGTTCGTAGATCTTGAATTTTTAAATGTCCGCCATATTCCGGCTTCCAGTCTTTATTTAAGTACAATAATAAATTTAAATATCTGTACCAATTTTTATGTAATGAATGATAATTGAAATCAAGATGCATGTCGAGAAAACTTTTCTTTTTCCCTTGGTGAATTCCGCCACCATGAAACGCTTTATCAATAAATACTTCTTGGTTTGTTATATATTTTAAAAAAGATTTAAATTCTTCCGATAATAAATCGTTGTGTAGTTCTGCAAATAGAGGAGAGATTGCACTAAATTTAGATTTTTCGAATTTATTGGCTGCAAATACATAATCCCTGCTTTTGGTTTGTATTTCAGGAAGTTCTTTATGAAGCTGTTCTAATTTTTCTTTTTCGCAAAAATCATCTATTACTAAATGAGGAAAAGGCTTTGCTAATAAAAACTCTAGTCTGTGCTTTTCCTTATTTTTTGTTAGTTCATCTAATCGTATCATGATTTAAAATAGTTTGATAAGCCTCGTGCGTTATTTTTGCAGCGACTTTCCAAGTAAAGTTATTAAAAATTTTGGATTGTAACGTTGAAGATGCATCTTTATTCCATGACTTTTCAACGGCAGTTCTTATTGATTGTAAATCGTCGGGTTCGCAATATTCAACCATATTATCAAAATACTCTTCCACATCGCCACGGCGGCCAACTACTAAATTGCAACCCATTGCGCCTGCCTCCAAATTACTTAAGCCTGTGGTTTCAAACCAACTGGCAAGCACATGCACTTTAGCGCAGCTGTAATATTTAAGCAGTTGTTCCTGAGGGATAAAATCAATGAATTGCATGCGTGAATTAGCCTCCGCTTTACACTGTTCGTAATAGCTTTTTTGATTTGGGGCAGAGGCACCAATAAAGATCACGTTATAGTTTGTCTCCTTTAAAGCTCTGATCACATTTAACTGATTCTTATTACCCTCTATACGACCAACACAGATAATAAGATCTCGCTTTGTTTCTTCTTTTTGTTGAAATAAAGTTTCGTCAATAGCATTAGGAACAAACGTGTATTTTTTATAGATGCCATAATCTTTATACAACCTTCTGAATTCGCTGTTCGAATTTGGCAATAGTATTTCGGCATTTTTTAAGATATGAATAACCGAAGCTCTATGGCCCTTTAGAAAGAATCGTCTAGAACTTACCTTTTCTCCTTTCAGAATAAATTTAGCGAGGGTTTTAAAATATTCAACAGCATCACGACTAAATACTTTACTTAGTTTTCCAATCAGATCATTTCGGTGGTATTTATCATATTCCCTGTAATCAACATAAATGGGCGATAACACATAAGGTAATTTTGACTTGTATAAATGTCCTAAAATATCTTCGGGGTCAATAACATTAAAAAAGTGCAGTAAGTTATAATTATTATAATTGATAGTTCCTTCGGTATAAATATCAACTTCAATGTCTAGCTTTTTAAGATATTCAGCCGTTTTCATAATCTGAACCGTATCGCCGCCCCGAGCAGAATATAGATTAGGTCTTGTAATCATTAGCACTTTTATTCTGTCCGTCTTCATGTTTTAGGATTGGGTAACCGGTTAACATTAAACTCAGGGAAAACGTTTGTAAACGCAAAGATCCAAACAACATATTCCACTATATTAGTAATATAGCTCCCCGTAAACTGGTAAATAAAAATGAAAAGAAATAATGACAATTGTAAATAATTTTTATTGACTCCCGTTTTAAAAAATAAATAGAAAATAACTGTAAGCCTTACTATAATTCCTGTAATTCCAAAAATAGCTAAGGTTTCGGCAAATGTATTTGGAATACGATATACGTCCAGTTTGCCCCAATAAGCGAAATGAGTGTGCATAATATCGGGCAGTAATAATTTTACCTGACCTAAGCCACAACCAAACCAAATGCTTTTTTTACACGCTACTAGCCATGCAATTTGAAAAGCTTCAACGGTTCTGCCTCGCGAGGATGTATCATATCCCATGAAAATATTTGTAATCCTTACTACGGGAAGACTGGTTGGAAAGAAAATAAAAAGGATAATTGCCGTTAAAACAGTAAGAACTATAATGGCAGCCATAAGATTAAATAGGGCACGGTGCTTTACAAAAAGGTGTCGGTTAAACCATGCCATGATTACTGCTGTGATTATTGTGCCACCAAGAACGCCAAAAGAAAGAGATAACAAAAAAGGTAATATAACAATTAGCAAGATCATTCGTTTGTTCTTTAACTTTTTATTAAAACCAATCTCAAATAAAAAATAATAGGCAATAGGTATTAACAGTAGCGCATAATAAGAGGATTCGAACGTAAGTAAGGATAAACGCGTGAAAGGATTTTGGGTTGTGAACAGATTAGTATACCAGAATAATTTTTGATAGCTGTAATCCATGAAATAAAAAGGGATTGCTATAAGTATCAGAATAAAGTTAAAGATCAGAATCTTTCGTATCAAATCTTTTAGACTGCTATACCTGGAAATGTAAATATAAGCACTGAGTACAAAAATAGTTGTACTTGCAAAAAGAATATGCGAAATGACAAATGTTTTGAGATCAACTCCCATCATATAGTGAATGATGGAAAACGGTAAAACAATCAATAGGGGGTAAATCAAATAACGAATAAATCCCTTATTATAAATCCAGACAAGAAAAAACGGACTAAGAATATTGGTATATAATAAGCCGCCTTTTAAACCAACTGAATTAAAGAAAAAATAAAGGTAGGCTACAAGTTTTTGTAACGACACCTTCAGAGAAAATCGTAAATTATCAGTCTTACTTGTTTCCAAATTTTAAAAAGGATGGTTTGTAATAGAACAGGTAAATACTTATTGGCAGCATAACACATGCAATTATTTTTATCGGCAGGTTGCAATCCATAATAAACGGGGTGAAACATAATGAAGGAACAATAACTTTAATTCCATTTAATAAAGAGTGCATATTAAAAAAATATTTGTGAAAATAATAATATTGAAATATCATGATGAGCCCAGTAGAGATAATTAATCCCCACAATAAACCAATAATGCCAAAGAAATGAAAACCAAGCGGCATGGCCACCAAATGAAAGGTCCTTAGAACTCCTTCAAACAAAGAGTTATAATAGGGCTTGTTAGATGCATTGATGAATTGATACGGAATAATTGTTAAAAGTAAAAATGCAATGTAAACCAGATATAGATTTATATATTCGATACTATTATTAAATTTTTCTTCGCCAAGCCACAATTTAAAAACCAGGTCGCCAGATAGTAACAGAATAAATATAATAAACCATCCTGCAGAATTAATGACAAAGCGTGAGTTGTAATACAACTGCAAGGTATCTTTGTTAAGGCTTTGCTCATAAGCTACTTTTGGAAACATAAAACTTCCGAGTGCTGTCAGGGCGTTATGTATCTGGCTGCCGATCAACGAAGCAAGGGAATATAAACCCAGTATTTTTAAATTGGTAAAATAACCAACTACTATCCTATCGCTTAAAAAACCAAGTAAGCCAATAACAGATTGAAGCCAGTACCAGAACTGATCTTTACTTGCAACAGCTTTGTTTGTGCTTAAGCGAGGCATGAAATTAAGGAAAGAGAAATGTTTCTTTATAATAATAAGCTGTATTAAAACATGAATCACATTGATTAAAACGGTACTCAAAAAAATAATATATAGCGGATAACCACAAGCTGCAAGCAAAATACTGACCAATACAACGCTATTTTTGGAAAACAAAGAAAGCTGCGCCGAAATATCAAAGCGCTCGTAACCTTTTAAAATGCTTAATAAGATCATCTCGCAAAATTTAACACCTGTTGATGTAAAAGCCAGGATCAATACCAAGCGGGTAGAATCAATCAAATGTTGAGGAATATGAAACCAATATTCCACAAATCCTGACCTGGAAATAGCAATGCCGAGAATAACAGCAAAGAGAAATATCAGCAAAGCTTGCGACCAGTTTCGGTTTATTCTCTGCGTGATCAGGGATGTGTTTTGGAAAGCCCGATTACCGGAAATGATCTTTATAGTGGACTCACCCAGCCCAAAATTCAGTACATACATGAACTGGTTGATAGTAGACACCATCATCCAAATACCATATTGTTCATATCCTAGATGTTTAATGAAAACCGGAGTAGCAAGAATCATCATCACTGGGTAAATGCCCAGATCTAATACGCTCCAAATGGTATTCTTTTTCAACTGCCGTGTAATCACTGGTATGGTTTAGGTAACAAACAAAAATATACATATTTATCTCAAATAATGAATAAATACTACTTCATTTATCAGTATATTTACCTAAATATCTTAACACTAAAAAAGATTTAAAACCAGATTGCAATGACGGAGCAAAAAGACGATATTATTGATTTTACAGCCATTATTAATCGGGTGAAATACCCTTTCGTTTTATTAAAAAAGCATTATAAACTATCTTTGGTATATGTTTTTGTAGCGGTTACTCTTTCTCTTGTCTTAAAACTGACATTGCCGCCGGTATACTCAGGATCTTTTATTATTAAATCCAATGAAGATAAAGATTTGTACTTTTTAAATATGTTAATGGATCTTCAGTCATTAGTGAAAGATAATGATCATACCGGGACAGCAAGAGAGTTAAATGTGCCCGAAATTGACGCTGCCCTTTTAAAAAAGATAACATTAGACCTTATTTTCAATTCGAGAGGTACTGATAGTAGCAAGGCCGTGGTTATTACCTTTAACATGAGTGAACAGAACAAGTTCATAGGATTACAAGACGCACTGATTTCTTACCTTGAAAATAATCCTCACTATCAAAAATTGAGGGGCATGCGAATCTCAAATATTGACAACCTTTCGAAAAAAATAACACGAGATATCATAGAAATGGATAGTGTGAAAAAAATTATTATTGATAATATCAAACCTGCCGTCACAAGTGGAAATGGATTGGTTTACAATGTGCCTGTGGACCCTTACAAAGCTTATGAAATCAACATGGCAAGGTATAAAGAGCAGTTAGGGCTAATTAACAAACAAAAAGATCAGAGCAGTTTTGAATTAATGAAAACATGTGTAGTTAGTAAAAAACCGATCTGGCCAAAGTTGAGTATGCTAGTATTACTACTTGTTCCTATCTCTTTACTAGTTTTTGCAATTCACGCTCATATAAAAGAGAATAATAATCTCATTAAATAAATTTTCATTGAAAAAAGGCGTTTTATTATTTAACCCAAGAGCTACAAATTCTAATGCGCGTATACCCAACAGCATTTTACAAGTAGCAGCGAGTATTGATGATCAATATTCATGGGCGATAGTAGATGGTAACCTCGAAAAAGATCCTTGGAAAAAAATTGAAGCGTATTTATCTTCTGGAAATTACAATTATTTCGGATGTACTGTTATGCCTGGCCCGCAGCTTAAGGAAGCAATTCCTTTTTCAAAAAAAATAAGAGAATTGTTCCCGAATACCACCATAATTTGGGGAGGTTATTTTGCATCCAATCAATACAAAACATGCCTTCATTCTGGCTTCGTTGATTTCATTATAAACGGCCCTGGGGATCACAGTTTTCCAGCTTTACTTAATGCAATTGAAAACAAAAGTACGTTTAAGGACATTAAAAATCTCATTTACATAGATGATGAAAGTAATATTGTAAAAACTGCAAAAGCAGAGTTGCTAGACTTGGATAAATTGCCGGCTTTACCTTATGATAAACTCAATGAATTTTATCCATTATCAAAATATTTGTGCAAAACATATTTAGGTAAAAAAACGATTGCTTATCATAGTAGTTTTGGATGCCCTTTTACCTGCTCGTTTTGCGCTGTAGTACCTATTTATAATGCAAGATGGAAAGGTAAGTCTGCAAAAGGTATTTATGATGATATATTGCATATTAAACAAAAATATGGAGGCGACTCTTTAGAATTTCATGACAATAATTTTTTTGTATCTGAAAAAAGGACAGTAGAATTTGCGAAATTGATTGCCCCTGAAAAAATTACTTGGTGGGGAGAGGCAAGGATTGACACCATGAATAAATATACGGATGAGTCTCTAAAGATATTACGCGATGCTGGTTGTAAAATGATTTTCTTTGGAGCCGAAACCGGCAATGATGAGGTTTTAAAGCAAATGGATAAAGGTGGTACGCAAACTGGAGCACAGATTATTGAGTTTGCAGAACGTTTAAAAAAGTTTGAAATTATTCCTGAGTATTCATTTGTATTGGGAATGCCCGGTGATAATGAGCAAAAAGTGAACAAACAAATTGATGAAGATATTGAGTTCATTAAGAAAATAAAAAAAGTAAATCCTGATACTGAAATTATTATTTATACATATAGCCCAGTTCCTACTGAAGGCTCAGAATTGTATGAGACCGTGATTTCATCAGGTTTTAAGTTTCCGGAAAAACTAGAAGACTGGATTAGTCCACAATGGGAAAAGTTTGATTTGCGTAAAAACCCTTTAACGCCGTGGCTTAAGCCTTATATGATTGATAAGATTAGGAATTTTGAAACAGTATTGAATGGCAAATATCCAAGTTGCTCTGATATACGATTAACACCTCTTAAACGTAAAATCATAAAAACCATTAGTTCTTGGCGTTATGAATCAGGTATTTATGCATTCCCAAAGGAAGTTAGATTCTTTCATCGAATTTGGAAATATCGTCAACCAGAAACCGAAGGCTTTTAATGTTAAGTAAGAGACTTACAGATATTTTTTTTAAACCGCTTATTAAGCAGTATTTAAAGTTTGATACAACATTTAGGTATAAAAACTTAAAATTAAAAATTGTTTCTGGTGTTTTCCATCCGAGTTTTTTCTTTAGTTCTAAATACCTTGCGGCTTTTATTGAACAATTGGATCTTCAAGGGAAATCATTTTGCGAACCATGTGCAGGTAGTGGATTGATTAGCCTTATAGCATTCAACAAAAAAGCAAGTGTGTGTTGTTTCGATATTGATTTAAAAGCAGTTGAGAATATCAAATTTAATTTGAAACAGAATTTTGAAACTGAAAACACAGATAGGTTTCATGTCATACAATCTGATGGATTTGAGAATGTGTCTGAGCAGTTATTTGATATTATTGCCATTAATCCTCCTTATTTTTTTAATTCTGTAGCAAATGAAAACCAGTATGCTTGGAATTGTGGGGAAAACGGCGAGTTTTTTATTAAGTTTTTTAAGAGTCTTCCCAGGTATTTAAAACCTCGTGGGAAATGCTATATGGTACTCGCAGAAAATTGTGATTTAATACGCATTAGGCAAATAGCCGAAAAGTATAATTGTGAGTTTCTTTTAGTTAATGAAAAAAAGATTGCTTGGGAAAAAAATTATATATTTGAAATAACGCTAAAGGCGTTTATTAATTAATCAATAAATTGACGGCTACAATTCTCATTACAGATATTCAAAAGGAGATATTAAAAACACTTCTATATTTTGATGTGTTTAGTTATCCCTTAACATCTCATGAGATTTATGAAAACACGGCAGTTTTAACTACACACGAAACAATTGAACATGAATTACGAACTCTTTTGAGTATTGGAATTGTTAAGCAATCAAGTAATTTTTACTCTACATGCGATTCAATAATTACGAACACAGAAAGAAGAATGAAAGGAAACAAGCAAGCAAAAAAAATGCTTGTAAAGGCAAATGAGATAAGTAAAAAAATCTCTAATTTTCCATTTGTTTCTGGAGTTTGCATTTCTGGAGGTTTATCAAAAAATTATTTTGATGAGAATAGTGACTTCGATTTCTTTATAATCACAAAACCAAATCGATTGTGGATTAGTCGTACATTATACATTTTATTATTCAAATTGTTTTCTAAAGAAAAACAAAAATTATATTGTTTAAATTACTTTATATCAGAAGCAGATTTGACAATTAATGATCAAAATCTTTTTGTAGCAACAGAATTAGCATATCTTATTCCAACAGTTAATCACCCACTTTATCAAAAACTACTTCAAAACAATTTTTGGTATAAGGAGTATCTTATGAATAAAAATGAAGTGGGGAGTATTTCAAATTCGGAACTTCAAGAATCGACTCTTAAAAAAATTATCGAATTCTTTTTTGTTGGAAAGTTTGGCAATTGGATGGACTCTGTGTTTTTAAATTTGACATTAAACCGTTGGAGAAAAAAGTATCCAGAAATGAGTAGCGAAGATTTTGAACTTCAGTTTCGTTCAAGAAAGCATGTGTGTAAAAGACATACATACGGTTATCAAAATAAGGTGTTGCAAATGTTTTCAGACAAAGTAAAAGATTTTGAATCAAAATTTCAACTAATATTAACATAATTGAAAATCCTTTTCACACATAGTTATTTTTTGAAATTTGACGCCAAGCAATTTAAAACGGCGATGCCTTACCCGCCTTTGGGAACGTTATACGCGATGTCATATTTACGCGAACATGGTTTTGACGTTAGATTATTTGACACAATGTTTAGTAATTCAGCAAAAGATATTCAAAAAACAATAGATGATTTTAAGCCCGATGTTTTTGTGAGTTACGATGATGGCTTTAATTACCTCACTAAAATGTGTTTAACAAATATGCGTGAAGCATGTTTTGATATGCAGGCTTATGCAAAATCAAAAGGATGCAAAGTCATTGTATCTAGTTCGGATGCTACTGATCATATAGAAGATTATTTAACACATGGTGCTGATGTAGTTGTTATTGGTGAAGCAGAACAAACAGTGTTGGAATTGTGCAATGCGTTTAAGAATCAGATGAATATTAATTCCATTCAAGGAATCGCAATTGCGAATAATCATGAAATTTTGAAATCTAATCCACGAACCGTATTAAAAGATTTAGACGTTCTTCCTTCACCAGCATGGGATTTGCTGGATATTGCTCAGTACAAAAAAATGTGGTTGGATAACCACGGTTATTTTTCCCTAAATTTTGTAACTACGCGCGGTTGCCCTTATAAATGTAATTGGTGTGCGAAACCGATTTATGGTAATCGTTATAATTCTCATAGTCCCGAAAATATCGTATTAGAAATTAAAAAATGGCAGCAGCAATTTGGATTTACTCACATTTGGTTTGCTGATGATATTTTTGGATTGAAGCCTAATTGGTTAAAAGATTTTGAATATTATATCAAAAAGGAAAATGTTAAGGTTAGCTATAAGATACAAAGTCGCGCTGATTTATTATTAGAAGAAGATAATATTAAACACTTAGCTAATAGTGGTTGCACCATGGTTTGGATGGGCGCAGAAAGTGGTTCTCAAAAAATATTAGATGCCATGGATAAAGGTACAAAGGTTGAACAGATTTATGAAGCCACTCGTTTATTGAAAAAAAATAAAGTTCAAGTTTCTCTGTTTTTGCAAATAGGTTATTTAGAAGAAACAATGGATGATATTAAACTAACTGTTAAAATGGTGGAAGATTTATTGCCAGATGGTATCGGTATTTCAGTTTCTTACCCTTTGCCCGGAACAGCATTTTATGATAAAGTAAAAGAACAATTAAAGGTTAAGAGCAATTGGACTGATAGTGATGATTTGGATATGATGTTTAAAAACACCTATAAGCCCGAGTTTTATAAACAGTTGCAACGTTATATCCATCGCCGTTATAGAAAACAAATTGGTTATGAATCCGCTAGAAAGTTATTTTCTCAGCCGACTGGATTAAATTTAAAAAACACTCTATCGTTAATTAAAATAATTCCACAAGAATTTATCGAGAAACTTAAACTGAAACAAATTGAGCCAAATGCAACAGCAAAATTTTGACACCTACGCTCAAAGCTATGACAATCATTTCACTAATTCTCTAATTGGTAAGGCACAACGCTTGCAAGTATATCAGAAACTATTATTACTTATAGGGTTACATAATAAATCTGTGCTCGAAATAAATTGCGGTACAGGAGCAGATGCATTGTGGCTAGCAAAGAAAGCTGCAACAGTTTTAGCAACTGATATTTCTCAAGGCATGATTGACGTGGCTAAAAACAAAACTTATACCAATGCAGTTGATTTTAGGCAATTGCCAGCACAAAATATTTCAGCTCTAGCTCCGAATAGATACAATATCATTTTTTCAAATTTTGGAGGATTAAATTGTTTAAATAACGAGGAACTCCAAAAATTTAAAAACGGTTGTGAGCAAGTTCAAAAATCTTCTGATCAATTGGCTTTTGTTATTATGGGAACTAATTGTAAATGGGAAACCTTTTTCTTTAGATATAAAAATGATAGGATAAAAGCAAGCCGTCGTAGAAATAAAGACGGTGTTGAAGCGATTATCAATGGTAATCCCTTTAAAACTTATTATTACAGTCCTGACGACATGAAACTGTTGTTTAAAGAAAATTACAATTATATTTCTGCTAAACCTGTTGGCCTATTTGTGCCACCGTCTTATCTGGAATCTTATTTTATAAAAAGAAAAGGACTGTTTGGTTTTTTGAAATTATTAGATAAATTGTTTGGTAATTTTGCATTTTTGTCAAACTATGCCGATCATTACTTAATTGTTTTTAAGAAGAAATAAAGACGTATTTTTATAACAAATGAAAATTCTTTTTACACACGGTTATTTTTTGAGTGAAGATCCAAAGGAACTACAAATCATGAGGCCTTATGTGCCTTTGGGAATTTTGTATATTTCTGCTTTTCTCGAAAAACATGGTTATGAGAACGACGTATTTGATTCTACTTTTTCTACCTTAGAAAAATTAAAAGAACAATTAATTGAAACGTCGCCAAATGTTGTAGCTATTTATACTAATTTAATGACGAAGTTGAATGTGCTTAAAATTATTAAGTACATAAAAACTGAACCGTTACTAAGAAATACAAAAATAATTCTTGGCGGACCAGAAGTTAGAAATCACACACAGAACTTTTTGAATTATGGCGCCGACTTTATTATTATTGGTGAAGGTGAAGAAACAACTTTGGAATTAATAAATGCGATAAAAATTGCAGATGCTCCAACTCAACTAAGCATGACAATCTCTAGTATCAAAGGCCTCGCTTATATAGAAAATGGAAAAGTAATCACCACACCTGAGCGTTCTTTAATAAAAGATATAAATGTTTTACCTTTTCCTGCTAGAGAAAAAATTGATTTCAAGCCTTATTTAAATGGTTGGAAAATCCATCATGGCTATAGTATGATGAGTGTAAATACCATGCGTGGTTGTCCGTATACTTGTAAGTGGTGTAGCAGAGCGGTTTATGGTGGAACTTATCGCAGACGCTCTCCGCAGTTGGTTGCTCAAGAAATGAAACACATTAAAGACACTTACAATCCTGATATGATTTGGTTTGTAGATGATGTGTTTACAATTCATCATAAGTGGCTAACAGAATTTGCTGCAGAAGTTAAAAAACAGGATGCTATTATTCCTTATGAAATTATTTCACGAGCAGATAGATTAAATGAAGAAGTGATTAAGACTTTAAAAGCCAGCGGTTGTTTCAGAGTGTGGGTTGGAGCTGAAAGTGGATCTCAAAAAATTATTGACGCCATGGATAGGAGGGTAGATGTAATGCAAACACGAGAAATGATTCGCTTAGCCAAGAAACATGGTTTGGAAGCGGGAACATTTATTATGTTGGGTTATCCTGGAGAAACTAAACAAGATATTAAAGAAACGATTGAGCATTTGGTGCAATCTAATCCTTCCCAGTATACGATTACTATTGCCTATCCTATTAAAGGAACGGAACTTTATAATGAAGTAAAAAATGAATTTTTAGAGCAGAGTTTAGAATGGGAAACATCCACCGACAGAGACATTGATTTTAAGAGAACTCATCCCAAGCAATATTACCAATATGCTATTCAATGGGTGATGAATGAAGTGTATTTAAAAACAAAAAATAGAAATGTTTTAAAGATTCCGTACTTGAAATTAAAATCATTGAAGTATCAGTTACAAATGGAAATGAATAAGTAATTTTTTGGTAAACACAGATTCGTGTTTTCGCACATATTCGTATTCTTTTTTTTAAAAACTCGCTCCCAAACTCACCCCAGCCCAAAACTGAAAATAATTAGAGTGAAATCCTTCAGCATCACTACTCATAAAAATGGGTGTTAATGCAGCTCTCACAAAAAAACCATCGTCTTGTTTTTGGTAGCGATAGCCACAGCGGGCAACTCCAAATACAATACTTTCCCAAAAGTAATTATCAATTTGATTTGGTCGTTCATTATATCTTCGCTGCATGGTCGCTCCGAGTCCCAATTCTAAATGGTGTGGGTTTTTAAAGTGAATAAAATTATTTTCTAAAACATAGATTTGTTCTATATACAAGCCGTTAAAATGTGGTGCAAAACCCAGTCGGGCACCTACCTTCAGTTTTTCTTTATAAATGTATATTCTGTCAATATTTAAGCAAAATAATCCTGCATTTCCACCTAATTCTATAAATGCAGCAGTTTTGGCAGGTTTTTTAATATAATCTCTGGCTTTTGGACCAGTATAATCATCTTGCCCCTTAATTAATAAGGTACAAAACATTAGAAGTGTAGAAAACAGGTTATTTTTATAAGTAAGCACTATTCAAACTTACGAATTAAAATAAAACGGCACTTTATTAATTAAATGTTAAAATCTTAATAGGTCTAAAGTCTATCAAAGCAGTATCTTTACCAAGTTTGTTTTTTCCAATAGTTAGGAAAGTTATAAAGTTAAAAAGTTTAGAAAGTTAAAACAATTTTCTATTACTAAATTAGCGTATATACTTTCAAAACTTTAACAACTAACAAACTTTCAAAACTTAACTATGAAAGATACATCTATAAAATCCGTTTTAATTATTGGTTCTGGTCCTATCATTATCGGTCAAGCTTGCGAGTTTGATTATTCAGGTTCACAGTCAGCAAAAAGTCTTCGCGAAGAAGGAATTGAAGTTACTTTGATTAATTCCAATCCAGCAACAATCATGACGGATAAGGTAACTGCTGATCACATTTACTTGCTACCATTAGAAGTAAAGTCAATTATAAAAATATTAGAAGAACGTCAAATTGATGCCGTATTGCCAACCATGGGCGGACAAACGGCACTTAACTTAGCTTTAAAATGCGATGATTTAGGTATTTGGAAAAGGTATAATGTAAAAATGATTGGCGTTGATATTGACGCTATAAAAGTTACAGAAGATCGTGATTTATTTAGAATAAGAATGAATGAAATTGGAGTTGCAATGGCTCCATCAAAAATTGCGAAATCATTTTTAGAGGGTAAATCTGTTGCGCAGGAATTTGGATTTCCCTTAGTTATTCGCCCTTCGTTTACACTTGGTGGCAGCGGCGGTTCAGTAGTTTATAAAAAAGAAGATTACGATCATTTATTAAATAGAGGCTTACAAACTTCACCAATACATGAAGTATTAATTGATAAAGCGGTATTGGGTTGGAAAGAATATGAATTAGAATTGTTACGCGATAAAAATGATAACGTTGCGATTATTTGTTCTATTGAAAACTTTGATCCAATGGGTGTTCATACTGGAGATAGTATTACGGTTGCTCCTGCTCAAACCCTAAGCGATAGTAAGTATCAAAAAATGCGAACCATGGCTATAAAGATGATGCGCAGTATTGGTAATTTTTCGGGAGGTTGTAACGTACAGTTTGCCGTAAGTGATGATGAAGAAGAAAAAATCATTGCTATTGAAATTAATCCACGTGTATCACGTTCTTCGGCCTTAGCTAGTAAAGCTACCGGTTACCCCATTGCTCGAATTGCCAGCAAATTGGCTATTGGTTATACATTAGATGAATTACAAAATCAAATCACCAAACAAACATCTGCTTATTTTGAGCCAACTTTAGATTATGTTATAGTAAAAATTCCTCGCTGGAATTTTGATAAATTTAAGGGTTGTAATCGCGAATTAGGTTTTCAAATGAAATCTGTTGGAGAGGTAATGGCTATTGGTCGTTCGTTTCAAGAGGCTTTACAAAAAGCCTGTCAATCCTTAGAAATTAAGCGCAACGGGTTAGGAGCTGATGGAAAAGAAAACACCAATCAAGCAGAGTTACTAGCAGGATTAGAGCGTCCAAGTTGGAACCGTTTGTTTATGATTTATGATGCTATGAAATTAGGTATCTCTATCAAAACCATTCAAAAGTTAACACGTATTGATATGTGGTTCTTGGAACAAATCGAACAAATGATTGCTTTAGAACACGAAGTCAGTAAATACAGATTAGCGGATATTCCAAGAGACTTATTGTATGAGGTAAAACAAATGGGTTACGCTGATAGACAAGTTGCTCATTTACTACGTTGTTTGGAAAGTGAAGTGTATAATAAGCGCAAGGAAATGAACATTAACCGTGTATTTAAAATGGTTGATACTTGTGCAGCAGAGTTTGAAGCTAAAACGCCTTATTATTATTCAACCTTTGAAGATGAAAACGAAAGTATTCGCACTGATAAAAAGAAAGTAATTATTTTAGGTTCTGGTCCTAACCGTATTGGGCAAGGTATTGAATTTGATTACAGTTGTGTCCATGGTGTTTTAGCAGCTAAAGAAATGGGTTACGAAACTATTATGATTAACTGTAACCCCGAAACCGTTAGTACAGATTTTAGTACTGCTGATAAATTATATTTTGAACCCGTGTTTTGGGAACATATTTACGATATCATTTTACACGAAAAACCGGAAGGTGTTATCGTTCAGTTAGGTGGACAAACGGCTTTGAAGTTAGCGGAAAAATTAGAACGTTATGGAATCAAAATTATTGGAACTGATTATAAATCATTGGATTTAGCGGAAGACAGAGGTCGATTCTCGAACTTATTAAAAGAAAATAATATTCCTTATCCAAAATTTGGAGTGATTACGGATGCAGAAGAAGCAATTACTTTATCTAAAGAATTAGGCTTCCCTTTATTGGTTCGTCCTAGTTATGTATTAGGCGGACAATCCATGAAGATTGTGATTAACGAAGAAGAATTAGAGCAGCACGTAGTTAAATTATTACATGATTTACCAGGTAATCAAGTATTATTAGATCACTTTTTACAAAATGCAATAGAAGCAGAGTCTGACTCTATTTGCGATGGAAAAGATGTTTACATTATTGGGATGATGGAGCATATTGAGCCTGCGGGTATTCATAGTGGCGATAGTTATGCGGTGCTTCCAACTTTCGATTTATCTGAAAATGTTTTGAAACAGATGGAACAACATACCAAAACTATTGCAGTTGCTCTTAAAACTGTTGGATTGTTAAATATCCAATTTGCCATAAAAGATGAAGTAGTATATATTATTGAAGCAAACCCAAGAGCCTCTCGTACGGTTCCATTTATTGCTAAAGCATACGATGAGCCTTATGTAAATTATGCCACTAAAGTGATGTTAGGCGCTAAAGTAAAAGATTTTACATTCGCCCCTAAGAAAAAAGGATATGCGATCAAAATCCCTGTATTTAGTTATGAGAAGTTTCCTGAAATTCAAAAAGAATTGGGGCCTGAAATGAAATCAACAGGTGAGGCAATTTACTTCATCGATGATTTATATGATGAGTACTTCCAAAATATTTATAGCGAACGAAATTTGTATTTAAGTAAATAGCATGTATATCAAATGAAAGATAAAGTAAAAAACATTATATGGATTCTTTTTTTTGTCTTTACTTCATTGCTAGTAGAAGCGCAGATTTATCCAACTGATAAATTAGTTCTTCGGCATACTCAAATTATGTTTGCGTATCCTCAGGTTAGAGGTGCTCAGGTATACGAAATTGAAATAGCTGACTGTAATCCAGTTAATATTAATAATAGAATTGTTTATCTAGCAAAAGATAGCTCAACTGCACATTTAGTAAAAGGGAAATTATTTTTCGGAAATAGTTATAAATGGCATTATAGTGCATATAGCAATGGTAAGAAAATATTTCATTCTAAAGATTACTCCTTTAGTATTGTAAACACCAATTTGGTTTCTGATTTTCGTGCTAATGCAATTACTAACGATAGTACAAAAATCCAAAATGGACTTATTTTACTTGATAACGGTGTTATAATAGATAGAAAAGGAAATCTTGTATTAATTACTGATTCTTTTGGAGTGGAAAAAAGAGATTTTTCTTTAACACCTCAAAATACACTTACTTATCTGCAAACAACTTCGGCTTATGAAAAAAGTTTAAATGGGGATTTAATTTGGAAAACAAAGGAAATTAAAACTGAAAAGGAATTAATTTATAATTATCACCACGATTTAATTAAATTAAAAAATGGTAATTATTTAGTATTGTGTAAGGTAAAAGAGCTAAATAATCCGCTCTTTAAAAATAATTTAGACGAGGGAATAGTAGAGTTAGATTCAACTAATCATATAGTTTGGCTTTGGAAAGAATTCGTAGAAATTACAGATGCGATAGGCATAAAAAAAACACATTTGAATTCTATTTATTTAAACGAGCCAAGAAATAAATTATTTGTAAGTGGAAGAGATATCAATACTATTTTTAGAATTGATAGAGCAACTTCAAAAATAGAATCTTGTATTGGTACATTATTAAATTCAGATGGAGATCATTATCCGCAAAATTTATTTTCAGGGCAACATAGCGTTCAACTGCTTGAAAATGGCAATATTTTACTGTTTAATAATAATGTTAAAACAGGCCGAAATGGTGTAAGTAGTATTTTAGAGATTAATCAGCCCAATAAAAAATCTCCACAGGTAGCTGTAAAATATGGCTATATTTATATGTTTGAGAACCAAGAAGAAAATTTTTGTGCAAAAGGTGGCGATGTAAATAAGCTTAAAAACGGAAATTATTTAGTAAGCTCAAGTGCTAACAATAGAAATTTTGAATTATCTCAGTCAAAAAAAATTGTATGGCAATGCCAACCAGAAAAGTTTGATACTATTACCAAACTTTGGATTCCATTGGGCAGCTACCGCATTAATTTTTCTGAGTCATTGTATCCTTATTATTTTTCGCTTGAGGCCATTTATCAAAATAAAAGCACGATAGGTTATAAAATCACAAATAAAGGCAGCAACGAAGAAACTTATAAAGTTGAAATTATAACTTCCAAAGGCTTGATTCTAAAAGAATCGCAAATAATTGTGGCACCAAACCAAAATAGTAAAATGTAGTTTGATAAAAATGTAGTCAAAAATTGTCAAGTTAAAATTTCATCGCTATCAGCAATGAATTCTAAAGTTATTTTAATAAATTGAATTTCTAAATAGTAGACTTTTGTTTTTTAAATTTATCATTTTTATTTTGCAAAGACTTTGATAAGCATGACGTTTATTCTTTTTAGGGAGGAATTAATTAAATATATAAAATAAGCCAATAAATATTCCAATTAAGCCAATGGATGTAAAACCATACATCACAGCATTAAAGGAGGTATTACTGTAAAAGCAAATAACAGTAAGTAAAAAGCCAATTAATAAAAGTAGGCAACTAAAAAGTAAAATTTGCGTGCCGGTAGTTCTATTTTTAGCATGGGTTATTTTTTTGAGTTGTGAAACAATTTCACTAGCTAATAGTTCGCTAGCTCCTTTTTTCATAAGAACATCACGTAAGTCGTCATAGTTACGGTATTGATGCTGAAGCGATCTTGCTTGATCATAATACTTTTCGTAGTCTTCGTCTGTAGATTTCATAGCTAGATGTTATTATTGTTTATTATTTCTACTAATACTTTGAAATACAAGTTACAATAATTTGCAATTATAAAAAACTGATTTTTCGCAGTTTTTTATATAGCTAGTTTTTGGGAACAAAAAAAGGGTAAGCTACTTTCATCGCACCGCTCAACCATCTACCCTTGCTATGTTCCCATCCTGGGGGATTTGACAGGAGCTGGTCGTGAAAGACTTACCCGCGGCAAAAGTACCAAATTATTCCATATTTACCATAATTTTGATAAAATTTATATGTTAGTTATATTTATGCTTTCATTAACCGCATTATATGAACATTTCAGTTGTCATTCCATTATTTAACGAGGAAGAATCGTTGCCAGAACTTCACGACTGGATTAAACGTGTAATGGATGAAAACCAATTTTCTTACGAGATTTTATTTGTAGATGATGGTAGTAAAGACAAATCTTGGCAAGTAATTGAGTCGATTGCAGCTAAAAATCATTGCGTTAAGGCAATTAAGTTTCGCCGTAATTACGGCAAATCTCCTGGCTTACATGTTGGTTTTGAAGCAGCACAAGGTGATGTGGTGATTACTATGGATGCCGATTTGCAAGATTCTCCTGATGAAATACCTGAATTATATAAGATGATAACTTCGGGTAATTTTGATTTGGTGAGTGGATGGAAACAAAAGCGTTTTGATAATGCTTTTACTAAAAATATACCTTCAAAATTATATAACTGGACTAACCGAAAAATATCTGGTATTAAATTACACGATATGAATTGCGGTTTAAAAGCCTATAAAAAAGAAGTAGTTAAAAGTATTGAGATTTATGGTGAGATGCACCGCTTCATTCCCGTATTAGCTAAAAACGCAGGTTTTTATAATATTGGCGAAAAGGTCGTGCAACATCAAGCTCGCAAATATGGCGTTAGTAAATTTGGATGGGATAGGTTTATCAATGGTTTTCTAGATTTATTGACCATTACCTTCTTATCTAAATTTGGAAAACGTCCGATGCACTTTTTTGGTTTAATAGGAACCTTAATGTTTATTGTTGGATTTTGTTCCACCCTTTATTTAGGTGCCGATAAATTTTACCATGCATTTATTATTCATGTTCCTGCTCGTTTATTAACTCAACGCCCCTCTTTCTTTATTGCCTTAACATCTATGGTTTTAGGAACCATGTTGTTTTTAGCAGGATTTATTGGAGAATTAATTTTAAGAAATTCACCTGATAGAAATAATTATTTATTAGAAAAGAAAATTAATTTATAGTTTCCTTCATAATTTATAATTGAAATGCAAGAAGAACAACCTCGGAGAAAACCACGCACACCCTTATCTACCGAAGAGTTGTTTTATGTAAAGCAAATTAAGCTTCTAAAAGAACTCAAACGGATTGAAGATTTTAAAAAAACTACTTTTTATAAAACATTCAATCGTATTAATATTGCTTTGGTTGCTTTTTTATCCTATTGTTTATTGAGTATTTTAATTTGCTGTCATTGGCAAAAAAACTATGTATCAAGTATTGATTGTTCTTATGGAGAGTTTAACCCTAGTGTAAATGCAAGCGCCATAAAAGAATTACAAATTACAGCCGTTGACGGATTAGTGGTGCCAATTAAAACTAGTGAGATATATCAATTGCCAAAACGTTTTGAAGTGTTTTATGTAGGACGAGATTTATTATTCAATAAAATCATCAAGGTAAAATTGGGCTTTGATGATAGAACTTTTTGGCACATATATACTTACCCTTCCTTCATCTTGATAGTGTTTGCTTTATGTTTAGGATTTTTTATTTATAAAGTAAATAAGCATTTAAGTGTTAATGGATTATTAACGGTATTTGGTTTGTTTTTTTTAGCTAGTTTGTATTTTGTGATGATATAGATTTTAATCTTATCAAATTACGAATTCTAATAGATAAAGCTATTGCCACAAATCCTAAACCAATACTTAGGGCTAGCCAAACTCCATACACTTTGTAGTTCATCATAAAGCCAAACACATAACATAGCGGTAATGCAATAATCCAATAACCTATAAAAGCAATATAGGTAGGATATTTATAATCTTCTAAGCCACGTAATGCACCAATTGCAACCACTTGAGTCCCATCAAATAATTGAAATAAGGCGGCGAATAACAGTAATTTTGAAGCTATTAAAATAATTTCTGCATCGTTACTAAATACAATTGGCAAAACGGTATTAAAACAAATAAATACAAGCGCCATAAAACCCATGGTTACAATCACTAATTTATAGGATGTTTTGATAGCTAATTTCAAATTGGTTAAATCATGTTTTGCATAATAATTCCCAACTCTAATAGTGGTAGCGCTTCCAATACCGCTGGCAAACATATATGTAAATGCTGCCATGCTTAAAGCAATGCCATGCGCATCAATTTGTTCTTTACCAAATACACCTGCCAATAAACCAGCAATAGCAAAGGCAGCTACCTCAAAAGTAAATTGTAAGGCTGATGCTAAGCCATCTTTAAACAATGGCCAAAAATGTTGAGCATTTATTTTGGCTTCTTGATAATATTTCGCAAAAGAGTTTACGGAGTTATGTTTGAATACAAAGATTAAGAACCCAATTCCCATAAATCCACGAGCAATAAAGGTTGCCCAGCAAGAACCCATATAACCTAATTCAGGCAAGCCGCAATACCCATAAATCAATAAATAATTTAAAATGATATTTAGTATGTTGCCAATTACACTGATATACATGGCAGCTTTGGTGTTGCTAAGGCCTTCGGTATATTGTTTGCACACAAAAAATAGTGCCACTGGAATAATCGAAAAAATCAATACATCAAAAAATGGAATAGCCAAAACAACCACATCTTCTGGTTGCTGCATGTAAGCCAGTAACGGTGACGAAAAAAATAAAATGATAAATAACAAAACAGCTACTACCATATTGATAAATAAAGAGTTTTTAAATAGGGAGGCTTTTTCTTTTTCGTTTTGATTGACGTGAGCATCTGTAACTGCAGGTGTTAACACGTAGCTCATACCAATACTAAATACGAGTAGGATAACGAATAAATTATTCGATAAAATCCCTGCGGCCTGTTCGGTTTTTCCTAATTTCCCCAAAAAAATATTATCCACCATACCTGTGATAATATGCCCAATTTGGGTCATTACCAAGGGAATTGACAAAGAAATGGTGTCTTTAAGATGTGTATTTTTAAGCGAATTGTTCACGGGCTGCAAATCTACTGATTTAATTGAAACTAATTTTAGATGAGTTTAATCCAATATTTTTAAATTTGATACATATTTTAAATCTTATGGACGACATTTTCAAATCTGTTAGTTATTCTCAAACCACACTTACCGAATTAATGATACCATCTTACGCGAATTTTGGCGGGAAAATTCACGGCGGAATTTTGTTATCTCTTATGGATAAGGTTGCCTATGCCTGTGCTTCCAAACATGCAGGTAACTATTGTGTAACCGTTTCTGTGGATAATGTAGAGTTTTTGCAGCCAGTAGATGTTGGAGAAATGGTGTCGATGTTTGCATCTGTAAACTATGTTGGAAACTCATCGCTGGTTATAGGTATTAAAGTCATTGCCGAAGATTTTAAAATTGGAACTGTAAAACATACCAATACCTCTTATTTTACGATGGTGGCAAAGGATGAAAACGGGCAAGTAACTCAAGTGCCAGGCCTGATTTTAGAGAGTAAAGACGATGCTCGTCGTTTTTTAGAAGCCATAAAAAGAAAGGAATTAAAAAACACCTATAAAAAGGAGCTTCATAATGCTAAAACATTGCTTGAGGTAGATTTAAATAGACATCTTTTTGCGAAGGAACGCTGTAAAATTACATTTTAAGACTAGCTAAATCTGCTTTATTATTTTTCTTAGTTTTTTGTCAGCCATGTTTTTTACAAACCTATCATACGTAGTAAGTGTGCGGCTGCTTTTGGCGAAAGAGAGCGAATTGCAATTTTTTCGGTGGCATTGCGAGGGCTTTTTGTGCGAGAAAAAGATTGGAATTGGTCTTTCGCCTTGAATTTTTGTTTCTTTTTGTTCAAGCAAAAAGAAAATATAAAACCATCTTTTTTAGTGATTTTTAGTAATGGAGTATATTTTACTTTTGCCCTATTTTCCTCATTAAATAGTTGTTATATTTGTGCTTTCAAAAAATAATTGATGCAACGCGTTACTTTAAAAGATAAAACCTTTGTTCCATACATTACTTCCGATAAAATTTCGGCAAGCGTAAAACAATTGGCTAAAAAAATAAATACCGATTTGGTAAATGATATGCCCTTGTTTTTAGTGGTATTAAATGGTTCATTTATGTTTGCTGCGGATTTATTAAAAGAAGTCACTATTCCTTGTGAAATTTCTTTTATAAAATTAGCATCGTATCATGGCACAAGTAGCAGTGGTACCGTTACTGAAATGATTGGTTTAACTGAAGAAATAAAAGGAAGAACCGTTGTTGTAGTGGAAGACATCGTAGATACTGGAGTAACTTTAGAAAAACTCGTGGCACTTTTAACGAAAAAAGAAGTGAAGCAAATTAAAGTAGCATCATTTTTATTAAAACCCGAAGCGTATAAAAAAGATATAGCAGTAGATTACGTTGGCATGGAAATTCCGAATGATTTTGTTGTCGGTTACGGCTTAGACTACGACGGCTTAGGAAGAAATATGAAAGAAATTTTTGTACTTGAATCAAAATAATAAATAACAATAAAAACATCAACTATGAGCAACATGTTAAACATCGTTTTATTTGGACCTCCAGGTGCTGGAAAAGGCACTCAATCTGAGAAGTTAATTGAAAAATATGGTTTAGTGCATTTATCTACTGGTGATATTTTGCGTAGCGAAATTGCTAGAGGTACAACTCTAGGAATGGAAGCTAAACAAATTATGGATCGTGGAGATTTAGTAAGTGATGATATTGTAATTGGAATGATTGAATCTAAGTTAGATGCAAACCCAAATGCAAATGGTTTTATTTTTGATGGCTTTCCTCGCACACAAGCTCAAGCTGTTGCTTTAGATGATTTGTTGCAAAAGAAAGGCACTGCTATCAGCGCTATGTTGGCTTTAGAAGTTGATAACGAAGAATTAGTAAAACGTTTATTGTTACGTGGTAAAGATTCTGGACGACCTGATGATGCTAACGAAGACATTATTAGAAATCGTGTAAACGAATACAACAACAAAACGTTGCCGTTAAAAAAATATTATTCAGAGCAAGCTAAATTTCATTCAATTAACGGAATTGGTTCTATCGAATCTATCTTTAATCAATTAACGGAGCGTATCATTTTTGTGAATGCTGAAATTGAATTAACGATGTTAGAAAATGATATCGAACATTTAGATTTAACTATCAATGATTTTGAAGTAGCTACTGAGATTTCAAATGAATTGAAAAAAGATATTGAAGAAGTAAGAAATACAGAGCCTGTAAAAAAAGCAGTTTCGCCAACTAAAAAAGTGGAAACACCAAAGGCGGTTGTTAAAAAAGCAATAGCTAAAAAACCCGCAACTAAGAAAGCGATTACTAAACCTACTGCAAAGAAAACCGTTAAGAAGGCCGTTGTGAAAAAAGCAGCTCCTAAGAAAACGGCTAAAAAAGTAGTGGCTAAAAACACTGCTCCAAAGAAAAAGGTAGTAGCTAAGAAAGTTGCTCCGAAAAAGGTTGTAAAAAAAGCAGTGAAGAAAGTTGTTGCTAAAAAAATAACTCCAAAAAAAGTAGTTAAGAAATCTGTAAAGAAAGTGGTTGCTAAAAAATCACGCCCAGGCGTGACAAAAAAAGAAATAAAGAAAGTTGTTGCTAAGAAAAAAGTTGCTCCAAAAAAGGCAGTGAAAAAGGTGGCTGCAAAAAAAGTAGTTGCTAAGAAGAAATCAGCGCCTAAGAAAGTAGTAAAAAAAGTTGCTTCTAAAAAAGTAGCTAAAAAGAAAAAATAATTTCATAAGACTTAAAATGAAAGATTTAAGATGAATGTACTTCTCTTAAATCTTTTGTCTTTTATCTTTAATCTCAAGTATAGTGGATAATAATTTTGTTGATTACGTTAGAATTTGTTGCCGAAGTGGCAAAGGTGGTAAAGGCTCTACGCATTTGCACCGCGATAAACTAACGGCTTTTGGTGGACCAGATGGCGGAGATGGCGGTCGCGGCGGACATGTGATTTTGCGTGGCAACAAACAATTTTGGACACTTATCCATTTAAAATATCGTAAACATATTATTGCTACTCAAGGTGGCGATGGCGGTTCTTCTCATAAATCAGGTAAAGAAGGTGAAGATGAAATATTAGATGTGCCTTTAGGAACTGTGGCTCGTGATTTAGAAACAGGGGAATTGATTTGCGAAATTACCGAAGAAGGACAAGAATTTATTTTATTGCCTGGTGGAATGGGAGGAAGAGGAAATGCACATTTTAAATCTCCTACCAATCAAACACCACGTTATTCTCAACCAGGCGAAGAAGGAAAAGAAGAGTGGAAAGTTTTAGAATTAAAAGTATTGGCAGATGTTGGTTTAGTTGGTTTTCCTAATGCAGGTAAATCTACATTGCTTTCAGTGGTTTCTGCTGCTAAACCTGAAATTGCTAATTATCCTTTTACAACTTTAACACCTAATTTAGGAATTGTTCCTTACCGTGATTACAAAAGTTTTGTAATGGCAGATATTCCTGGAATTATTGAAGGTGCTAGTGAAGGAAAAGGATTAGGTGTTCGTTTCTTAAGACATATTGAACGTAACTCCAGTTTATTATTTTTGGTAAGTTGCCAAAGTGATAATATTTACGAAGAGTATAAAATTTTATTGAACGAATTAAAACAATACAATCCCGAATTGCTTGACAAACAAAGAATTTTAGCTATTTCTAAATGCGATACCATTGATGATGAATTGATTATGGAATTAGAAAAAGATTTGAATAAACGCATGAAAGGTAAATTCAAAATTCCTTACATTTTCTTCTCATCTCAAACAGGTTATAACTTGCAGGAGCTGAAAGACATGTTGTGGAAACAATTGAATTAATTTGTATATTTGTAACAAGAATAAATGAAAAAGCGATTACATATTTTATTTTCCTTTTTCTTGCTCATAAGCTTTAGTTGGCAATGTGCAGCACGTTCGGTTATTTATTTAAACTTTAAGTACAATCAAAAGGAATTAGCCGCTACTGTTTGTGAAAATAAGGATAAACCTAAAAGTTGTTGCGAAGCCAAATGTTACTTAGAAAAAGAAATTAAAAAAGAAGATAAGCGACAATCAGATTCTTCTTCTCCCATAAAAGATAAAACAGAAAAATCCGAATTAAGAACAGGATTATTGACCTTTATATTTGAACCAGCTTTAGTAACAAAACAACTAATTTTATCAAAATCAGGAACTCTTCCTGATAATATATCTTCTTCCGTTTTTCACCCACCAAGTTTGTAGTTTAATTAATTTGCACTTTCATTATACATGAATGTGTTTCTATTTATAGAATCATTAATTAACACAAGTATCATGAACATTGTATTATATGTTGTTATTGCTTTGGTATTACTTTTGCTAAACGAATACCGTTTAATTAAAAAATACGTCAAAGCACACGAAAACAATTTCGAGAGAACCACTTTTCAAAAAATTATTTTAGTTATCTTAAAACCTATAGTAGCTTTAAGAAACTGGATCGATTATAAATTATTAAATAACGAATTAAATTATTAAAATTATTACCATGAAAAATATATTTAAGTTTACAGCCATTGCATTAATTGCATTAACATTAACTAATTGTAAAAAAGATAAAGACAAAGAGCCTGAACCTGAGCCAACGCCTGCACCAACAACCCCTGCAACAACAGGAAGTTTAAATATAGAATTTGAGGCGATGGTTGGCGATTCAGCTTTAGAATTTGGAACAGCTAATACTACATACACCAATCAAGCAGGCAATACGTTTAACGTAAGTATGTATAAATATTATATTAGTAATATTAAAGTCACTAAAATGGATAATTCAGTTTGGACTGAATCAAATAGCTACCATTTAATTGATCATTCAAATGCTTCATCAACCATTATTACGTTAGCAAACGTGCCTTTTGCAAACTATAAGGCAATTGAATTTATGATAGGTGTTGATAGCGCAAGAAATAATTCAGGAGCTCAAACAGGCGCATTAGATGTTTCTAATGGTATGTTTTGGAGCTGGAGCAGTGGCTACATCATGGCAAAATTTGAAGGGACATCACCTCAATCTGTTGCTGCTGGACAAAATTTGAAATTTCACATTGGTGGATTTGGCGGAGCAAACAAAACAATGAAAATTGTGTCTCCAAGTTTTGGAACAGAAACAGCTAATGTATCTAGTTCTATTACTCCAACTATTCACTTAAAAAGTGATTTATTAGAATGGTTTAAAACTCCAACAAATACTGATTTTTCTATGACTCATACGGTTCATATGCCAGGTACAGCTGCCAATACGGTAGCTAGTAATTATGCGGATATGTTTACGGTTGAGCATATTCACAACTAACATTTCAATTAGTATTGTCAGTTCGAGCGGAGTCGAGAACATTTTCGACTCCGTTTACCTGACAGTGTTTTTTATCATTCAATTTTATGAAAACAATCAAAGCATGTGTTATGCTTTGTTGTTTGATGATTTCTTTTAATGCTATTGCCTGCGATATATGCGGAAGCTACATGGGCATTACACCTTACGACAATAAAAGTAGTATCTCTTTTTTGCATCGCTACCGTGTATTTAATGGCTACAGAAACTATCAGCAACAAAGCCAATTTTTTCCTAAATCAGCTTACCGAACGATGCATGGTGGAGAGGAAGATTCTACGCAAGTCATGAATCGTAACTATTCAAAAAAAGATTTTGAGTCGTTTAAGATTTTTGAATTGCGTTTGAAATATTTTGTATTAAAACGGTTGGAACTCAATGTGTTTTTGCCGTTAATCAATAATAAATCTAAAAGCAACGATGTGTATAATCATTACACGGGTTTTGGAGATATTTCTTTTAATGCAGGCTTTCATGCTATGACGCCAAAAGCCGATAAAAAAATACGACATAAATTAATTGTAGGCGCCGGCATTAAATTTCCAACGGGTAATTTTTATGCGCATGATGAACAAAGTAATCGCTTAGATTTTGAAATGCAACCAGGCACTGGAAGCATTGATGGTTTTGGTTACATTAATTATGTTTGTATGACTAAAAAACTAGGAGCCAGCATTAGCTTAAATTATAAAGCAAATGGAAAAAATATTTATAAAGAAAAATTAAGCAATAGCCATAATGATTTTCTCTCTGTGTTTTACAGATTGCAATACAAAGATTTTTCGTTTTACCCATCAGTACAAGCAAATTATGAATTTACCGAAGGCTTAAGAATTAAGAATAAATTGATTGAAAACTCTCAAGTAAATGCTTTACTAGTTGGCCCAGGCTTAGATATTTATTACAAATCATTTTCGTTAAATACATCCTGGCAATTTACAGCATTTGAAGAGGTAAGAGATGGGTATTTAAAAAGTGCAGGAAGAATTAGCGTTGGATTGAATTATAGTTTTACTAAGAAGGAGAAGGGTTGATGAAGAAAATACTATTTGCGTTTTCTTTTTTTAGTTGGATTTTGTTTAACATGAAATATGGCAGATACAATGACTTGCTTTTCTGAAATCTCATAATTAATGACAAATGGAAAACGTTTTACTACTGCTTCATGTATGTGTGCAAATTTAACTGGGAATAGTAAGGGATTTTCTTTAATCAATTCAAGAAGTACAACTATTTCTTCTTCAAATTCATAACCTAAACCTAATACTTGTTCATTATAATACACACAAGCATCTTCTAATTCCAAAACAGCTCGTTCAAGAATTAGTAATTTATAGGAAGCCATTTTAGCTTGACAACTTTTGTTTTACACGCTTACGAACTTCAGATAAGTTGTAGGCTTTCATTTTACCTGTTTTATATAAGGCAGATCTTTTAAGCACTTCTTTTTGCTGTTCTTCTGATAATAAACTTGTATTACTCTGACGATAAACTTCAAGTAATTTATAAACTACTTCAAGCACATTACTATCTGCTTCATCTATATATTGATGTACCTTACTACGAATGGCTGTTGTTGTCATATAAAAATGTAATATAATTTAAAGTTACTGAATATTTTTTGTATTACAAATTGCTAAACTGAAATTTAAAAAGCGCTGGAAGAATTAGCGTTGGCTTGAATTATAGTTTTGCTAAGAAAGGAGAAGGATTAATTTTTTGCAACTACGAAGAATGGCATGTTATGAGTTGGTTATTGTTATTTTTTATTTAAAGAATTTTTTATAATCAGGATTGTCTGGAGTAATAACTACATAAATTGTATCAATAACTTTTCCCGAATTTTTTTGCTGTTGATTTCCATTAAAAGCGTTTCCAAAATTCTTTTCAAGTACTTCTACTTTGGTAATAAAATGACTGGTTTCACCTCTGTTACTAAACCAATTTTTGCCAGCCGTTTCATGATAAACTAATTTTACCTTCCAACCATATTGAGCTGCTGAATCAAGCTTTGTAATTATTTGTTGGTCTGGTTTATCATTATCAATTGAAAAATCAAAAGGAACACTACTATTCATTCCTGTTTGAGTTACGTTTAAATGACCTTCCCAGCTTTTCCAAATTAAACCTGTTTCTGAAAATTGTGTAATTACTCCAATTCTTTCGCCATTTGAGTAATTCTCACTACAACTTGATAAAAGAATTATACATGAGCATATTAAAACTGAAACACTTTTCACTTTTTTCATTTCTTTGATTTTTATATTTCCTACTCTTATGGCTTTTTGGAATACGCCCCGTTTTTTCAAGTGAGTTCTGGTCTCCACTTTTTGAATTGCAATTTTTAAAACTTGCTCATAACGGTTACAGATGATTTTATCGCCCCAAGCGATCCGAATACTTTATATTGGGGTGGTTTTTATCATCCCTAGTAGTTAAGCAAAAAATTACTCAACCTTTTCAATCACCATTCCAAAATCCAAAATTAATGGTAATGGATTAGTGCGCATGCCTTGCTCAAACGTAAAGGTGTATTTACCAGCTTGAGGAAAAATTAAATTTTGTTTCAAAGGAATTTTATTGTCCCATAAATCGCCTGCACCATCGCCTTGCCATTCGCCTTTTTTATTAGCCAACAAACATTCTAAGGTATCAACCGATATTTTGCCATTAGGATAAGTAGTGGTTAAAAACACAAAAAGGTTACTAAACGGATAAGAATCGGCATGACGCACCGTTAAAAACACATTGTGATAGGGTTTGTTATCTACAATGTCAACAGTGTAGGTTAATTTGTTTTCTGTTTTCCAGCCTTCTTCAGGTATTTTTGTGTACTCGCTAAACACTACATTTTTGTTGCAGCTCGCAAATAAAACACTTAACAAACAAAAGCTTGCTAGCATAAAAAAATTACGCATTACTGTTACCATCTGGTTTAGGTTTTGGTTTATGATTGTGAACTGGTTTCTTATGTTGTGGTTTTGGTCCTTGCCCTTGTTGCGCATTTTTTTGCGGTGGTTGTTTTAAAGGACCATTGTTCTGTTGTTTATTTTGATTAGGATTTTGCGGTTTGTTTTGGTTAGGGTTTTGTGGTTTGTGTTGCTGAATTGGTCTTTCCTTAACCTCCGCATTATTTTTGGCCCCCTCTGCTTGTGGCTTTTGGTTTGGATTTGGTTTACGATTATTATTGTTGTGTTTTGGTTTGTTATTATTGTTTTTCTTTTTTAAACTATCAAAACGGGTTAACGAGTCTTGACCAACTACATTTTCGTAATCAGGTTGTTTTACAATTTCTAATTCTTTAAACTGTTTTGGTTCTAATAAGTCAGCAGGTTTAATGTTCTCTGCATTTAGTTTAAAAATTTCTTTCGTACGTGCAATCGACAAAGGAATAAATACATCTGGTTCGCTGGTATAACTCCACCAAATCACACGTTTAAAAATATCGGTCTTTTGATGAAATGCAAAACCTTTCTCTGTAGCTAAACGTCGGTTATCAATTTCAGGAAATTCTTTTAAGGCATCCTGGTAACTATCTAACTCGTAATTTAAGCAACATTTTAATTTACCGCATTGTCCCGCTAACTTTAATGGATTCAACGATAGCTGCTGGTAACGAGCTGCTGAAGTAGAAACCGTTCTAAAATCATTTAACCAAGTTGAGCAGCACAATTCTCTTCCGCATGAACCAATGGCACCTAAACGAGCTGCCTCTTGTCGCGCACCAATTTGACGCATTTCAATACGCACTTTAAAGGTATCGGCCATCACTTTAATTAATTCTCTAAAATCCACACGACCATCGGCTGTGTAATAAAACACAGCTTTACTTTTATCGCCTTGGTATTCTACGTCACTAATTTTCATTTGCAAGCCAAGTTTTAGAGCTAGTGTTCTCGATTTAAACATCGATTCCACCTCTAAAGCCTGAGCTTCTTTCCACTTATCAATATCTTGTTGTTTAGCCTTGCGATATATTTTTTTAATTTCTTCGCTCGCGTAATTGATGTTTTTCTTTTTTAACTGAAGTCGCACTAATTCACCTGTAATAGACACTACGCCAATGTCATGTCCTGGCGAAGATTCCGTAGCCACAATATCGCCAACGTTTAAGGTTAAATTATTGACATTACGGTAAAATTCTTTTCGCGAATTTTTAAAACGAACTTCAACAACGTCGCAGGGTGCTTGACCTTCAGGCAAACTCATGTTTCCTAACCAGTCAAATACATTTAATTTATTGCAGCCACCACCAGTGCCGCATGAACCATTGTTGTTACATCCTGCGGGGATTCCGCCATTTTTATCATCTCCTGTAGAGCAGGTACCACATGCCATATTATATATATTTAGTAGTTTTTACTTTCTTGTCACTTGAGCTGTTACACTGAGCTTAGTCGAAGTGTTAGTCGAGAAGCAAAAACTAGAACATTAAACTTAATTTTCTCAAAAAAGAGTTGGATAAATATACTTAATATTTTACATCATTTTTTGACTGAAGTAAACTTTTATACACGACTACTTTTTTATATTTATCTTTACCAAATATATAAACACATTATGATCGTATTAATTACAGGAGCAACTTCGGGTATTGGAAAATCAACCGCTTTGGAGTTTGCTAAACATGGATATAATTTAATAATTACAGGTAGAAGGCAAGAGCGCCTTGCAGAATTGAAAGTAGCCTTAGTAAAAGACTTTAAAATTAATGTGTTAGAATTATGTTTTGATGTTCGTGATGAAAAACAAGTGGCTGATGCTATTAATTCTATTCCATCAGATTTTAAAGCAATTGATGTTTTGGTTAATAATGCAGGTTTAGCAGCAGGTTTGTCAACTATTCAGGATGGAAAAATCAACCACTGGGAACAAATGATTGATACTAATATCAAAGGTTTGTTGTATGTCACAAAACATATTTCTCAAATCATGATTCAAAATAAAAAAGGCCACATTATCAATATTGGTTCTATTGCAGGAAAAGAAGTATACGCTAATGGAAATGTGTATTGCGCTACCAAACATGCAGTTGACGCCTTAAACAAAGGAATGCGTATTGATTTATTACCTCACGGCATCAAAGTTTCGGCAGTAAATCCTGGCATGGTAGAAACCGAATTTAGTATTGTGCGTTTTGATGGAGATGAAGAACGTGCTAAGAAAGTGTATGAAAACATTGTGCCTTTAAAACCAGAAGATATTGCCGAAACCATTTATTGGATGGCATCTCGCCCAGCGCATGTTAATATTAATGACATTTTAATTATGCCAAGCATTCAGGCAAATTCCACTACAGTATTGAGGTAGCCTTCTCATCCCCAACCCTTTTCCCGTTGGAGAAGGGAGTGCTTCACTCTCCCTGAGGGAGAGGGATTGAGGGTGAGGGAATTATTTCCCCTCAATCCAATTTACAATCTTATCGCAATTTGGACTTTTAAAGGAGTTAACATTACCAACTAAAAAGCCATTTTCATCAATCATATATTTTTGGAAGTTCCATTTTACGGAACTACTTTCTACACCATTTTTATCTTTAGAAGTTAACCAATTATAAATATCACAAATGCTATTGCCTTTCACATCTACTTTTTCCATCATTGGAAATGTTACTCCGTAGTTTCTGGTACAAAACGATTTGATGTCGGAACTGTTTCCTGGCTCTTGATTTCCAAACTGATTACATGGGAATCCAACAATCACAAAATTTTTATCCTTGTACTTTTCATATAAAGCTTCTAAGTCTTTGTACTGGGGAGTGAATCCGCACTTGGAGGCAGTATTCACTATTAGAATTTTTTTGCCTTTAAATGAAGAAAGGCTAACTTCATCACCGTCAATGTTTTTTGCTCTAAACTGGTGAATAGATGAAGTAGGAGTTCCTTTTCGGCCAATAAAGGCGTACAAAATTACCGCTAATGAAATGAGCAATATGAGAACGACTAGTTTATTCATTTAGCAGGGTTTAAAGATGTAGATATTTGATTACTAATTAATTAATTATTATTATGTTTGAATCTTGAACTTAAAACAAAAATCATATGAAAAAGTTTAGATTAGTATTTGCATTGTTATTTGCGCTTACAATTGTTAAAGCACAAACTATTTTAACAACTGAGCAAAATTACCAAAATTTAAAAGCAAACGGACAATTAATTCCAACTGCTAATTATAAAATGGTTAATAGCCCTGCTAATGCAGGTTCAATATCTAATAATCCAAAAGTTGCTGATGTTACTTTAAGTGCAGCATCGGCTGCTAAAACTAGTAGTGCAGGTGCTTGCCAGTGTATGGTGCCAGTTGACCCTACATTTACATTGGTTCCTATGAGCGGTTATACATCACCGTACAGAAATGATGATGGATCGTCAAACTCAATTCCTTTAGGATTTAGTTTTTGTTTTTACGGAACTACTTACAATAGTCTATTTATTAATAATAATGGTAATGTATCGTTTGGTAGTTCATATTCTACATTTAGTTCAAACTCATTTCCTGATCCAAGTTTTGTAATGATTGCTCCTTTTTGGGGAGATGTTGATACAAGGGGTGCGGCTAGTGGTTTAGTGTATTTTAAACAAACCGCAACGTCTTTAATTGTAAAATGGAGTAATGTTGGTTACTATAGTTCAATGACAGATAAATTAAACGATTTCCAATTAATTTTAACAGATGGTTCTGATCCATTATTGCCAAACGGAAATAATATTGCCTTCTGTTATGGTGATATGCAATGGACAACAGGTTCGGCATCTCAAGGTGTTGGTGGCTTTGGAGGTGTTCCATCTACAGTTGGTGTAAATAAAGGAGATGGTGTAAATTTCGTTCAAATTGGCCGTTTTGATCAAGCGGGTATTTCTTATGATGGTCCTTATGGTTTAAATGATGGTATTTCATTTTTAGACAATAAATCGTATTTCTTTAACTCTTGTGGTACAAATAATAACTTACCTCCAATTATTCAAGATGCAACTGGTGGAGGTTCTGCTTGTGGAGATACGATAAGAATTTGTTCGTTAGGAGACACGCTTGTTTATACAACTACTTTCTTGGCTCCAGAAAGTACACAATCTATCACAGTAAGTGGAAGTGCTCCAACTTTAGGCGCAAATTTTCAGCCATTAGGTGTTACTACAACTTCTGCAGGAACTACAACGTATGCTTGGATGGTGGTAGCTAGTCCAACATTAACAGGAGTTCATACTGTAGTAGTAACTGGTACAGATAATGGAACCCCACCTTTATCATCATCAGCCACTTATTTTATTAAAATCGAAAATTTAACTGTTCCGCAACCGTCTATCGTCTCTTCGCCAGCAGGCACAGTATGTGCTACACCTGGCGCAACTTTAACAGTATCCAATTGCGCAGCTTTTGATAATGTGTACTGGAGTAATGGTGCCAATGGCTGCTCAACCGCGGCTAATACAACAGGTGTATATTTTGTTACTGTTAAAAAGTTCGGATGTTTTAAGTCTTCTTCCGATTCTATTTTTGTATTCCCTAATCCGATTCCAGTAGTATTTGGCCCATTAAATTATTGTGCACCAGCTACTAGTACCACTTTATCTTTAAACCCTCCAACAGCGGGCATGGCGGCATATGCTACTTATACTTGGTCGCCTGGCCCTATTAATACAGCAACAGCAGCATTAACAGGTGGCGTAAAAACGGTTACTGTAACTGATGTTAATGGTTGCTCGGGTTCTGCAACATTTACAATATCTACTACATCACCAACTGTTGGTATTACAGCTAATCCAGCTTCTATTTGCGGCACAGGAACTTCTACATTAACAGCTTCAATTTCTGGTGCAACCAGTTATAGTTGGTCAAATGTAGCAACAGCTCAAACAACAACGGTTAATGTTGGCGGTGTCTATTCAGTAACGGTATCCGCTAATAATTGTGTTTCAACGGCATCAATCAATGTTTCTATTAATCCGACTCCAACAGTTGTAATTCCAGCTAACGTTGGTATATGTTCAGGTTCTAGTGCAACCGTTGCGGTGGTTTCTTTTTCGCCAATTGGTGCTTATACTTACACATGGAGCAATGGTTCAAATGCAAGTTCTTTAACCATTTCTACTGCAACGGTGTTAACCTTACAAGTAACTAATAATGCTTCTGGATGCGTGAGTGCTATTTCTAATTCATGTAACGTAGTTACTGCGGCAAACCCTACAGTGGCAATGTCTGCTACACCAATTATATTCTGTAATGGTTCAAATGCAACATTAACACCAACAGTTACAGGTGGCCAAACTGCTTATACGTATTCTTGGACTCCTTCTGTTTTAGGAACGGCATCTACAGCAACAACATCTAACCAAGGAGTTTATTCGGTTTTAGTACGTGATGCAAACTTATGTGTGGGTACTGCAACAGTAGCAACGGTTAAATCTACGCCATCTGTTACATTATCTTCTCCAGATTTAGTTATCTGTCCTAATGATTGTTCTGAAATTACAGCAGTAGGAACATCGTCTTTTGCCCCATTTACTTATGCTTGGTCAAATGATAATGCTTTTATTGGCGATTCAACTCTAATGTGTTCGGCTGGGATAGTTACTGTTACATTTACTGATGCGCAAGGTTGTGTGGCAACTAATACAATTACTGTTGTGGATGATGTAATACCAGTGGCAAGTTTCACTTCTACACCTCCATCACCAGTTACACCAACTGTATTAATTGATTTTACAAGCACATCAACTATTGCTACTGGCTCTATTACAAGTTCGGTTTGGACTTTTGGAGATGGTAATGGATCAAGTGGCGTAAATGTGAATCATGCTTATATTACAGCTGGAACTTTCCCAATTGTATTAACGGTAACAGGTTCAAACGGATGTGCAAGTTCTTACACTGTCAATTATATTGTAGATGCTGTATTGGAAATTCCAAATGTGTTTACTCCAAATGGAGATGGCGCTAATGATTTTTTAAAGTTTAAGAATTTAGAAGTGCTTGGAAGCAACAACTTAACAATTTTTAACCGTTGGGGTAAAAAGATATTTGAACAGGATAACTATAAAAATGATTGGAACGGCGGCGGATATAATGATGGCACGTATTTCTTCATATTAAGTGTTCCTATGGCTACACCTAATATTTATAAAGGATATGTGCAATTGATGCGATAAAATTGGGATTTTCAGTTATTGAGCGTAAATTTGCGCCTCAATGAATACTCAATTACTATCTCAACTAATTAAAAAAGAATTTTTACTAGAATTCCGGCAAAAGTCAACTCTTGCCGGAATTTTAGTTTATATAGTTGCTACAGTTTTCATTTCGGCTTTATGTTTCAAAAAGGTAATTCAACCAGCAGTTTGGAACGCTTTGTTTTGGGTTATTTTTATGTTTATCACAGTTAATGTTTCTAGCAAAAGTTTTATGCAGGAAACTAAAGGAAAGGGCTTATATAATTACCTCTATTATAATGCCCGAACGTTTATTTTAAGTAAAATTATCTATAATATGCTGTTAATGGCCGTGTTAAGTTTGTTAACTTTTTTCTTTTATTCATGGTTTGTTGGGAGTATGGTTCAGGATTTTGGCATGTTTTTATTGGCCTTGTTATTCAGTTCTTCGGCCTTTTCTGGTGTGTTAAGTTTAATGAGTGCTATTGCCTCAAAAGCTAATAATAATATCAGCTTAATGGCTATTTTGAGTTTTCCTGTATTAATGCCATTATTGCTGGTTTCAGTAAAATTGAGTAAGCATGCTATTGATGGTTTAGCTTGGAGCGTAAGCTATAAATATCTGCTAATATTAATCATGCTAAATATTGTGGTAGTTGCTTTGGCAACGCTATTATTTAATTACCTTTGGAAAGAATAAGTTTATGATAAAATGGTGGAAAATATTGGCTGCTTTGCTTATCCTATACACACTAGTATGGGGTATGTTAGCGCCTGTGCCAAAGCTTAATATTTTATACGAAACTATTCGTAATTTATTTTACCATGTGCCTATTTGGTTTGCCATGTTGTTTATGATGGGCTATTCAGTTGTATTTGCAATTATTCATTTGGCAAAAAATAATTTACGATCAGATATAGTTAGTAACCAAGCAGCGCAAGTGGGTTTGTTTTTTGCTTTACCTGGTTTATTAACTGGTTGCATGTGGGCTAAATTTACTTGGGGTACTTGGTGGACTTTTGAAGATCCTAAACTGAATGGCGTTGCTATTGCTGTTTTAATTTACTTGGCTTATTTTATTTTAAGAAGTTCAATTGATGATGAACAAAAGCGTGCGCGTATTGCTGCGGTGTATAATATTTTTGCCTTTGTGATGATGTTTGTATTCATTATGATTTTACCTCGATTAACAGATTCGTTGCATCCTGGTAATGGTGGCAATCCTGCATTTGGTAAATACGATTTAGATAATGGGATGCGTATGGTATTTTATCCGGCCGTTATTGGTTGGGTATTATTAAGTCTTTGGATTTTAGATGTAAAGAAACGTTTAGCAATTTTAACTCATGAAAAAAATGAAGAATAAAATTATATTAATACTTGCAAGTTTATTGATTCCGTTTTTCGGAATAGCACAGGAAGTGACTGTTGAACCGCAAATGGCAGATACTTTTAGAAGTGAAGGAAAGATATACGTTGTTATAGCGGTTATCTCAATCATCTTTATATGTTTGATTAGCTATTTGATTTACATCGATATGAAATTAAGAAAACTAGAAAAAAAGTAATTACGAATGGTATACGAATATACGAATCTAGATTTGCTAGCGCTTCATACACAGATTCGTACATTCGTAAATAAATTCGTAATCATTAATTAAAGATTAAGAAAATGAAAAAGATTCACATATTAGGAATAGTAGTTATTGCAGTTGCTATTGGAGTTATTTTTACTTCATTGCAAAGTAGCGCAACCTATTCAGATTTTACAGAGGCAGGTGCTAACCCTGAAACCGAATATCATGTAGTTGGAAAATTAAATAAGACAGTTCCTGTGCAATACGATCCAAAAATTAATGCCGACCAATGTTCGTTTATGATGATTGATAATAAAGGCATTGAAAAACAAGTGATACTTCATAAAAGTGTTCCTCAAGACATTCAAAAATCAGAACAAATTGTATTGATTGGAAAAATGCAAGGCGACGTATTTGAGGCGGATGAAATTTTAATGAAGTGCCCAAGTAAATATAATGACGGAAAACCACAAGTTTAAATCATAAAAGTAATGGCAAAAATTACAGGTATTGGCGGAGTGTTTTTTAAAACACAAAATCCAAAAGAACTGGCAGAGTGGTATAAAACTAACTTAGGATTAGATTTAGAAGCATGGGGCGGCTCTATCATAAAATGGCCAAACGACCAAGCCTCAGATAAAGGCTTAACCGTTTGGAGTGTTGCTCCTTCTGATACAAAATGGTTTGAACCAAGCACATCATCATTTATGATTAATTACCGTGTTGATAACATGGCAGAAATGTTGGTGCAACTAAAAGTTGGTAATGTTGAGGTTGTTAAGGGTCCTGAATATCACGAAAACGGAGTGTTTGCATGGATAATGGACCCTGCTGGAAATAAATTGGAGCTATGGGAACCTATGGCTTGGGACGAAAAAAATAAAAAATAAATTTATTAATGGGTACTATAGGCGAGCATTTATGGGTTGGACAATTAGGTAATGCATTTATTGTACTATCTTTTATTGCCGCTTTATTTTCAGGAATTGGATATTATTTTTATTCGAAGGAAGTTCTAACTTCTGAATGGAAGAAATTTGCAAACACGGCGTTTTCAATCCATTCACTTTCTATTCTTGGTATTGCTGGCACTTTGTTTTTTATGTTATTCAATCATTATTATGAATATGCGTATGTATATCAGCATAGTAATAATGAAATGCCCATGCAATACATTATGTCTTGTTTTTGGGAAGGACAAGAAGGAAGCTTTTTATTGTGGGCATTTTGGAATATTGTATTAGGCAACATATTGCGTAAAACTATTGACGCTAAGTGGGAAGCACCAACTATGGCTATTTTTGCATTAGTACAAGTATTTATTGCAAGTATGTTGTTGGGTATTTTTATTGGAGATTATAAATTAGGTTCAAATCCCTTCTTGTTGCTGAGAGAACATTCTGAATATTCGAAGTTGCCTTTTTTAAATATCCCAGATTATTTAACTAAAATTAATGGTAGAGGACTAAATCCTTTATTAATGAATTATTGGATGACGATTCATCCACCAACTTTATTTTTAGGATTCTCATCCACTCTTGTGCCTTTTGTATTTGCAATAGCAGGTTTATGGAAACGTGATTTTACAACTTGGCAAAAACCAGCTTTAACATGGACATTTTTTAGCATCATGATTTTAGGGACTGGTATTTTAATGGGCGGCGCTTGGGCCTACGAAGCGCTAAGTTTTGGTGGTTTTTGGGCATGGGATCCTGTAGAAAATTCTTCTTTAGTGCCTTGGCTAGTGATGGTGGGCGCAGGGCATGTGATGATTATTAATAAAAATAAAGGTGGTTCCTTATTTATGACACATTTAATGGCTATTGCTTCTTTTTTATTAGTTCTTTACTCTACATTTTTAACGCGAAGTGGAATACTTGGTAATAGCTCTGTACATGCTTTTACAGATTTAGGAATGCAAGGACAGTTAGTTGTTTACGTGCTAACCTTTGTGTTTTTATGTGTGGTATTATTAATACACGATAAATTAATTCGCGTATCGTATGTAATGATTTCTTTATTAATGCTGTTTGTTGGTATTACATTTGGGTATAAAATTAATTTATTACTAACGTGGTTGGCACTAAGCTTTATAATTACTATTTATTCATATGTCAAATTTTTTCCAAAAGAGGAAGAGGAAGAAAGTTTGTATTCGAGAGAGTTTTGGATGTTTGTTGGCTCATTAGTGTTTTTATTGTCATCTTTAGTTATTACTTATTTCACGTCTATTCCAGTGATGAATAAATTATTTCACATGGAAAAAGCGCCAATTAAAATTGCTGATTATAATTTATGGATGGTGCCATTTACAATTGTTGCCTTGATTTTAGTTGCTGTTACACAGTATTTTAAATACAAAAAGACAGACCCTAAACAATTTATAAAACACATTAGTTTGTCAGGAATATTGGCTGTTGTATTTGGTTTATCGGCAGTCATTCCTTTATACTTTTTAAAAGATTACTCTTTAGCAAAGTCAATAGATAAATGGAATTTAATTTCTTATGGCTTGTTGTTTATTGCTGCTTTATTTGCGGTGTTCTGTAATTTAGATTATTGGATTCGTGTATTAAAAGGCAAAACACGTCACGCTGGCTCCTCTATTGCGCATATTGGATTTGCTTTAATTTTATTAGGAGCATTAATTTCAACATCAAAAAAACAAACCATATCTCAAAATACTTCTTCTAAAAATGTTGCAAGCTTAGGTGAAAACTTTAACGCGCAAAAAAGCTTAGTACTTTCGGTAGGCGATACGTTACCAATTGGAAATTATTTGGTAACCTATAAAGGCAAAGAGCGCAAAGGCATTGATGTGTTTTTTAACATGGATTATTTTACCAAAGATGCCAATGGCAAATTGGTAAAAGCTTTTGAACTAAGTCCTAGATTAGAAGATAATCCAAAAATGGGTATATCATCACACCCAGACACTAAACATTTTTTAAGTAATGATATTTACTCGCATATTACTTATGGTGTTGTAAGCGACACAAAAGAAGTTAAAAAAGATGCGTATAAAGAACCGACTAATTTTGTGGGGCACATGAATGATACTATTTTTGCAGACAATGCCATTATAAAAATCGATAGCATCACGACTAACTTAACGGAAGATGAATATTCAAAAAACGATAGTTTACTAATTGTTACAGCTGTTTTAAAAGCAACAGATATTAATGGTAAAGTTTATAGAGCAACACCAAAATATATTTTAAAACAAAACATGGTAATGCCTGATGAATTTGTATTAGATGAGTTAGGTTTGAAATTTGTGTTTTGGAAAATAAATCCAAATGAAGGAAGTATCGAAATTCAAATGGCTGAAAAAGTAAGCAACGCAAAAGATTTTGTTGTGTTAGAAGCCTACATGTTTCCTTTTATTAATGTGTTGTGGCTTGGTTGTTTAGTAATGGTAATAGGTACTATAGTCGCTATTATTGAGAGAAGACGTTTAAACAAATTAAAAGCTCAGTAATCTTTGAGTCAGCCGTTAAAAATAGTAATTATGGGTACTGGCAATGTGGCTTATCATATTGCCCAATCTTTTCAATCAAATGCAAACGTTAACCTTCTTCAAGTATTTAATCATCGTTATTCAAAAGAAGCTAAACAATTCTCAAAGCAGTTTCAATGTGATCTAGTTACTGATTATAAATCCATTCATCAAAGAGCGGATATATATATTGTTGCCGTTAAAGATGATGCAATATCTGACGTGGCAAAACAATTGATTCCATTAAAATTAAATGGATTGGTTGTGCATTCCTCTGGAAGTGTTGAAGTGAATGTATTGAAAAATGTTTCCAAAACTATTGGCGTATATTACCCATTACAAACTTTTTATAAAGGTGCAAGTATTGATTGGAATACTGCGCCTTTGCTAATTGAAGCCAATACAAAATCTTCTGTAACAAAATTGAAGCAATTAGCGAGTAGTGTTTCTAAAACAGTAAAAGTTGTTGACTCAAAAAATAGGTTGCAAATTCATTTAGCCGCTGTGTTTGCATGTAATTTTACAAACGCCATGTATGTGGCAGCTTATGAATTGCTTGAGAATAATTTAAGAAAAAAAGATACAGAATTGTTGTTGCCTATTATGCAGCAGTCGTTTCAAAAATTACAAACCGTTCATCCTACAAAAGCTCAAACAGGGCCAGCTATGCGTAACGATAAACTAGTGATGAGAAAGCATTTACAATTATTGAAACAAGATAAACAGTTGTCGCATGTATATACTGTAATTTCTGATTTAATTATGAGACAACAAAATCAAGACTAATCAATGGAAAATTTCAAACAAAAATTAACGCGTATCAAAACTTTATTGTTTGATGTGGATGGTGTTTTAACTAACGGACAAGTGTTTTTGATGGAAAGCGGAGAGTTTGTGAGAAACATGAATTCTAAAGATGGTTATGCTTTACAGTTAGCCGTTAAAAAAGGATATCGTATTGCTATCATTACAGGCGGTAATAGCCAGATTGTGAAAAATGCCTTACATGGTTTAGGTATTGAAGATGTGTTTTTATCACAACACGATAAATTACAATGCTATAAAGATTACATCAATGAGCATGATTTAGTGGAGGATGAAATTTTGTACATGGGTGATGATTTGCCTGATTATGAAGTAATGAAAAGAGTAGGCTTAGCCGTATGCCCGTTTAATGCTGCCTATGAAATAAAAGAGATTTGTACATACATTTCTAGTCGTAATGGGGGCGAAGCATGTGTACGTGATGTTGTAGAACAAGTGATGCGTTCGCAAGGAACTTGGGAAATAACTGGCTGGTAGAATTTGTTAATTCGAGATGTCACACTGAGCGGAGTCGAAGTGTTAGTCGAGAACTAATTTAAGGTAGCTTCAAATCGCCATTATCAATTAAATATTTTACTTTAAAAATAGCGGCAACACTAATACCATCTGTTATTTCACCTTTCATTACCATATCAAAAGCTTCATTGATATGAACTTTTTTAACTTTTAAATCTTCTGTTTCTTCAGGTTCAGCTTCTTCAAATGTTAAATCAGTAGCTAAAAACACAAATGCATGCTCGTTGGTGGCTGAGTTGCTCAAATGCAATTGCATAATTTCCTCAAATTTTTGAGCGACAATGCCTGTTTCTTCTTTTAACTCTCTAACAGCTGTTTCAATCGGCGCTTCGCCTAATGGGCCACCACCTTCTGGAATCTCCCAGCTATAAGCATTCAAAGGATAACGCCATTGCCCCACTAGCCAAGTATAGCCGTCTTCACTTAACGGTAAAATACCAATAGCTAAATTTTTAAAATTCACAACACTGTAAACAGCAGGCTTTCCAGCTGGGTTAATCGTTTGGTGTTTATTTACGGCAATCCAAGCCGATTCGTATACTAACTCTGTTGATAGAGTTTTCCATGAATTTAAAGGGTTTTCTGTACTCATATTTTGTTAAAAAGGTCTTCAATCATTTAAACATAGGTTTCACACAGTTGAATTGTTAATATTAGCCTTATTTTCCTATATTTAGAAACCTAATCTACATTAAATTCGTAAAAGTTAAAAATTGTTATGTTGAGAAAACTACTACTTTTTATTGTTCTTGTTGTAACGGGTTGTTTAAATGCTCAAACAATGTATTGGGTAGGTGGTTCTGGTTATTGGAACGACCCAGTTCACTGGTCATATATTAGTGGTGGTGCTTCGGCTAATGTCATTCCTTCATCAAATGCTAATGTTATTTTTGATAATGCTTCTTCGGTTTCAAATTTTACAATCCATGCTTTACATAGCTTTAATTTTAAGTCAATTACTTCTGAAAACACAAATTTTAAGATAGATGTCATTGGCTCTCCAAATGTTGACTTAACAATTACAGGAGCAGTTAATTTGAACGAATATTTTTATTTTAAATTAAATGGAAAAATTAATTTAAATCCTCAATCTGCCACAAAGTATCAATTTTCTCACAATAAATTTAATAGCGATATATTCTTAAACTCCCAATCAGATGTTGAGTTAGGAGTTTTGCATTCTGGAAAGAAATTAATTATTTCTGGAATTTTTAAATTGAAAAACTCGTCAATACTTGTTGATGATTTAATATTAACTAATTCTCAAATAGACTTATCGAACAATCTTATTCAAGCTTCCAATGGATTTAGTATTAATAATTCTCAAATTACAAATCTAAGTACGGTAAAATCAAAAATCATTTGTCAAAAAAATAATCTTCCTTCAGGGACATTACAATCGTTAATAAATATTTCTAATATTTCAGTAACTCCACTCTCTCCCCAGGCATGTGCAGTCCCAAATCCAACGGTTACTTTTCCTACATGTCAGGGTGTTTGCAATGGCATAGCATTATTTGACCTTTCAGGTTGTTCAAATCCACCCTTTATTATTCAATGGATTAACGGAGCTTGTCCGGCTGCTTTGCCACCGGCAGAGGGAGCATATGTTGGAGCTACATATTCTGTGAATACATTATGCGGTTGCTCTAGTCAATACCTCGTTATTTTTGAGAATACTCTTGGAGAACAAACTGCGGTTCCAGTTCCTATGGTCGATCCACCAGCAACTATTTTAAATTTTTCTACTACACAACCAACATGTAATGGTTTGTGTAATGGTCAAATTCGTGCTTCTGTATTAACTGGCGCAGTCCCCTTCTCTATAAATTGGAATCCTCCTGCTGTAACACATCCCAATGTTATAACAAGGGATACTTTAAAAAATGCTTGTGCTGGTTCATATACTGTTACTGCAACAAATGTAAACGGCTGCGTTAATACATTTACTACCACTCTGATCCAACCCACAATCTTATCAGCTAACGGTACAAGTAGTAGTGTCACCTGTAATGCTGCTTGTAATGGTTCTGCTTTAGCTACACCAATTGGCGGTACTGCACCATATACTTATTCTTGGACATCAGCATCATCTTCACCATCTTCAGCTACCACACAAACCATAGGTAACCTTTGTCCAGGTGTTGTTACTATGACGGTGACTGATAGTAAAACATGTACGGCAACTTTTTCTACAACTATCACGCAACCACCTGCTATAACATTAACAGTTACAAAAACTGATTTGAATTGTGGTAATATTTGTAATGGTGCAGCCACAGTAACCGCTACAGGAGGTGTAGGAGCTTTTACTTATTCATGGTCACCAAGTGGTGGTAGCGCGGCTATAGCCACTGGCTTATGCGCGGGAGATTATACTTGCACTGTAACAAATAATGGTAATTGTATTAAAACAATTACTGTTTCTATTTTATCTCCACCAACATTAACTGCAGCGCCTACTCAAACTAATATTTTATGTAATAGTGTTTGTAATGGAGCAATTAACTTAAATACTTCAGGAGGAACACCTAATTACTCCTATGTATGGTCGCCAAACATTTCAAATACAATAACTGCTTCTGCTTTATGTGACGGTGTTTATTCCTATACCATTACTGATGCATTAGGCTGTAAATTCTCAAATTCTGTTACTATTACTGAGCCGCCAGCTGCAACCTTAACCATTGCTTCAACTAGCATTACTTGTAATTCAGCTTGTGATGGAACAGCTATTGGAAATATGAGTGGAGGCACACCGCTTTATACATTCAGCTGGACGCCTGGCGGTTTAACTACCCCATCAATTGGAGGTCTTTGTCCAAATACATATACATTAAGAGTAACCGACGCCAATGGATGTTTGACAACAAGAACAGTTTCTATTACTCAACCAACTGCTATTTCTTTGGTAACTACTTCTACCTCTCCAACTTGTAATGGAGTATGTAACGGTTCAATCACTGCTACTCCAGGTGGTGGAACAGGTCCTTATACCTATACATTACAATCATCGGGAGCGCCTTCAACTAGTGGCCCAAGCGCTAATTCTTCTTTTACAAGTTTATGTGCTGGGTCTTATACGCTAACCGTGAGAGATACAAAAGGCTGCGTGCAAACTCGAACTATTAATTTAACACAACCAAATCCAATTACCTTAGCTTTACCTTTTACTCCAATTAATTGTTTTAATGCTTGTAATTCAACTATTTCAACAGTTGTTGGTGGTGGTACTGGGCCTTATACATTTACATGGAGCCCATCTGGGACTGGAAATTCTCAGGTTAATCAATGTGCAGGTGTTCATTCTGCTACTGTAACCGATTCAAAAGGCTGTCAAGCATCTGCTACTATTACGATTACTTCACTTCCTGATTTAACTGTAAGCATTGTTCCAACAAATCCTAATTGTAATTCTCAATGCACAGGTATCGCCACAACAACCGTTACAGGAGGTACACCTAATTATACGATTAATTTTAGTAATGGTGCTTCAGGAAATATCATTAATAATTTATGTCAAGGAACTTACACAGCTACCGTTATTGATTTTTTTGGCTGTACAAAAACTCAAACCGTTGCTATTACAACTCCACCTGCTTTATCTTTAACCCCAACTAACGGAACAGTAAGTTGTACTGGTTCTTGTGATGGAACCTTATCAGTGGTTGCAACAGGAGGTACTGCAGGTTATTTTTATAGCTGGTCACCCACTGCTCCGGTTCAAACTGGTGCAACTGCAAATGGATTATGTGCTGGTAATTACATAGTAAGTGTTACGGATGCATTAGGTTGTATTGCTTCTACGGTAGCTGCAGTTGCGCAACCAACTGTTTTAACTGCCTCTATAGGAAATGTTCAACCTAGTTGTAATGTGTGTATTGGTTCAGCTACTGCAAATGGCATTGGTGGTACTCCGCCATATACTTATGCTTGGGCACCTGGAGGACAAGTAGGCCCGACTCCTAATAATTTATGTGCAGGTGTTCAAACATTAACTGTTACTGACAGCAAAAACTGTACAACTACACAAACTGTTCAAATTAATCAAACGGTTATTACTTTAATTACAACTAATGGAGGCACATTATCTTGTAACGGAGCATGTACAGGTCTGGCAACAGCTAATCCTGTTGGAGGAGTAGCACCTTATTCTTATACTTGGACACCTGCTCCAGTTGCGCCTACACAAACAACGCAAACTGCTAGTGGCTTATGTTTTGGCACACATACGGTTACAGTTTCTGACGCTCTAGGCTGTTCAAGTTCAAATACAGTGACCTTTATTAATCCTCCGGCTATTACATTAACGGTTAATCAAACTAACGTAAATTGTAATGGCGCATGTAATGGTATCGCAAGTGCTAATGCAATTGGAGGGACTGGAGTTATCAGTTATTTATGGCAACCAGGTGGTCAAACTACTTCAACAATAAATGGATTATGTGCTGGTGCTTATACAGTAACTGTTACTGATGGAAATAGTTGTTCTCAAACCCAAGTCGTTACCATTATCGAAAATAGTTTATTAACAGCAATGTTTACGCCTAACAGTCCGTCAACTTGTACTTCTTCGGATGGCTCTATTACGGCTATTATTGGTGGAGGACTTCCTACTTATACGCTTAATTGGTTGCCAATGAACTCATCTGCAAACCCATTAACTAATCTTGGTGCTGGATCCTACACTTTAAATATTATAGATGCAGCAGGTTGTACTCAAACTATTTCAACAACATTAAGTAATCCTACAGGGCCAACAGTTACTGCCGTTTCAAACTCTATCACTTGCTTTGGTGCATGCACTGGCTCAGCAACGCTTACAATTGCAGGAACGGGACCGTTTAATGTGAATGGCAGTTTAATTGTAGGTAATACAACCACACTTTCTGGCTTATGTGCTGGTATTACTGCTCCTATTATCACTGATGCAAATAGCTGTGTTACTAATCAAACGGTTAACATAGCAGAGCCAACTCAACTTGCAGCAAATGGTGTCGTTACGCATGATCCTTGTAATGCATCATGTACTGGGTCTATTAATTTAACGCCCTCAGGTGGAACATTGCCTTATTCTTATGTTTGGTCACCAGCGGGTGTAGGACAAGATCCTACTAATTTATGTGCAGGTAATTATACAGTTAATATTACAGATGGAAATAGTTGTGTGACAACAAACACCTATTTAGTTACTGAACCGCCGGCATTGACATTAAGCTTTAATAAAAAAGATGTATTGTGTAACGGCCAGTGTACTGGTGGAGTTAGAGCTGTTGTTGGTGGCGGATCAAGCCCTTATACTTATACTTGGACACCATCACCACCTTTTGCAGGATCTAATATTGATACATTAGTTAATATCTGTTCTGGGATTTATACAGTAAGTGCAAGTGATGCAAATGGATGTATAATTACAGGAACTATAGATATTGGACAACCAATCGCACTTACATCTACTATTAATTCTATTAATCAAAAGTGTTTTGGACAATGTAACGGTTCTGCTACTATTACAGCTGTTGGTGGCGTTGCTCCTTATTCGTATAATTATAATACAACACCAATTACACCGACACAAACTATCGGTGGTTTATGTATTGGAACTTATACGGGCGGCGTATCTGATGCAAATGGTTGTGTAAGTTCAAATAGTTTTGTGATTTCACAACCTTTACCTATAGTTGTTACTACAACAATAAGTCATCCAACTTGTAATGCAGTTTGTAATGGAAGTGTTGCAACCACTGTAACGGGAGGAAATTCAAATTATAACTATAACTGGATTCCGGCTGGCGGACCAGTTTCAAGTCCAACAGGGCTATGTGCAGGAAGTTATACGGTTATTGTGACAGATGATAGTTTGTGCACAGGACAAGCCTTGGTAACATTAATGGACCCTGCTATTTTATTAGCAAATACATCATTTACTAATCCTAGTTGTAATGCAAGCTGTAACGGAGTAGTTACTGCAAATCCAATTGGAGGAACAGGACCTTTTAATTATTCATGGGCTACTCCGGTTGTTAATGCTCAAACAGTACCTAATTTATGCGCAGGAATTTATACACTCACTTTAAATGATGCAAACGGTTGTCAAGCAATACAAACTGTAACTTTAACAGATCCCCCAGCAATTACTATTAATTCATCATTAGCACCAGCAACATGTAGTGTTTCTAATGGTTCTATTAATGCTACTGCCTCTAACGGAGTAGCGCCTTACACTTATAATTGGCTTGATCCTTTAATTATTGTTTCAGGACAAGCTACTAATACTATGGTGACAAATATCCCTGCGGGTACATACACTGTCTTAGTAACTGATAATGTGGGTTGTTCAACAACCAGTGTTATTGCTTTAAGTAATGCAGATGGACCAACCGGAGCAACAATTACTTCAACTAATGTAACTTGTAATTCACAATGTAATGGTGCTGCTGATGTTTCTAATGCTCTTGGCGGAACAGCGCCATACACTTTGAGTTGGATTAACCCGGCTTCTGCCTCTTCATCTGTTTCAGGTTTATGTGAAGGAACCTATACGGCAGAAATTGCAGATGCTAATAACTGTTTATTCTTTCAATCAGTAGTCATCACAGAGCCACAAACGATTGATGATAATGAAATTATTACTCCTGCCGCTTGTTTAGGAAATTGTAATGGTTCTATTGCATTAAATCCTTCTGGAGGAAATGCCGGTGCATACACGTATTCATGGTCGCCAGCAGCAGCTACAGGAACAGTTTCAAATCTTTGTCCAGGTGCTTATACAGCTACTATTACTGACGTTCAAGGTTGTAAATTGGTAGCAAATTATATTCTTCCTAGTTTAACAACAATTACTAGTAGTACTTTTGCAACTAACAATACCTGTTTTGGAAGTTGTAATGGAAGTATATTAGCAACTAATATAGCAGGTGGATTACCACCATATTCTTTTTCTTGGTCTGATCCTGCCGGACAATCAACAGCAACAGCTAGCAATTTATGTAATGGAAATTATTCGGTAACGATTACAGATGCAAACGGATGTTTTAATGTATTACCTTCTGTTATCACTTCTCCTTCAGCAGTAACATTTACACCAACGGTTACTCAACCAAATTGTGGTTTATGTGATGGCTCGGCTTTTGTTAATCCGATTGGAGGAACAGCGGGTTATACATTTGTTTGGACTAATGGTCAAGTAATTAATACTGCTTCAAATTTATGTGCAGGTGTTTATGGTATACAAATAACAGATGCTAACGCTTGTGTCACTAGTTCAAATGTTATTATTAATAGTTCTTCCACTTTTACTGGCGAAACCATTACACAACAAAATGTGTCATGTAGCGGTATATGCGATGGTACAGTAACAGTAACTGCTATTGGTGGAACAGCGCCAATTACATATCATTGGGTTCATAATGGATCTACCTCTCAAACATTAAATGGACTTTGTGCTGGAACCTATTTCTGCAATATGACAGATGCAAATGGTTGTACAAAAACAGCTAGTGTGGTAATTGGATCAACTACTAATTTTACGATTACTCCACAAATTTCTCAATCCTCATGTTCAGCTAATACAGGGTCTATTAATGTGAATGTAGTTGGCGGTAATGGCGGCCCTTATACTTATGTTTGGATACCAGCAGCCGCTAATACTCCATCTTTAACAAATTTAGCTCCTGGTAATTATACATTAACCGTGTCTGATGGAAACTGTTCTCAAACACAGGTGTATTCTATTAATTCCGTTAACGGTCCAATAGTTACAGCTACGCAAAATGATGTGAGTTGTTCGGGACTATGCGATGGAAGTATATCATTAGTAATAAACGGAGGCACGCCAGCTTATACTACTGCTTGGTCAAACGGTGCATCAATACCAAACATAAATGGACTTTGTGTTGGTGCATACTCTTATACAGTAACGGATGGTGTGGGATGTAAAGCAGTACAAAGTTTCTCTTTAGCAACTGGAACTCCAATTGTATTTAGTGTACCTGATATTAATAATCCATTATGTAATAATAATTGTAATGGAGTTGTGACTGCTATACCAAGTGGAGGAGCTTTGCCTTATACGTATAGTTGGGTTGTATCAACGTCTACTACTTCAATTGCAAATTCTCTTTGTGCTGGAAATTATTCAGTTATAGTAACAGATGCTAATGGGTGTTCATCTCAAGAAACGTATACGTTAACTGGCCCATCTACAATTAGTGTTACAGCTGTTGTGACGGACGCAAATTGTAATGGAGCAGCAACTGGTTCTATTAATTTAAGCGTTGTAGGTGGCGTTCCAGGACTAGGCTATACTTACAGTTGGACTCCAACAAATGCTGTTACTGAGGATATAAGTAATTTAACTGGTGGAACTTACAGTGTTATAATTACAGATGCAAATGGATGTAACGTTGATTCTAGTTTTGTAGTTGCTGAGCCAACAGCAGTTGTAGATAATTTTACCATTACACCTGCTGCGTGTTTTGGAAATTGTGATGGTACAATCACATTAGCTCCAACTGGTGGAACTGGCCCATATTCTTATTCATGGACGCCGTCTGTTTCAAATACATTAACCGCTATAAATTTATGCCCTGGACCACAAACATCTACAATTACAGATGCGCAAGGCTGTGCCTTTGTATTTAATTATAACTTACCTAGTTTAACTACTATAACAACTTCCACATTGGCAGTTAATAATTTATGTTTTAATGATTGTAATGGAGTGTTAACTGCAACGACTATTACAGGTGGTGTCGCACCTTATACTATTCAATGGAACGATCCATTAGGACAAATAGGAAATACCGCTAGTGGATTATGCAATGGAAGTTATTCGGCAACAATTACAGATGCTAATGGGTGCTTTAACAGAATTCCAGCAGACATAAGTTCAACTTCTCAAGTAACATTTACTCCTGCAATTACTCAACCAAGCTGCGATCAATGTGATGGTTCGGCTATTGTAAATCCAATTGGTGGAACAGCGCCTTATAATTTTTTATGGAGTAATAATCAAATAGTAAATACAGCAACAAATTTATGTTCTGGTGTTTATGCTGTTCAAATTACGGATGGTAATGGTTGTGTAAACACAACGAATGTGGTTATTAATAGTTCAAGCGGAATTACTGGAGAAGCAGTTATCTCAACTAATGTAGCTTGTGACGCTAGCGCTTGCGATGGTTCAGCTAATGTAACTGCTGTGGGTGGTGTAGCTCCAATTTCATATAATTGGGTGCATGATAATTCAACATCACAAACTGTTAATGGTTTATGTGCTGGAACGTATTTCTGTAATATGACAGATGCTAATGGTTGTTCGAGAACAGCAAGTGTAGTTATTGGAGCTGTAACCACATTAACTATTTCATCTCAAGTAACTCAATCTTCTTGTTCTTCGTCCACTGGGTCAATTACGGTTAATGTAAGTGGCGGTACTGGTGGTCCATATACTTACACTTGGCTTCCAGCAGGAAGTACGCCAACAGTAAGTAATTTAGCTCCTGGAAGCTATACGTTAACCGTTAGTGATGGCAATTGTTCTAAAACTCAAATCTTCACTATTCAGTCTATCAATTCCCCAGTAATTACATCCACTAAAAAAGATATTTCTTGCAGCGGTGTATGTGATGGAAATATTGCGATAACTATTGTTGGTGGAACACCTGGATACACGACCTTATGGTCTAATGGAGCTTCAACCCCGAGCATAAGCGCATTATGTGCGGGAGCTTATTCGGTTGAAGTAACTGATGCAGCAGGATGTAAAGCCGTTCGTAATTTCTCATTAACAACAGTAAGTCCAATAGCATTTAGTGTACCTGATTTAGATGGCCCTCAATGTCATGATGCGTGTGATGGCACCTTAACTGCCATTCCTATTGGAGGAACTATGCCATATTTATTTACATGGACACCAAACAATGTAAACACAGCAACAATTAATAGTTTATGTACAGGCAATTATTCAATTACTGTTTCTGATGCTAATGGTTGTAGTCTATCTAATAATTATTCATTAATCAATCCACCTGCATTAACATTAACTGCTACATCTATTGATGCAAGTTGTAATACGGCTTTAGATGGAGCTATGACTACAACTGTTACAGGAGGCATTTCTCCATTTACATATAGTTGGACTCCTGGTGCAGTTATAACATCAAGTTTAACTAATGTGTTAGCGGGAACATATACTTTAATTGTAACTGATAATTTTGGGTGTGTAATTGATACTGCTTTAACCATTAATTCAACATTATCGGTAAATGCTTTAGCAGGAAATGATACATTATTCTGTCAAAACGGAACTCTTTTATTAGATGGGTCTAACTCAAATAGCACTTTTGGAACTAACACCTACGAATGGTTTGTTGTACCAGCGGTTGCAGCCTTTTCAAATTCAATTTCAACTACTGTTTCACCGTCTGTTGGAACCTCTACTTATGTTCTAGTTGCAACTAATGGCGTTTGTATTGATAGTGATACGATTGTAGTTAATTCAAACCCGCTTCCTAATGTAGATGCTGGACCAACACTAAGCATTCCATTATTTTCTTCAGCAACAATTGGAGGAAATCCAACTAGCTCAACAGCTACTACATTTAGCTGGTCTCCAGTAATAGGATTAGATAATCCATCAGGAACAAATCCAGTATCTGGTACAACGGTTACAACTATTTATACGGTATCAGTTATTGATGTGAACGGTTGCTTTAATTCTGATACAGTAACAGTTTACGTTTACCCTGAAATTAAAATTCCAAATGGATTCTCTCCAAATGGAGATGGTAAAAATGATGTATGGCAAATTGATTTTATTGATCAGTTCCCAGATTGTGAAGTGGAAGTGTATAACCGTTGGGGTGAGCAATTGTTCTACTCTAAAGGATATGCCATACCATTTAACGGGCAATACAAAGGAAAAAATTTACCAGTGGGAACGTATTATTATGTTGTGAAGTTGAATCATCCAAACTACCCAAAACCATATACAAGCCCATTAACCATATTTAGATAAAAGATGAAGAAATTTTTATATATAACGGTTATCGCGTTGCTTGTAACTAATTTACAGGCTCAGCAACTGCAACAGTATACGCAGTATATGTTAAATGATTTGGCAATTAATCCTGCGGTAGCTGGGAAAGATAATTTTGCAGACATGCGTTCTAATAATCGCTACCAATGGGTAGGTATGACAGATGCGCCTAGAACTTATATGTTGACTTTACATAGTCCTTTAAAAAATCGACACATGGGTTTAGGAACACATATCTACACTGATATTGTAGGGCCAACCAGACGAGTAGGTATTAGTTTAGCCTATGCTTACCATATTAAGATTGCAGAAAAAACGAGGGTATCATTAGGACTGAATGCAGGAATACAACAATGGGGAATTGATGGACATAAATTGTATTTGCACGATGCAGGTGATGATAATCTATTAACGCAATATCAAACTAGAATTGTTCCTGATTTTGGAGCAGGTATATATGTTCATAATGAAAAATGGTATCTGGGATTTAGTGCACCTCAATTATATCAAAGTCCTATTAAATTGTATCCAGATGGAGATCATAAAGGAACATTGGTGACTCATTTTTTATTAAATGGAGCTTATAAATTCGATATCAATGATGATTTTAAAGTAGAACCTTCTTTCTTAGCTAAATATGCAAATCCAGCACCGATTAAGGTGGATGTTGGAGCTCGTGTTATTTATCAAGAGCAAGTTTGGTTGGGAGTTGGTTATAGACATAATGATGCGCTTACAGCTTTAGTTGGATTTATGTATAAAAATTATTTAATGATAGGTTACTCTTATGATTTTACAACAACTAATCTTAAAAATTACTCTTCGGGCACACATGAGTTAATGTTGGGTCTTCGCTTTTCAAAACAACAATCCAAGCATTGGCAAGATGATGTTGAAGTAAAATAACTTCCTATAATTATTATTAATATCTTATTTTTACATTTTTTTATACTATGAAATTTCATAAAGAAGGTTACACTACATTATTAGTTACCATATTGTTTAGTACTATCATTATTAGCATTGCCAAATTAGTATTTCCTGAGTTCGCTATTGCACATTGGTTCGCTTATGTGTTATCAGGTTTTTTATTAATTGTGGTGATTCAATTTTTTCGCCACCCAAGTCGTGTGCATACGATTAATGATTATGCGATTATTGCTCCAGCAGATGGTAAAGTAGTAGTGATAGAAGAAATAGAAGAAGGCGAATACTTTAAAGATAAACGTATTCAGGTATCAATTTTTATGTCGCCTATTAATGTGCATGTCAATCGTTACCCAATTGCAGGAGATGTGACTTATGCAAAATACCATGCCGGTAAATTTATGGTAGCTTCTTTACCAAAAGCAAGTACTGAGAATGAACGCACGAGCGTTGTCGTGAAACATCCAAACAATGGCAAATCTGTTTTATTCAGACAAGTTGCAGGGGCTTTAGCACGCCGCATTGTGATGTATAGCAAAGAAGGCGATAAAGCGACACAGTGCGGAGAAATGGGATTTATTAAATTTGGTTCTCGTGTTGATTTGTATTTGCCTTTAGACGCTAAACTTAAAGTGAAAATTGGTGATGTGGTAACAGGCTCACAAACGGTTATCGCAGAGTTTTAATAAACATACTGTTTAACTTCTGTAGGAATCACAAAAGTCTTATTTTTATTGTAAAAATCTGAAAAGGTCGTATTCATTTTTTTAACATAGTCTGCATATTTCTTTACAGAGTAACCTTGTTGGTAATAAGGAAATGGTTTGTTTAGTTGAATAAAAAATCGATTTTTAATTATCATAAATACTTCTTTAGCAGGAGTGCCTTTTTCTGATGCTTTACTAGCTTGCGCTTCTGACACTAATCCTAATGATGAATCATAAATAGTACCTTGTTCAGCCACTAAATAAAATGGAGCGTTGCAAACAATACTTGAATTAACAACTAAATTAGAATCTACAAATATTCCTGAAAGACTTTTATGTTTTACAGAATCAGAGCAATCTGAATTGAAAAAATAAACGGCGCAAAATTTAAATTCATTGCTGTAGGCTCTAATGATAGCTTTATTATTAACACGAGTTTCTCTTTCTACCTGGGTTGCCAAATCCATGCTTCCAGCTGCTTTTAAACGGTTAATGGTATTGGCATTTGTTTTTAAACGCACTAATAAAGCACCTCCATTTTTTAAGGAAATGATTTGTGCTTTAGCAACACTTTCGCGGTATTTACTAAATGCAATAAAAGAGGAGTCTTCTTTAAAGTTATTTACTTTAGGAGGTTTGGTGTCGTCTTCTTGTGCAAGAAAGTTGAAAGACAAAAAGAAAATAATAAATGATGTCAATAAAAGACTTCGACTCCGCTCAGTCTGACAATCTTCGTTTTGAGATAAGTATTTAAAATTATTTAACTTCAGAACCATTATTAAAATCAGGTTTGGTTGCTGTCATAAAACTTAATTCCCCAGCGCTATTCGAAGCCATTAAAATCATTCCCTGACTTTCGATACCTTTAATTTTTCGAGGAGCAAGGTTTGCCAGCATACACACTTTTTGTCCAATAATATCTTCAGGTTTATACCATTCGGCAATACCACTTACCACAGTGCGCAGGTCAAGGCCAGTATCGAGCTTTAGTTTTAATAATTTATCTGTTTTTGGAACGCGCTCTGCTTCTAAAATAGTAGCAGTACGAATATCCATTTTATTAAAATCATCAAAACTGGTTTCAGGTTTAGCAGGAGCAATAGCAGTAACGGCATTTGCAGAAGCATTCGCACTTTTACTAGCATTTAATTTATCAATCTGTGCTTGTATTTCTGTATCTTCAATTTTAGCAAATAATAATCCTTCTTTATTAATAACATGCCCTGCTGCCATGTTGCTAGTTTGTTTAGCAGCATGCCATTTTAAAATAGGCATATTTAACATCGTAAATAATTTAGTTGATGTAAAAGGCAAGAACGGTTCACAAACTACCGCTAAGTTGCAAGTAATTTGTAAAGCGATATTCATAATCGTTTTTACACGTTGCTCATCCATTTTAATCAATTTCCATGGCTCGGTTTCAGCTAGGTATTTATTTCCTAAACGAGCCAAGTTCATCATCTCTGTTAAGGCTTCTCTAAATTTAAAGTTTTCAATAGAAGCAGATATTTTATTTGGAAATGCTGCCAATTGCTCTAAAATCAATAAATCTTCTTTAGTATAAGTGTCAGCAGAAGGTACAGAACCATTGTAGTATTTGTGAGTCAATACTAAAGTACGGTTTACAAAATTCCCTAAAATTGCAACTAATTCAGAATTATTTTTGGTTTGAAAATCTGCCCAGGTAAAATCGTTATCTTTAGTTTCTGGAGCGTTAGAACATAAAGTATAACGCAGCACATCTTGTTGATTTTTAAAATCAATTAAATACTCGTGTAACCACACCGCCCAATTACGTGAGGTTGAAATTTTATCACCTTCTAAATTTAAAAATTCATTGGCTGGAACATTATCTGCTAAAATAAAATCGCCGTGCTCCATTAACATGGCAGGGAAAATAATACAGTGAAATACAATATTATCTTTTCCAATAAAATGAATTAAACGGGTTTCTTTATCTTTCCAATATAATTCCCAATCGTTTGGTCTTAATTCTTTAGTAGCAGAGATATATCCGATTGGTGCATCAAACCAAACATACAACACTTTTCCTTCAGCACCTTTAACTGGTACTGGTACACCCCAATCTAAATCACGAGTCATGGCACGAGGCTGTAATCCATCACCGCTATCTAACCAACTTTTACATTGTCCATAAACATTGGTTTTCCAATCTTTATGTTGGTCTAAGTATGCTTGTATTTTTGGTTGTAATTTATCTAAAGGCAAAAACCAATTTTTCGTTTCTTTTAAAACAGGTTTTGCCCCACTTAATGTTGATTTTGGATCAATTAACTCCGTTGCGCTTAATGTGCTTCCGCATTTCTCGCATTGGTCGCCATAAGCATTTGGATTAGCACATTTAGGACAAGTACCCGTAATATAACGGTCTGCTAAAAACTGCTTGGCTTCTTCGTCATAATACTGTTCGGTGACTTCTTCTGTAAAAACAGCTTTATCGTAAAGTGTTTTAAAGAAATCAGAAGCTGTTTCGTGATGAATTTTATTGGAGGTTCGTGAGTACACATCAAATGAAATCCCAAACTCTTTAAAAGAGTCGCCCATCATTTTATGGTATTTATCTACCACATCCTGCGGATTAACTCCTTCTTTTTTGGCTTTAATAGTAATAGGCACGCCATGCTCGTCGCTACCACAAATAAACATAACGTCCTCGCCTTTACTTCTTTTGTATCTCACAAAAATATCGGAAGGCAAATAGCAGCCCGCTAGATGACCAATATGAACTGGACCATTTGCATAAGGTAGGGCGGAAGTAACAAGTGTACGTTTATAAGTAGTTGACATAGTGTTTATTAAATAACTAAAATACTGTAAAATTGTGTAAAGATAACATTTAACTTTATTCATTAAAAATCAAATCTATGGCAGCAAACGACAAAGAAATTTGGAAACCGGTGACTCACATTAAAGGAAAAACTAGTAAAAAATACGCTGTGTCGTCAAAAGGCCGCTTAGCGTCTTACGACAAGAATATTGAAGACAGATACGTGTTAAAACAACATTTGAACGGTGGCTTTCCTATGGCAACTATTCATGTGGAAGGTAAGTCTAAAGCCTTATTTTCACATCAAGCTATTGGCGCTTCTTTTTTAAAGAAACATAGCCCGAAATGCAAATTTGTCATTCATTTAGATCATAATAAGGCTAATAACGATATTTCTAACTTAAAATGGGCTACAAAAGATGAACAAGTAGAACATAGTAAAAAAAGTCCTTATGTGTTACAAGCAGCAGCTCGTAAAGTATATACTGGCGCTACTGCTCGTAAGTTAGATGAGAAAAAAGTAATCGCACTTAAAAAAGAAATTTGGAATCCAAAACGTAAAGCAAGCTTAAAACAAATTGCTGCTAAATATGGTATTGCCGAAATGAATTTATACCGTATTAAAAATGGTGAATTATGGTTTCATGTGCATATTGAAGGCGAACCAATTTTCCCTAAATACAAAGCACAATTAAAAAATATTGAGTTCCATGAAAAGGTGGCTGCTAAAGTGAAAAAAGCTGCTCCGAAAAAAGTAGTTAAGAAAGAAGCACCTAAAAAGGCGGTTAAAAAAGCGGCTCCTAAAAAAGCAGTTAAGAAGGCTACTCCAAAGAAGTCAAGCCAAAGCGTGACTAAAAAACCTGCAGTAGTTGTGAAAGCTAAAAAAGTAAAAGCCAAGAAAGAAAAGAAGGGTAAAAAAGACAAAAAAGGCAAAAAGAAAAATAAAAAATAATGGTACTACCTTCTTATTTAAATAAAGGAGATACAGTGGCAATAATTGCTACAGCTCGTAAAGTAAGTAAAGAAGAAATACAACCGGCCGTAGCTTTTTTCGAAAGTTACGGCCTTTCTGTTGTGTTGGGCAAAAATTTATTTGAGTCGAGCAATCAATATGCTGGCACAGATACACAACGAACAGAAGATTTGCAATGGGCTTTAAATGATAAAACGATTAAAGCCATTATCATTGCACGTGGAGGTTATGGTTCTGTGAGAACAATAGAACAAATTGATTTTACGGAATTTAAAAAACATCCAAAATGGATGGTGGGTTATAGTGATGTAACGGTATTACACAATGCTATTCATAAAATTGGTGTAGCAACCTTACACGCTACCATGCCTTTAAATTTCACTAAGAATGAAGAAGCGACTAAAAGTATGGTAGACGCTTTATTTGGTAAATTAATTCAAATTGAAACCGAAGAAAATTATTCGAATATATCTGGAACAGCCAAAGGACAATTAGTAGGAGGAAATTTATCTTTGATTTATTCCTTATCAGGAACGCCTTTTGATATTGATACAAGAGATAAAATTTTATTCATTGAAGATTTGGATGAATATTTATATCACATTGACAGAATGATGATGCAATTGAAATTATCTGGAAAGCTAAAAGGGTTAAAAGGTTTAATTGTTGGTGGCATGACAGACATGAAAGATAATGCTATTCCTTTTGGAAAATTTCCAGAAGACATTATTTTAGATGCCGTAAAAGAATATAACTATCCTGTTTGCTTTGATTTCCCCGCTGGACATATTGATAGAAATTTAGCCATGTATTTTGGACGAGAAGTAGAATTGACTGTATCGGATAATGCCACTTTAAAATTTCTTTAGTTTTTTAGCCACATAGAAACATAGATTATTTGGTCTTATAAGTCTTGGATAGGAAGCTTCGCTTCTCAAACAGATACTATGTGAAAAAACATGTTTTCTATCTATTACTTTTCTACACTTTACAACTATGTGTCTATGTGGTAATTTTATTAATTCTACAATAATTAATTTTCCGTAAATTTGAATATCTATCATTTGTACTAGGGAAATAATTTTTATAATATGATTTGCAAAACCACCGACAACCTAAATATTTACTTTGAGGTACAAGGTAATGAGAGTGCTAAGGAAACCATCGTTTTTTTAAATGGACTCTCTCAATCTACGATTTCTTGGATTTTAACGACGCCAAATTTTAAAAATGATTATAGAATAGTATTGATTGATTTTATTTTTCAAGGGCAAAGTGATAAAACAGGCGAATGGCGTAATTTTGATGTGCATGCTCGCGACGTTATTAGTGTATTAGATATTTTAAAGATTGATAAAGCTATTATCGCCGGTTTATCTTACGGAAGTTTAGTGGCTCAATATTTAGGAGTGCATTACGGCAATCGAATTTCTAAATTAATTTTAATGTCGACTTTTGCTCTTAAAACACCTTATTACGAAGCCATTGAATTATCATGGTGGCGCGCTTTAGAAATGGGTGGTTATGGATTAATGTTAGACATTATGTTACCAACTGTTTTAAGTGAAGGTTATTTTAAAAATCCATTATTTCCAATTGATTTAATGAAACAAACCCGTCAGGAAGCTAATGACGATAAGCAAGCTTTGTTTAAATTAATGCGCGCAACAAAAGAACGTCCGGACTATCGACCTGAATTAAAAAAAATCTCTACACCAACTATTATTATTCAAGGCGAAAAAGATACTTTGTTTCCAGTTCATATGGCGCAGGAAGTAGCTGATTCAATTCCAAATAGCAAATTGGTAGTTATTCCTTTTGCAGGACATACGCTAAACTTAGAGGCAATTCCTCAAATGGTAAAAGCTATAAAGGAGTTTATTTTAGCTTCTTAAAAAGTAGGTTATTTTAATCTTTTTTATGGCGTGTCCCTCTGGGTCGGGCTGTCGCTTCAATCTTTTGCAGGAGGCAGGCAAAAGGATTTACGCTTGCATCCCTCACGCAATATTGGCATTTAAACCTGCGTTAGGGATTGAACGAAAATCCTTTTACGCAACGGAGTGAAGTAAAAGATTGCAGTGAAAGCCCGGGCCAGAGGCAACGCCCCAACTGAAATAAATCTAAACCAGTATAATATTTCAATTAAATATTATATTACAAATAGCGAAAAAAATTCACTAATTATTTCTATTTTTGAAACACAAATATGAAAACAAATTTTATAGAAGAATTAACATGGCGTGGTATCTTGCATGATGTAATGCCTGGTACGGAGGAATTATTAAATAAAGAAGTTGTTACTGGATATATTGGATTTGATCCAACAGCAGATAGTTTACACGTTGGGAGTTTAGCTCAAATCATGACTTTATTACGTTTTCAATTAGCAGGACATAAGCCCTTAGCTTTGGTTGGCGGTGCCACTGGTATGGTGGGCGACCCTAGCGGAAAATCAGCAGAACGTAATTTATTAGATGCAGATACTTTAAATAAAAATGTGGAGGGAATTAAAAAACAATTAAGTCAGTTTTTAGATTTTAATTGTGGAGCAAATAGTGCGGAGTTGGTAAACAATTATGATTGGTTTAAAAATTATTCTTTCTTGGATTTTATTCGTGATGCTGGTAAACATATCACAGTAAATTATATGATGGCTAAGGATTCGGTAAAGAACCGTATCAATGGCGATTCTGGAATGTCCTTTACAGAATTTAGTTACCAGTTAATTCAAGGTTACGATTTTTACTATTTGTGGAAAGAACGCAATTGTAAAATTCAAATGGGCGGATCTGATCAGTGGGGTAATATTACAACGGGTACTGAGTTTATTCGTCGTAAGGCAAGCGGAGAAGCTTTTGCATTAACCACTCAATTAATTAAAAAATCAGACGGAACTAAATTCGGAAAATCTGAAGGAGGAAACATTTGGTTAGATAGAGAAAAAACATCGCCCTATAAATTTTACCAGTTTTGGTTAAACGTGAGTGATGATGATGCGAAAACGTATGTGAGAATTTTTACTTTATTAAGCAAATCAGAAATTGAAGAATTAGAAGCAAAACATGCTTCAGTGCCGCACGAACGTCATTTACAAAAAGCTTTAGCTAAAGAAATTACAATTAGAGTTCATAGTGAAGCGGATTATTTGCAAGCGATTGAAACCGCTGAATTTTTATTCAAATCTAAAGCCGAAGATGTAGCTAATTTAAACCCAGATGCATTTGAAAAAATGTTAGGAGGTATTGATACTTTTGAAGTGAATCAAGCAGATGTTGCTAATGGAATCAATTTGGTTGATTTGTTAGTAGATAAAGCATCTGTATTTCCTAGTAAAACCGAAGCTCGTAAAATGTTTACAGGTAATGCAGTGAGTATAAGTAAAGCTAAAGTTACAGATGTAAATGTTACTATTAATTTAGAGGCTTTTAACGGGGGTAAATATTTACTAGTAAGTAAAGGAAAAAAAGAAAATTATTTAATTAAGTTAGTTTAAGAATTCATTGTACAATTTTGTAATTACGAATCAATACGAATATACGAATCTGCCTTGCAAAAAAATCATACACAGATTCGTATATTCGAAAAAATTCGTAATCATTATATTTAGAAAGTAGTAGATAATGATAAAAGACATCGTAATTCCAGAAGTATTTGACGTAGCAATTGCTATTGTTCAGGAGTTTGAAGGCTTGGATGAATACAATGCTTATATTTTTAATTTTAAAGAAGAGAGTATTAAAAATGTATTAATTACTTCCACTGGTTATGGCGTCATTAATGATGTAAAGAAAAAAACAAGTACGCTCCGTCATTTTTTCGAAGAAATAGAAACCCTAGATTATAAATTAATTGAACCAGTATCAAAAGAAGTATTTGGTTTAAGTAATGAATATTGGATAAGCTTTACTTTAAACGGACAATTATTAGATAAACAATTTATCTTTTTACCAGAATCTATTATCGAATCTAATTTTCAAATGATTCCTTTTTTAGATAAAATGGGAGTTATTATTAAATAGTAGGCAATTCATTCATTTAAAACCTACCTTTTCTTTAAAAATTAGACAAACATCCTATTTTTAGGGATGTTTTTTTGTGTGAAATAAAGTAAATTTTATATATTTAATACTTTAAGTTTACAAAATTTACATGGCTACTACAATTTTAGAATCCACTTCAGTGAAAGAAAAAATATCGATTGATACTCTTAAAAAAGCTTACACCTTAATGTGCACTGCTAAAAGTATGGCGGAGTTATACGAAGCTAATAAAGAAATAACGGCAAAGTATGTACATGCTACGTCTCGTGGGCATGAGGCCATTCAATTAGCGATGGGTTTGCAATTGTTGCCTCAAGATTTTGTGAGTCCCTATTACCGTGATGACAGTATGTTATTGGGTATTGGAATGTCTCCATTTGAATTAATGTTGCAATTATTAGCCAAGCGTAACGATCCATTTTCTGGTGGAAGAACTTATTATGCGCATCCAAGTTTACGTAGAGATGATATGCCTAAAATTCCTCATCAATCAAGCGCTACAGGAATGCAAGCTATTCCTACAACAGGGGTTGCGATGGGCTTGCAATATTTGGAATTAAATAATTTACAACAAGATTTTAACGGAAAAAATCCAGTAGCAGTTTGCTCTTTAGGTGATGCTTGTATTACCGAGGGCGAAGTAGCAGAAGCTTTTCAAATGGCAACTTTAAAGAAGTTGCCAATATTATATTTAGTGCAAGATAATGAATGGGATATTTCGGCACATGCTCGCGAAATTCGTTCTCAGGATGCAACTGATTATGCCAAAGGGTTTAAAGGATTAGAAACTCGCACGATTGATGGGACGGATTTTATTGCATCCTACAATACGATTAATGAGTGCTTAGAAATTATTCGTAAAGAACGTCGCCCAATGTTGATTCATGCAAAGGTGCCATTGTTAAATCATCATACATCAGGTGTTCGTAAAGAGTGGTATAGAGATGATTTAGAAGAGTGTGCGAAGAGAGATCCATTACCTCGTTTACGTAATCAATTAATTATTGCAGGTGTTGATGCTTCTGAGATAAAAAAAATTGAAGAAAACGCTGTAGCTTTTGTAGAGTCTGAATATCAAAAAGCATTATTAGAAGAAGATCCTCGTCCCGAAGATTTATTATTACATGATTTTGCTCCAACTCCAATTACTGAAGAAAAAGGAAATAGAGCTCCTAGCGGCAAAGAGAAAACCGTTATGGTAGATAGCGCTTTATTTGCTATCAGAGAAATTATGGAGAAATATCCCAATGCTTTACTATATGGACAAGATGTTGGAAAACGTTTAGGTGGTGTATTTAGAGAGGCTGCAACTTTAGCGCAGACATTTGGAGACAATCGCGTATTTAATACACCAATTCAAGAAGCATTTATTATTGGAAGTACGGTTGGTATGAGTGCTGTTGGTTTAAAACCAATTGTGGAGGTTCAGTTTGCCGATTATATCTGGCCGGGCTTAAATCAATTATTTACAGAGGTAAGCCGCTCTTGTTATTTAAGTAATGGGAAGTGGCCAGTAAGTTGTATTATACGTGTACCAATTGGTGCTTACGGTAGCGGCGGACCATATCATTCCAGTTCTGTAGAAAGTGTTTTAGCAAATATCAAAGGAATTAAAATTGCCTATCCAAGTACAGGAGCCGATTTAAAAGGTTTAATGAAATCTGCGTTTTATGATCCAAATCCAGTTGTGATGTTGGAGCATAAGGGATTGTATTGGAGTAAAATTAAAGGTACGGAAGATGCAAAAACCATTGAGCCAGATGAGGATTATATCATCCCTTTTGGTAAAGGTAGAGTAGTGCAGGAAGCCTCTGAAGAAAATATATCTAAAGGTAAATCTTTAACCGTGATTACTTATGGTATGGGAGTTTATTGGGCAAAGAGCGCTGCTAAAAAGTTTGAAGGTCAAATTGAAATTATTGATTTAAGAACGATTGCACCAGTTGATGAAGAATTAATGTTTGCAAGTGCGAGTAAGCATGGTAAATGTTTAGTGTTAACAGAAGAGCCAGTATTTAATGGTTTTGCTCAAAGTATCGCTGCCCGTATTTCTGAAAATTGTTTTAAGAAATTAGACGGGCCAGTAAGAGTGATTGGTGCTGAAAATTTACCAGCCATTCCTTTAAACTCTATTTTAGAAAAAACGATGTTGCCTAACGCTGATAAAGTAGAAAAAGCATTAGAAGATTTATTGAATTATTAGTTTTAGCAAGTATATTTATCCTCTACTGAATGCCATTCGTGCTCGACGTTTGTCATAAGAAGAGCATTATCAAACTGAACTGAACCTTTTGGAAAATTGGTTTCATTAGCAAAGAAACTTGAAACTACCGAATTAACTTCTAACGCCTCCACCTTCCATTGGTTGGTTTTAAGCCACATGCCATCAAATTTTGTTTTGCCATTGGGGGAATACCCTATTCGTCCGTTTTCGAAAAAATCGGATACTGCGCTAAGATTTTGAAAGATTGAGTTACTGTTAAAGCTGTTTGTTTTTTTAGCCTCTATCGCAATACTCGTGTTGTCTGAACTTTTAAATGAGATTGCATAATTCCCATTGCTTTCTTCTACGTTGAATTTTGCTAAACAATGTTCTCCTGGAAAAATGCGTCCGCCAACTATATTGTTTATTAGCGAAGAGGTGTCTCGTCTTGGAATATACACGCCATTTTTTACTTCACCATTTTCATCCCATTCAACCGCAATTCTGTGTGCTCCATTTTCGGAAGATAAGCCAACAAATGCTGGAAGACCTTTCGGACGAATATGTTTTAAACGTATTAAACAAATACCTACTATAGCTTTGCCCTTATATACATGAGGACGAAATGGTTTCGGAATTAATTTGGCTATTATTTCTGGATCAACTGTATAGTTAATGAGAACTCTTCTATCAATTATTCCTTTTATTGTTGGTATTTTCATGCTATTAATTTTATTTCACTTTCACCCAAAAAGTAGTTCGGCCAAGCATGGATACACCAATGTAACCGCGAACATTTAAGTTTCCTTTCTCGTCGCGAGTAATTTTGCAGCTATAAGTTTTTCCATTTTTTGGATCGTAGATAGTGCCGTTATGCCATAAATCTTTTCCATCATATACAAAATCTTTTAAAATTTCTTTTCCAGCAAGCTTATCGGTTTGTTGTTTTTTATCTGGATTGTTTAAGTCTAATTTCCCAGGAAATTTTGTCCATGTAAGTGTGCCATAATATTTAGTGCCTTTTTTAATAATATCTACCATACCTTCATTTTTATCTGTCATATAGGTTCCAATTAGCGCATCTCCATTTTGAGAGATAAGTGAAAAGGAAATAAATAGAAGAGTTAAAGAAAATAGTTTTTTCATGAATTTTTTATAGCCAAATATACAATTTTATGTAGAATCAACTTTCACATTAAAAATAGGAGGCTATTTATGTAATTTTTGACATCTTTTTAGTATGTTTGTTATGAACTGTAAAGTTTTTTGGAGTGGCTTTGCAATATATAATTATTCACCCCATCAATTATTAATATATACTTAGCATGAAAAAATACATTTATTTAATGATGAGCATTTTGATTTTAAATATTTCTAAAGCTCAAACTACTGAAGTATTAGAATCTGATAAAATTGTTGGAGTATGGGAAGTTGGAAGTGGTAAAGCTCGCGTTAAAGTAACAAAGTACGGGGATAAATTTGGAGGCAAAATAGTTTGGTTAAAAGAACCTACTTATCCAGACGGAACTAAAAAAGTGGATAAAAATAATCCTGACGAAACTAAAAGAACTGTGCCTTTATTAGGGTATAACAATTTATTAGGATTCTCCTACAAAGGCAAATCAGAATATGATGGAGGTACCATTTATGATCCTGAAAATGGAAGCGTTTATAATTGCAATATTTTTTTAAAAGATGATAATACACTAGAGGTAAGAGGATACATTGGTGTTTCTTTATTTGGAAGAACAGATACGTGGAAACGAGTTACAATAAAGGCTAAGTAAAATCACATATTATAACACATGTATATGAAATACAATATTTTAATTATATCCATTTTTTTCTCATCTATAACTCTGGCTCAAACTCCAGTAGATACAGCTAAAACAGTGGAAGAGGATTTTTCGATGTATGCCGATGTGGTTGATGCTCCTTCCACTAATAAATCAAAAGTGTATTGCTCACAAAAAATATTAGGATTAAGTCCATCAAAATTAATTTCCATTGGTTTTGATTTTGTTGGAGCTAATGCAATTGAGGTTGATACCATGGGCGCTTACTTTGGTAATACGGCTGATGTAAAATATAATACGGGCACTCGTTTTTCGGCCAATTTTCCGGTTATCTCAAACACTAAAATGATTTTGAGTTTGGGTGTTAATTACTTGGATTTTAAATACACCGTATCGAGCCCAGTAAACACTGTGCATCCACTTATCAATGCGTTAAATAAAAACGGATTGCGTTCTTATGGCATAAATGCTACCTTGTTTAAACCTTTCAATGCTAAATTATTTGGAATTTTACAATTAGCAGCAGACCATAACAATGCGGGGACAATCGATCAGTTTCATGCCAATGGATTAAAGTACAGCGGCGCTGCCATATTTGGTTGCAAGCCGCATGATAGATTGCAATATGGTGTTGGAATAACGCAGGCTTATCGTGGAGGTGGACTTAATTATTTTCCTGTTGTATTGTATAATTATACGTTTAAAAACAAAAAGTGGGGCATAGAGATGTTGTTGCCAGCAAGAGCTAATGTTCGTTATGCAATTAATCCTCGTAATTTATTAATGGCAGGATTTGAATTAGAAGGTAATTCATATTATATGGATCCAATGATTGATAAATACAATTTAGGCTATAAAAATTTACAACTACATCGTAGCGAAATTCGCCCACGTTTAACGTATGAATTTAGTATCTATAATTTTATTTGGATGAGCATTCAGGCTGGATATCGTTTAAGTTATAAGTATAATGTTGATGACGTGGATTATAAGGCTGATCCAGTAATTATGAACAATAAAGTTGGTGGTTCGTATTATTTTAATGTTTCGTTAAATTTAGTTTCGCCTTAAATTTAGTTTATTCACTTAACAGCGCTTTCATTCATTTGGAAGCGCTGTTTTTGTTTGTTATTATTTTGTTATTTTTAAGGAAATTTATTTCCATGAAATACTCATCATTCCAAAAGGAATAAATTCTAATGAAGATGGTGAGTATACCATATGACAATTTAAAAATAACATCTCCATATGAAAAAACTATTCGCACTCTATTTTTTAGTAGCTCAATTTTCCTTTTCTGCTCAAACCATTAACGAAACATGGGTAAAAGAAAATTACACTAAAAAAGAATATACCATCACTATGCGCGATGGGGTCAAATTATTTACAACAGTATATGCTCCAAAAAACAATTCCGAAAAACATCCTTTTTTGATGACTAGAACTCCTTATTCTTGTGCCCCATACGGAGAAGATAAATATCAATCTCGTTTGTGGAATTTTCATTGGAGAGAATATTTAAAAGAAGGATACATTTTTGTATTTCAAGATGTGCGTGGAAGATGGATGAGTGAAGGAACTTTTATGGATGTTCGCCCGTTTAATCCAAATAAAAAAACAAAAAAAGATATTGACGAAGCCAGCGACACTTACGATGCGGTTGATTGGTTAGTGAAAAATATCCCAAACAATAATGGAAACGTTGGTGTATTTGGAACGTCTTATCCAGGGTTTTATTCTACCATGGCAGCTTTAAGCGGACATCCAGCAATAAAAGCCGTTAGTCCGCAAGCACCAGTAACAGAGTGGTTTAAAGGAGATGACTTCCACCACAATGGTGCATTTATGTTGTGCGACGCTTTTAATTTTTATTCTGGTTTTGGGCAGCCGCGCCCTAAGCCAACAACAGTTGGTCCTAAAGAATTCGAACATTATACAAATGATATTTATAAATATTATTTGGAAGTAGGGGCATTAAAAAACTTTAGCAAATTAATGGGTGATAGTATTTTGTTTTGGAACGATTTAATGAATCATCCTAATTATGATGAGTGGTGGAAAGTGCGTGATGCGCGTGTTGGTTGCAAGAATGTTAAGCCAGCAATGTTAACAGTTGGTGGTTTGTTTGATGCAGAAGATTGTTTTGGTGCTTGGCGTTTATATGAAGCCATTGAAAATCAAAGTCCGACAACCAATAATAAAATTGTGATGGGACCTTGGTTTCATGGCGGCTGGAGCAAAGGTGATGGGAGCTTTTTAGGAAATGTACGTTTTGGAAGTAAGACTTCTAACTACTTTCAAAACAATATCGAAATTCCATTTTTTAATTATCATTTAAAAGGAAAAGGTAATATCGATAAACTAGCAGAGGCCTCTATCTTTTTTACTGGAGAGAATGCATGGAGAAGTTTATCAACTTGGCCACCAAAAGAAATGATGCCAACACCTATTTATTTTAATGACAAATCTTCTTTATCATTTAATAAATCTTCATCTCAAAATAGTTCTACTAATTACGTGAGCGATCCTTCAAAGCCTGTTCCATTTACCGAAGATGTATTAGATGGAAGAACGAGAGAATACATGACAGATGATCAACGCTTTGCTAGTAGAAGAACTGATGTGATTACATTTAAAACTTCTGTTTTAGAAAATGATTTGACACTAGCTGGACCTGTTATTGCCGATTTAAAAGTGTCTATCTCTACAACTGATGCGGATTTTGTAGTGAAACTGATTGACGTGTTTCCTGATGGATTTGTGTATGATACTTTAGTTTATACTTCTGATAAAGAGAATAATTACTTAATGGATGGTTACGAAATGTTGGTACGTGGAGAAATTATGCGCGGACGTTATAGAAATAGTTTTGAAAAACCTGAAGCATTTGAACCAAATAAAATCACCAACGTAAAGTTTGAATTACCAGATGTGGCACATACTTTTAAAAAAGGACATCGTTTAATGATACAGGTACAAAGTACTTGGTTTCCATTAGCAGATAGAAATCCTCAGCAATTTGTAGATATTTACCATTGTGAGGATAAAGATTTTATTAAATCAGAAATTAAATTATTTCATGATGAGACGAATACATCGAATTTAATTTTGCCGATTCTGAAATAGAAGAATTAAACACATAGTCACATAGATAGAATTCCTATGTGACTATGTGTTTAAAAAGTTTACTATAACTTCTCAAAAGCAATCTCAAAAGCCTTAATGGTTTTTTCAATATCTTCTTGAGTATGCGCTTCGCTCATAAAACCAACTTCATAACCAGATGGTCCAGAGTAAATGTTGTTGTGTAATAAAGCATGATATAAAATTTTGAAATGTTTCATGCTATCTGCATCAATATCCTCGGCGCATCTAATAGCTTTTTTATCTGTAAATGCTAACCAAAATATAGAACCAACACTAAAAACAGTAAAGTTATGTTTCGTATTCTTTTTTAATCCTGCAATTAAGGTTTGTGTTTTAGCTTCTAGGTCTTGATAGAAATTAGGTTTTAAACATTCGGTTAATTGAGCAATACCAGCTGTCATAGCTACAGGATTTCCACTCAAAGTACCAGCTTGATAAACGTTACCTTCCGGCGAAATGGACGACATAATTTCTTTACTTGCTCCATAAGCACCAACCGGAAAACCACCACCAATTATTTTACCGTAAGTAATAATGTCAGGTTTAATATTATAATAACCCGCGGCGCCACAAAAACAAATTCTAAATCCACTAATCACTTCATCAAATAAAAGCAGTGTGTTATTTTTTGTACATATATCTCTTAAAAATTGCAGGTATTCTTTTTCTTGCAATAATAATCCGTTATTTGCTGGAATAGGCTCAATAATGACACAAGCTATTTCATCTTTAAATTGCGCAAAAGCTTGTTCAACAGCTTCTTTATTATTTAATGGAACTACAATAGTTTCTTTTACAAAACTTTCTGGCACACCTGCGGATGAGGTTTCTCCAAAAGTCACTAATCCTGAACCAGCTTTTACTAATAACGAATCAGAGTGGCCATGATAACAGCCTTCAAATTTTAAAATTTTATTTCTTCCTGTGTATCCTCTTGCTAAACGAATGGCGCTCATAACTGCCTCTGTGCCACTACTTACAAAACGGATTTTTTCGATATAAGAATTAAAGGTTAAAATAAGTTCCGCTAATTCATTTTCTAAACGAGTAGGTGCACCAAAAGATGTTCCGTTACGCATGGTTTTTTCTACGGCATTTAATACGTTATCGTTGGCGTGCCCTAAAATTAATGGTCCCCAACTAGCACAGTAATCAATATATTCGTTCCCGTCAGCATCCCACACATGCGAACCTTTTCCTTTATCAATAAATATAGGTGTCCCTCCTACGCTTCTAAATGCTCGTACGGGAGAGTTTACGCCACCTGGAAAAAAAGCTTTTGCTTTTTCAAATAATTGAGCTGATACTTGATTGTTCATTTCTGGAAATTTTGTAGCAAAGATAAAGGTTTGATGGATATATTTTAATTTCTTCCCAATAAAAAAGGCTACCCGTTTGGATAGCCTTTTAAAGATAGTTATAGAACTAATTAGTGCTTAACAATTTTACCAATTTTAATGGCTTTGTTATTATTAATTACTTTATAAACATACATACCATCTGTTAATTTAGAAGTATTGATAGTTGTAGTTTCATTAGTTAATGTTTCTTTAACTACTAATTTTCCAAGCGCATCATAAACTTCAATTGAAGTATTACCAGCTAATTCAGAAGAGATAGCAATATTTAAGATACCATTTGTTGGGTTAGGATATACGTTGATTCCGTTTGATACAGAAGCAACTGTATTAATACCTGTACAAGTTTGAACATCAACAAAAATAGTAGTTGTTGCTTCACAATTCCCATCATTTACAGTTACTGTATATGTTGTAGCAACTGTAGGAGTAACAGATGTTGTCATTGTATTTGCGCCATTAGACCAAGTGTATGAAGTAGCCGATGTAGATGCTGTTAATACAGCAGTTTCGCCTAAGTCGGCACATACTAATGTATTTGATGCAGTAGCAGAAACTGTTGGTAAATTATTTACACCCACCGAAACAGTTACTGTTTTAGAACAACCTAATGCTTCACCAGTTACAGTGTAAATAGAAGCAGAACTAGGAGTTACTACTAGCGTAGAAGAAGTTCCAGCAGCAGTCCAAGTATAGTTAGTAGCACCACCAGCAGTTAACGTAGCAGATGAACCAGCACATACAGATGCACTAGAAGCAATCGCTGTAACTGAAGGAGCAGGAATAACAATAGTTGTAGAAGCTGTTCTACAAGCAACTAATGAATTATTATAGGTTACTGTATATGTTCCTGCAGTTGATGCCGAGAAAGATGTTACAGATGCAGTTGAAGTGTTGATTGTAAATACCCCACCAGTAACTACTGGCGTTAACGAAGAACTTCCTGTTGGTAAACAGTAGTTTGCTGCTAATCCAGTAAATGAAGCATCATAAGCACCTAAGTCAGTAATGATAATGGTTGTTGCATCTCCAGCTGAAGCAGCCGTATATGTATCTAATTGAATATAATACATAGCACCAGGAGTTAAGCAAGCTGCGCGAACATATGAAGAAAATAGCGTCCCACTGTTTGTTGTATAATTTGCGTCATCATCATTGGCAGCAATTAATGTTGCACCTACAGGAGCAGTTGGAGTTGCTTGACCAATTAAATTAGCACAGTTGGTTGTGCTCCATATTGCTAATTGAGGATCATTATTACCTGCATTCATAGCAGTTGGAGCTTGAATAGAAACGTTACCCGAAGCAGGGGCTACAAATGTAAACCACATACTATTTGTTAAATTACTATTTAACCACCCAGAGTTAGTTGCATTTCCAGTGCCTGGAGGTGCTACTTCACCTGCTTGTGTTGTTGCACCAAATAAGCTATATAATGGAGATGTACCAATAGTTAATGGAATAGCGTTACATACATTATCTCCAGGGAAAATTATATTTACTGCTAAAGGAGCATTTGCTGTATCAGCTGGACATCCTAAAGAACTCGCAATAACTGTATAATAAACTGTACCAGAACCAACAGCTGTAATAGTTTGCGTTGCAGATGTTGCTCCAGCTATTGAATTCCATGGGCCACTTGCAGAAGTTGAAGAATACCATTGAAGAGTTCCTGTTGTAGGAGCAACAGAATAAGAATCAACAGAACCTACTATTGTAGAGTTGGTTCCTGTAATTACACCAGCAACTGGAGGAGTAGAACAAACTGCTGTATATATTTTTAAACTATCAACACCCATATCGTCATTACCATAATCAGAAATACCACGGAAACGCACAACACAGCTAGAAGAACCAACAGCACCTAAAGTAATTACTTGTTTAGTCCAAGAACCAGCAGTTAAATACTGACCTTTTTTTACAAAGCTACCACCACCATTAGTAGATAACCAAACCTGAATAGTATCATTACCTGATAAATTATAGTTGTAAAAAGACATTTCATAGTTAGATGTTGCACTATTCATGTCAACAAATAAATCTAAATCCCCTTTTGTATTAGCATTAGCACCATATGTGTGAAAGTTAGCGGCACCAGTTCCCATAGGTGGCACTAGACCTCCTGGTAAATAAAGCCAAGCTGCAGTAGCTCCAGCATCTTGTCTTCTCCAGGAGTTATCTCCAGTTGTAGGATTTGATGCCCAGAAAGAAGTTGTTGGAACGTTTTGGTTATCACAACGATTTTGCCATGCATTATCAAATGCTTCTAAGAAAGGTACTGTAGCATAAATATTAGTTCCAACAAGATTTACTTGAGCTGGAGCTGATGCAGCAGTATTAGTAGCACATCCTAAAATTGCTTGGTAATAAGTAACACCAGTAAATGTTTGAGTTAAAACAGATGTTGTTGCAGAAGGAACAGAAGTCCAAGTTGAGCCATCAGGAGACGATTGCCATTGGTAAGTTAATCCTGGAGCAGAAGAAGCTCCTGTTAAATTAATAGACACAGATTGGCCAACACACGCTAAAGATGATGAAGCAGTTGTTGTTCCTCCGTTAGGAGTTGCTCCTAAGTTTACAGTAACTGTGCTAGAAGTTGCTACATCTGTTCCGCAAGCAACAGCACATTGATAGTATGTAGTTCCCGTAACTGATTGGGTAGTTGCAATTGTAGTTGCAGTAGGAATTGGACTCCATGATATGCCATCAGGAGAAGATAACCACTGGTAAGATAAGCCTGAAGCAGAGGTTGATCCAGTTAAAGATAAATTCACATTTTGAGGCGTACAAAATAATGTGTTAGAAGCAACAACAGTTCCTGCTGTTGGCATTCCAGAACATGCTGGAGGAGGAGTAAATGTAATTCTAATATTAGGGCGGTTACCGTATGTTACCATACTTGTAGTGCCATTTAATGCTACACTGTTTGAGTTTCCACCAACTTTATTAGTTACTAAAGAAGTCTTAAACGCAAAACCTGCAGTAGCTGGACTTCCTGCAACAGCAGAAATATCCCAATCAGTTAAGATTTCTAAAGCACCACCTGTATAAAGAAATGATGTTGATAAATTAAAAGGCAAGAAACCTGTAGTTGCAGGAATTACTTGAGCTGTAGTTCCATATACTGCAGTAGCACCTGTGCTTAAAGCACCCCACGTAGAAGCCGTTGAATAAGTAGTTGCACTAGAGTTTTTCATCAAAATATTAAATACAACTGCAGCTGTTGAAGCTACAGTAGCACCAGTATTAGATTTATCCCATTCTATTTTCGTAATAGTTGCTCCACTTGGCACACCAGCTGCTGTTAGCTCTGTTTGGTCAAATAAATAGTATGCACGACTAAAGTCAAATGCGCTAGCTGCACTTGAACGGTAAATTGGGTTGTAATTTTGGCCAGTAGCTGCTGCTGTACCTGTTCCGATTGTTACTACCGTTTGTCCATTTATGTTGGAAATAATTCCAAGCCCACAGACAATTCCTAGTAAGGATTTGTAAATTTTTTTCATAGTTTTAAATTTTAATAAGTCTACGAAGTTAAACAATAATAAATTCTAATCGTTCAATTTTTAAAGAAAAATACTGATTATTGTTAACAAATCACATCATTTAACAATCTAAATTTTTAGTTTTTGTTAATTATATGTTATTTCATAATTATTAAAACAATAAGTTAATTTGAATCAAATATGTTTTTAGAGGAAATTAGAGAGTATTGTTTGTCTAGTCCTGAAAAAAGTTGATACGGGTTAGATTGTAAAATTACATTAAATTAAACCTCGGAAGTGAAAACTTTCGAGGTTTTTTTCTTCCATTTTTTTATTTGTATTTCTTGTTGTAAATGA
>Ga0247843_1000623_pt1 | contig 81166 bp, 70 predicted proteins | sample LaCruzMarch2017__FD_192420 | JGI IMG/M metagenome (GOLD analysis project Ga0247843, IMG submission 192420) | Freshwater microbial communities from meromictic Lake La Cruz, Castile-La Mancha, Spain - LaCruzMarch2017_8m | ecosystem: Environmental > Aquatic > Freshwater > Lake | place: Spain... | reverse complement strand
TCGTGGTCAGTATCTATTCCTGGTGAGTTGCTCTCCAGCAGAGCTCACTTACGCTTCGATAAAGACAATGCCAATATCTCAACTATTTTTTGTATTTTCAACCTGTCCAATTTAAGGGAAGCCTACAGTTTTATTTTGGGGGGCGGCAGCCGGGCTTTCAGCGCTAGTCCGCGGTTGCCGGGGGCTGGCCCAGCGGGCTTGCGGTGGCTCCTAAAGTCGCCTCCGCGCCTCGCGGGCCAGGCCCCGCCAACCTTGCGGGCTAGCCGCTTCAATCCCTGCCGCGGGCGGGGTAGGTTCGAACGGTGTTTTGCTAAGCTAAGCCCTTTGTTTCAGACATGCCTGGGTTTTACTGTGGTCCTGGTTTCGCTTAATTCCCATCGTTTTTTTTAATCTAAGGAACCACGGTAAATTCAATGACTGAAATGCTGTTCACATTTTGTCCTGCCGCCAAGGTGCTGCCCGCCGGCAACCAAAGCGGTAGTTTTTGCTCCCATACAAGTCCACGACCAATCCAAATTTTTTCAGTTGCAAAATTTACAGGTCCAACAGGTGCTCTCACGCACATCAGAATATCACCTGCTTCTGCTTCTTTTGTGATTTTGGTTGTCCAAGTTGTTGGTTCTCCAATATATTTTTCACCGTATTCTTTTTTACCTTAATAAAACGGCATTCCATTTCCTTCGGAATTATAAAATTTTCCTTCAGGTGATTGACCTGCAATCACTTTACAAGCTTCCCCCAACTTCTTTATTTCCCAACCCTGCTTCATATCAGTTCCAAAATTGAGTTCATAATACTTTCTACAGACTTCGCTTCCAACTTAGAAAACGCAAACCATTTTTTACCTAAATCTTTAAGCGAAGCGCCCAAATGATAAACTTCTTTCTCGTCAATAATCAAAAAACGGTCGTGGCTTTGAGTAAAGGTTTTGGCTGCAAAGTTGCCATATTGGTTGTTGGCTTTTTTTAGGTCTAATTGAAGCTGTTTGTTTATGGTTTTAGTGAGTATTACAACATTCACGTCTTTTCCCTTTTTGGCTAAATGGGTTAGGGTGTTTTCATCTATATAGTTGTCAATCAGTACAATACTTTTCTTGGCAGAGCGAATGATGCGGGAGGCCAATTCGTAGGCATCAAATATTTGTCCGTCAAAAAATACGCCTTGCGATGGAATTGCATCTTTGTTTTCAAGAGCCCTAAATAGTTGCTCAAACTTGTGGTCAGTTTCTAAGAGTTTTCTTTCAACGCCTTCCATTCTTTGCAATAATCCGTTGTGATTAGCGATTAACTTTCGCATTTCTACAAAGGCATTGATAATTTGAATGCTCACTTTGATCGCAGTATCGCTTCGCAAGACAGCCGAAAGCATAGCCACACCTTGTTCAGTAAAAGCATAGGGGTTGTTGCTTGAATGTTTTAAGTTTTCAAACCGGTCACAATTTGTGACCAGTTCATTTTTCTCTGAATCTGTCAGTTGAAATCTAAAAAGTTCAGGAAAGCGTTCTATATTTCGTTTTACCGCTTGATTTAAAACTTTTGTTTCCACGTTATACATTTCGGCTAAATCGCGGTCAATCATCACCTGATTCCCACGAATAGTGAAGATTCGATTCTCAATCTGTTGTTTTGTTATGGTTAAGTCTTTACTCATATCAAACCTCTAATTGATTCAAAAACATCAGCACTTTCTTCGTCCAATGCTTTCCCTTTTTCAAAAAACAACACAACAGTTTTTACACCTGCACCGGTAAAGGTGCCACCGGGCAAATCCAACACAGTATGCAGGTTGCAGTTTTCCAACAATGTTTTGCGTATGGCTACCGTGGCATTGTTGGTATTGCTTAAAAAGGTGTTTTTAATCACCACACCTGCTTTGCCGCCTGCTTTCAAAATTTTAATAAAGTGCTGTAAAAAGAGCGGTGCGGTTTCGCCTGTTTTAATCGGGAAGTTTTGTTGCACTTCGGCACGTTCCTTTCCACCAAAAGGCGGATTGGCAAGCACCACATCATAGCGGTCTTTTTCCTGTATGACGGCAAGGTTTTCGGCAAGCGTGTTGGTGTGTATGATGTCGGGAGCTTCCACTCCGTGCAAAATCATATTCATAATGCCAATGATATACGCCAATGATTTTTTCTCTTTGCCGTAAAAGGTGCGCTTAAGCAGTATCTCGGTTTCTTTGGTAGAAAGTGATTTGCTTTTTCGCAAGTAGTCGAACGCTTCGCAAAGGAATCCTGCACTGCCTACTGCACCGTCATAAATTTTGTCGCCAATTTTTGGAGCAACCACTTTTACAAGGGTGGTAATGAGCTGCCGAGGGGTGTAGTATTCACCACCGTTTTGCCCTGCATTGCCCATATTTTTGATTTTGTCTTCATACAGGTGGCTCATTTCATGCTTCTCTGCGTGAGTGCGCAAACGCAACTCGTCAATTCGGTTAATCACTTCACGCAAATTGTAGCCGCTTTGTATGCGGTTTTTCAGTTCGCTGAAAATCTCGCCAATCTTGTATTCAATGGTGTCGGCACTTTTGGCACTTAGCTTAAACTTTTTGAGGTAAGGAAAGAGTTTGTTGTTCACAAAGTCGGAGAGGTCGTCACCTGTCAGGGCTTTGTGGTGGTCGAGTTTTCCGTCTTTGCCTTTTGGCATTGCCCAAACTGTCCATTGGTAAGCTGCGTCAATGATAGGCGTGTAAGTCTTGCCTGTAAGTTCGGCTGCTGTGGCTCGGTCTTTCTCTAAGTCGTCCAAATATTTGAGGAACAAAATCCAAGAGGTTTGCTCTACATAGTCCAATTCACTGCCGCAACCTGCGTCTTTGTGAAGTATATCGTCAATATTTTTAAAAGTCTGCTTGTTTCGCTTAATTCCCATCGTTTTTTTAAACCTAAGGAACCACGGTAAATTCAATGACTGAAATGCTGTTCACATTTTGTCCTGCCGCCAAGGTGCTGCCCGCCGGCAACCAAAGCGGAAGTTTTTGCTCCCATACTCCATAGGTTATACCATTCCAACCGCCGTTGGAAGACCTTGTTGCACGCACCGTCATTGCGGTGCCATCGATTACCAGCTGGTCGTTTTGATTGCCGCCCATAATGTTTGTTGGGGCCGCACTGTATAAGATGGATTCCACCTTCCAAACTGTGTTTGCCGGTACCGTTTGGGTTGTTGTAACGAACAATACCCGGCTAAACTGAAGGGTTTGACTTTGCAATTTATTCGCAATGGGTAAAACGCAGGCTAAAAGAAGAAGAAGCAGATGTCGCATGAGCAATTTGTTTTATGAAGTTGTTTTATGGGACAACGGTAAACTCGATGACTGAAATCCAATGCACATATTGGCCAGCTGCCAAAGTAGTACCTGAAGGCAACCAAGCAGGGAAAGGCATAAATGACATGCCAGCGTCATACCTTTGGTGGCCAACATTCCCAGCGTTATTGTTTATTACCAATTGAGCAATGGGCCCAGTCCCACCTGAAGAAGAAAAACTGGCGTGAGGAAATACGGTTTCAATTTTCCAAACCTTATTAGCAGGCACCGTTTGGGTTGTGGTTACCAACAATACCTGACTGAATTGAAGGGTTTGGCTGTTTGCCTTATTTGTAAATTGGAATAGGGTAGCAATAAATACAAAAATTAATAGAGTGCGCATTTTAATGATTTTATCAAAAATACCAATTAAGAACCAAGGAAATTTTACTGAATATTAAATTTTGTCCTTTTTCTACCGAATCACTTCAAATTCAGCCTTGTTCCCTGCCGCCGGCTTTTCGCATCAATTTGAAAAAACCTCGCGCGCGTGTTTCAATTAAATGTACCGTTTCTTTGGGTGGATAAGCCCCCACCCCCAATTCAAAGTTAAGCCCGAAACGAAAAAAAGCCGTTTGTTAAACGTTTAATAAACGTTTAAAAACGGATAATTTCTACAGGCATTGCTGTCAAAGGGTTTGCGGAGGCCTCAAAAATCGCAAATTTTTGGCTTTTTTTTTAAAATGGGGGTTAAAAATGGATTAAAGCTGGACGGCAGGGGCTTTATTTGCTGGTCTGTGGGTGCTGAAGAGCTGGCCGATCGGACTTAGGGGGGGACTCCTAAAATTGCCCCCCAACTGCCCGGGCAAGATCCCCCATCGCCGTTGTGGAATCTGCCTGTTGGGACCCAGGCGAGCAAAACCGAATGCACAGAAAAAGGTTCGGGCTGCAGGCCAAGGGAGGCCTGAAGCATAACCTTGAAATGGAAAAGTGAAATGGGTTGGGTTTGATTGAAAATTGCCTCAGAAATCAAGCGAAGAACAGACTCGCTGGGCTTCCAATCCAAGGTTAACACTCTTGGTTCTGGGCTTTTTGAAGGTTTGGTATTGGATTGCCCTTAGAAAGCAAAAGCCTTGGACAGGTTTGGTTTAGGCCAGGTATTTTTCTGTGAATTCTTGTTCCGACAATATTGGGATTCCAAGGGATTCTGCTTTGGCTCGTTTGGCCGGCCCCATGGCTTCGCCTGCCAATACAAGGTTGGTTTTAGAGCCAACGGAGCCGCTCGATTTTGCCCCCAATTCTTCAACCAATCGGATTATTTCTTCTCGGCTCCAGCGACTAAAACTACCCGACACCACCACCTGCATGCCCGACAAAGGCCCTTTGTGCACTTTAATGCTGCTTAGGTCTAAGCTAAACTGCAGGCCCGCTTCTTTTAATTTTTGCAGCTCTGCTTGCTGTAGAGGGTCCGCAAAAAAGGAGATTAGGGATTGGGCAATCACTGCCCCAATTTCTTCTACTTGAATCAAATCCATTTCAGAGGCTTGGGCCAGAGCGTCTAAACTACCAAAATGCCTTGCTAGGGTTTTGGCAACCGTTTCGCCCACATGCCTTATCCCCAAGGCAAACAAAACCCGATCAAATGAGACTTGTTTGCTTTGTTCTAAGCCCTGCATAATATTGGAGACCGATTTTTCTTGGAAACCCTCTAGGGCAAGAACATCGGTTGGGTTTAATTGGTAGAGGTCAGAAATGCGGCGAACCCCAAGTTCGTTCATAAAAAGGTCTAGGGTTTTTTCGCCCAGGGCCTGAATATCCATGGCTTTACGGCCTACGAAATGGGTTAATTTTCCGAGCAGCTGAGGCGGGCAGGTAAAGGGGTTGCTGCAATAGCGAATGGCCTCTCCCGGATTTTGGCGCAGTTCGGAACCGCATTCTGGGCATTGGTCGGGAAAAAGAAAGGGCAATGAATGGCTGGGGCGTGAAGAATAATCGTTTGCCGTAATTTTAGGAATGATGTCGCCGCCCTTTTCAACCCGTACTAAATCGCCGGGCCTTAGGTCCAATTCTCGAATAAAATCGGCGTTGTGAATGGAAGCCCGTTTTACCGTAGTTCCGGCCAACAAAACAGGGCTTAAGTTGGCTACGGGGGTTATGGCCCCGGTTCTGCCGACTTGCACTTCTATGCTGAGCAATCGGGTAAACGCTTGTTCGGCTTCAAATTTAAAGGCAATGGCCCAACGGGGCGATTTGGCTGTAAATCCCAGCTCCTGTTGTTGGTTTAAATCGTTGACTTTTAGCACCATCCCATCTATATCAAAGGGCAAACTTGAGCGCCTTTGTTCAATGGTTTTTGCCTGAGCCAGCACTTCTTCAAGGGTATTTGCCTTTTTGAGCAAGGGCGGAATAGGGAAACCCCAGGCTTCAAGCTGTTCTAGGTTTTCCCAATGGCTGTTTTTTCGTCCTTGTTCTGAGGCCCAGTAATAGATGAATGCATCTAAGCCTCGGCGGGCTACCTCGGCCGAATCTTGCAATTTAAGGCTGCCCGAAGCGGTATTGCGTGGGTTTTTGTAAAGTTGTTCAGACCGTTCTTCGGCAGACAATCCTTTTTCAATCAAGTGTTGTTCCAAGGATTGATTTAAGCGTTCAAAAGCGTCTTTGGGCATATAAATTTCGCCCCTAACCTCGAGTTCGTGTGGAAAATCTGTACCCGAAAGACGAAGGGGAACGCGTTGGATGGTTTTTACATTCAAGGTAACATCGTCGCCTTCGGTTCCATTTCCACGGGTTAGGGCTTGAACTAAGATGCCATTTTGATATACCAATGAGATAGCCACCCCATCTATTTTGGGTTCACAAACCACTTGAGGCAAAAGCCCAAGGGCCTTTTCGGTACGTACAAAAAAAGCGTTTAAATCAACCTCATCGTAGGTATTGTCCAGGCTAAGCATGGGGCGTTTGTGGGGCAAGGTTTGAAACCGTTCGGTTAATCCACCGCCTACGCGTTGTGTGGGCGAATCGGCTCGTTTCCATTCCGGATGCAGGGCCTCCAAATCTTGCAAGCGCTTTAAGAGAACATCAAATTCCTGATCTGAGATCAGGGGTGCATCTTCCAAATAATAGCGGCGGTTATGTGCTTCGATTTCTGCACACAAGCGTTCCATTTCATCGCGTTCCGGCGAACAATCAAACAGATTCATTTTTTCTGGGCCTTTAAAAATCTAGGATTCCCCCTAAAATCAACGAAAGATTCCACGAATTTAAAGATAGTACTTCTAAGCAAAAGTTGCCGTGTGTTTTCATGCCCATCGGCATCGGTTTCTAACCACAAGCAGCCCTGTGATTTAAGGTGAAGTTCTGCCCATTTCAAAATGCATTCGTAGTAAAACAAAGGTTGGTTTTGAGGACTAAAAAGGGCGGTATTGGGCTCAAAATCAATTACGCGTGCGTCCAATTTAGAGGCCATTTCCAAAGGAACATAGGGTGGATTTGAGACCATTAAATGCATTTCTTCGCCCCTCCAACGGTCGGCATGCTCCATAGGAAACAAATAAAAATCAACAGGCAAGCTTAAACGCTGAGCATTGGTTCTGCCCACCTTTAAGACAGGTTCAAAGAGATCGATCGCATGAACTTTCCATTGGGGCTTGGCCGACTTTAAGGCCAAGGCGATACACCCACTTCCGGTACCCAGGTCTAAAACTTGCAAAGGAACAGAGGTGGGATTGCTTTTAAGAATCAGTTGAACCAATTCCTCGGTTTCAGGTCTAGGGATTAATACATGTTGGTTTACCTGAATGCTTAAGTTTAAAAAAGGCTGGTAGCCGGCTATATAGGCATAAGGTTCTTGGGCCATGAGCCTGCGAATCAGCTCTTGCTTTTCTTGAACGCTGCTGTTTGGAAAATCTTGGCTCAAATACCTGAGTAAGGTATTGGCTTCATCCTCGGTATAACCTGCCTGAATTAAATCAACCTTAAATTCCGCTTCCTCCATTCAATCTAAAAATAAGGGTTAAAAATTGCTCAAGGAAATTCCAAAAGTCCAGAGAAAATCCAAGTTTCGTCGGGTGCTAATTACAATGTTTTCGTAGCTAACCTGAGCGCCGGTTCTGAAAGAAAAGACAGAAAACAAGGGGACCGTAATGCTTAGATTGCTGTCGAATCTAAAGTTAGAGGTATTGATTAGCGATTGCTGGAATTTAGCGGCATGCACCACAGCCACATCGTTTTTAAAGAATTTGTGGTTCCCTGTCCACCCCACCACCATACCTACCGTTTGCAGGTCGAGTTGTTTGATGTTGTTAACCACGATAGAGTCATTAAACAAGGTGTATTCATAGGAGAGATTCACAAAGGGTTCCCATTTGTTTTTTTCTTGGTTAAGGACTCGAAAACTGACTCCGGCTCCGCTGATTGCCCGTGCCTGAAAAGCCCTAAGTAGAGAGGATTCAAAACCACCATTCACGAAACCTGAAACCCGTTTTAAAGGAAACAAAGACAAGGAAGAATTCGCGGTAAATTCATTGGCATTGGTGATGGTATCAATAATACCATACCTATATTGAACCACATTTTTTAAGGCAAACACTCTTTTTTCAAGATTAAACTTTCCCTGGTTTACGGTATTGATGGAAGATAAGTTGCCTCCAGAAATCGAAAAATCACTGGACACCAAATACTTTATTCGCAAACTATCTTTAGCGGCCGAGGTATCGGTTGGATTGGCAAAAAGACGCAATCCCGACACAAAAAAGAGAATCAATAAAAAAACCCGAGTCATATTCTAGCGCATTATGGTGCAAATATACTCCAAGGATATGGGTTATAACCAAGCAAAGTACATTACTTTTGAACATGGAATTTACCATACCCAATTGGTCGGCCGAAGATGAAAAGTGGATGCGGCGCTGTTTAATCCTAGCAGAAAAAGGCAAATATCAGGTTGGCAGCAATCCCATGGTGGGCTGTGTTCTGGTTGAAGGGGGGCAGTGGATTTCGGAGGGGTACCACAAGCGATTTGGAGAAGCCCATGCCGAGGTGGATGCCTGGAAAAATGCAGGGCAACCTGATTCGTTTGAACAGGGCACAATATACGTATCTCTTGAGCCCTGCAGCCACCATGGCAAAACACCGCCTTGTACCGATTTGCTGCTACGTTTGCGTCCAAGTCGGGTTGTGTTGGCTTCGACCGACCCCGATGTTCGGGTTTCCGGGAACGGAATCCGGCGGCTTTCTGAGGCTGGAATCAAGGTAGATGTTGGATGCCTAGATGCCGAGAACAGGCATTTGAATCGGCATTATTTTACCCAGCGTACGCACAATCGGCCCTTTGTTGCCCTTAAATGGGCCGAAACCTGCGATGGTATGGTGGGGAAAAGCCAGGCAAGCCCAGAATCGCGCTTGATGATTTCAGGGCCCCAAGCCCTTGTGTACGGACACCGTTTAAGGGCCGAGCACCAATCTATTTTGGTTGGGGGCGGAACTGTTTTGGCAGACAATCCGCAGCTAAATCTAAGGTATTTTTCGGGCAATTCGCCGCAGATTTTGGTTTGGTGGACCCGTTCTTCCCCGCTTGGAAACTATAGGTTTCAAAGCAATGCACACTTTACAGAAATAACGGCAGCCAGCCTTAAACAGGCCTGGCCCGAAATCACCGCATCGGCAGGAAATTCAGTGTTGGTTGAGGGGGGGGCAAAAACCCAATCGGCCTTTATTGAAATGGGAATGTGGGACGAAATTCACCGCATTGTGAACCAAGAACCGCACAAAGGTGGGGGCATTTCTGCCCCAAGGTTGCCCAACAACGCCGCATTGATCAAAACGCTTCCCATTGGAAACGACACCGTATATATTTACCGCCCTAAAAAACAAATTCTATGACCTGGCTACTTGGCAGCATTGCCTGTTACTCTTTAATTTTTATTGTTTTTCGATTTGCAGGACAAAAAGGAATGGCGATGGCGCCGATGCTTTTTGTGAACTACGTTGTTTCTTTTGTTTTCAGCCTAATCCTAACGAAAAACTGGCCTCAACCCGAGTGGTGGATGCTCAGCTCCGCTTTGCTTGGCTTCTTATTTATGGTGGTTTTTCAGGTGATTGCCCATTCCACCAATTCAGCCGGTGTAGGTTCAACGGCCACGGCATCGAAGCTCAGCATGATATGGCCTATTCTTGCCTTTAGCTTTCTGTTTGGAGAATGGCCTAAGCCTTTTCAATGGATTGGAATTGCCCTGGTTCTGACTTCGGTTCTGCTGCCTTTTTTTAGGTCGGGACACCCTGCCAAATCCTGGATTTTACCCCTCACCGTTTTTCTCTCTACTGGATTGGTCGACACCCTAATTGCTTTGCATAGCCGCCCGCAGTGGGTGGCTCCCGAGCACAAACAAGCTCTATTTACTTTTATTTTTGGATTTGCTGCCGCAACCGCTCTATTTCAGTCTCGGAAAGAAATACCCGCCCTTAGGCAACCTTCGATTTTGGTTTTGGGACTGATTTTGGGCCTTATTAATTATGGCTCTTTGTTTTTTCTGCTTGGCACCTTGCAATCGAAGTTTTTGTCGGGTGCCACCTTTTTCCCCGTCAACAATATGGGGGTAATTGCTGCAACTTCCTTGGCCGGCGTACTGCTGTTCCATGAACGGCCTAAAAGAATTGAATGGATGGCCCTTGTTTTGGGCATGTTGGGTTTGTTGTGCATCCTCTGGTTTTCGTAAATCGGATGGCACTTTGATGGGCTGACGCTCCACAGCGTTTTTTATGGTTTTTGGGATGTGCTCCACAGCGTACAAAGCCTTGCACTGCGTTTTTTAGGATAGTTGGGGATGCGCTCCACAGCGTACAAAGACTTGCCACGTGTTTTTTAGGCTTGTTGGATATGCCCACCACAGCTGACAAAGCCTATCACTATGTTTTTTAGGCTTGTTAGGGATGCACACCGCAGCGTACAAAGCCTTGCCACGTATTTTTTATGGTTTTTGGGATGCGCTTCACAGTTTTTTTTTATGGTTTTTGGGGATGCCCACCACCGCGTACAAAGCCTTGCACTGCGTTTTTTAGGCTTGTTGGGAATGCAAACCGCAGCGTACAAAACCTTGCACTGCATTTTTTAGGATAGTTGGGGATGCGCTCCGCAGCGTACACAGCCTTGCACTGCGTTTTTTAGAATTGTTGGGGATGCCCACCACAGCATACACAGCCTTTCCAATCGGATGTTTAAAATCATTGGGCGCTCCATTCCCCTCCCTTAGCACCTTAGCGTTTTAAATAGAGCCAAATTCAAGCGTCCAACCCGCTCAATTCAAACACCGTAATTTCAGGGCGAATCCCGACCCGGCCGCTATACCCTATGCAACCTGTACCTCGGTTCACATACAGATGTTGTTTGTCTTGCGAGTACAATCCCGCCCATTGTTTGTACACGTACTGCGAAGGGCTCCACCGAAATCCCGGAATCTCCACTCCAAACTGAAACCCATGGGTATGCCCCGACATCGTTAAGGCCACCCGCTTGCGCTGCAAAATCTGAGCCTCCCAGTGCGAAGGGTCATGCGACATCAACAAAACACAGGCTTCGTCCGGTATGTTTTTCAGCGCTTTCCCCAAATCCCCATACCGTTTAAAGTTTAAGCGAGCGCCCCAGTTTTCAACTCCTGCCAAGTAAAGCGATTCCCCGCCAAATTCAGCCAATTTAATGTGTGAATTCAACAGCAAGTTCCAGCCCATTTGTGCCTGTATATCGTACATAGCCTGAAGGTTGGCCTGTTTCGACTCGGCATCAGGCCAGCGGTAATAATCGCCATAATCGTGGTTTCCCAGAACCGAATGCACTCCCATTGGGGCCGACAAGCCCGCTAAAATTGAAGCAAAAGGCAAAACCTCGGCACTGGTGTTGTTTACCAAATCACCGGTAAACAAAATCAAATCGGGCTGTTCTTTCATCACACTGTCAACCATTTTCTGAAGGGTGTCCTTTTGCAGCACCGAACCGGTATGAATATCAGAAATCTGAACCACCTTCAGCAGGCCCAATTTTCGTGGAAACCCAGGGAGTTGAAGGCGTTTCCGAACCAATTGAAAATCGGAGGCGGTTTGCAGCACACCATAAACCAGGGTAAAAAAAGGAAGTGCTGCAGCCACAGCAAAGGTTTGCCGTAAAAATTCCCGACGGCTTGCCTGCAAGTCCATTCCAACTACACCTGTTCCGCCCAACACATAAAACAGGTTGATGCTCCCGACCAAAAAAAAGGCGAAAACCTTTGATGCCATTAAAATAAACAAAAGGTTTCCCGCCCACAGCGGAGCGGTTCCCGGCAGCAAGGAACGCAGCATGGCGATTCCCAAAAGCAGAACAGGCAGGCCGAACCACAGGCAGGTAAACAATACAACATACTTAGGGGAAGGCCAGTGCCGCAGAAGTCGGAACAAATACACCTCAGAAAACACCCAAAAAGCCAAGAATACAATGGCCAAAATCCAACGTGGATGCATAAAAATACCTATGAATGAAGCGAAAAATGTTTGATGAACAGCAGCAGCACAACGCCCAGCACTAAAAACACAGCCAAACCAGTCAAATGCTGATAATGCACCCGAATTTCCTTCAAATCTTTCCAGTACAGCCAAGCCGTTATCCCCAAAAAAACCACCGCAAAAACCACCGCAAAATACAGATGTCCAATACCAATGCTCATGCCGCAAAGATACAAGAATCGCCCCAAACTTCTGGGAATTACAGGTTAAAAATACAAGGCCTGAAAGGAATAAAGCAGGGCGGCTGTTCCGGCTATCGCGGGTAGTACGCAGGGCAAGGGGCGGCTGCAGTGGGCAGGCAGTAGCTCCTAAAGTCGCTCTGCCAGCCCACGCAGCCTGCCCCTTGCCCTTTGCGCGCTACCCCGCTCTATCCGGGCCGCAAGCCCCCTCTCTATTTTAACCGAATTAGCCAAAGAATCCCCCCTAGCGTCATTCTTTTTATTAGATTTGCCCAGCAAAAAAACAACCATGAAAAATCTTTCATACTGGATATCAAAGCTTCTAATCCCCTCCTTATTTGCCCTGGCTGGATTGTTTATGCTGTTCACCGGGCTTAAACCCGGAAAATATCAATCGGCCCTCTACGTTTTTTCTAGTTTTTTAATGGTGGCGGGGTCGGCTGTTTGGATTCTGCTCGTCACGGGCAAACTCAGCATGCCCTGGGTCAGAAAATACGCTGCACTCATTTTTATTCCTGCCCTTATTGTGATGGGAGGGATTGTTTACAGCATACGTCAAAGCATCCGGTTTGAAGAAATAAAAGTAGAACGCGAAAACGTCATTAAAAATCGATTGTTAAAAATACGCGAAGCTCAATTGGCCTATAAAGAAGTAAAAGGCGAATTTGCGAACAACTTCAGCGCGCTGATTGATTTCCTAAAAAACGGCAAAACATTCGTTGTTAAAGTAGATGGGAATATTGACGACACCCTGGCTGTTGCTCAAGGACGTGTTAAAATTGATTCCATTTGGGTTCCCATTCTTGGCTTAAAATACATTGAAACCTTCCCGCTTGATTCGCTGCGGTATGTGCCTTTTGCCTTAGACCCAGAAACAAGAAAACCGTCCGGCGAAGAATTCTTGCTTGAAGCCGGCAAACTTGAAACACCCGAAGGCCTTCAAGTTCCTGTCTTCGCCGCCTCAACCAACTACGGCATCTTTCTCGAAGATTTGTTGAAAGAATATGGTAAATTTAGTGTGGACTCGGTTATTCAAGTAGGTTCTATGACCGAGCCAACCACCAACGGCAGCTGGCGCAATTAACCTTGAGAATCATTGCCGGAGCTTTAAAAGGCAGAACATGGACTCTGCCAAAGGGATTGGATTTACGCCCCACGACCGACCGAGCCAAGGAATCGCTGTTTAACGTCCTTCAAGCCCAAGTGGATTGGCCGCTTGCGACCTGCTTAGATGCATTCTCGGGAACAGGATCTATTGGCTTTGAAATGCTTTCTAGGGGTGCCAAAGAAGTTCATTTTTTAGATAAAAATCCGAAGTCCATTCAACACATTCAAAAGCAACTCGCTGCCTGGAAAATGGAAAATGCCCAAGCGGTACAAGGCGATGTTTTTGAATTTGCCCACCGGCAAAAAAAACCCTACGACCTTGTTTTTTTAGATCCGCCCTATACCCTTAGCGAAGCCCTTGAACTTCCAGAGCGCTTTATTCAAAACGGCTTGTTAAAACCTGAGGGAGTTTTGGTACTGGAACACGGCCCCGATTGGGCAGCACAAACACCCAGCATTGCAGGTTGGCAAAGCACAAAGAAATATGGCCACGTTCATTTTTCTTACTTTCGTGTAGAAAATTGACCATGCACATCGACCCCAAACCCATTGGCTTTTTCCCGGGCAGTTTTGACCCGCCCACCAAGGGGCACTTTGCCATAGTTCAGGCTGTAATGCCTTTGTTTTCAAGCCTAGTGATTGGAATCGGATCCAACAGCCAGAAACAATACTCCTGGCCGGCCGAACTCCGAAAAGAAATGCTGCAAGCCTTATTCCAAGATATGCCCTCCATACAAGTGGTCGTTTACCAAGGAATGACCATCGATGCCGCTGCACAGGTCGGAGCCCGTTACCTGATTCGGGGAATCCGCGACGAAAAAGACAGTGCCTATGAACGCCAAATTGCGGAAGCCAACAAGGCGCTTTCTCCCCAAATTGAAACCATTTTTGTGCCCTCGCCAACCGGAGCTTCTCACATCAACAGCAGCATTGTTCGAGAAATCCACAAACATGGTGGCAACGTAAGGCCCTTTATTCATGAACGACTTTGGAGGTTTTTCGACTGAATGCGACGCATATACTTTTTACCCATGTCTGCCGTTCCATGTGTTGTGATGCGTACGGTTTTCGCTTTCTTCCTTTTTTGGGGTATAGGTCGGGCTCAATCCATTCAGATTATTGGAGAAGCCCCCTTTTTTCCATCCACTCGAATTGAAGCAATTGGATTTGAAGATTGGGTGGTTAGCGAGCCCATCTTGCTTTCCAGTACCCTTTCTTCGGCAACGGGGCATTTCGAATTGACAATCCCAACATCGCTTGCTCAGCAGGTAGCCTACCAACTAAAAATAGGCCGAGACAAAACAGCCTTGCACCTTCAGGCCGGAAAAACATACCGGTTGGTTTTGCCAAACCGAAATGCCGGGGCCGTTGGCATGACTCAAGAAAACGACACCAGCTTAATTTGGTATTCCATTTCTCAGTTTGAAATGGCATACAGCACATTTTTGAACGACCATTACGATGTGTTTATGCGCAGGCAGCACAAAACGGCCGTTGACAGCTTTGAACTGGCTTTGCGAAACGACTCAGCCCAATATTCCAGCCCATTTCTGGCATCCATGCTAAAATACCGAATGGCCGATTTGCGCTTGACCACTCGGCTCATGAGCGAGAAAACCGCCGTTCGAACCTATATTTTTAATCAGCCTGTACTTTACTCCCACCCTGATTACATGGATTTCTTCAAAAACCTGTATAAAGGAATGCTTCAAAAATGGGCAACCCTGCCCACCGAAGCAAAACTCTATGAATGGTTGATTGAAAAACCAAACTACGATTCGGCTTTTCATCGAATCATGGAATTTGAATTGGTGCCCGGGCGGGAAGCGGCCGAACTGCTTTTGGTTGCGGGAATGTTGGAATGGCAACGCGAAAAAATACTGGACGAAGCCAAACTAATCACCCTGTTCCAGCAAGCATGGCCCAAGCAAATCGACCCCGTTCTTCAGCGCATTACCCAAAAAGCCATTGAACACCTGCAACGGTTAAAACCGGGCCAACAAGTCCCAGATTTGACCTTGAAAGACGAATTAGGCCAGCGGTTTCAACCCTTCAGCAAAAAAAATGGACTGCACACCTATTTGATTTTCTTTTCCTTTAAAAGTCCAGAAGCACTGGCCGAGGTCAAGGCCGCATCCGACTTTATTGCCCGTGAAAAACGCAAAATCAATTTAATATCCGTTTGCTTGGATTGCCAATATACCGACTTGCACAACCTAAAAAAACAGCATAACCTTCAAGGACAACTGGGTATGCCCATCGAAGACCCCTCGTACACCTTTAAACTGGGAGGCTTTGTTGATTCTTTTTTGCTGGATGAAAACCAACGCTTTGTGTTGAGCCCAGCACCCAACTCCTCGACTGGAGGTCTCCTTCAAATTCAAAAAGTCGCCCCCACAGAACGCAACCGCTAAATCCAATTCAGGCTCAAAACCCTAAAATCGATTCCTTACTCGTACCTTTAACCATGCTTCTTTCTTTTTTTAACCGCTGCAAATCCCTTTCTATTTTAACTTGCCTAATTGCAGGATTGGGTTTTCATGTTGGCCTTCTGCATGCCGGACTCAATGTGTCTATTCAGCATCAGGTTCTGTACTCCATACAAGGTAAACCCTATATTGAATCATGGATTCTGGTAGAAGGGAATTCCCTGCAATTCAAGCAAAGTTCTGGAACGCTCTGGAAAGCCTCGGTTCAATGTGCCATTCTGGCGCATGGCCCCGCCGGCATTTTAAATTACAGCAAGTTCAACTTGAACCAAGAAATTCAAGAAAACAACGATAAAAAAAGTGCGTCCAGCCTATTTCAAGACTTGTTCTACATAGAGCGCTTGGAAGTAGATACTGGAACCATTGTCTTAGAATACCTGTTGATTGACATCGGTTCCGAGAAAGCCGATACGCTGAAGTACATCGACACCCTGAAGGTTATGCCCTTAGCAGCACCGATTTCTGGAAAGCCCTTTTTTATATCAAAAATTACCAGTCCAATACAAAATACAATGCTGGCCCGGGGCAAATACGAAATCATGCCGATGTTGGGAAATGCCTTGGTTGAAAACAGCAACCCAGAATTAAAAATATACCAAGAGAGTTTCTTCCCCTTAAGCCAAATAGACAGCAGCCTAGCCTTTTACCAAACCATTTGGGTTGAAAATGCCAGCGATTCTTCCGTTGTTCCTGGGTTTGCTCTTCGAAAACGATTTGAGCAGGTACGGCCTGTTGTTCCGGGAATTCAAACACTAAATTTAAAAGAACTCCCCTCGGGCCACTACTGGCTAACAACCCAGCTGCTAGATAAAAACGGCAAGGTGTACAGCTCGTCCAAAGGCTACTTTTTCAGGGACAATCCAGAACAGCCTCTCGATTTGCTCAGCGTACAACAAACAGATTACTTGGGCAGTTTTTTAGAACCCATTCAAAATTTAGACACGCTTAAAACCATGTTGGGCTTCCTAAGGCCTTTGTCCTCGGGCGAAGAAATTCAATTTGCTAAGAATGCCGCTGCCACGGAAGACATTCATTTGATAAAGCAATTTATTTGGAGTTTTTGGTTTAGCAAATACCCCAAACATCCGGCCGAGGAATGGAGCAAATACGTAGCCCTTTTAAAAGCCATTGACAAGGAATTTGGAACAGCGGCCATGCGTGGCTATGAAACCGACCGCGGCCGTGTGTGGTTAAAATATGGGGCCCCAAATTCCCGAAACAAACAATACAACGAACCCTCGGCTTACCCGTATGAAATTTGGCAGTACTATCAAATTAAGGCCCAGTCGAACGTTCGGTTTGTTTTTTACAATCCAAACAACCTAAACAACGATTTCACCTTGATTCATTCTGAGTGCCGCGGCGAAATCAACAACCGCCAATGGCAATCCTTTATTTATCAACGAAACAACTCCTTTAACATCGACCAAAATCAGGCCATTCGCCATTTTGGGAACTGGAGCAACGATTTATTCAATTCGCCCCGATGAACCTAAGCTCAAGGCCCAGCATCGCGGTAATCATATTGAATTACAACGGGCAGCATTGGCTTTCTGCATTTTTAGCTGGAGTTGTAGAACACAGCCACGAATGGGCCAGCGTTTGGGTGGCCGACAATGGCTCAACCGATGCCTCCTTTCAGGTGGTTGAAAAACAAGGGCAGGCAAAATGGCTTGATTTAGGAAAAAACCATGGGTTTGCTCAGGGATACAACCTAGCCATTGAACGCATTGAAGCCGATTATGTGGTTTTGCTCAATTCAGACGTAGAAATACGCTCATCTTGGTTGCCGCCTTTGGTGGACTTTATGGAATCGAATGCCGATTATGCCGCTTGCCAACCCAAAATTAAAGCGCAGCGGCAACCCAGCCATTTTGAATATGCCGGTGCCAGTGGCGGATACATTGACGCGGTGGGATTCCCATATTGCAGGGGCCGGGTATTTTATACAACCGAAGAAGACCTAGGGCAATACGATTCCCCCGCCGACATTCATTGGGCCAGCGGTTGTTGTCTTTTTATACGACGTACAGCCTATTTAAATGCGGGTGGTTTGGATGCCGACTTTTTTGCCCACATGGAAGAAATTGACCTCTGTTGGCGGTTGTTGGCACAAGGTTTTCGGTTGGCTGCCGTTCCAGCATCGGTGGTGTATCATGTTGGGGGAGGCACCTTGGCGCAAAGTGCACCGAAAAAAACATTTTTAAATGTAAGAAACAACCTGATGATGTTGGCGAAAAACATGCCCGGCAGCCATTTCCTCTGGGTTTTTCCATTCCGCCTGATTTTAGACGGCCTGGGCAGCCTTCGGTTTTTGAAAGAACGGGGGGGAATCTCTCATGTTTGGGCTGTAATAAAAGCCCATTGGGCCTTTTATGCCTTGCTTCCCAGCACCCTAAAAAAAAGAAAAGCCATTGCCCACAAGCGAGCTGACTTTTTATCGCCTTTTTTATTGGTTCATCGGTATTTTTTGCAGGGAAAGAAAACCTATGCACAGCTGCACAAAAGCAAAAACTAAGTTAGCCTCCATTCACCGTAGGCCACAGCCCGCAGGCATGCAAGGCCAAACGCACGCCCAAATGATAGCCCTGTGTGCCGGCTCCGGCTATGCTGGCATTTACGCCAAGCGCTGTGATGCTTTGCCTACGGAATTCCTCTCTAGAAAAAATATGGGTAATGTGGACTTCGACCTTGTAGGTACCACAGGCGGTTAAGGCGTCGGACAAGGCGACCGAGCTGTGGGCAAAACCGCCGGGATTGATGATAAGTGCTTTGGCTTGAGCGGCTTGCTGCACCCAATCGATGAGCTCGCCTTCGTGGTTGGATTGAAAAAACCGAAAATGAATTTCAGGGAAAGCGGATTGCAATTCAGATTCCAATTGGGCCAAGGTGGTATGGCCATACTTTTCGGGCTCGCGGCTGCCCAGCAAGTTTAAATTGGGACCGTTGATAACCCAAATTTCCATGCAACAAAGGTAGTGGATTTATGGTATTTGAATGGATGAACGCAGAGTGTGGCCCGCGGCAGGGATTGAAGCAGGTAGCCCACAGGGGCGGTGGGGCTGGCGGGGCCGGGGCCAAAGAGCGACCGGAGGAAGCTACTTTGGCCCTTGCCCCGCCCCCCACGGCACCGAGGACTACCGCTGAAAGCCCGCAGCCGCCCCAAAAATAAAAAGCCCATGCATGGCGGTGTTTGAACACTCAATCTTACTGCCTGTCGCGGGATTTAGCTACCTTTGCCAGCAACATTTACGATTGCTCATGTGGTGTAAAACTATTTTGGAAACCATTGGAAATACGCCGATGGTACAATTAAACAGAGTCGCAGCGGGCCTGCCGGCCACCGTGCTGGCGAAGGTAGAGACCTTTAATCCCGGCAACAGCATAAAAGACCGCATGGCGCTGAAAATGATAGAAGATGCCGAGGCCAATGGGCGGCTGAAACCCGGCGGGACCATTATTGAAGGGACCAGCGGAAATACAGGCATGGGCCTGGCCATTGCTGCGATAATTAAAGGGTACAAATGCATTTTTACTACCACCGATAAGCAATCGCAAGAGAAGATTGATGCATTGCGTGCCTTGGGAGCCGAAGTTATTGTGTGCCCAACCAATGTGGAACCCGAAGACCCCCGCTCCTACTACTCCGTTTCAAGCCGCTTGGTGGCAGAAGTTCCAAACGCATGGAAACCAAACCAATACGACAATCTGAGCAATTCGCAAGCGCACTACGAAAGCACCGGCCCTGAAATCTGGGAACAAACCGAAGGAAAAATCACCCATTTGGTGGTGGGGGTGGGCACCGGAGGTACCATTTCAGGAACGGCCCGCTACCTAAAAGAAAAGAACCCGAACGTACAGATTTGGGGGATTGACACCTATGGTTCTGTATTTAAAAAATACCATGAAACGGGGGAATTCGATAAGAAAGAAATTTATCCGTACATCACCGAAGGCATTGGAGAAGATTTTTTGCCAGAGAATGTAGATTTTTCGTTGATTGACCGATTTGAAAAGGTAAGCGATAAAGATGCCGCCATATACACCCGTGAAATTGCCCGAAACGAAGGAATTTTTGCGGGGAATTCGGCCGGGGCTGCAGTGGCGGGATTGCTTCAGCTTAAGCATTTATTGAAAGAAGGCGATGTGGTGGTGGTTATTTTTCATGACCACGGCATTCGGTACTTGGGGAAAATGTTCAACGACAATTGGATGCGCGACCGCGGATTTTTAGACCGCAAGCAATTGACGGTAAAAGACTTATTGGTTTCGGGCGTATTGGCAAAAGCCATCACTGTGCCTGTAGGGCAAACCACATCAGAGGTGGTAAAGCTGATGCAAATGCAGGGGATTTCACAGGTTCCCGTTGTAGATGGAAATCGTTTGGTGGGCGCATTGACCGACAGCCGCTTGTTTGGTTTCTTGGTGCAAAAACCCGAATCACACGATACCCCTATTGCCGAAATCATGGAGAAACCCTTCCCGGTCATTTCGGCAGATTGTGAGCTAAATCAAGTGGGAAAAGAGTTCTCGAAGGAAACCCATGCGGTTTTAGTTAAAGATGGGATGGGGGAATACTACATTATGACCCGCACCGATTTGCTGACGCAATTGATAGGATAAGCCCATGCGGGTAACAGATCAGCTTGGTTTTTCGGTAGAAGTCCCCGACTTGCCGCGGCGCATCGTGTCGCTGGTGCCTTCCATTACGGAATTGCTCGCCCACTTGTCGCTCGAAAAAGAAGTTTTAGGCATTACAAAGTTTTGCGAATTTCCAACCGAATGGCAGCAAACAAAGGTGCGCGTGGGTGGAACAAAAAATCCAAATATCAAAGCCATTGAACTGTTAAACCCCGATTTAATTGTTGGGAATAAAGAGGAAAACACCCAGGAAATGCTGTTGAAGCTAAAGACCCGGTTTCCGGTGTGGATCAGCGACATTGAAACCCTTGAACAAGCGTTGCAGATGATTGAAGCGCTTGGAGCATTGACTCGGCGTTCCATGATGGCCACAGAATTGAATCAGCAAATAGCAAGCGCCTTTCGGGGTCTTGAGCCCGTTCGCCCGGCTAAGCGCTGCTTGTATTTGATTTGGTGCAATCCATACATGGTGGCGGGCAGCAACACCTTTATTGACGATATGCTAAAATGGTGTGGCTTTGAAAACGCAGCGGCGAACTTAGAGGGAAGGTATCCGGAATTGGATGCAGAAGGCATTCTAGCCTTGGCTCCGGAGCTTGTGCTGCTGTCATCGGAACCCTACCCGTTCAAAGATTCGCATGCCGATGAACTTCGGGCCTTGCTGCCCAACACAAGCAAGTGCATGTTGGTGGACGGGACGTATTTTAGTTGGTATGGCAGCCGACTTGCTGAATCGCCAAGGTATTTCCAGAAGGTGATTTCGGAGCTGTAGGGAAAGGTTTTGTGGGGAGTAAATGACCCGATACCTTCAGGAAAAGAAAGCGTTTTATTTGGCAAGGCGGCCCTACTTGCACGGGCAAGCATAAGCCTTAGCACCGCTCCTGTTTTAATTCCTTTTTTGAATTGAAGACCAAAAGGTTCCCGAGGCCGATTGAACCCATAGATAATAAGTGCCTTCTGTCAATTCCGAAACCGAAATGCTGGGCGATACGCCCTCTTTCATGTTTTTTCCATCTTGACTAAACAGGCGCCAGTGCAGAATCTGTTCCGCTTGGGTTCCAATTTGAAATGCATGTTGAACGGGATTGGGATAGCAATGCAAGGAGAAGGAATGCGGAGGTTGAACCCCAGCAAGGTACTCGGAAACAGCGGCATCCATCAAAGCAAATCCGATTTGGTTGGGAAAGGCATTCAATTGATTCACAAGAACAACAACGGTAATCCCTGTGGCCGTGTCGTGCATCGCAGTCGAAGCATAGCCGCCCCAAATGTTGCCTCCATGAAACCAGAGCGTACGGCCGTTTCGAACCTGCCTACCCATACCCAAACCATAATTGCCCGACCCAACGAATGTGGTCATTTCTTGAAAGCTGCTGGGTTGAAGAACCTGATGGTTCATCAATGCGTCGTACCATTGCGCGAGCTCGTAGGCTGTGGAGTACATGGCCCCTGCCGACCAGGCGGCGCTGTTGACCGAAGTTCGGGGAACCGAATGGTTATCGACTCCAGCCTGCCAGGGATGAGCAATGGGAATGGTGGAGGTTTCGTAGGGGTCTAAAAATGTGCTGTCCAGGTTTATTGGGTTTAGCAGCATTTGCCTTAGCAGCTGATGATAGGATTGGTTGGTCGCACTTTCGGCCACCAAACCCGCCAGCAAATAATTTGTATTGCAGTAGTCCCAACTGCTGCCTGGGGAAAACAAAGGAGGACCTACCCAGCCCATTAGCTCGGAAGCAGTATAGAACCTATTGGGGTTGTTCATCATAGAGTCTGGGTAACCTGCAACGCTGCTCACATCGGCTAAGCCCGAGGTGTGATTGAGCAATTGACGAAGGGTAATTTGGGGATTAATGTTGTTCCAAGTGGGCAAATATGTGCCAATTGGATCCTCTAAGTCGAGGAGGTTGGCCTCGGCCAATTTTAGCAACAAAACAGCGGTAAACAGTTTGGTGTTGCTGCCTATTCCAAATTGAAATTGAGGGGCAATGGGTTGGCCGGCATGAGAAATGCCGCTTACTCCTTTGAAAGAACCGTAGCTGGGGTGCAGCACACACACGGAAACTCCTTTTAAGTTCTGGGCCGTTCGGGAGCTGTCAACCACAAACTGCATGCGAGCAAGCAAGGCAGAGGGGAAGGTTTGAGCACCGAGGGCAGAAAAAAAGGAACAAACCCAAAAACAAAGCAAATTCATTTTCATGCTTGGACGTAGGGGGATTAAAATAGAGATTCTATAAAAATAATGCGGGGATTGGCCATTCCCTTAAATCAGTAAAAAAAAGAGCTGGAATTTCTTCCAGCCCCAAGCGCAATCAATTTAGGTCGTCGGAGTCCTCTTGGGCGGGCATTTCGCCCCGTTGTTCCTTAATTTTCTTTAGCAATTCGCGTCTCCATTGTTTTTCGGCCAGCTGTATGCGCAGCACTTTCTTGGCGCCCAGTTGTTTTTGAGCCGATTCAATGCTGGCCTTTCGAACCGCCATTGCTTTTTCGGCATTGGCTATGCGCTCAGAGAGCAGGGCTTCGGCTTGGGCATCGGTCATGGATTCAATGGAGGTTTGACTGAGTCGATTTGCCCCTTTTTGTTGTTTTGTCCGATTGGATGCGCCCTCCATTCCGGCTTGGCGCTGGTTTTTCTGAAGGTCTTCCCAGGTCTTCATTTCGGCATCGGTAAGTTGAGCTTCTTTTTGCACAAAGGCTCTTTTTTGCGCTTTCAGTTCTTGCATTTTAGCCTTTGCGGGTTGAGCAATCAGGTTAAATGAGCTAAGAAATAGAAAGCCGTTCAGCAATAAAAGGGATGTTTTGTTCATGGTTTAGGTATTTGGGTTAATTAAAAAAAAGGGGGTCTAATTCAAGAGATTGGTTTGAAAAATCGTCGGATTCGGCTCCGGTTAAAACCAAGAGCAAATCGGCTTCGGTTGGCTGCTCTTCGTTCCACAAATAGGCTTCTAAGTCCTTAGAATGCCTGGATTCCGCCTGAGATGGGGGTTCGGGTATAAGATTCCAAAGGTAAAACGCCCCAAGAAGCAAAAGGAGAGCCGCTGCCGCACCAAAGCCAGCCAAAGCGAGGGACAGGGGGGCAGGTTTAGACTTCGTTGCTGTATGGCTCTGAATCACGCGTTCCGCCAAATCTTGGGCATAGTTTTCTGGCATTGCATTTTCAGCAGAAAAAGAGGGTATGTGGGGTTTGGAATTCATGCTTGTATGCTGATTGGTGCGAAAAAATTGGGCAAGGTTTAATGTTGAAGTAAAAAATACCGTTCCAATTTGGTTCGGGCGTGGTGGTATTGGGCTTTTACATTTCCTTCGGTGGTTTGGGTTAAGGCCGACAGCTCAGCAAACGGCAAATTTTCAAAATAGCGCAGCACAAAAATCAAGCGTTGTTTTGGAGGCAGTTCAGAAAGAGCGTTTAGCAGCAAAAGTTGAGGGTTGCTTGGGGGTAAATCTTCGTTGCTGTGCTCGGGTTCCCTTTCGGGCGCTCCCATCGCATGTACCTTTTCCTGATTTATAAAATGCCAGGTAGTTCTTAAGGCAATGCGGTGCAGCCATGTTTTTAGGGCTGAATCGCCACGAAACCGCATAAGCCCTTTCCAGGCATGGATGTAAACGCGTTGCAAAACTTCATCGGTATCGCTGTGCGACTGCAACATAGGCCGAATCAATCCATAGAGGTAAGGGGTAAAAACCGAAATCAAGGCCCGCATGCCCTGATCTGGATTTTGTTTAAAGGCCTGAAGGATTTCAGCGTCGTTCATGCCTGTTGGTGCATAAAAGCGCCCAAAGGTTTAAGGGCGTGTCCACACCTTTCCTTTTGAATTAAAGGCCGGCAACAAAGAATCCTTTCCGGTTGGTGTTTTAATGAGCAGCCAAAGGGTATCGTTATTCCAGATGCTGTCGCGTACAAACGGCAGCCCGCCTGCCATAACGGGGGGGGAATCCGCTGGGCTTCTGCTCTTTCGAGCCGAGGTGGATTCAGAAAGGGCGGGTTGAGAAAACCCTTGCCCCTGAGCAATCCCTGAAGCTTTAGTTCGAAGGTCCATTTCTGCTGCTGGAACTTCTTCCAATTTAGAATCCAACGCAGGTGTTGGAACCTGCTTTGATTTCAGATTGGATTCTGCAAGATTGGGAGCGGATTCTTCCTGAACAGAAATAGGCGTTCCCGGTTTAATCAGCTCCGTAAATCTATTTTCATTCGAAGGCAAGTTGGTTTCCTTCACCGAAAGGGAGCTGTTTTCAGACTTTGAATAGGCTATTTGATGGGCTTGGTCAGGCAGGGTTAGGTAACCCAACGAAAGCAAAAGGGCCAGGGCTGCGGCTGCGCCAATGCCGTAAGGCACTCTTCTTAAAAGGCTTTTCTTGGGAACCTGTATGGCTCGATCCTCTGAGAAAAGAGCTTCCGATTGAATCAACAACAGGTGTGCTTGATTGTATTCGACCTCGTTGAAAAAGGGGGCCATGGTTTCACGTTGCTCTGGGCTTAGCGAATTCCAATCGTGGGTTTTAAGCAATTCCTCAATGGAATCCCAAGGAATATGGATGTTTGGTTCTTGTTCCATAACTACATGGATTGATAAATAGGTTGAAGGTGTTTCAGCATGCCGCCTAATTTTTTTACGGCGTAAAACAGGCGAGATTTCACGGTTCCTTCGGGTACTTCGAGCACCTCGCTAATTTCTTTAATGCTAAATTCTTGTTGATAGCGCAACAAAAAAACATTTCGATGCGATTCATCGAGGCGCAGCAGGGCTTCTTGCAAAGAATGACTAAACAAATTCAAATCAACCTGAACATCGGGGGCGGTATCGGAACTGCCTTGTTTAACCTCATCGGACTTTAATCCGCCTGCGTGGACTTTCCCGCGCACCTGCATTTTACGCCATTCGCTTTTGCTTAAATTGGAAGCAATGGTAAACAACCAGGTTTTAAACTTGTATTCGGGATTAAACAAGTGGGGTTTTTCCCAGACCCGGGCAAAGGTTTCTTGGGCTAAATCCTGTACAAGGTCAGAATCATTGGGATGCATGCGCAGCAAAAAAGCCATCAGAGGTTGTTTGTGCCGGTCGAACAAGCACTGGAAATCTTTTGGGTTTTTTCGGCACACTCCGGCCATTAATTCGGCATCGTCAACCTCCTCTGTTTTACTTGACCACCACATAGAAATGACTTTCATAACATAGGGTTTACGCCCGAGTGCCAAATTAGTTCAAATTATAACGAATTTTGTGGAATGCGAACCAAAGTCAAGATTGGGATATTAGGTGGAGGGCAACTGGGAAGAATGATGCAAGAGGCAGCCCTGCCGTTGAATATTCAGCTTCAGTTTTTAGATCCTTCGCCACAGGCCCCTTGCGGCATATTTGAAAAACAATGCATTGTGGGCAATTGGAACGACGCCAACAGCGTGGTTTCTTTTGGCGCTGAATGCGATGTTATAGGTTTGGAGTTTGAAGACGTGAGCATTCGTGGATTGGAAGAGTTGCAGTCTAAAGGAAAAAAGTGCATTCCATCTCCACAGGTGCTCGGCATCATTCAAGACAAATCGAAACAAAAAGCGTTTTTGCGGGATGCGGGCATCCCCACCCTCCCCTTTCAGATTGTTGATGCGGCGACCGAAATACAGATGGACTTTCCCTACATTCTGAAAAAAGCAAAAGGGGGCTACGATGGATATGGAGTAAAAAAAGTAAACAGCCTTGGGGACATTCCAACAGACTGGGCAGGCCCTTTTGTGGTAGAGCCCCTGTGTGAAATCGAAAAAGAAATTGCGGTGTTGGTAGCCCGCAATGAACGGGGCGAAACCGCGGTTTGGGAGCCGGTTGAAATGGTATTTAATGCAGAAACCCACATGGTTGAGCGCTTGGTTTCTCCTGGCAATTTAAATTCTGAAAATAGGCAAAGAGCCCTTGATATTGCCTTAGATTGTGCCAACAAATTAAATGCCACAGGAATTTTGGCGGTAGAAATGTTTTTGAGCCACCGGGGCGAATGCCTAGTCAATGAAATGGCTCCAAGGCCACACAACTCTGGGCACTGGACCATAGAGGGCGCTGTAACGAGTCAATTTGAGCAATACGTACGTATTTTGAGCGGATTGCCCTTGGGGCGAACAGACTCGACCGGTTATTCGGCCAGCCTAAACATTTTGGGTGATATAAGTGCCGATGGAGAAGCGGACGAGGCCACATTGCGGCAGCGGGTGGTTGAGATACCCTTTGCTCATCTTCACTTGTATGGTAAAAAATGGGTAAAACCCCACCGTAAAATGGGGCATGTAACAATAACAGCAAAAACAGCCAAGGAATTACATGCCTATGTATCGAAAATCCCCATTGAAGCCCTGCGCATTTTGTCGCTCCCTTCAAAACCTTAAATTTGCTATATGGATCAATGTGTAAGCGTAGGTATTGTGATGGGAAGTGCATCTGATTTACCCATTATGTCGGCAGCCGCCGATGTTCTAGACCAAGCTGGAATCCCCTTTGAAATCACCATAGTTTCGGCCCACCGAACGCCAGAACGGCTTATGCAATATGGCCGGGCTGCACATAAGCGGGGGCTTTCTGTTTTGATTTCTGGAGCCGGCGGGGCGGCACATTTGCCGGGCATGTTGGCCAGTTTAACCCCCCTACCCGTTATCGGAGTCCCGATTTTATCGGCCAATTCCTTACATGGGGTTGATTCGATTCTTAGCATTCTGCAAATGCCCGCCGGGGTACCGGTTGCCACCGTAGGGCTGAACAATGCAAAAAATGCCGCTCTTTTGGCATTGCGCATTTTGGGCGTCGCCAATGTCGAAATTCGGCAACAGCAAATTGACCATTTAATGCTGCAACAAGAAGCTGTTTTAAGCAGTCTTTCAAAAGTAGAATCGCCCCGCTGGACACACCAACAACCCATACCTCCTGGGGCCTTTTCAACAACAGACCCACAGTAATATGCCAATCTCACTGCGAACCATTCTGTTTTTTGCAATCTTAGGGCCTTTTGCCCGGGCGCAAAACTATCCGACCGGTGCTAAATCGGCATCGTTGGGACACGCCTCGGTGGCACTAAGCGACCTTTGGTCTTCGTACAACAACCAAGCAGGGCTCGCCTTTCTAGAAGCTCCAGAAGTGGGCGCCTTTGTTGAAAATCGGTTTTTAATGCAAGAATTAAACGCCCAAGGCTTGGCTTATGCCATGCCCTTCAAAAAAATGGGCGGAACCCTGGGCATTAATTTATACCGCTTTGGTTATTCCAATTTCAACGACAATAAGTTGGGGCTAACCTTTGCGAAAAAATTTGGAAAAGTATTCTCGGCAGGCATTCAGTTAAACCTCCATTATTTTCAGCAAGGCGGGGCCTATGAGTCCATATTAACGGCCACGGGCGAATTGTCGGTCTTGCTGTATTTAGCCGAAAACTGGACCTTAGGAGCCCATGTCTTTAATCCTACCCGCAGTTCTATGGCTAGCTTTGACCGCGAAAAAGTACCCACCGTATTTCGGTTGGGAACGGCCTATGCCTTTAGCGATAAAGTTCAGGCTACCTTAGAAATTGAAAAAGACTTGGTGTACGATCCAACATTCCGAGCAGGCATAGAATACAAACCGGGCAAAAAAATATCCATCCGAGCTGGGATAAATTCAAACCCCATTTCGCCCGCCTTTGGTCTGGGTTTGCATTTGGGCGATTTTGTTCTGGATGCCGCTTCCGCATGGCATCAAACGCTGGGATTCAACCCTCAAGCTTCTCTAAGTTATCGGTTTAACCGACCTAAAAGCCGCAAAAAATGAGATTGATTCTGCGCGGTTGCTTCCTGATTTTAGCCTTTCTACTCACAGACCTGCTTCCTGCACAATCGGGAAGTGGCGACCCCAAAAAAGAAAACCTGATTGAACGGCTTATTGAAACCATTACGGAACAAAGCGATGCAGAAATAGATTACACGGAGTTTGTTGAAGACCTAAACTTCTTCTACGACAATCCGATTAACCTGAACAACGCCAAACCTGAGGATTTAAGGCGTTTGCATTTGCTCAGTGAACTCCAAATTCAAAACCTGGCAAGCTACCGCCGTTTGTATGGAGACCTTTTAAGCATGTATGAGGTGAGCCTGATCAAAGGCTGGGACCAAGAAGTCATCTATTCCCTTCTGCCCTTTTTGATTGTTGCTCCCGTTAAAGAAAAACAAACACTGAAGTTTAAAAACGTGGTAAAGTATGGCAAGCACGAACTCATTGGCCGCTATTACGATGTTTTAGAACCGCAGCAAGGGTACATTACCCAACCGGGCGACAGCCTTCCTGCTTATTTAGGGTCTTCGTATCAAATCTTTACCCGCTATCGGTTTAAATACAAAGACCGCATTAGCATCGGGTTTACCGCCGAAAAAGACCGAGGAGAGGAATGGTTTGGGGGCTCTCAGCCCCAGGGATTCGACTTTTATTCGGCGCATTTCATGCTGAAAGATTTTGGGCCGATTAAAACCTTGGTTATCGGCGATTTTCAAACCCAATTTGGGCAGGGCTTAACTTTGTGGAACGGCATAGGATTCAGAAAAACAGCCTATGCCATGAATATTAAACGGAACGCAGCCGGAATTCGGGCCTATACGGCCACAAATCAATTTACATTCAACCGCGGCATTGCCGCCACAATCAACTTTGGCTTTTTGTCTCCCGTCTTAAAAAACCTAGACCTAACCGGCTTCGCCTCGCACAAACCCATTGATGGAAACGCTGCTGAGTTAGATACCCTAACCGGCGAGGCCTTAGAGGTTTCTTCTTTTTTGTTGAGCGGGCTGCACCGCACGGCCGCTGAACTCGCAAAAAAAAACACCATCGACGAAACGGTCCTGGGCGGCAACATTACCTTTCGAGGCAAAACCTTTAAGCTAGGGGCAACTGCCGTTCAAACCATGTTCTCGGCTCCATTCCAGCCCTCAGAACAATTGTACAACAAATACCGATTTGCAGGTGACCGGCTGTTCAACGCGGGGGTAGATTACGATTGGCTGATCCGAAAACTGCACCTCTTTGGCGAATTCTCCATCAGCGATAACGGAGGATTGGCCATGCTGCAAGGCATGCAAATTAGCCTGCATTCCAACCTCAACTTCTCTGCTTTATACCGAAATTTTTCAAAAGAATACCAAAACCTAAAATCCAACGCCGTTTCCGACCGTTTTGGCACACAAAACGAAGAGGGTTTGTATGTTGGATTTGAAGCCAGCCCATTTAAAAAAGTGAAAGTGCAAGGCTACGTTGACCTATTCGCCTACCCTTGGCTCCGCTCCAACATCGCATATCCATCGAAAGGGTACGAATACTTGGTTCAAGCGTCCTTTATTCCCAATCGAAACGTTGAAATGTACCTTCGATTCCGGCATCAAAACCGGCCAGAAAATGCAACAGGAATTGAAACTGGCCCTGCGGAAGTCATTCATTTTCAGCGGCAAAACTACCGCTGGAACATCACCGTACGGGTAACCAAAGAAATTCAATTGCGCAACCGCTTGGAGTGGGTAACCGTTAACCGACCCGACAAAGCCTTTGAAATGGGTTTTATGATGTACCAAGACTTGATTTACAAACCTGCGAAGCTACCCCTTGATTTCTCCGGACGCATCGGTCTGTTCAGCACACAGGGCTCAGACGCCCGCGTTTACGCGTACGAAAACGACGTGCTGTACAGTTTTACCGTGCCCGGTTTTTCAGGAACAGGAATGCGGACATATTTAAATGTAAAATGGGAGGTCCGACCCAACCTTACCCTGTGGTTGCGGTGGTCGCAAACTTTTTACAGCGACCGTTCGGTCATCAGCTCTGGAACCGAAGGAATTGAAAGCGATGCGCGCAACGACCTTCGAATTCAGCTGCGCTACACCTTCCGTGCAGGGGGGAACCGCTAAATTACTCCCTTTTTTTGGGCGGCCTATCCGGCTATCGCGGGTAGTACGCCGCTCCAGGCCAGGGGGGCAGTGGGTGGGCAGTAGCTCCTAAAGTCGCTCTGCCAACCCACGCTCCCCAGGCCTGTAAGCGTGCGCGCTACCCTGCTCTATCCGGGCCGCGGCCCCTCAAATCATTCGGCCAACACCATTCAAGATGGGCGCTAAGATTGATATTTAAACCAAAGAACCTGAAAAACAGAAGCAAGGGCCGGTATTCCTTAGAATGTAAAAAAACAGGTGGCTTGGGCAGGCATGCAGGTTGGCATCGATTCGCCAAAGCAAAGCCCCGCGCCGAAGGACTTACCGGGTAAAAAGCGCAACACAGGGTAAAAAGTACGACTGCGGCAGGGATTGAACCGAGTAGCCCGCAAGGCCGGCAGCGCTGGGGCCGCGAGCTGCGGAGGCGACCTTGGGAGCCCCCGCAAAGCCGCTGGCCCCACCGCTGCTGGACGCGGACTACCGGTGAAAGCCCGGCGGCCGCCCCAAAAAAACAGCTTGAAACGGAAGGGAAATCATTCAAAATAAGCTGAACTTAGGTAGAAAATGGCAAAAAAAAGGCGGCTGGAAACCCAGCCGCCTGTAAAAAATGTTCCAAGGGGTTTTAAACCACAGCTGTACCTTTCCGGATCAACTCTTGAGTGTCTGCATTTGAATTTTTGAGGTTATCAAAGTCCTCTTGATTGTAAACCACAGACGTACGGTAGTCTTTAAGACCGGTGCCTGCAGGAATCAAATGGCCCACAATAACGTTTTCTTTCAGACCGTCTAGGTAATCGACCTTGGCTGATACAGCAGCTTCGTTCAGAACCTTGGTGGTTTCTTGGAAAGAGGCGGCTGAAATCCAGCTGTCGGTTTGCAGAGAGGCGCGTGTAATGCCCTGAAGAACAGGGCGAGAGGTTGCAGCTTCGGCATCAATTACCTCGATGGGTTTCAATCCCTTGCGTCGCAGAGAAGAATTTTCGTCGCGCAGCTGACGGGTTGAAATTAGGTTGTCTTCCAGAAAATCGGTTGAATCTCCAGGGTTAACCACCTTTTTCATGCCATAAATGGAATCGTTTTTCAACTGGAACTCCATTTTGTTCACCAAGGAATTTTCAAGCATGGTGGTATCACCGCGGTCAATGATTTCAACTTTCTTCATCATTTGACGAACAATGACTTCAAAGTGTTTGTCGTTGATTTTAACACCCTGAGTGCGGTACACTTCCTGAATTTCGTTCACCAAGTATTCCTGAACGGCGGTTGGGCCTTTAATGGCTAGGATGTCTGAAGGTGTAACGGCCCCATCGGTTAGGGGTTGTCCCGCTTTCACGTAATCGTTTTCCTGCACCAAAATGTGTTTGGTCATAGAAACCAAATAGGTTTTTTGCTCGCCCGATTTAGGTTGGATTAAGATTTCGCGGTTTCCGCGTTTAATTCCACCAAAGCTTACCAAACCATCAACTTGAGAGACCACGGCTGGATTTGAGGGATTCCGAGCTTCGAAAAGTTCAGTAACCCGAGGCAGACCTCCGGTGATATCGCCGGTTTTACCGCCTTGACGTGGAATTTTAACAAGAATGGCACCTGCTTTGAGTTGGTCGCCATCGCTAACCATAATGTGGGCAGCGGTAGGAAGGGAATATTCCCTAAGCACATCGCCCTTTTTGGATTTGATTTTGATGGTTGGGTTCCGAGTTTTATCTCGGCGGTCTGTAATAACCTTCTCAACGAAGCCCGTTTGCTCATCTAATTCTTCGCGGTAAGTTAAGCCTTCAATAATGTTTTCAAAGGACACTTTACCATCAAATTCCGAGATAATAACGGCATTCCATGGATCCCATTCGCAAATTACATCGCCTTTGCTGACTTTAGTACCTTCAAGGATTTTGAGTGTACTGCCATACGGAATGGTACCGGTAGTCAAAATCATCCCTGTATTTTCGTCCATCAAACGCATTTCAGCGGTACGGCCAATAACAAACAGGTCGGTTTCTTCGGTGGTTGGATTTAATGATTCTACATAACGCAGTTCATCAATTTGCAGGATACCGTCGTATTTTGCCACCAAGCGGTTGGCGGCAGAACTACCACCGGCCACGCCACCTACGTGGAACGTACGAAGCGTCAGCTGAGTGCCGGGTTCGCCAATGGATTGAGCTGCAATAACACCTGCGGCCTCGCCCCTTTGCACCATGCGTCCTGTGGCTAAGTTGCGTCCATAGCATTTGCCGCATACTCCGCGTTTAGCCTCACAGGTCAATACCGAGCGAATATCTACCGATTCGATGGGCGAATTTTCGACCAAGGTAGCCAGAGCTTCATCGATTTCTTGGGCGGCTTTGATAATAATTTCGCCAGTGTTGGGGTGAACTACATCTTCAAGGGCAACGCGTCCTAGAATGCGCTCATAGAGTGTTTCTTTGACTTCGTCGTTTACTTTTAGGGCCGTCATGCTGAGGCCTCTCAAGGTACCGCAATCCACTTCGTTGATAATAACATCTTGGGCTACGTCAACCAAGCGGCGGGTCAGATAACCGGCATCGGCCGTTTTAAGTGCAGTATCGGCCAGACCTTTACGGGCACCGTGGGTAGAGATAAAGTACTCAAGAATAGAAAGCCCCTCTTTGAAATTAGAAAGGATGGGGTTTTCGATAATTTCTCCACCGGTATCGCCCGATTTTTGTGGTTTAGCCATCAAGCCGCGCATTCCGCACAACTGCCGAATTTGTTCTTGCGAGCCCCTTGCACCTGAGTGAAGCATCATGTAAACAGGGTTAAAACCTTGTTTGTCTTCGCTGATTTGCTTCATCACAATTTGGGTCAACGAAATGTTGGTTGAGGTCCAAATGTCAATGATTTTATTGTAGCGTTCGGTATTGGTAATGAAGCCCATGTTGTAGTTGCTCCAAACCTCTTCTACTTGCTCTTGGGCATTTTCAATCAACACTGCCTTTTCTTCTGGAATAACCAAATCGTCAATCAGGAAGGACAAACCGCCCCGGAAGGCCATTGCAAAACCGATTTCTTTGATGCTATCTAGGAATTTTGCGGCCACGGCCAAGTTGGTTTTCTTAAAGACATCACCAATAATATCGCGCAGCGATTTTTTGGTCAACAGTTGATTGATGAAACCGTACTCCTTTGGAACCACTTGGTTAAAAAGCACTCGGCCAACGGTTGTTTCAGTCAATAGATTAACCAGACTTCCATCGGGCTGCCGCACATCCACTTTCACCTTAATGCCGGCGTGCAGGTCAATTTTTCGCTCGTTGTAGGCAATGATTACCTCTTGGGGCGAATAAAACAGCATGCCTTCGCCTTTGACTTCGTGTTCCGGCGTGTTTTTGCGTTCTTTGGTGATGTAATAGAGGCCCAAGACCATGTCTTGAGAAGGAACAGCGATGGGGGCTCCGTTGGCGGGGTTAATGATGTTGTGGGCACCCAGCATAAGGACTTGTGCTTCCAGAATGGCGGTATTTCCTAAAGGAACGTGCACCGCCATTTGGTCACCATCAAAGTCGGCATTGAATGCGGTACAAGAGAGCGGGTGAAGTTGAATGGCTTTTCCTTCGATCAATTTAGGCTGGAAGGCCTGAATACCGAGTCGGTGAAGCGTTGGAGCCCGGTTCAAAAGAACGGGGTGTCCTTTAAGTACCGATTCGAGGATTTCCCAGATCACCGATTCACGGCGGTCAACCATTTTTTTGGCGGACTTAACGGTCTTAACCAAACCGCGCTGAATCAGCTTGCGGATAATAAACGGTTTGAACAATTCGGCCGCCATGTCTTTGGGAAGGCCACATTCGTGCAACTGCAGGTCGGGGCCAACCACAATAACAGACCGGGCTGAGTAATCCACCCGCTTGCCCAAGAGGTTTTGACGAAAACGTCCTTGCTTGCCTTTCAAAGAATCGGAAAGGGATTTTAGGGCCCGATTTGAATCGGTTTTAACAGCGGAAGATTTCCGGCTGTTGTCAAAAAGAGCATCTACGGCCTCTTGGAGCATCCGCTTTTCGTTGCGCAGAATCACCTCAGGGGCTTTAATTTCGATAAGCCGTTTTAGGCGGTTGTTGCGAATAATAACCCGACGGTACAAATCGTTTAAGTCAGAAGTAGCAAAACGACCTCCGTCAAGAGGAACAAGGGGACGTAAATCGGGAGGAATAATCGGAATAACCTTAATGACCATCCATTCGGGACGGTTGCTGGTTCTTAGATTAGCGTCTTTGAAAGATTCAACCACATGCAAACGCTTTAGGGCTTCTTGCCTACGTTGCTGAGATTTGGTGTCGTGGGATTGGCGTTCGAGTTCCTTTCCTAATTTTTCAAAATCAACGCGCGAAAGCATATCGTACAAAGCATCTCCCCCCATTTTGGCGATAAACTTATTGGGGTCGCTGTCGTCTAAGTGTTGATTTTCTTTTGGAAGAGTTTCTAAAATTTCAAAGTATTCTTCTTCCGAAAGAAAATCGTGCTCATTGATTTCGCCGGCCTTAGCACCTGCCTGAATTACGACGTATTTTTCGTAGTAAATAATGGCTTCCAATTTTTTGGTTGGAAGGCCTAACAGCAAGCCAATTTTATTGGGCAGCGAACGAAAATACCAAATGTGAGCCACCGGTACGGTTAGCATAATATGCCCGGTTCTTTCGCGGCGTACTTTCTTTTCGGTTACCTCAACCCCACAACGGTCGCAAACAATCCCTTTGTAGCGAATGCCTTTGTATTTTCCGCATGCACACTGCCAGTCTTTAACGGGTCCAAAAATGCGTTCGCAAAAAAGACCATCTCGCTCGGGTTTAAAGGTCCGATAGTTAATGGTTTCAGGTTTGGTAACTTCACCGCGGCTTTGCTCCAAGATGTAATCTGGAGAAGCTAAGCTGATTGTTATTTTGGAGAAGTCTCCAGTAGTTTTGGCTTCGGTTTGAAAGGCCATACTGTACTATCTTTTTGGTTTAAAAAATCCGAAATTAGTCGAGAACGATTTTGAGGCCTAGGCCACGAAGTTCATGGAGCAGAACGTTGAACGATTCAGGTATGCCCGGTGTTGGTAAGGGGTCACCCTTCACAATACTTTCGTAGGCTTTTGCTCTGCCCGTAACATCGTCGCTCTTAATGGTGAGCATCTCTTGCAAAATATGAGAAGCTCCGAATGCTTCGAGGGCCCACACTTCCATTTCGCCAAAGCGTTGTCCACCGAATTGAGCCTTACCTCCCAGCGGTTGCTGAGTAATAAGGGAATAGGGGCCAATCGAACGAGCGTGCATTTTATCGTCAACCATGTGGCTCAACTTGATCATGTAGATCATGCCCACCGTTGCAGATTGGTCAAACTGTTCCCCAGTACCTCCGTCGTACAATTGGGTTTTACCCAATCGGGGCAAACCGGCTGCTTCGATTTCAGTTTGGATATGGTCAATGCTAGCTCCATCAAAAATGGGGGTAGCGTATTTTTTACCCAATTTGTAACCGGCCCATGCCAGAATGGTTTCGTAAATCTGCCCTAGGTTCATCCGCGAGGGTACTCCCAACGGATTTAAAACGATATCAACGGGGGTTCCGTCTTCCAGGAAGGGCATGTCTTCAGGCCGAACTATTTTGGCCACAATGCCTTTGTTTCCGTGGCGTCCGGCAAGTTTATCGCCCACCTTTAATTTCCGTTTCTTGGCAATGTACACTTTAGCCAACTGAATGATGCCAGAAGGCAGTTCGTCGCCAACAGTAATGTTGTACTTCTTGCGTTTGAACACACCGAACAAATCATTGTGCTTAATCGAATAATTGTGAATAAGCTGTTTGATTTTGGGGTTTACCTCTTCATCTTTCACCCAGTTTTCTGGATTTACATGGATGAAATCTACGCCAATAAAGGATTTTTTGGAAAACTTAGAACCCTTTTTAATGACTTCTTCTCGAACACTGTTGAAAACACCGTTTGAAACTTTGCCTTCCAAAAGGATCATCAACCTAGAGATCATTTTTTCTTTCAAGGCTAAGAACTCTTTTTCATATTCTTTATCCAGAATATCCAGTTCTTTTTTATCCTCTGCCTTGGCTCTGCGGTCCTTCATGCTTTTCGAGAAAAGCTTTCGGTCAACAACCACACCATACAGAGATGGGGGCGCTTTCAAAGAGGCGTCTTTCACGTCTCCGGCTTTATCGCCAAAAATAGCTCTGAGCAATTTTTCTTCGGGAGTGGGGTCAGATTCTCCTTTCGGAGTAATCTTGCCAATCAGGATATCGCCTGGTACAACCTCGGCACCGACACGAATAATGCCGTTTTCGTCCAAATCCTTGGTGGCTTCTTCTGAAACGTTGGGGATATCGGCGGTTAATTCCTCGTGCCCCATTTTGGTATCGCGCACTTCCATGACAAACTCATCGATGTGCAAAGACGTGAATACATCGTCGCGAACCATTTTCTCTGAAATTACAATGGCATCTTCGAAATTATACCCTTTCCAAGGCATAAAAGCGACCAACAAGTTCCGCCCAAGCGCTAATTCGCCGTTTTCAGTTCCAAACCCTTCACAAAGAACTTGACCTCTGCTTACTTTATCGCCCTTTTTAACAATGGGCTTTAGGTTAATGGTGGTGTTTTGGTTTGTTTTTCTGAACTTAATCAGGTTATAGGTAACCAAATCGTCGTCAAAACTAACCAGCTTTTCTTCTTCGGTGCGCTGATACCGTATGGAAATACGGCGTGCATCTACCGACTCAACGACACCGTCAAACTCAGCGTTTAGCAACAAGCGTGAATCGCGGGCTACGCGTTCTTCAAGACCTGTACCCACGATTGGGGCTTGGGGTTGAAGAAGCGGAACTGCTTGGCGCATCATATTCGATCCCATCAGAGCGCGGTTGGCATCATCATGCTCTAAGAAAGGAATCAAAGAGGCAGCGATGGAGGCAATTTGATTGGGAGCAACGTCCATTAACTTAACGGCAGTTGGGTCGGCCAATGGGAAATCGCCCTCAAAACGGCTCTTAATTTTATTGCTAATGAATTCGCCTTTGGAATTTAGAAGGGCATTGGCCTGAGCAATAATGCTGGCTTCTTCTTCTTCAGCGCTTAAGTAGGTAATATCATCGTGCAACAAAACCCGACCGTTTTCCACCTTTCGGTAAGGAGTCTCAATAAAACCGAGTTTATTGATGCGAGCAAAAACGCAAAGGGAAGAAATCAAACCAATGTTTGGACCTTCGGGGGTTTCGATGGTACACAGGCGGCCATAGTGGGTGTAGTGTACATCTCGAACCTCAAAACCAGCCCGTTCGCGGGAAAGACCACCGGGGCCTAAAGCAGACAAACGGCGTTTGTGGGTAACTTCAGCCAGCGGATTTGTTTGGTCCATAAACTGGGAAAGCTGATTGGTACCAAAGAAGCTATTGATTACAGAGGCCAAGGTTTTGGCATTGATCAAATCGGTAGGGGTAAACACCTCGTTGTCGCGCACGTTCATCCGTTCACGGATGGTGCGGGCCATACGGGCAAGTCCAACACCGAACTGGTTGTACAGCTGTTCACCCACCGTTCTTACGCGGCGGTTTGAAAGGTGATCGATATCGTCAACATTGGCTTTGCTGTTGATAAGCATAATCAATTGCTTGACAATAGCGATGATGTCTTCTTTGGTTAAAACGCGGACATCGCTCGAGATGTTCAGTTCCAACTTCCGGTTGATGCGGAAACGTCCTACTTCGCCAAGGTCGTAGCGTTTGTCGCTAAAAAACAATTTATCAAGTACGCTGCGGGCTGTTTCTTCGTCTGGGGGATCGGCATTCCGCAACACCTTGTATATTTTTTCGACCGCTTCAAGTTCAGAATTGGTTTCGTCTTTTTGAAGGGTATTGTAGATAATCCCAAAATCGGCGGAGTTCCCGTCTTCTTTGTGAAGAATAATGCTTTTGGAGCCGGATTCCAGAATGGCGTCAATGTGGCTTTCTTCAATAACAACTTCGCGTTCTACAACCACATCGGTGCGTTCGATCGAAGTAACCTCGCCGGTATCTTCATCCGCAAAATCTTCAAACCAAACACGAAGAACGCGGGCGGCCAATTTTCTTCCAACCGATTTTTTCAGGTTGGCCTTGTTCACTTTAACCTCGTTGGCCAAATCGAAAATTTCGAGAATGTCTTTATCGGAATCGAATCCGATGGCCCGGAACAAAGTAGTTACAGGAAGTTTCTTTTTCCGGTCAATGTAAGCGTACATAACGCTATTGATGTCGGTCGCAAATTCAATCCAAGAACCTTTAAAGGGAATAATGCGGGCCGAGTACAATTTGGTGCCGTTGGCGTGTCGGCTTTGGCCAAAGAAAACGCCTGGCGAGCGGTGCAATTGCGAAACGATAACCCGTTCGGCCCCATTGATAACAAAGGTGCCTTTGGGAGTCATGTAAGGTATAGTACCCAAATAAACATCTTGAACAATGGTTTCAAAATCTTCGTGTTCAGGATCTGTACAATACAGCTTTAATTTGGCTTTCAGCGGAATGCTATAGGTTAAGCCACGCTCAATGCACTCATCAAGCGTATAGCGTGGGGGATCGATAAAGTAATCCAAAAACTCAAGAACGAATTGATTTCGAGCATCTGTGATGGGGAAATTTTCGCTAAAAACAGCGTAAAGACCTTCGTTGATGCGATTTTCAGGAGTGGTTTCAAGCTGAAAAAAATCTTTAAACGATTTTAGTTGAACCTCCAGAAAATCGGGATAATCCAATAGGTTTTGAATGGAGGCAAAATTGTGTCTTGCCGGAGACAAAGATGGAGTAGATTTTTTATTTGCTGTCATCGCTAATAATGAGCACGAAATTAGACAATCAAGGGAAAAAGAACGGAGTCAAAATACAAATACTTTACCATGTTCGGAGTACGAACATGGTAAAGTGGAACAAGGTTTAGGTGCTTAGAGCACCAAAATTACTTAACCTCAACCTCTGCACCTGCTTCGGTCAAAGCGGCTTTGATGGATTCAGCTTCCTCTTTAGAAACGCCTTCTTTGATAGGCTTTGGAGCTGCATCAACCAATTCTTTGGCTTCTTTTAGACCTAGGCCAGTTAATTCCTTAACGGTTTTAACGACATTCAGTTTAGAGGCACCGGCGCTTTTCAGAATAACGTCGAAAGCGGTTTGCTCTTCAGCAACGGGAGCATCTCCACCGCCACCAACAGCGGCAACAGCAATGGCCGCAGCAGCAGGCTCGATACCATATTCGTCTTTCAGAATTTTAGCCAATTCATTGACTTCTTTAACGGTTAGGCTAACTAGTTGTTCAGCCAGTTCCTTAATTTCTGCCATAACTTTAATTTTTACAGGTTTGTTTTTAATGAATGAAAAGGATTTTAAGCGGCACGTTCCTCAAGTGCTTTGACCAGACCAGCGATTTTTTGACCAGCACTTGCTTGCAACGCTCCAATAACATTTTTTGCAGGAGATTGCAGAAGCCCGATGATATCGCCAATAAGTTCTTCTCTGGATTTGATGTTCACCAAATTATCCAATTGATCGGCACCGATGTACACGGCCGTTTCAACATAAGCTCCTTTAAATTTGAACTTATCGGACTTTTTAGAAAACTCCTTAATCAATTTAGCAGGAGCATTGCCGGTAGAGGAAACAATCAAAGCAGTATTGCCCTTGAGAACACAATAGATTTCAGAAAAATCCTTTTCGGACTTTTCCATGGCTTTAGTGAGCAGGGTGTTTTTTACAACTTGGATTTGAATTCCTTTGGCAAAGCACAGCCGGCGAAGACCATTGGCCTGGGCCACGGTCATTCCGGAAGTATCTGCTAAATAGAAAACGTCGTTTTGAGTCAACACATCCAGAAGCGAATCAATGGCCTGGTTTTTTTCAGATTTGGTCATCCTTCGATTGGATTAAGTTAGCCTACGAGATTTTTGGCTTCGATTCGGATTCCGGGTCCCATAGTAGAGGAGAGAAAAACGCTCTTCACATAGGTTCCTTTGGACGAGGAAGGTTTGAGTTTAGAAATGGTTTGAAGGAACTCGCGGGCATTTTCCGACAACTTTTGCGCGTCGAACGAAGATCGACCGATGGTGGTATGGACAATTCCATACTTATCGACTTTAAAATCGATTTTACCGGCTTTCACCTCTTCAACGGCCTTTCCAACATCCATGGTAACTGTTCCGGTTTTGGGATTAGGCATCAATCCTCGGGGACCGAGGATTCGACCTAAGGCACCAATTTTACCCATCACAGAGGGCATAGTAACAATGACGTCTACATCGGTCCAACCGCCTTTGATTTTCTCAATGTAATCGTCTAGCCCTACCATGTCGGCACCTGCGGCCCTTGCCTCCTCTTCTTTATCGGGGGGGCAAAGAACAAGTACCCGTACGCTTTTGCCAATACCGTGAGGAAGCTTCACGGATCCGCGCACCATTTGATCGGCCTTCCGGGGGTCAACCCCCAAACGAACCGCAATGTCAACGCCGGAATCAAATTTGGCAAAAGCCACGTCTTTTACAAGCTGAGTAGCCTCGTCTAATGCGTACGATTTATCCGCATCAATTTTGGCCATCGCCGCTTTCATATTTTTTGTTAGTCGTGCCATAATTACAACCTTAATTCATTTCAGGAAAATCACCATCAACTGTAATGCCCATAGAGCGGGCCGTGCCGGCCACCATGCGCATTGCACTTCCTACTTCAAAGCAGTTTAGGTCGTTCATTTTGGTTTCAGCAATTTCACGAACCTGCACCCAATTCACCGAAGCCACTTTTTTCCGGTTGGGTTCGGCCGAGCCGCTTTTCAATTTGCTTGCTTCCATTAGAAGAATGGGAACAGGAGGACTTTTAACGATAAAGTCAAACGACTTATCGGCATAAACAGTAAGTACAACAGGCAAAATTTTACCTGTTTGCTCCTGAGTTCTTGCATTGAATTGCTTGCAAAACTCCATAATATTAACGCCCTTAGAGCCCAAAGCGGGACCAACTGGGGGCGAAGGATTGGCTTGGCCACCCTTCACTTGCAGCTTAATAAAGCCTGTTACTTCTTTTGCCATAATTTATTCGTATCAACCTTCTTTTTCAACTTGTAAATAACTTAACTCCAGGGGAGTTTTTCGTCCAAAAATTTTAACGGACACTTTCAATTTCTTTTTGTCTTCGTTCACCTCTTCGATAACTCCAGAAAAATTATTGAAAGGGCCATCAATTACCTTCACCGCTTCTCCGATAATAAAAGGGATATTGATTTCGGCGTCCGAATCGGCTAGTTCATCTACTTTTCCGAGCATTCGATTTACTTCAGAACTGGAGAGGGGCGAAGGACGTCCGCCTTTTTCACCTAGGAAATAAATGACCCCATTCACATTATCAATGATGTGGGGAAGTTCACCAACCAGAATGCCTTCGACAAACATATATCCTGGATAGAGCGATTGTTCTTTTGAGATTTTCTTTCCTTTCCGAATCTGGTAGATTTTTTCAGTAGGAATGAGTACCTGAATCAGATAATCCTGAAGATTGGCACGACGAACTTCCAATTCAATCTGGGCCTTAATCTTTTTTTCTTGACCACTGATAACGCGTACAACGTACCAATGTTTAGAAGTATCTGTGGTGGACATCAATTCAAGAATTAAAACAGAAAATCATAAATGGTACTCATGGAAAAGCTAAAAGCGAGATCCATAAAGCCCACAACAAGAGCAATAAGTAAAGAAGCGATCAAAACCACCACCGAGCTGCTTTGAAGGTCAGACCAGGTTGGCCAAGAAACCTTTGTATTCAGTTCCTCGTAGCTGTTTCGTATGTAAGATAATAGACCCACGATTAATGCTTTATTGGTGGCACGGGTGCCTGGATTCGAACCAAGATCAACGGTTTTGGAGACCGCTATTCTACCGTTGAACTACACCCGTAAAAAACCGATTGGCACCTCTACTACGAGGAGCCAATCGGACGAATTGATTGGTTTAAATTACTTAATAATTTCAGTTACCTGGCCGGCACCTACGGTTCTGCCGCCTTCACGGATAGCAAAACGAAGACCTTTATCCATTGCAACGGGAACGATCAAAGTAACATTGATGGAAACGTTATCTCCAGGCATAACCATTTCGCGACCGGCTTCCAAAAGGATTTCTCCAGTAACGTCGGTAGTTCTTAGGTAGAACTGTGGACGGTAGCGGTTTTGGAAAGGCGTGTGGCGACCACCTTCTTCTTTCTTCAAAACGTAGATTTCAGCTTTGAATTCAGTGTGGGGAGTGATTGAACCTGGCTTAGCGATAACCATACCGCGGCGAATGTTGTTTTTGTCGATGCCGCGCAGCAGAAGCCCTACGTTATCGCCAGCTTCGCCGGTTGAAAGAATTTTGCGAAACATTTCAACACCTGTAACAACAGACTTCATTTTGCCTTCTTGCATACCGATGATTTCGACTTCTTCGCCAGAGTTGATAACACCTGTTTCAATACGACCTGTAGCAACGGTTCCGCGGCCAGTGATGGAGAACACGTCTTCAACAGGCATCAAGAAAGGTTTTTCGCGTTCGCGAGGTGGAACAGGGATGTATTCATCTACAGCTGTCATCAATTCGCGAATGGTTTCAACCCACTTGGCATCGCCATTCAGGCCACCTAGGGCAGAGCCTTGAATAACAGGTATATTATCGCCGTCAAAATTGTAGAAGCTAAGAAGTTCGCGGATTTCCATTTCGACCAATTCCAAAAGTTCTGGGTCGTCAACGGCATCCACTTTATTCATGAACACAACAATTTTCGGAACACCTACTTGACGGGCAAGCAGAATGTGTTCACGGGTTTGAGGCATAGGGCCATCGGTTGCAGCTACAACCAAAATAGCTCCATCCATTTGAGCGGCACCTGTAACCATGTTTTTCACATAGTCAGCGTGACCTGGACAGTCAACGTGAGCGTAGTGACGGTTAGCGGTTTCATACTCAACGTGGCTGGTATTGATTGTAATACCACGCTCTTTTTCTTCAGGGGCATTGTCGATTGAATCGAATGACCGAGCTTGTGTATGACCGTCACCTGCCAAAACAGAAGTGATAGCAGCGGTCAAAGTGGTTTTTCCGTGGTCAACGTGACCAATGGTACCAATGTTTAGGTGCGGTTTTGTCCGCGCGAAGTTCTCTTTTGCCATTTTTAGAGATTTAGAAACGGTTGAAATTAAGGGTTAATTATTCAGAGCCAATGAGGGGACTTGAACCCCTGACCCCTTCCTTACCATGGAAGTGCTCTACCAGCTGAGCTACATCGGCAATTCCATAAAGAACGCGTGCCACTTGGGACTTTAGAGCGGGAGACGGGATTCGAACCCGCGACCCTTAGCTTGGAAGGCTAATGCTCTAGCCAGCTGAGCTACTCCCGCTTGGAATAATTCATAGCGGGTTGCAAAAGTAGAAACTCTTACAATCAAATGCAATAGCATCGCTAAAAATTATAGTGGGGAGAGCAGGATTCGAACCTGCGAAGCCGTTGGCAACAGATTTACAGTCTGTCCTCGTTGACCGCTTGAGTATCTCCCCAAGCTAAAAAAAGAGCCGATGGAGGGATTCGAACCCCCGACCAGCTGATTACAAATCAGCTGCTCTGGCCAGCTGAGCTACATCGGCGTATATACAGCGGGGTGCAAAGGTAGAATTATTTTAAATAAATCAAAAAAGGGCGCAGCAATTTTATTTTTTTTGGGGGTAGAGATACAATCGGTCGTCTTTCATGGGTGTGGTTTTGTTGCAGGGCCTTTAATGCAAAGCAACGATGGCCCCGAAGGGCCACCGTTGGGTTTTAATAAGCCGGGTTCTGTCTAGATCTGCCATTTATCTGGGATGCAAGTCGCCTTGCACCTCGTTCAACCTACCCGTAAAGTTGACACAAACGTGTCGGACCAAGCCAGGCCTCAAACTTTACCTATTTGGTTTTTCAGCCTGTGGGGTTTACCCCGCCATTTGTCGCCAAATTGCGGTGTGAGCTCTTACCTCACATTTTCACCTTAACCCGGCAAGCCGGGATGTTTGTTTTCTGTGGCACTTTCCGTCGCCTCACGGCGCCTTCCCGTTAGGAAGCACAGTGGCCTTTTGCTGCCCGGACTTTCCTCATGCTTGCAAAAGCACGCGGCAGATTAAAAACCAGTCAAAGGTACGCTAAATTTACAATCGGCATTAAAACTCGAACCGTATTCCCTGGGCCAAAGGCATGTCTGAACCGTAGTTCACCGTATTGGTTTGCCTGCGCATATACGCTTTCCAGGCATCTGAACCCGATTCTCTACCCCCGCCCGTCTCTTTTTCTCCACCAAAGGCACCGCCAATTTCGGCTCCACTGGTTCCCAAATTCACATTGGCAATACCGCAATCCGATCCTGCAAACGAAAGAAAATGCTCGGCTTCTTGCAAATGTTGGGTAAACAACGAAGACGACAAGCCTTGTGGCACTCCATTTTGAATCTCAATCGCCTGCTCAAGGCTGCTGTATTTCATTAAATACAACAGAGGAGCAAAGGTTTCAGTTTGGGTGCATTTAAAATCAGAAGCTACTTCAATAATGCATGGATTAACAAAGCAACCGCTTTCAAAACCTGCACCTTGCAACACACTTCCTGGCACACACACTACCCCGCCTTCCGCTTGGGCTATATCTATGGCTTTCAGATAGGTTGCCACAGCATCCAAATCAATAAGCGGGCCCATGTGGTTTTCAGGCTTTAGGGGATTGCCGATTTTAATTTGCTGATATGCCTTAATCAGCATTGCCTTAAAGGCATCGTAAATCTGTTCCTGCACAATTACTCTGCGCGTTGAGGTGCAGCGCTGCCCCGCTGTTCCTACTGCTCCAAAAACAACAGCTCGGATGGCTAAGTCTAGATTGGCATGTTGGCTTACAATTAAAGCATTGTTTCCCCCCAGTTCAAGCAGTGTTTTCCCCAAACGTGCGGCCACCACTTTTGCAACCTCTTTGCCCATGCGTACTGAGCCCGTAGCGCTGATTAACGGCAGTCGGGCATCTGCCGACATCCACTCCCCTACTTCACGGCCGCCTTGAACAAGGCAAGAAACCCCTTCAGGCACTCCCATTTCTGCGAACACCTGAGCAGCTATATTTTGACATGCTATGCCACATAGAGGTGTTTTCTCGGAGGGTTTCCAGACGGCGGTATCTCCACAGACCCATGCAATAGCGGTATTCCAAGCCCAAACTGCCACAGGAAAATTAAAAGCGGTAATGATACCAATGGGCCCTAAAGGTTGCCATTGTTCCATCATTCTATGCGAAGGCCGTTCTGAAGCAATGGTTAGCCCATACAACTGCCTAGAAAGTCCAACGGCAAAATCGCAAATATCGATCATCTCTTGCACCTCACCCAAGCCTTCTTGAAGGCTTTTCCCCATTTCATAGGAAACCAATGCCCCCAGGGCTTCTTTGTTTTCACGCAGCTTCATTCCAAGTTGCCGAACCACTTCGCCCCTTCTGGGAGCCGGCCATTTACGCCATTCGCCGAAGCCTTGTTGGGCCTGCTTTACCACGGCATTAAAATCTTCAATAGAAACCGTACCTGTACTTCCAATAAATGAACCATCAACCGGACTTACACTTTTTAATTCAGTGCCTTGTCCTTTTATTGTTCTTTGCCCAGTAGAGGCTGCAATGTTGCCAACGGGGTTGATTCCTAGTGTTTGTAGAGCTGAGTGGATGTTCATTGGTATTACCGGATAAAGTCGTTGAGATTGGCATAGATTAAGAGGGCTAAAATCAGTACAAAGCCGACGGTATTGGCTTTTTCCATGAATTTTTCGCCCGGCGGGCGGCCCGTAATCATTTCAAAAAGAATAAAAATCATGTACCCTCCATCCAACATTGGAATCGGCAAAAAATTCATAAAGGCCAAGATCAGCGAAATGATGGCGGTCAATTTCCAAAAAGCCTGCCAACTCCAATACTCAGGGAACAGCTCGGTAAAACGCTTAAAACCGCCTACCTGTTTGTATGCTCCTGTTGAAGGCTTAAAAATCAAACCAAATTGTTTTACCTGATCGGAAATGGTTCTGTAAGCCAGGCCCATTCCTGCAGGAAACGATTCTGCAAATGTAAAATCAACATGGGTCATTGAAAATCCCAATTGTTCCAATCGTTTTCCCAAGGGAGGCAGAACACCAATCCGAGCTTCCTGATTGGAGATAACAGAAACCCAAAGGGTATCCGTATTGCGTAGAATCTGAAACAGGTAGGCCTGATTCGGTTTGATTAAGCGGGCTTGAATATCTTGAAAAGAACGAATCGGTGTTGAATCCATCGAAAGCACCAAATCGCCCGAAACGAGTCCAGCTTTTTGAGCGGAAAAGCCTGGCACAATGCTGTCAAAAATTGGAGGAAGAGCCGGCTCCAAAATTCCGCCGGCCCCTGCAGCCCGAATCAACTTGTTTTTGAAAAGGGGGGTAATGGCAATATTCATAGACCGTCCGTCCCGAAGAATTGAAATGCTTTTAACATCATCTAAAAGAAGATTCCTAGGTATGTTCGCATAATTATCAACCTCTTTCCCATCTAGGGCATAAATCACATCTCCCTGTTTTAGGCCTTCATCCAATAAAGAAGAATCGGCAAAATGCATTCCATAGGGCATGTTTTTTGGCGACATTCGGTCTTCGCCATAGGTCCAAAAAACCATGGCAAAAATGAAAAAGCCTGCCACCACGTTAACTATGATGCCCCCTAAAATGATAATCAAGCGTTGCCATGCTGGCTTTGCCCTATACTCCCAAGGTTGTACCGGTTGTTTTAAGGCGTTTTTGTCGTCCGATTCGTCCATCATGCCTGCAATTTTCACATATCCCCCAAGTGGAAACCAACCCAGTCCGTATTCTGTATCGCCTTTCTTCCATTTAAATAGAGAGAAATTCAACAAATGAGGAAAGGGGAACAAGAAATCAAAAAACAGGTAAAACTTTTCAACCCGTGTTTTAAATAGCCTTGCGGCCAAATAGTGCCCGCCTTCGTGTAAAACGATCAACAAGGAAAGACTTAAAAAAAATTGCGAAATCTGAATGAGTAGGCCCATGGGATATATTAACGGATAAGGCGAATTAAAGTGGCAAAGGTAGAGTTTTAGGCTGTAAGAATGGGTAAGGCATCGGCGATTTTCCGATTGTCGGCCAATCGGGGCACTTTGTTTTGCCCCCCCAATTTGCCTTCAGACCTCATATAGGTATGGAATCCTCCCGGTGCAACGGGCCGAATCTCAAGATTTTGCAATATGTTGCCTTGTATTAAATCTCGGTAGTACACATTCTGCTGCTGCATTTGTTCGTCCAAAAAAAGTTGGATTGCAGGCAGGTTTTCAGGCGGCCGATGAAATTCAACGAACCACTGATGTCGAGGCAATTCAGGGGCTGTTGTTTGAATGCATGGGGCCACATGAAATTCCATTACCTGCAGTTGGAAGTGGTCAATCGCCTTACGCATAGCGTTTTCAACTTCCTCTCCAATAACATGTTCTCCAAAAGCCGAAATAAAATGCTTGGTTCTGCCAGTTACCTTAATCCGATAGGGATTTTTTGAAACAAAGCGAACGGTATCTCCAATAAGATAGCCCCATAGCCCTGCATTGGTATTGAGAACAATGGCATAATTTTCGTTCAACTGCACCTCTGCCAATGAAATTCTGCTTTGATTTTCTTTGCCCAGTTCGCGCAAGGGAACAAACTCATAAAATATACCCACATCGGTTTGAAGCAATAGGCCTTCCTCGGTTTGAGTGTCTTGAAAGGCGATAAAACCCTCGCTGGCTGGATACGTTTCAATGGTATTTACATTCTGCCCCAGCAGCGCTGTAAATCGGGCTCGGTACGGCTCAAAATTAACCCCCCCAAAAACATACAATTTAAGGTTAGGAAAAAGCTCTTTTACGGTATTGGTATGGGTTTCTGCCAACAGCTGCTCAAAATACATCTGCACCCAGCTGGGAATGCCGCCAATTAAAGAGAGATCTTCATCCTTGGTCTCTTCTATAATGGCTTTCAATTTCAATTCCCAATCCTCCATGCAATTGGTCTTCCAACTGGGAAGTTGATTCCGTTTTACAAATGAGGGAATGTGGTGATTTACAATACCGCTAAGTCGCCCAGATTTAATTTTACCCATCCTTTCCAAAATGGGGCTGCCGGAGAGAAAAATCATTCGGCCATCAAATACCGAGGCATCGTTTGTTTCAGCCACATAGCAAAAAACTGCATTTCGGGCCGATCCAACATGGTAGGGCAAACTGTTTTTAGTGATGGGAATGTATTTAGTTCCCGATGTGGTGCCCGAGGTTTTTGCAAAATACAAAGGCAAACCGGGCCACAACACATTTGATTCTCCCGCCATTATTCTAGTAATATAGGGAGCAAGCCCCTCGTAATCGACCAATGGAACGGCGGCCTTGAAGTCCTCATACCGCATAAATGCCTCAATGTTATGGTCTTTCCCGAACGCCGTTTCAGCGCCCTTCTTCAGCAAGGTCTTAAACCAATAATCTTGGGCCTGAAGGGCCTGTTTTGATTTTCTTTTTATGCGGTATGCCCAAATGCGGGCAAACGGAAGAATAAGCAGCGATTTAAGTCCCATTAAAATCGGATAATGGATTTCGGATTTAGGGGTGTTTGACCATACCAAATTTGAAAATGCAAGGGTTCGTTTTCCACCTCGGCGCCGCCCCCTACCAAAGCAATAGGCTCGCCCGCAAGAACCGGGTCGCCAACGCGCTTAAGAAGAACTCCGTTGTTCCGGTAAATAGACAGCAATAAATGGTCGTGCTGCAAAACCAGGGTGTAGCCCCCGGCCATGGTCCAATCTGAAAAAACGACCGTTCCAGGCAAAACGGCACTGACCACCTCGTTTTTTGAAGCCAACAAATCAACTCCATAATGCCCACGTTCTAAGTTAAACGAATCAACCAACGTTCCTTTAAAGGGGGGGAAAAACAGGACGGAGGGGAAATCGCGTGGTTTTTTTGCCATTCCCATGTAAGCCTGATTTTCTTCCAACACAAACTGAGCTCGGAAGGCCGAATCAACTTTGCTTCGTTGGTAATTTGGCAGGTAGTTGATTAAATTTGAGTCTGGCATGTTGGGAATTGTTTTAGGCAGCGGAGCCCCGGCCAATACCGCTTGAATGTTCCCCAAAAGCATTTCTTTTTGTTGTAAATCGCTTTGCAGGGAGTCCGACTGAAACAATAAATTTTGCAATTCAATCCGGACTTGGGGGTCGGCATACCCAGGAATGTATTCCCGAATCGGTGTAAAAGCCACCAAATAAATGGTCAATAGAACCATGCCCATCAAAACCCCGCCAAACAAGACAATCAATTTTAAGACCGACAACCGAAAGGTCCGCTTGTTTTCAAAATCCTGTTCATCCAGTACCTGAATGCGGTATCGGTGGCGCAGCCTTTGAATTAGGCGTTGCATTGTTTTTGAAAATGACCTTTCCATAATTGGCCGAAAAGTACACAATCAGGCCCAAACTTTTGTGCCCTCGGTGCAGTTCTTGCAAATGTCAATTTCGGATCTGGAGGATAAAATTGCCCTCCTAAAGTTCTGATAGGATTCCGATTGCCATATTTTGACAAACGGAGCCTCCTGTAAAGTTCCCATTTGATGGGAGGCGTCTTTGTCAAAGCAACAAGGTACCACTTTCCCATCCCAAGTAATTACGCAGCCGCTCCACATTCTCCAGCACTGATTTAGCAGGGGGTTTTTTATTTCTAAGCCTCCCCCCTCTGTTTTTTTGTACCGGCTAAACTCGGGCTCATCTGGAACCAAATAATGGTCGGCCTTTAAGTCATAGACTTGAGCTGTTTTAAACACCACCCGATCGGCGCCCAATGATTTGGCCAAAAGCTCAACCTGTTGCTTTTCATGAATATTGGGTTTTACCAAGAGGTTTTGTACCACGATTTCTGGGTTCAACTTCCCTTTTCGTTTCCTTGCCTCGGCCACGTTCTTTATTCCTTCCAACACTTTTTCTACCTGACCTCCTTTTCGGTAAGCCGCATACACATCTTGGCTGGCACCGTCCAACGAAATAATCAGGCGATGCAAACCACTATCAACCACGCGCTCTGCAGTTTTAACGTTTAGGTAGTGTGCATTGGTGCTTGTTGATGTAAAAATAGAACGTCGAACACTGCCTTCAACCAAGTCCAAAAACGTAGGGTGCAAAAAGGGCTCCCCTTGAAAGTAAAAATTGAGGTAAACCAAATGTCCTTCGGTTTGATTCAGAAAAGCGTTAAATAAGTCGGGGCTCAACATGCCGGTAGGCCGAGAAAACGAGCGAAGACCTGAAGGGCATTCTGGGCAGCGCAAATTGCAAGAGGTGGTAGGTTCAATGGAAACCGAAAAAGGAAAGCCCATCATCATTGGGATTCGTCTCCAGCGGCTTAAATAATAGCTCAACAAAATCCGCAAGGCGTTCTTTGCTTTTCTCGGAGTCCAGGCCTTCAATAGGGCTTTATGTGCCGCTCGGGTATTTCGATTCATGCTTCCCCACCTAAGGGCTTAGGTTTATCGAGGGTGCTGAGCAAAGCATCTATGCGTTGGGCATATTCCGCCGAATCGTCATGAAAAAAATGAAGTTCGGGAACGATTCTCAACGATTTACCCAATTCCTTTCCCAATTTAAACCGAATGCTTCGAGAGGCCGAATCAATTTCCTCCAAAATTGATTTGGGAGATCCAGGCCCCAACATGCTTAAATAAATCCGGGCAACTGAGAGGTCGGGCGAAATCCGAACCCGAGTAACACTTGTCAAGCCGCCTGCATTAAACGACTTACCCTCACTCAAAAAAAACGACCCAAGTGCTTTTTGCAGCAAACGGGCTACCTTCTGTTGCCGCATTGATTCCATAGTACAAAGGTAGGCAATTGCACTTTCTTTTTATGTCCTTTTAAATTCCAATATCCATTCCAGAAAATTTCCTGAAAAACCGGAACCTTCTCTTTTTGCCCTTTCATAAAAAACCCTAGGCCTTGCCCATGTAACCCTGTGCACATAGTGCGAACAAACCTGCGCCCGCGGTGCACCCGTACCAAAAAACCCAGCGCCAATTCGGTGCAACTCTGTGCTAAAAAAAAACAGCCCCAAGCCGAAGCCAGATAAAAAACAGAAAATGGTACTGCAACAAGCATTTTTCATTGTATATTCGTGCCCTTAAATCTGAATGTAATTCGATTATGGCTGTAATAGGAAGCATTAGAAAACGTGGAACCCTGCTATTGATAGTTATAGGGCTCTCTATGGTTGCCTTTATCTTGGGTGAGTTTTTACCCAAGATTTTTTCGGAATCCTCCGATACGGGAATAGCAAGCATCAATGGGAAAGAGGTCCACGTAAATTCGTTTACCAACCTGTACTCAGGTATTGTTTTGGATTGGCAGTACTCCAATCCCGACGATGAACTGAACGAGGACGCACGAAATCAACTCTCAGGCCAAACCTGGAAAAAACTGATTGACTCATTGGTTTTTTACAAGGAATACAGAAAAGCTGGCTTGCGCGTCAGCGTGGCAGAGCTTGAAGACATGCTCACCGGCCGCACGGTTCACCCCCTGATTCAACAGTATTTTCCAGACCCTACTACTCAGCAATTCAGTCCCGATGCCGTACGCCGATTCGCGAATCAATTTGCCAATGTGCCGGCGGATATGGAGCCCGATCAAGCCAAATCGTTTTACCAAGCCCAAACCCAATGGGCTCAATTGCAAGAAGGAATCAAGGACGAACGGCTTTCTTCCAAGTATTTTAATTTGGTACGCAATGCCGTATATGCTCCCAGCAAATTGGTTGAGAATTTTTACCATCAATCGGCCGATATGTATAGCGGCGCCTTCGCTATGCTCTCCTATTTTTCTGTTCCTGACTCGAGTTACGAGCCCTCCGATTCCGAATTAAAATCATTCTTCTCGAAAAATGCCTGGAAATTCAAACGCAATCCCGGTTGGAGAATGCAGTATGGAGTTTTCGAGGCAACGCCAACTTCTGCCGATTCCATGGCTCTGAAAAATGAATTGATGGGATTGCTTGCCGAATTTAAAACCACCACGAAAGATTCGCTATTTGTGATGAGCAACTCTGAAGACAAAGATTCAGAACCTGCTTTCTTTAAAGAGAACTCCTTGCCCGCCGCCCTAGATTCCATTTTATTTAATGCCACGGTAGGCTCAACCGTTGGGCCTGTTATCAGCAGCGGACAGTACATTATTGCAAAGAAAATGGAGGATAAATTTGAACCGGACAGCCTGTTCTTACACCACATTTTCTTCCAACCCACCACCGAAGCTGAAGTAGAAACGAAAAAAGCAAAACGAGACAGTGTTTTGAAATTATTGGAGTCGGGAGCCGATTTCTTTGCCCTGGCTGCTCAGTTTAGCGACATCCCCAGCGCTGCCGAAGACAGCGGCAAATTAAATTGGATTACCCGGGCCATGCCCGAACAAGCCGCTTTCCTTGATTCTGCATTCGAAACGACCTCACGGAAATTCATCGCAGCCAATTCAACCGGGGGCTATCATATTTTAAAGCAAACCCGCTATACCAAACCTAGAAAACAGGTACTTGTAGCTCAAATTGTTCGCGATATAGAACCCTCAAAGAAAACCCGCGATGAGGCCTTTACTCGGGCTTCTGAATTTTCATCTAAGGCCGTTGCCAAGGGCGAAAAAGCCAAAACATTCTTTGATGAGTCAAGAATGTCGGGCCAAGTTCGGGTTGAATACGATATGCTTAAACCTGCTTCCCGCCGCCTTAGAACCTTAGCGGAATCGGCAGAAATTGTTCGATGGGCTTTGGGTGCCGAAGTAGGGACCGTTTCTCAGGTGTTTACCTCGAACAACACCTTTATGGTTGGGTATCTCGAGCAGAAAGACAGCTTTGACCCCAGCTTAAACGACGTTAAAAACGAGTTGATAGAAGAAGTCCGAAAAGCGAAAAAGGGAGAAGAGATGGCTCAGAAATTTAAAGATGCCCTTTCCAAAAACAAGAACGATTTGAATTTGTCGGCCAATTCTATTGGTGCTATGTACACTCCCTTAGGTGGAGTAACACCCAACGGAGCCATTCCTGGTCTTGGCATGGAACCTAAATTCTCTGGGGTTATGACAGGAATGAAGGTCGGCAAGATATCTGAACCCATTGCCGGCGCATACGGAGTATATGTCATTCAAATTACTCAAATTGTACCCGCTGCTAAATCCAACGACTACTCCATGTACAAAAACCAATGGAAGAGTCAGTTGCTGGGTTCCATAACTCAAGCCATTCCGGCGGCGATAGAAGATGCCTACGAAGTGAAAGACTGGAGATACAAATTCGGATCCTATTAATTTTAAAAGAAGTCCGGGCCAGTCCCGGACTTCTTTTTTTACAGACTGCCCTGTATCTTTAGGCCAATGCCAAAACTACCCTTCCAACCTTCTCTGCTCCATTCCCTCCCAACTGCCGGTTGGGCTTTGTTGGTTGACCCAGACAAGTTTGAAAAGACAGAATTGACCCAGCGCCTTAATTTGGCGCATCGCTATGCCTGCTCTGCCATTTTAATTGGAAGCAGCACCACTCAAAATCCCAAGGCAGGAAGGTGCCTGCTTCTATTTCTTCGCACCCAGACTCAGCTTCCCTGCATTCAATTTCCTGGACCAGACAATCCCCTGCTGCCTAAAGCCGACGCCCTCTTATTTTTATCCTTAATCAGCGGCCGCAATCCTGAATTTTTAATTGGGCATCAAGTAAAATTAGCCCAAGAAGTAGCGGCCTTGCACACAGAGGTGATTTCCACCGGCTACATTTTAATGGATGGAGGCAAAGAAACAACGGCACACCGCATTTCAAATACAGCCCCTATCCCTTCACAAGACGCAGAACTGGCTTCAAACACAGCCTTGGCCGCGGAATTATTGGGAATGCATCTGATCTATTTGGATTCAGGTTCTGGGGCCAAACTTCCGGTTCAGGAGTCGGTGATACGTGCTGCGAAATCCAGAGTGAAACTGCCCATTTGGGTGGGTGGCGGACTGCGGAACGGCGAGGACATGAAAAAGGCCTGGCAGGCCGGAGCCAACATGTTGGTGATCGGAAACCTGGGCGAAGAAAACATAAAACAACTTGAAGACTGCTTGATTCATGCCATGGATTGAGATGAAAACCCTGGCTGAAATTTCGGCCTTGCTTCTAGGCCTCGGTTTTCCTATCGCAGTGGGGCTTGGATATAGAATCGGCTGGGTTTTGGGGGGTCTTTCGGCCCTTTTGAATGGAATCATTGCCTTGGTGTCGGGCTATTATATGGACCTGGCTTTGAATGTTTTTTACCTGGGAATATCGGCAAGCACCTTTTTAGGCTGGAAAACCAAAGAAGTCGAATTTAAACAAATGGGAAGGAACGAAACCGCGTTCTGGCTTGTAATTCCTTTGATTCCCTCCCTTCTGTACTCCCTTGTTTCGCCCTACATTCCGGGTGCAAATTTGGGATTTGCCGATGGAATAACGACGTTTTACAGCTTGGGCGCCACCTATTTATTGAGCCAAAAAATCCGTTGGGCCTGGCTTATATTCATCCCCATAAATGCGCTATCGGCCGGAATGTATTTTCTGCGCGACTACCCTATTTTCGCCCTTCAATTTGTGGTGCTAAGCTTTTTAGCCCTTTGGGCATATCGACGTTGGGAAACAAAACACTGATATGACAACCATCTTTGTTTCGGGTCCAGAATCCAGCGGGAAAACAAGTTTAGTCCAACGGGCAGCTGCAGAATTTGGTTGCCCATATAAACTTGAATATGCGCGGCATTTCTTTGATTGGCATCCTGAAAAGCTGCCTGGCAGTGCCGAGCTGATTCGGCAGGTGTATGCGGGGCAAATGCGCATTTGGAAAAACGCCTTGATTGAAGCTCAGAAAAACAAGGCCAAGTGCTTGCTGCTAGACACCTGCCCCATCAACTTTTACATTTGGCATGCTTGGTATTTCGGTGAAACTTGGACTGAGCCGCTTAAGGCCCTTCAAGAATGGCCTACGGAAGTGCAGGTATGGCTTTGCAAACCGGATTTACCTTGGGTCGATGATGGACAGCGGAGAAATGAAAAAGACCGGCATGCCTTGTTCGAGAAATTCAAATTGCATTGGGAATTGTCGGGACATTCTGTTCGCTTGGTGGAAGGTGGGCGGCTTTCGTGGCCGTTTGTCGGGTGAGATTGGAGATTGGGGGCAGGATTTTGGCTAAAGGTGGCTGAATTTTGAAGATTGTTGATTGCAAGTGGAGATGAGATTTGTTCCAAGATTTTTATGAACCTACGGGAAGGCCTAGATGGGCGCGATTTCAAACCAGAGAACCGTAAAATTTTCACATGTGGATGAACGCCTTAAACCAATTTCAAATCCCACACGACAAACGGCTTCGAAGCGGCAGGGATTGACGAGGCTACCCCGCAAGGGTGCCGAAGCCTGGCCCGCTAGGTGCGGAGGCGACGGTAGGAGCCCCCGCAAACCAGCTGGGCCAGCCTTTCGGCAACCGCGGAGTAGCCCGGAAAGCCCGGCTGCCGCCCAAATTAAAAAATCTCAAAAACCTATTTTAAAAAGGCCTGAAAAGGGCAAACACATGGGTGGGCCCTACACATCTCACCTGCCTAAGGGCCAAGACAACCGCCTCAATGCTGTACCATTAAGGTCTGCGAGAATTGACGGCCACCGCCGCGGCAGTGCACTACGTAGCCCCCGTTCGACCAATCGCCGGTGTGAATGTCCATGCTGTACACCGGTGGAGCGAATTCGTGCATGCGCTCGTACACCTTGCGGCCCTGCATGCTGTAAATGCTTATTTGATACCAACCCGCTTCGTGGATGGGAATGCGCAAGGTGGTTTTGTGGCTGCATGGATTGGGCGACAAGCTCATGGCCGCCTGCTTTATGTTGTCCATGCCCACCGCGGCACACTCCACAAACGGTATGCCCACTCCTACCCAATCGCTGAAACCTACGGTTTGCAACAGCGAAGGCGAAGCCCCAAACCAGTCTTGCACCACCGTTGCCATAATTTGCCGGTAATCAATGCCCAGCGGTACGTTGCCGCCCTGAAGGGCACTTAAATTCGGATTGGTTCCGAATACGTCTTTATTCACACAAGGACCGAAGGCCAGCACGGGCTGGGCGTTGCCGTGGTCGGTTCCGAAGGAACCGTTCGATGGCACCCGGCGACCGAATTCCGACATGGTTAAGGTCAATACTTTCTCATCCAAACCCAGATTCTGCAAATCATCGTAAAAGGCTTTTACCCCTTCGCTGATGTGGTACATCAGTGCGGCATGGTGGCCCATGGTGGTGTCGAACTCCTCTACCTGATTGGCATGGGTATCAAAGCCCCCGATGCGGCACAAGAAAATGCGGGTTTTGCAGCCTCCGCTTAGCAATCGGGCAATGATTTTAAGCTGTCCGGCCAGGGGATTGTTTAAAGAACCCTGGGGAGCCACATAGGGGTATTGGGTAGGATAGGTTACGTTGGAATTGGAACCGGCCATGAACACCGAGCGCAGGCGGCCGGCATAGGCATTGGATTCGGCTTCAATTTGCATGATGTACTCCAGCTCATCGCCGGCATGGGTGTCGGGCAAGCTTGTAGGTGCAGAACCGCCCACCGAATTAATCAGGTTGTAAAACCCGATGGGGTCTGAAATGCTCAACCCAACCGGTATTCCGTTGTCGCGGTGAAAAGCCAAGGAAACGCCGTTGCCAATTTCTATGGCCAATGGGTCTTCCATTTGCGGGTTTGGATAGTCGTCGGGGTAATTTGGGTATTCATGGTCCAGGTACCGGCCCATCCAGCCCGATGAAAAATAGTCGTTGTAGCTGCCACCCATAAACCACACGTCTCGGCTGCGAAAGTGGGAACCGTTGGCGTAGGGATACGATACGTTTTGAATTACGGCCGCTCGGCCTTGCTCGTACATTTGACGCAAGCCGTCCATGTCGGGGTGCAAACCCAGCTGCCGGTTCGAGGGCAAAGAAGGGTCAATGGGAATGATGGAACGCACCCCTGTTTCGGGCAGAGCCAAATTGGGTCGGTGGCTGTAGTACATAGGATACTGATCGCGGGGAACCAGCATGTTCATGCCGTCGTTTCCGCCGTGCAGTTGAATAAAAATCAAAACCCTGTCGTTGCTGCTGTTGGCGGCAGCTTGTTGAAATATGCCCTGAGGCGACAAGGCCCGAACAGGAACCCCGCTCAACATAAAGGTAGCACCCGCTCCGGCAACGCCGGTGTTTTTGATGAAGGATCTCCGGTTCATGGTTAATAGATTTGGAATTCGGGCGATTGTAGAATGATTCGGAACATTTTTTCCAGGGGCTGTTCAACCAGCATGGCATTTCCGTTTTGGGTAAAGGTGGTCCAATCGGTGGACCAACCGCTGGAGGTTAATCCGCTCAGCAGGCCATTGTCGCGGAAATAATCCAAGCGGGCTTGGTCTAAATCAATGGGCAGCAGCAGGTCGCACATTTCTTTAATCAACACATCGGCATTGCCGGGATTGCTGCAATGGGTTTGAACAAAGGCAGGCATGTCCAACTTAAACAATTCCAAACCGCTCAAATCGGCCACTCCGCCGGTAATGCTGTCGGACCACAAATAGCGCATGGCCAAGTAATTCGGGCTAATCCACAGCCGGTTGAATCCGGGGAACTGGTAGTAGGGGTCAAACCCTGCTACATCGTAGGGCTCATGAAAAGGCATTCCTTGACCGCCCGTGGCCTCGGTCAGTTTATTTCCATAGGCCAAATAATGCCGAACCAAATCGTTGGGAGCAGGAAAAGAAAGCTCAAGGGTTCGCAAGCTGCCCACGGTGATTTCCATTGGGCTTTTAATGATGGCACCGATGTTGTTGTTTTGAAGCACCTGATCGTCTTGGTCAAAGAAATGGCTGGATTTCAGCAAAGCCTCGACCACCGGCTTGATTTCGTAATTCTGCTGAACCAGCAGGGCCGCAAGGGGTGCAATGATATCGTTTTCAATTTCGGGTGGAATGTCGTAATACACGAAAAAGCGGTACAGCTTTCGGCAGATGAACTTGGCGGTGTGGGGCGAAGCAAACACCATGTCCACAAAGGCATCCAATTCGGCCTCTACGTCCACCACTTGGTTTGAGGCAGGAGCGATAGAGGTATTGTTGAAAGCAGCGGTAAAGGTTTTGGTTCCGGTATCGTGTTGTGTGGCTATGGTGCCGTTGCCTTTCAGCTTTCCGCGGGGGATTCCGGTAATGGGGTCAACCGTTGTAAAACTGCCGTCCACATCCCAACCGGTGAGCAATCGGGTGGCTTCTTTTACGTCGGTTTCGGTAAAGGTGGTGTAGTCGGTGGGGCTCACCTGATCGCCTTTTCCTACGGTAAACAGTTCAAAAAATTCACGGGCAAAGTTTTCTTGGGGCGAACCGGCCACATTTAGTCGGCCGTCCAAATGCACCAGCATGGCATTGTCGATGCACATGGCTCGGGTTAGGGTTTTAAAATTCCCTAAGGCGTATTTGCGAAACAAAGCGTGCTGGTAATATAAGGCAGCTGTATTGTTAATTCGGGTCTCGATGGTTGGAAAATGGGTATGCCAAAACCAGACCATGCGTTCGTGGATGGTGGTAGGCTGGGTATGCATTTTATGGATCCACCAACCAAAGAACTGAATGCGGCGTTCGTCGTCGGGACTGTTGTTGGGGCCGGGGGCAGGACTAACCCAATCGCCGTTGGTTAGGGGGTCAATGGGGGGATTTGGAATGGGGTCGTCCACCAAAAGTTGCTGCAAAAGTTGGGCAGCAAATTGACCGGTGGCGTTGGAAATCTCAGCTTGGGTAGGCCCAATAAGGGTACGCCGAAGTAGGTGACCGGCTTCCCGCTGGCTTAAAGGTTGGGTGTATGGGGCTAATGAGGCCATATCCTATGCGATTATTGATACCAATATAAACAATTCTTTGGGGAATATCCATCTTACAACAATCCTTAACATTCTGGGATGCATCATTAAAAACGGATTGAGTAGTAGAGCAGCGGGCTGCTGCAAGCAAATTGGGAGGGCAGCGAGGTGCCGTATAAATCAATTGTGTGCTAAGCGAAATCCCAGGCTCATTCCCCGCTTGTCGGGGAAGAAACTGTACCGGCAGGAATTTCGGCAACCGCCTTCGTGGTAATTCCAGGCTCCGCCCCGGATCACCCGGTAGTTTCCGCTGCTGGGCCCAGTGGGATTGCTGAGGGGTTTTGAGGTGTAGGCTGCATACCAATCTTGGCACCATTCCCATACGTTTCCGCTCATGTCAAAAAGCCCCAATTCGTTGGGCAGCTTTTGTGCTACTGGGTGGGTGGCGTTTGAGCTGTTGTCCCAAAACCAACCGATTTGATTTACCTCGTTGCTGCCGCTATATTTCGAGCTGTTTGATTTGGATCCGCCGCGGGCGGCAAATTCCCATTCGGCTTCGGTTGGCAAGCGGTACGATTTGCCGCTGAGGTGGTTTAGGCGTTCGATAAACAGCTTCACATCTTCAAAGCTGACTTGCTCGACGGGACATTCTGGGCAGCTTGGAAAATAGCTGGGATTGTTGTCCATAAGACTTAGCCACAAACGCTGGGTTACTTCCACTTTAGCAATAGCAAAACCGGCAAGGGTGATTTTTTGTACGGGCCGTTCGTCGTCTTCGCAATTTTCGCCTTCCGACCAAGGGCAGCCCATGGAGAAGGCACCGCCTTCCACCCGAACCATTTGAGCATCTACATACTGTCCAATCTCGTTTTTGCTCATAACCTGAGCGTTCAGATTGAGATTCAAAACTAAGAATGCAACGGCAAAATACCCCCAAATTGTAACCCCGAACTGGAACATTATCACTGCTTAAGTCGATGCAATATACAAAAAAACCGCGGAGAGCCCTTTTTGGCAGATTAAATTATTGTTTTTCAACCAAATGGTATAGGAAACCACTCAAATTGAGCACGTTTGGTAGTTTGGGTAGCCTTGATTGCTGAGCGGGAATTGTACCAAAGGGCTTCACCGGGTTGGCTGGGGATTTTAGGTGCTTTTTCCTGACTTCCGTGTTTAACATCCAAGCTCAAGCTCCCCGCGGCTCACCTTGCTTTCGCCAATCTAACCTCAAAAACATACCATTCGTGCATTCGTGGCTTTTTAGTGGGTAGATATTAGTGGGTAGTGGGTAGTGGGTAGTGGGTAGTGGGTAGTGGGTAGTTCTTTGGTGCCATTCAAGCTCCCCGCGGCTCACCTTCCTTACGCCAATCTAACCTCAAAAACATCCCATTCGTGCATTCGTGGCTAAGCCCCCCGCCGCTCACCTTCCTTTCGCCAATCTAACCCCAAAAACATCCCATTCGTGCATTCTTGGCTAAGCTCCCCGCCGCTCACCTTCCTTACGCCAATCTAACCTCAAAAACATCCCATTCGTGCATTCGTGGCTTTTTAGTGGGTAGTTATTAGTGGGTAGTGGGTAGTTGGTAGTTCTTTGGTGCCATTCTCCTAAGCTCCCCGCCGCTCACCTTCCTTTCGCCAATCTAACCCCAAAAACATCCCATTCGTGCATTCGTGGCTTTTTAGTGGGTAGTTATTAGTGGGTAGTGGGTAGTGGGTAGTTCTTTGGTGCCATTCTCCTAAGCCCCCCGCGGCTCACATTCCTTTCGCCAATCTAGCCTCAAAAACATACCATTCGTGCCTCAAAACCTAAACCCCACATTTCCAACCAAAACACCTCTGTACAACGCTATGTACCCTGCAGAAAACCACCCCAGCCCAACCCAAAGCCCACAACCCACAAAAATTCAAGCAATCCCCTACCTTTGTAAAAAAAATCCATGCTTTACATTCAGGCGGAGCCAGATTCAGTGCGGTGGTTGTACGGAATTTTTTCGGTTTTAATTTTGCTTGTTCTTTCTTTAGACTTAGGCCTTTTCAACCGAAAAGCCCATGCCATTTCTGTACGCGAAGCCAGCATTTGGACAGCGGTTTGGATTGGCTTAGCCATGGCCTTTTCAGGCCTTATTTACCTTTGGACCCGCGACAGCCACGGCCTTGAAAAATGGACCCAATTTCAAACCGCATATTGGATCGAAAAAGCATTATCCATGGACAACCTTTTCGTGTTCATGCTGATTTTCAACTACTTCAAAGTCCCCGACCGACTGCAGCACAAGGTGCTGTTTTGGGGAGTCATCGGCGCTTTGGGCATGCGCGCCTTGTTTATTTACGCCGGAGTAGAACTGGTTCGGCTTTCCTTCATCCACATTCCTATGCCCTGGCTTGGCAATTCTGCTGAGCTTGAAGTAAATGTATTGCTGTTTCTTTTTGGCGGATTTTTGCTGTTCGCCGGCCTCAACTCCTTGCTCAGCAGTTCAAACGACAGCCAAGAATTCGCAGGCAAGGGAATTTTAGACCGCATTTCAAGCGTGCTCCCAATAGGCGGCGATGTGTCTTCAGGGCGCTTTTTTCTGTACCAGGGCAAATGGCTGGCCACTCCCCTATTTTTGGTGCTGCTCGCGGTCGAATTCACCGACCTTCTGTTCGCAGTCGATTCCGTTCCGGCCATATTCTCGGTGGCCCCCAACGACCCATTTATTCTATACACCTCCAACATTTTCGCCATTTTAGGCCTGCGCTCCTTGTATTTTGTACTTCAGGGCTTTTCAAACCTGTTCAGCTACCTAAAAAAGGGACTGGGCTTCATTTTGATTTTTATAGGCTGCAAAATGCTGATCGCCCCTCTGTTTCATATTCCCTCAGGCCTTTCATTGCTTGTGTTGGCGGTCATTTTGCTCCTTTCTATTTTAATTTCTGTAGTAAAAAAGAAGAAATAAGGGTTTTAGGGGGCGGGATATCCGGCTTTCGCGGGTAGTCCGCAGTCAGTGGCCTGCGGTACAGCCGCCTTGCGCGGGCTCCCAAGGTCGCCTGCGCGGCTGGCGTACCGCCGGGCCACCGCCTTTGCGGGCAACCCTGCTCAATCCGGCCCGCAGCCACTCAAAACCAATACGGTGTAAAAGGAGGTTTACTTCAACATCCAGGAGCCCCCAACCGCCACCACATTGGGCAAAGAAAGGTAATCCTGTTTGGTGGCCTGCCCAATCCCACCGGTTGGCACAAACCGAACCGACTGAAAAACCGAAGCATAAGCGCTCAAGGCCGCCGCCCCTCCAAACAAATGAGCCGGAAAAAATTTGAGTACCCCCAGGTCCCGCTCCTGCGATTGCAGTATCTCGCTGGGGCTAACTGCTCCGGGCAAATAAGGGAGCCTGGTGTTTTTCATAGCCAATACCAAGGCCTCGGTTTGACCTGGACTCACCAAAAATTCAGCTCCGGCTTTGGCCGCCGCTTCGGCTTGAGCCGGTTGACAAACCGTCCCTGCCCCCACACAAAGTTGCGCCCCATACTGTGTCTTCACGTAGCGGATCAAATCCAGCGCCCCTTGGGTACGCAGGGTAATTTCAATGGAGGCATAGCCTTGTTCCAGCAGCCGCCGGCAAGCGGAATCTGCTTGTTCTTCGGTGTGCAATACCGCAACGGGCACTACAGAATAAGGCTGTAAAAGGGCTAAAATTCCGTTTTGCATCTGCGTTAAATTAAAAAACTACCGCCCAATTCGGCATGAGACACCTGGGTTTTGGGTTTGGCGAACAATTCCCGGCCGCAGCCCTGAAATATGCGTTCTATCGCGACAGGCTGCCTTGATTCAAAATCCGTTTCCAACACTTCAAGCCGGCCAGCCACAGCATCTAAGCGCAGAAGGTCGCCGGTGCGCACTTTGGCAATGTTTCCGCCCTTTTCGGCTTCGGGCCATATATGAATGGCCGCTGGCACTTTGCCCGAGGCGCCCGACATTCGGCCGTCGGTTGCCAAGGCCACATTGTAGCCCCTCTTCTGCAATACCGCTAAGGAAGGCGTAAGCTTATGCAGCTCGGGCATGCCATTGCTGCCCGGCCCTTGAAAGGGCAAAACAGCAATAAAATCTTGATTCAGTTCGTTTGCCTTAAAGGCCTTCAAAAAAGCTTCTTGGCTTTGAAACACAATGGCAGGAGCTTCTATTGCCCAATGTTCTGGCTCTACCGCCGAAATTTTTATGACCGAGCGGCCCAGGTTTCCTTGAAGCAACCGAATGCCGCCCGTTGCTTGAAAGGGCGATTCGGCCGAGCGCAGCACGCTCTCGTTGTACGATTTTTCTGCCGCTTTTCTCCAAACGATGCCCTGATTCTCTACCCCCGATTCTCGGCAAAAAGCAGACAAGCCCGGCCCCAAAATGGTATTCACTTCTTCGTGCATTAAGCCTTGCTTTAGCAAAGACTGCATAATAAAAGGCACTCCCCCAGCGGCATGAAAGTGATTTACATCGGCAACTCCATTGGGATAAACCCTAGCCATTAAGGGAATGACCTCTGAAAGCGCAGAGAAATCGGTCCAGTCGATTATAATACCCGCCGCGCGGGCTATGGCAATTAGGTGAATGGTGTGGTTGGTAGAACCGCCGGTGGCCAACAAGCCTATGACGGCATTCACCATGGCCTTTTCATCTAAAACATAGGCCAAAGAACGCTCTTTTCGGTGGTTTAATGTGTTCTCCACGAGCTGCTGAACGGCGAACCGGCTCAACAACTCCCGGTGTGCGGTACCCGGATTCACAAAGCTGCTGCCCGGCAATTGCAAACCCATCATTTCCAAGAGCATCTGATTGCTGTTTGCCGTTCCGTAAAAGGTACAGGTTCCGGGCGAATGGTAGCTGTCGGATTCCCCTTTCAGCAAGGCCGCCCGATCAATTTTTCCTTCGGCGTAGTCTTGCCGAATTTTGGCCTTTTCTTCGTTTGAAATTCCGGTGGGCATGGGTCCCCCAGGCACAAACAAAGTAGGCAAATGCCCAAAGGGCAAGGCGCCCATCAGCATTCCGGGCACAATTTTATCGCAAATCCCCAGCAGCAGGGTTCCATCAAACATATTGTGCGAAAGGGCCACCGCCGTCCCCATGGCAATGGCGTCTCGGCTAAACAAAGACAATTCCATGCCTTCGGCTCCTTGGGTTATTCCGTCGCACATGGCTGGAACTCCGCCAGCAACTTGAGCTACCGCTCCAGCTTCTAGAGCCCAGGCGCGTAATTTTTCAGGGTAGCTTTCGTAGGGTTTATGGGCCGACAGCATATCGTTGTAGGCTGTTACTATGGCTAAGTTGGGTTGTACTTCGGCGCGCAGGCGTTCTTTTTCTTGGGGCGAACAGCCGGCAAATCCATGGGCCAAATTGCCGCAGCCCATTCCGGCACGGGTTGCTTTGCTTCGAAATGCGCTATCCATCTGCTCCAAGTAAGCTTCGCGCCGTTCTCGGCTCCGTTCTTGTATGCGCTGGGTAACCGTAGCTATGGTAGAATTCATGGGTTTAGACTTAAGGTGTAAAATAAACGGCCCAATTTGGAAGGTGTTCAAGCACCCGAGCCACCGGCAGCCGCTCTTTCGATGCATGCAAGCAGACCGCTTTTTTCTCGGCGCCGGCAAACAGCAAATACGTTTTTATGGCCTTTTTAAGTACAGACACTCCCACCGACATGCGTTGGTGTGGAGGCTTGGGCGAAAGGGTTAAAAGCAATGCAGGTGAATCTGGAACCAAACCCAATTCAGATTGGGCATCGTTTGGAAACAAAGAAGCGGTATGCCCATCTTGGCCCATGCCCAGCAAACATAAAAAAGGAATATCGTTAAGCGAAGCATAGTCTTGTGCGGTTTGGGCCATGTTGGCATCTAAATTGTCTAAATTGGCTGCCATGCTGTGCAAAACAGCTCCTTTTTCAAATGCAGGGCCAAAAGCTTCGCGAAGCATGCGTTCGTTGCTTTGTGCATCTTGGATTTTCACCATGCGTTCGTCCACCAAATAAAGGCGAATGTGGTTCCACGGCAGGTCTTGTTTTGCCAGCCATTCATAAAAGGGACTGGGCGTGCTTCCGCCGGAAAGCAGCCAGGCCACCTTGCCGTGAGAAGAAACCAAGGAATGGGTATGGTTTACCCAATCTTGTCCTAGGGCCTGAATCAATTCGGGCAAGTTGGACTTTTCAATCCACAGCATATCCCTTGGTATTCCAAATGTGGTCTTCGAGCATAACATCTTGCCCGGGCCCCCAGGTTCCGGCCTCGTAAAGCCCCACAGGCATTTGCACCTCTTTCCAACTTTTAGAAATGGTTTCAATCCACATCCATGAAGCCTCCAATTCGTCTTGGCGCATAAACAAGGTTTGGTTTCCACGCACCACGTCCATAATCAGGCGCTCGTACGCTTCGGGGAACCGTTCCTTAAAGTTATCTACGAAATCGAGTTTAAGGGCAATGGGTTTGTATCGGTATCCGCCGGGCCCAGGAATCTTGGTCATTTGAACCAGCTCAATGCGTTCGTCGGGTTGCAAACGAACAATCAACTTATTGGCAGGTATTTCCTTGCCCGAAGGAAAAATATTGTGGGCCACCGGCCTAAAATTGATCACAATTTCCGAATAGCGTTTGGGCATTCGTTTCCCGGTTCTAAGGTAAAATGGAACCCCTTTCCACCTCCAATTGTCAACGAAGGTGGTTAAGGCCACAAAGGTTTCGGTTTTTGAATCAAATTTTTCAATGTCTTCAAGGTAGGAAGAAACGGCTTGCCCTGCAATTTTACCGCGGGTGTATTGGCCTTTTACCGACTGGGTTTTGATGCTTTTTTTGGAAAAGGGCCTTAGGGCGTACAGCACCTTGAGTTTTTCGTTCCGAACAAAATCGGCTTCCAACAGATGTGGGGGTTCCATGGCGACCAAGCACAAAAGCTGAAGCAGGTGGTTTTGCACCATGTCGAGCAAGGCCCCACTTTGGTCGTAGTAGCCGGCCCGGCTTTGAACGCCCAAACTTTCGGCTACGGTGATTTGTACGTTTTCTATGTGCTGGCTGTTCCAGGCTTGCTCAAACAGGTGGTTGGCAAACCGCAACACCATTAGATTCTGAACGGTTTCTTTTCCCAGATAATGGTCAATTCGATACACCTGATTTTCTTGAAACGCTGCCCCAACCTGCCGATTGATTTCTTGGGCGGTGGCCAAGCTATTCCCCAAGGGTTTTTCAAGCACAACCTTACTTCGCTCATCAATCAATCCATTTTCTTTTAATGCAGATGCAATGGCCCCAAAGGCCGAAGATGGGGTAGAAAAGTAAAAAATGTTGGGCGCCTTTTGGTTGGGTTTCAAGGCTGTTATTAAATTCGAGTACGCCTCTGGGCTAAAATCAGATACCTGCACAAGTTGAATCCGCTCCAAAAAGATCTTGGCCAAGTCGCTCTTCCCAAATTCCTTCCCCGATTCCGAAATAAATTCAAGAACGGATGTTTTAAATTCCGACAAAGACCTTTCTCGGCGGCAAATGGCAAAGATTCGAAAATCGGGGGTTATTTGTCCATCGTACAGGCGATGAAACAAGGCGGGGTAAATTTTCCGAAGGGCAAGGTCCCCATCGCCTCCAAAAATGATAAAATTAAACGGATTGAACGTCTCTTTCTTTGTCTTCCTCATGGATTCCGTTGTAAACTGGGTTATTTGTCAAACAAATATAAATCAAATTGTCATTTTAACACTAAGCTTAAAAGCCAAAATTATCAAAACCAGTTTCGGCCAGTTCCCGGTATTTCACTTCATTGAACTTAAAAAACCGAGAGGGCTTATGGGGTACTCCTGCCTGTTTTTCATCAAGGTGGGTTAAAATGCCCAGCTTTTGTATTTTTCTTCTAAAGTTTCGCTTATCTAAGGGCTTATCAAGAATCGCTTCATACAATTTATGCAATTGGCCTAGGGTGAATTTGGTTGGAAGCAAATTAAAGCCAACCGGCTTAATGGCGATGGTAGTTTGAAGTCGATTTAAGCAGGTTTTTAATATCTGAGCGTGGTCAAAGGCCAAATCGCCTATATCTTGAAGTGGGACCCATTGCACACTTTGGGCAAAAGAAGCGGGCATAGGAGCAAACTCATTCATTTTGATAAGGGTAAAATAAGCAATGGTAATAACCCGAACATCGGGTTCCTGTCGCACTGTTTTTAACCAAGCCCTATCTTTGGGTTTTGACAAGCGGCCTGGATCACCAAAGGCACCAGCTTGTTGCAAAAAAAGATCCGTCAAGCCAGTAAGCTCATGCAATACCCGCTGAGCAGCCATGTCTAAATCTTCGTTTTCGTAAATCAAATCTCCTGGCAAAGCCAAAACATCGTCTTTTTTCCCATCGGCTAAGCTGCGGCCAATAAGCAAAACGTTGAGGTTTTCGTTGTCAAAACCCAAAATTACATTGTCAACAGAAACTCTGGGATTCAGGTCGTGGTGGTAAGTCATAGGTACAGATGGTATGCAAAAATAGAAAGAAAGCGTATCTTGGTAGTGTATTTTTGACACTAAGAATTAACTTTGTGCCTATATGAAATTTATCGTTGATAGTGGCTCCACAAAGGCCGATTGGGCGTTATGCCGTGATTCAGAAACAGTTACCACCTTCGAAACCATCGGATTCAATCCCTATTTTATGAATTCCGAAGCGGTCATTTCATACTTAAATCAACGGCAAGATTTGCGTGAGTATGCCCAACAGATTTCTGAAATCTACTTTTACGGGGCAGGGTGTTCTGACGCCCTTCTAAACCTTCAAATAAGTTCAGCCCTTTCCCACTTTTTTTCAAATGCACAAGTTTGGGTTGACCATGATTTAAATGCAGCGGCTTTTGCCTTATTCGATAATAAACCTTTAATTGCATGCATATTGGGTACAGGAAGTAATTCCTGCTTTTATGACGGGCAGTCCGTTCACGAAGTTGTTCCTGCCTTAGGGTACATTTTGGGTGATGAGGGAAGTGGCAGTTATTTCGGAAAAATGTTGATTCGCGACTATAAATACCAGCGAATGCCAACCGATTTAAGCATTGAATTTGAATTGCATTATGAAACGCGGTGGAGCGAATTAGTGAAAAAAGTGTATCAAAGTTCTAAAGCCAATGTTCATTTGGCCTCGTATTTTCCTTTCGCTGTAAAGCATCAGAATCATCCGTACATATCAAATTTGATTGAAAAAGGCATAGATTTATTTTTGGAAACACATGTTTTGTGTTATCCGCAAGCGTTATCTGCTCAGGTTGAGGTGGGTTGTATTGGTTCCATTGGATACTACTTCAAACCATTGCTCTTAAAGTCTTTAGAAAAAAAAGGGCTATTGCCCGGAAAAATCATTCAAAAACCCATCGACGGATTGGTTGCGCACCATACAAAAACGAATAAAAATGCCTTACCCCAATAAATCTACCTGGAAAGCAGCTGGATTAACCTCGCTGCTTATTTTTGCCGTTTCCTTTCGCTCATCGGCTCAAGCCGATTGGTCAGCCAATGCGGTTATTTATGAGATGAATGTTCGGCAATTCACGCCCGAAGGCACCTTTTCAGCAGCCATGGACCATCTTCCTCGCCTAAAACAAATGGGAATAAGCGTTCTTTGGCTTATGCCCATACATCCTATAGGCCAGCTAAACAGAAAGTGTTCTTTAGGCAGTTATTATGCCGTTAAAGATTACCGAGGTGTCAATCCTGAATTTGGAAAAAACATTGACTTTAAAGCCTTTGTAGAAGAAGCACACCGTTTAGAAATTAAGGTAATCATCGATTGGGTTGCAAATCATTCCGCTCCAGACCATGCTTGGGTAACCGAAAAAAAGAGAGACTGGTATTCCCGAGATTCTTTAGGAAATGTTACCCCGCCTCCAGGCACCGATTGGTCGGATGTCGCCGACCTGAATTATGAATCCAAAGCCATGCGACAGCAAATGATCAGCGACATGTCGTTTTGGCTTACGGAATACAATATTGATGGATTCCGTTGCGATGTTGCCGATTGGGTTCCCCTTGATTTTTGGAACGAAGCCCGTACTGCTTTATCTAAGGTAAAACCCTTATTCATGTTGGCAGAAGCCGAAAATCCACAGCACCACCTTCAGGCCTTTGATATGAGCTATGCTTGGGAATTCCATCACCTAATGAATGATGTTGCCAGAGGAAAAAAAACGGCTCAAGACCTAAGTGGTTATTTGACCCGTGAAAAAGACACATTCAAGGCGAATGCCTATCGAATGGTATTCACAGACAACCACGATGAAAATTCTTGGAATGGCACCACCACTGAGCGATTGGGGACAGCCCGATTTGCCATGGCAGCGTTGAGCGTAACATGTTTTGGTATGCCCCTTTTGTATTCGGGCCAAGAAGCTGACCTACAAAAAAGACTTCGTTTCTTCGATAAGGATACCATTCCATGGAAGGACTACCCTCATTCGATGTTTTACACTTTGTTGTTTCAACTTAAGAAAAACAATCCTGCGCTTTGGAACGGGAAATTTGGTGGGTTTCCTACGATAGCAACAGCAAAGCCAGCCTCTTCTACCTTTGCTTTTTCTAGAAAAAAAGAAAGCAACTCGGTGTATGCTGTTTTCAATTTCAGCGACCTACCTCAGTGGATTGAGGTAGAGTGGAATGAAGACCCTGGCCCATGTTTAGAAGTGTTCACAGGCCAATCCGAATTGGTGCCCAAACAATTCCGCCGCTTCATGCAGCCTTGGGAATTTAGAATTTTCACCAAATAAAGGCCAACTATGCACCCACAACAAAAAATGTCCTGGTGGCAAATTTGGAATATGAGTTTTGGATTTTTAGGCATTCAATTTGGATTCGCCCTGCAAAATGCCAATACCAGCCGCATCTTTCAAACTTTAGGTGCTGAAGAACAAAGCCTCCCCATTCTTTGGCTTGCAGCCCCTGTTACTGGCTTATTGGTCCAGCCCATCGTAGGATATTACAGCGACCGTACTTGGCACCCTTTTTGGGGACGCCGCCGGCCCTATTTTGCCATTGGAGCTATTTTTGCTTCGCTTGCTCTTTTTGTCATGCCAAACTCGCCCACCCTTTGGATGGCCGCTGGCATGCTTTGGGTTATGGATGCGTCCATTAACGTTAGCATGGAACCTTTCCGGGCCTTTGTTGGCGACTTGCTTCCCCCCTCCCAACGAACAGTTGGATTTGCCATGCAAAGTTTTTTTATTGGAATTGGAGCGGTTGTAGCCTCGGCATTGCCTTGGATTTTGAGCAATTGGTTCGGGGTGGAAAATACCGCTGAAACGGGTCAAATTGGCGCCTCCGTAAAATTGTCCTATTACTTAGGTGCTGTTGTTTTTTTAGCTGCTGTTCTGGTTACTGTTTTCACTACCAAAGAAATCCCCCCAGCAAAGGAGGCATTAGAAAACAACGATTTAAAAAGTGCTCCCATCTACATTCGGTACGCACCTAAGACATATCAATTCATCGGCATATCGCTCCTCGCTATTTCTACTGGATTCAGTCTGTGGGTTTATACTATGCAACTTGCAAAAGAACTTTATGTAATGGCAGGAATTTTTGGTTTGTTTGGCTTTGCCTATTTTACTGCAGGACTTTTTATGGGGAAGAATATGTATAGAATTGGATTCGTTCAAATGGTTCGAGACTTCCAAAACATGCCAAAAACCATGATCCAATTGGCTTTCGTCCAGTTTTTTTCATGGTTCGCCCTTTTCGCCATGTGGATTTATACTACCTCGGCTGTTACTGCACATATTTATGGCACCACGGACCCAAGCTCTAAGGAATTCAACGACGGCGGCGATTGGGTTTCAGTTTTGTTCTCCGTTTACAACGGAATTGCTGCTCTGGTTGCCTTTGGATTGCCTGTTTTGGCAAAAAAAATAGGAAGGCAATTAACCCATTTAATTGCCCTTTGCTTAGGCGGAATCGGTTTGATCTCTATTTATTTTATTTCAAACCCCACTCTTTTAATTGTTCCCATGATTGGCGTCGGAATAGCTTGGGCCAGTATTTTATCCATTCCCTATTCGCTGCTCAGCACTTCAATTCCCCAACATAAAATGGGCTATTACATGGGAATTTTCAATTTTTTTATTGTAATCCCTCAAATGGTAGCCGCAAGTATTTTAGGCTTTATGGTTCAAAACCTGTTCGGAGGCGATAGCATTTTTGCTCTCCTAGTTGGAGGGGCATCTATGATTCTAGCCGGACTTTTAAGCGTTTTTGTTGCTGAAAAAGCCCCAGTAACCGTTCCGCACGTTTTATGAGCCCCATTAAAGGTTTGATTTTTGACTTAGATGGCGTTTTGGTCAGTACCGAACACAACCACTATATTGCCTGGAAAACGATTGCCAACCGCCTCGGAATTCCATTTTCTGAAAGAGAAAATGAGTCGCTTAAAGGCCTTAGCAGGGAAAGTTCTCTTGACATGCTGCTGGAATTAGGCCACCTTAAAATCAGCGATGCCGATTTCAAAGTACTGCTTGAACAAAAAAATAAGGCCTACCTAACATCCGTGGCTCATCTATCCGCTTTAGATAGACTCCCAGGGGTCACCCAACTCATTGAAAAAGCAAAAAAACTAGGATTGCTTTTGGGCGTTGGTTCAGCGAGTCGAAACGCCAATTTGATTTTGTCAAAAATTGAACTTACAAAATACATGGATACCGTTGTGGACGGATTTTCTGTAAAAAAAACAAAACCTGACCCTGAGGTGTTTCTGCTCGCTGCGAAAAACCTCGGACTTTCACCCTCAGAATGCCTTGTATTTGAGGATGCTGAAAGTGGGGTTAAAGCTGCCTTAGATGGCGGATTTGCGGTGATTGGGGTAGGAAATCCTGCCCTAAAAACCAAGGCCCATTCCTATCTACAAACCCTAGAAGAATTTAACTTGAGTGCATATGAAGTCGTTGGTTGAAATTCATCCTTGGAAACTGATTGAGCGCAGTTTTGACCCAAGCCGACACAAACAGGCTGAATCCCTATTCAGCATTGGAAATGGAGCCTTTGGCCAACGGGCCAATTTTGAGGAAGATTACTCTGGCCCTAGCCTGCAAGGCAGCTATATTGGCGGAGTTTATTACCCCGATAAAACCCGAGTAGGTTGGTGGAAAAACGGGTATCCAGAGTATTTCGCCAAGGTACTAAATTCAGCAAATTGGATTGGCCTCCACATTGCTGTCAATGGATTTCGAATTGACATTCATACCCTAGCGGTGAAGTCCTTTTACCGAGAACTTGACTTAAAAACCGGATTGCTTTCTCGAAAAATGACCGTTGAACTTCCCGATTCAACCCTGGTTCACATTGCAACAGAAAGATTCTGTTCTATGGCAAATGAACGGTTGGCCGCATCCCACTTTTCCCTTTCATGCAGCAAAAATGCCCAAGTCGAAATCCGAGCCTATGTGAATGGAAAAGTGAAAAACCACGATGCCAATTACGACGAATTGTTTTGGGAACCCTTGCACAGCAAATCCGATGAATCGGGTTTGGAATTAGAACAGGCCACCAAAAAAACCGCTTTTCATGCAGCGTATTCCCTTCGCCATGCTTGGTCAGGAAATGCAATGGCACATTCTACACCACCTGAGTTTTTTTCCACTTTAGATTGCGCCAAAGAAATAAGGACTTTTAGCCTTCCAAAAGAAGAAAAAATCGACTTGCACCGTTTTATAGGAATTGCAAGCAGCATCAGCGATCCCAAAGAGAATCCCATGCAGGTGGCCAAATCCGTTAGCCTGCAAGCCTCTAAATCAGGCTGGGAAACCCTTTTGGAAGCCCAAACTCAAGCATGGAATTCCATCTGGCAACATGCAGATGTAAAAATTGAAGGCGATGATGCCGCCCAACAAGGAATTCGCTTTACTGTTTTTCAATTGTTTCAAACTTACACTGGAAAAAATCCGGCTCTGAATATTGGCCCAAAAGGATTTACCGGAGAAAAATACGGCGGTGCCACCTATTGGGATACCGAAGCATATTGCATCCCATTTTACTTGAAAGTTGCCAACCCCGAAATAAGCCGACAGCTGCTCATGTACCGGTATAAGCAATTAGGAAAAGCCATAGAAAATGCCGAAAAACTAGGATTTCACAGCGGAGCCGCCTTGTTCCCAATGGTTACCATGAACGGAGAAGAATGCCACAACGAATGGGAAATCACCTTTGAAGAAATTCACCGAAATGGAGCTATCGTATATGCTATTTATCTTTACGAAAAATACTCGGCCGATGACTCATATCTGCTAAAATATGGCCATGAAGTGGTTTTTGCTGTTGCCCGATTTTGGGCCCAACGGGTTAATTGGTCCGACGATAAACTGCAGTTCGTTATTCTTGGTGTAACCGGCCCCAACGAGTACGAAAACAATGTAAACAACAATTGGTACACCAATTACATCGCGTCCTGGTGTTTAAAATACGCCTTAGAAGTAGCCAAACGCACCCCTACTTCACCTGCTAAAAACGAACTACAACAGTGGGAGTTTATCGCTGAAAACATGCATCTGCAACGCATTGGAAATTCCGAAGTGTTTTTACAAAGCGATGGATTTTTAGACAAAGTGCAAGAAACGGCCGACAGCATTCCACAAGAACAACGACCCATCAATCAGAATTGGTCCTGGGACCGAATTTTACGCTCTGTTTTTATTAAACAAGCCGATGTTTTACAGGGCTTGTACTTTTTTGAGGACCATTTTTCCCAAGATACATTAAAAGCCAATTTCGAATACTACGAACCCAGAACGGTGCATGAATCGTCCCTATCGCCCTGCGTTCACGCCATATTGGCGTCCCGACTGGGTAAAATGGAAAAGGCTCTTGAAATGTACCTGAGAACAGCACGTCTCGACCTAGATGACTACAACCACGAAGCCGATGAAGGACTTCATATTACCAGCATGGCAGGGACATTCAACAGTGTGGTCGAAGGCTTTGCCGGATTAAGCATTACCAAACAAGGGCTTGCCCTAAATCCAAAACTCCCGGCAACCTGGACCTCCCTTTCCTTTACATTAAACTTTAGGGGGAGCATTATCCATTTTGAAATTTCACACAACCAAGTACAAATTTCATTAAAAGGCAAACCAGAACTTACCTGCTTCTTGAATGGGGAATCCCTGAATTTGGTTGAAAATAAACCCCTTTGTATTCCTTCCAACGCAGCTCATCTCTCTTAATTTGATTGACATGCTTTCATTTTTTCGACTTTGCCTTTTCCTTATTTCTTTTACCCTAACCTTAGCCAATACAACCGCCCATTCGCAAAATCCAAACAACAGACAGCTTGTTTTACAAGGATTTTGGTGGGATTATTGGAACAGCAATTATCCAAACGGTTGGGCAAATTATCTTACTAAACTGGCGCCAAGACTAAAACAATTGGGCATAGATGCCATTTGGATACCTCCAACCATTAAGAATACGAGCTCGTCAAGTGTCGGCTATGCCCCCTTTGACAATTATGACCTGGGAGATAAATTTCAAAAGGGTGGGGTTAAAACCAGAATGGGCGACAAAGATGAAGTGCTTAGAATGACAGCTGTTCTTAAAGCCAATGGTATTGAGGTTATACAAGATTTGGTGCTAAACCATCTGACGGGTGCTGGCGCATCGAACGGAGCTGGGGGAGCTGATCCTGCAGCCATGGACGACGGCAGCACAGCTAAATACAAAAATTTTAGGTATGCCTGCACTGAAACTCCCCTGCTCAGCAACAGCTCCTCAGCCTACCTCAGTTTGAAAGGAAGATTCTCTAAAAATTGGCAGAATTTTTATCCCAATCCAGGAAATGCATGCTGTACAAATGAAATCAATTCACCCTATTGGGGACCCGACATTTCCTACGAAGACAACGCATACGGGTTCAGCTCAAATGCCGTCCACAATCCAAACCAAGGGCCCTCATACATGCGAGAAAACACCCGAAACTGGTTGATATGGTATAAAAAACAAATGGGATGGGACGGCGTTCGCCTTGATGCCATCAAACACTTCTCCCCCGTTGTGGCTGAAGATTTTCTTTGGAACCTACAATTCAACGCGCTTTGGGCCAATGGAGGAACCGATATGTTTGCCGTTGGTGAATGGGTTGGCGGCGCTGCCGAATTGGATGCCTGGGCTAACGCAGTACAAAATAGAGCCGGAACCTTTGACTTTGCACTTAGAAATGCTCTAACAGGAATTGTTTACGGAAACGGGAACTTTAATTTGGGAACCCTGCCCAATTATCAACAAAGCAACAGGCAACGTACCGTTCCGTTTGTAAACAACCACGATACGTTTCGCCCCATTCTTGACAACCAAGGAAACTATTCTGGATTTAATCTGGGCAGCCAACTTGGACAGCAAATTGAACCCGCTGATCCTAGATTTTCTGTTGCCTATGCCGCTGCACTCGCCGTTGACGGCGCACCTGAGATTTTTTTTGAAGACCTTTTCAATATTGGCTACAACAGCAACCGATTCAATCACCAACCCAATGACAGCCTTGAATTACCGGTATTTAGCGACATCGAAAATCTAATTTGGTGCCACCAAAACCTAGGGTTTAAGCAAGGTGCTTACCTTGTACGTTGGCAAGCTACAGATGCCCTCATTATCGAAAGAAATCTTAAAGCAATTGTTGGACTTAACGACAATTGGGACACCTGGCAGCATTTAACAGGAGTACAAACGTCATTTCCCGATGGAACAGTTCTTTGGGACTACTCTGGAGCCAACACCAACACAAGTACCGTTTATGGTGGCGGAAAAGCCAATCTTTCAATCCCACCCTGCAATGGCTCTGCTCCTCAAGGAAGAAAAGGATATGCCGTTTGGGCGCCCATTGGAATCGCAACCAATTACCTAAATGAACCCATTCGAACCACGCAAGAATGGGAAATGGCAAACGATCTGGGCGATAGCCACTCCCAATCCCTACAGCAGGGAGGTGCTTTGCCATCAAATAGCTTGGAGTGCAAAGTTGTAGGCAAAGTATTTGCAAAAGCGAACGATACACTAAAAATTGAAGTCTATCCCGAATCCTCAACCCTTGGTTTGGAAGTATTTGTTTTGGATTCTGCATGCCAAAGTATGGATTCCCTATCGGGTACAGGACCAATTTTTTTCAATATTCAAAGCAATTACGATGGCTGGTATTCTATACACTTGCGAAACCAAACTGCCCAGCAACCTGGTCAAAAAGCTTGGGTAAAAGTCAATTACATGGCTCCTCAAGTAGTTAATACTAAAGCCATGAAGTTAAAGTGTGCTTGCTCTGAACCGCCTGTAAGTTCTTTGGATAACGACAATTCATCCCTGCGTATTTATCCGAATCCGAATGCAGGCCTTGCCTTATTGCAACTTGGCACTCCCCTTTTGGAAACCTCCGATTTCAGCATTCTCACCGCCACAGGAGTTCAAATGCTATCCGGAAAAATTCCCGGTGGAAGCACCGAAGTTCGTTTCGATACTGGCTCCCTCCCATCTGGTATGTACTTCCTTCAAATACACAGTTCTAAAGGACTATTTACTTCGCGTTTCGTTCGAGAATAGATTTTTTTATGGCGGGTTATCCGGCTTTCGCTGGGTAGTCCGCAGCTTGTGGCCAGCGGTACAGCCGCCTTGCGCGGGCTCCCAAGGTCGCCTGCGCGGCTGGCGTACCCGCAGGCCACAATCTTTGCGGGCTACCCTGCTCAATCCGGCCCGCAGCCTCGTTTCTTTCGCCTTACTGCACCCAAATTTCTTCCTCAACTGCATTAAACCAAGCTTCTTTCCAATAATAGCTGCCTAAGGTTTCTAAGCCATAGTCCATGGCATGCAAGTCTATTTTTGACCGCATCACCGAAAACGAGAAATAGTCGTTCAATGAAACCAAAGGGCGGTGGCTGCATTGCAAGTCTATACTTAGAGGCTGTTCCAGCCCAGGCCCAAAACAAATAGAAACCTGGGCCTCTTTAGCCCCCAATTTTACCAAATCCACAGCCAATTTTCGAGCATTGGCTCCAGCCAAACGATCAATATGACTCATGTCTTTCCCATACCAGGCTCCCCCGCCAATCGGAATCCTAGGCCCATAATAATCCATCACCAACTTACGGCCCGTTTGACCATTGTCTCCGTCGCTGCCTCCATTCAACAAAGGACCGTTTGGGTTTATTTGCACCTGAACATCGGCCAAATTGCCCGTCCACCTTTTGTCTTTCCTTTTTAACGCGTTCCATGTTGATTCCAACACCGCATAAACCGCAGCCGTCATGTCTAAAAATCGAGCCGTGGGATGCTGTTGCAGGGTTACCAAAATAGTATCCAGCTCCCATTCGCTTCCCTGTTCCCGCATCACAACCAACAGCTTTCCATCGGGTCCATGGCCTTGCAAACACCCTGATTTCAATTCGCGAACCAAAGCTTCCCTAAAATGCCAAACCAAAAATTGTTCAGGAGGCAAATAGTGTGTTTCTGCATCATACCCCGCATACCCAATAACAATGCACTGATCGTTTGAAAAGGCCGTCCACTTTTCCGGATTCCCAGCAATCCAACATACCTGATCCAGAATTTTGTACTTTCTTACATCTATGTGGTTGTCGGGCCTGTACCCAATTTCTACACCCAAGTCAATGATGATTTCCTTCACAGGAAGACGAGCCGGCCTTCGGGTTACGGCTCCGCCGGTTAATACAATTACATCCGACCAAACCGAAACCTCAATTTGGGCGTAGGCATCCGAATCAATCCGGTACAATTCCCGAATGAGCCTGTCGGCAATCAAGTCGCAAAATTTGTCGGGGTGGCCATTTAATACAGCTTCAGCGTAGCGTTTCATTGGGGCAGGGGCGTTAATTGGTAATAAGGCAGATTGACATTTTGAACAAATTGGGTGCTGCCCCCTGAACTTATAACAAAAAACAGGGGCAGTTCTTTCAAATTGATGCAGGAAAAGGGCGTGGGCAAATACCCGTCGGTTACAACCAGCGCCTTGCTGCCCCGAATGGAATTAAAATGGGTAACAACGCAATCTAAATTTGTTCCCTGGCTGGTTTGGGTTTTCAGCTCTTTGCCGTTCCAAAAAGCAGGCACCACCGAATCAGAAAAGGCATACAATTCTATCGGATATCTAGATTTAAGGCCTCTAAGTAAGGCGGCCAAAGCCTGAATTTCCTGATTCATGGAGGCACTTACATCTAAGTAAACCACCAGCGTTTTATGCTGAGGCTTTATATTTGAAGGATGTTGGTATAAGGGCAAACAATGGCCAAATAAAAAACGGAAATAGGCCGATCTGTCGGCCGGGTTTAACATGGGATGATTTACAAAGCCCTCGCCCTGGTATTGGGGCTTGTCGGCCAGGGTAAGCCATGAGATTAATTTGCCTTCCATCGCCTTTTTCCATCGCAGGTTGGCAGGACTGTTCCTTTTAATGCTTAGGCCGGTCAGCTCTGTTCCAATACCCGGCAATGAGTATTTATTCCATATACCTACCCCATTGATACGCTGCAAAATGGAATCCAAGATCTTTTTGTTTTTGTCGGAAACAAGCTGATCAAAATCATGCCCACCCAAAAATTCAATTCCTTTTAAATCAAGAGATGCACCCAACAGAAATTCCAGCAATTCATGAACTTCATCGGCCGATATTTCGCCCCGATACACTTGACCATGCACGGTTCTCAACTCTGGAGCAATACTGGTATACGCAGCCGGCCTAAGCAAGGCCATGGCCCCATCGGTACTGTAATACCGGCAAAAGAAGTCGGAATACTCCGTTCCAAAAAAACGGTGTATGATGCTGTTTATGATGGAATCTAAGGCAAGATTCAGCAAAGGGGTGTTGACCTTATACCGAAGGGTGTGGTTCAGCAATACATGTAAAAATTCGTGCAAGAACAAGGTTCTTAAATCCATTTCGGTAAGCACATGCTGCTCTAAAAAGTCGGAATTTATGGAAAGCACAGGACGGCGCCGAATCGACACCGATAAGGTGGGCGTTCGTTTTGAAAATTGCACCTTCGAAATCGACAAAAGGGCTTCGCAGGCAAAAGGATTTTCGGCGGCCAAATCAGACAATACAGCCTGAACTCGTTCAAGGTTCCAACGCATAAAATTGGGGAATGTTAAGTTTCAAAAGGTAAATACGGCGGTTCAGCCTTTGTTCGGTAAAAATAAAATCGCCCTGAGGCCGGTAAGAAAAGGCGTTGCAGCGGGCCAGAATAAGCGCATGCAACAAGGAAAACGGGGCGGAATCACGTTTCCCAATTTCTGGCGCAGGCAAAACCAAAAAAGGTTCTGAGGGCAGCGGTGCCGCCCGATAAATATCTTCCCAATGGGTCAAACCCCATTCCCGTTTAAACTTCTTTAGTAAGAAGCCCCGAATGTCTGGGCAAGGACAGGGCAATTGAAATTGAATACGTTCCTGATGCAATAGGCAATCTAAACCCGGATTTTCAAGGTAGGCCGACCGAATCGGTTCAATGCGCATTCTAGACCTGGGGCCACCCGAATTGTGAAAGGCCCCTAAACCATGCAAGGCTTCCATCAACGCTGAGCATTTACAAAATCAGCAGCGCGCAAGTAACAAGCCTGCAAATGAAGTTCAGCCTGCTCTGGGTTAAAAGCTTGTTTGATGTTGACCAAGCCATGCAAAAACAATTGCTTGGCTCGGGCTGCCCGTTCTGGGTCTTTGCCCTCTATGTCTGAAATTACTTTTAAACAAGGAGCCCAAGCCGGGTTGGCCCCATTCCGGTTGCTGGGAAGCTCTTTCCATTCTAGGTCGCCCTCTACATGCATCACAGGCATGGCATAGCGCAAAACATCTTGCATGGCATCTTCGGTCAAAACCGATTGAAACTGAAAGGCTGGAAAAAGAGCGAAGCAAAATAAAGCTCGGTGCAGTTCGTTTGTTTCTTTGCCCAACCAGCGCATCAAGGCCAAGCTACGCTGGTCTTTGCTGACGGTTAAATCAAGAATACGGGAAGCCTTATCTTCGGGCAAATCGGTCAACAAAAATTCGGCATACCACCTTTCGGCCGGATCGGAAATTTGAGCTAGCCGCCAAGCTGTGGAATGAGCGGCTTCTAAGGTTTGTTCGGTAAAATCAGCTCGGTAAGCACGCTGAGGGAATCCATATTTTAAGGCTAAAAACAGGGCCGTTTGGAGGGTTTCCGTTTGGGGCTCGTTTTGCAACTCGCACAATACCACATGCAAGGCAAGGGCATTCCGTTGCAGCATTTTCATGCGCCGGGGCGACAAGCGAAAACCTTCGCGGTGCAGCAAACCCGAAACACGCTGAAAATAATCCTGCATTTGAGGAATAGCCTTGGCGTGTTCAAACTTGAGGGCCGCCCGTTGAATAAACGAGGGCAAAGATTCGCCGAAACGCATTCCAAAGCATCGGAACCTAAAATTTTGTTTTGAGTGGATTCTGAGAAATCCGACCAATCGGGAACCGGCAGAAGAAAGGCAAACCGATCGGCCAGCGCAGGGTCCAAGGGTTCGCAGCCCTCGTATTGGTCGTCGGGGTCCTCGGTCGATTGAATGGGATTCATGGCTGCCCAGCGGTAACGAAGTTCAGTTAGGGGAATTCCTTGAATGCAGCGTTCGTGCAACAGGCTAAAGAATTTATTTTGAACCTCGGGCTTGCAGCGGTTTACTTCATCGATCAACACCGATTCGGCCTTCCAAATTGAGGAGGGGGACGAAAGGTAGCGAATGGAATGCCCATCGGAGTCGGGAATAGGGAAACCCAGCAAGTCATCAAACGAAAGTAAACTGGCGTTGTAATGCCGATGGCTTAGGCCCAAGGCCTGAGACAGCCGATTCAAAAGAAAGGTTTTTCCAGTTCCGGCCTTGCCAATGAGCAGCAAAGGATCTCCCGACACCAAGGATGCCAAGATAGCGGGCTCAAGATGTTCATAGCCGAAAAGGCCAAGCTGGCTTAAAAATCCAGCCTCATGCTGGGTGAAATGTGTTTTGTTCATGGTTGCCTGTTTTAGGCACCCTGAAGCAAAAATGGAAATGGGGATTGAAACGGATTTTGGCGTTCAGGCCCACATCAAAGTGCCACCGTGGTGTTTCGACTCGGTTGGCATCCATTTAAGGATTCAAGATGTTAATGCAAATGTATGGGCAGGGATTGAATTTGTCAAGGCCCAAATCAAAAAAAATCAAAAATGAAACCCCAATTTAC
>Ga0247843_1000620_pt1 | contig 81678 bp, 79 predicted proteins | sample LaCruzMarch2017__FD_192420 | JGI IMG/M metagenome (GOLD analysis project Ga0247843, IMG submission 192420) | Freshwater microbial communities from meromictic Lake La Cruz, Castile-La Mancha, Spain - LaCruzMarch2017_8m | ecosystem: Environmental > Aquatic > Freshwater > Lake | place: Spain... | reverse complement strand
GGGTAATTCCTGTCCATGGTCAGCAAGTCGCCCGGCCGCGTATGGGGCAGATGGCCAGCTGCCAAGTCAATCTCGTAGGCCTTGGCCTTGCCCAAGGTGGCGTCCAAGGCGACCCGGTTCAGCACGTCGTATAACACCGATACCAAGGCATAAGGCCGCTCACCTTGGGTTGCCGCCGTTTTGCCGCCCGTCCAGGCAATGGTGCCAAACGCATCACGGATGGATACCGTGTCCGGCAGCACCAGCTTAGAACCATCGACCGCCAGAACCCGGAAGCCCCAGAAGCGTTGGTAATCGCCGTCACTGTACAGGTTCTCCACCACGGCGGCCTGGTTCAGCTCGATGAACGCCGTGTGTTTAAGCTTATACCGCGCCTGCGAATAGGCGCTGGCGGTCACGGGCGGCTGCCCCAGCCAAGTCATTGCTTCGTTGACGACGTTTTGCAGTGATTTCACGCTGTTCCTCATGACCAACACCAGCACCAAGGCAAAATGCAGGCTGCGGCACCGCGTGAAGGCTTTGGCAGTCTGGCGGTGGCGGGATTTGAAGGCATCCGACTCAATCCGCTCTTGGGTAATTTCAACAGTACGTTTTTTTTAGCCATGGTCAACTGTGATTCAAATCGGTCTATTATTACAAAAATCGCTTAACTTAATGGCAGTGACGCTCTGCGTGGTAACGCATCCTGCAACGCTCTTGCGTTGCGTAAGGTGACGCTGGAGCGTCACGGGCAGCATTCCCACGCAGAGCGTCACTGCCATTAAGTTAAGGAAAAAAATAATATTAAACAAATACTTAAGTCGTTCGTGCTGAGATTTTCGAAGGATGAACGGAAAAATCCGAGGGTAAAGTTATAGGATGTGCTGAGGAACGAAGCGCATCTGTCGAGTTTTACGCGATTGATGCGCCTCCTATCGTCGGCACATCCTATAATTATCCTATTGAAAAACAATAATAAATCCTTAACTTAATGGCAGTGACGCAGAGCGTGGGAACGATAAAAAATATTGGGATTTACTTGAAAAAATAATTTTAGTACATTTGTTTGTAATGTATGATTTGAAATAACACATATAGAGACAAAAAAACAATGACAGAAATTGATGGTAAAGAAGCATTAAGAGCCAAATTCTTACAAAAAGGTAGTTTGTTAATTAGTGCCAATAAAAAGGGCTTAAATTATTCAGACGCAATACAGAATCTAAAACCACAAGCTCCTGTTATTAAAAATGAAAATGAAAATGAAAATGAACAAGGGATTATAACTCGATTCTTTAAAGGACTTTGGTCTGTTATTAAATTTATATTCATAATATTTTTTATAATTTTCTTCTTCTTGTTTATTCTTTCGAAACATTAATCAACTAGGCGGTAACGTGTCAAAACGCGATGAATTTTTACAACAAGGGGCTCAACTCATCCAAGATGAGCTGGATATGCAAGCTGGTTTTGTCGTAGATCTGCAACAAAACTTTGAATTAAGAAATGTCGAATTGTTAAGCAGTCATGTTATTGCTAATAAAAACATTCACAAGGACATCAAGGCAAGAGTTCATGAGTATTCACAGAACATTCAAAAGATACTCTTTGCAACAGCGAATTTTATTGAAGAAGAAAAATTTAGATCAGTTGATGACGCAATTAACGCCATAAACTTATCGAAGTTTGATAAAAAAAGATTGTTAAACCTTGTAAATGCGCAAAAAAATTTAAGCTTTTCTTACAGCACATTATCAGCTGTTATTGAGATACTTAAAATTGCCAATAAGAATATACTGAACGAAATAAAAACACTAGATATAGCTGACTCAGTAGATAAACGCATGAATAAAACAGCACTATTTCTAAAAAATGCGATTATCGTTTATGAATTGACGAATTTTGTTGTTGAATATTTATCGTCATTCCAGTTGAAAGGAATCGATGATATTAAGATTGTCCAGCAGGAAGTGTATCGAGATATAGAAAATAACCATTTAGCAGACGTAGCCTTAAAAAAGCAGGTAGCTAATGCTAGCGAAAGATTGCAAGGTACTATGACACAGGAAATTGAACAACGTGAAAATGTAAGAAATAAAATTAAAGAAAAGTGGGAAAATATGCTAGACCAGATTCAAGGTCAAACTAAAACTGTTGATGAGGCTAAAAATTTTATTAAAGACTTAAGTGTTGTTAGAGCTAATGCAAAAAACAGAATTGAAATTTTAAATATCATGGCAACAACAGCGTTAATAGAAAACTCTCTTAGCATGGTTAGTGAATTAGCTACCAATATGCAGGATTGGGCTTTACCCCCATTGGATGAAAAAACTGCGTGTGAATTATTAGGGTTGGAAATATGAGGCTGTAACCCGTAAGGTGTAAGTGTGTAAGGTGGATTCGCGCCAGCAATCCACCATTTTTTATGCTTCGGCATTACTCAGGCTTGGTGGTTTACTAGCACAAAACCACCCTACAAAAATCCCATCAACAAATTACCCCCCAACCAACCGCCCATACAACTGCGTCCCCCTAGGCACAATCGCATAATCACACAAGGCCATAAACGGCGCGTCGGTGTAGCTGTCGCCGGCGGCGAAGGTTAGCAATTCAGCATGTTGTTGGCGATAGCGTTCCAGCAAGAAATTTACGGCGTGTTCTTTGCGGATGATGTCGGGTAGTACGGCGAGGTTGTTGCCGTTTAGATGCCAATACAGGCTGCCATCTTGCAGGTGCGGGTGGTTGATGATGACGGCATCGAGCATCCGCCGCAGCGCGTCTTCTTTGCCTTCGCTGTGTTTGATGACGCCGTACCACGTGACATCAAACTCGTTGACTAAGCGTGGTTTGTAGCCTTCATGTTGGGCCGCGAAGTTTTCCACGTCCTGCCAGACTGTCTGTAGTTTTTGATAATAATCCGGCAAGTGGGTTTGCATGTGCGCCATCCATGCGGCATCGACTTCGCCTTGGTTGTCTAAAATCACCGCGCCGTGGATGATGACGGCTTCTTCGCTAAACGGTAGTTGCACACGGGCAAATTCGCCCGCATCGCGTCCGGTGACGGGGACTATTTTGAAGCCCTGTGCAAACCAATCCCATAGCCATTGCTGTTTGGCGGTGGCGTAAGAGTTCGCTGTGCCGTCCGACAACAAGGCCCGCACTTGCAGGCGCGGGTCGTCGGCATCGGGGCATTTTCTTAAGGTTTGGAACAGGGTGTCGTCAAGGTCTAAAAAAATGTAGCGTTGCATGGTGGGCTTCGTCGGTGAGTTCAAATCGGGCGCTGATGGCTTGCCAGTCGTGCAGGCGTTCCAGCAACGGCGGGCACAGCGGGGTTTCGTGGCAGAGGATAATCTGGCGGTAATCGCGGGTGTTTAGGTTGTAGATAAAGTTGGCGATGCCGTCTTGGTAATTGTCTTCAAACTGGCAGACGGAGGCGATGTCGTTGCCGACATGGATGGGCGAGCGCGTGGTGCTTTGCACTTTTACCTGGCAGCCGTGGCTTTCCAGCAATCTGCCGAGCATAAACGCGGGCGGGTTGCATTCGCCTGTACCCAACACCAACAGCGGGCGCGGGTCGTCGCTATGCAAGTCAACACCCATCTGGCTGAGCTTGGCGACAACGTCGTTGGCAAATTGGATGGGGGCGGCTAAACCCAAACGCCCAGGCCAAGCCAGCAAGTGTTTTTTGCAGGCGCTATTGCCGGAAACGTTGACGCTGATGCTGTCCAGCTCGGTATTTTCGGCATCGTCAAAGTGCATCGTGCCTTCGCGCAGGCACACCCAATGCACCGCCACGCCCGTACCAGACTCAACGCGCTGGCGGTCGTCGGCATGGGCAAAGTTGATAAGGCTAACGATAAACACGTTCTGCAACTGCGGATTGACGGCTTGATAGGCGTTAATCAAACGCAAAAAAGTGCGGCCTGTGCTGATTTCATCGTCAATCAACACCAGCGTTTGCGCGTTGAAAAACCGCCGTTGATCGTCGCTGCGTTCTGGGTAATACAGGAAAAAATCTGTGGCGTGGCTGTGCGCTTCGTCAAAACCCAAGCGCGGCAAGCCGTCCAGATGATAGCGCGTGGTTTGCATAAACAAGCTGTGTTGCAAACCTTCGGCAACCGCCGCCGCAAACACGCCATAACCCAAGCCCGTCGCTGTCTCCGCCATGCCTATCCACACCGATTCGCCAGTGATTGTGTGCTGTAAAGTCTGCCGCGCCAACGCCCGATAAGACCACGCCATCATCCGTGGCGACACCGGATAATGCTTGCCTAAGACTTTGCTGACCAATAAAAATTTGCGCTTGCTGCTGACACGGGCGGCGAAGCCTAAGAGGCGTTTGAGCGGAATTTTGCCTGGGGTTAAATTGAGCGTGAGCTTGCCAGTGGCGAGGTTGATGGTTTGTGTTTGGGGCATGTTGGTTAAGGTTTACAGGTGGGGGATTAAGGATGCTTTGGACAGTATTATCCAATAGTGGAGTGCAAAAACATGTTTTTGCACTCCAAGGTTAGGTAATTTCCTAGCTTATAAAATGCCTCCAATATACAGGCAGATAACTCAATTCGTTGCCAAACCACGCAACCGCTCCAGCCAGCTTTTAAAATGCGGACATTCTTGTTCCATTTTAGCCAGTGTGACTTGTTCGGCAATCAGCGGTGTATGGCGTGTTTTTTTGTAGGCGGGTTTGAGGATAATTTCCAAACGCTTGGAAGGTTTGGTGTCATAGCTATCGTTAATGTGTTCTGGGGTTGGATAGCTATTGCGTACTTTTTGTAAGCTAGGGAGATGTTGTTTCCAATCCGGTTCGGCACGGATTAAGGAGTTTACATCAGAAAAAAACAGTCCTTCCAATTCATGAGGTTGGATATGCGGAATGAAGCGCTCTGGGCGACAGCCGACATGGCTGATTATCGCTTCTGCCAACGCCGATTCCAGCTTTTGTATCCGCTCATAGATATTGCTTGCGTTTTTCGATTCACTAAATTGCGGAAAATCGCTAGTCAAACCGTACAAATCTAAAAATGTCGTCAACACCGCATCGGGATATTGGCGCAAGGTGTTTCTAGCATTGATTTTTAGCCGTTCGAAATTGACTGCGCCACCTTTAGCATCTTTTGATGTGTTTAATTGTTGTGGTTTCAAGTAAACCTGTAAATGATGAAGCTGAGGCGCGACGATTCGTTTAATAAATTGTTCTTCGCTTTCGCCTTCGGCAAAGACAATCACAGTCAGCATAATTAAGGCCGTCCACCCAAAACATTACTTTTCCATAATTCGCCCATTGCATAGTCTTCTAGCCAGCCTGACAGTTCTTCTGAACTGAAACGCTTGAATGCCGACGCGCCATCTTCTTGATCGACAACGATAATGTCTTCTGGTGATAAGTGATTGACTAATTCAACCGATTGCGTGGAAACAATCAATTGTTTGTCTTCGGCAACTTGTTTGAAAATGTCTGCCAACACTGAAATTGCGTAGGGGTGTAAGCCTAGCTCCGGTTCATCAATCAGGATGGTGTCGGGCAATAAGTCTAAAGGTTGTAGCAGTAAAGTCGCCAAACAGATGAAACGTAATGTGCCATCGGAAAGGACGTGGGCTTTAAATGGTGTGTCTGGCTGGCCTTTTTGCGTCCATTCCAATTCGATATAGTCCGGCTCGCCTGGACGCTGGACAAAATTACCGAAAAACGGCGCGACCAAACGGATAGTGCTGACGATACGCTGGTAATGGTCGTTATGGTTTTTGTACAGCATCCGCAAATACGCGGCTAAATTGGCGGCATCGGGTTTTAACAGCAGGTTATCGTTGGTGGCGTGACGTTGTTTGACTTTGGCTTTGTCGCTGGTGTCGTGGAAGTGGTAGATGCGCCAAGGGATTAAGTATGCAAATGACAAGCTTTTATGAACCCCTGAAATTAATTTGGATTCATCATGTCCAGCACTTCCGTAAAATGCTGAATTGTATCTTTCAGTTATAAAAATAAATCTATTGTCATTTGTTGGGACAAGTTCAAATGAGTAATCATCTACACAAGAATATGGATTTCCTAGAGAGCATAAACTTCCCCTCAACACGTCCGTTTTGTTCCTGCCAAAATGCAATAAAGCATCTGGACCTCCTTGGGTTTGCACATAAACTTGTAAGTTTTGTTCAGCAATTTCTGCCAACAGTCTAAACACACCAATAAAATTACTTTTGCCCGCACCATTAGCACCAATCAGCACATTTAAATTGCTTAGCGGAAAATCTAATAACTCTCGTATCGACTTGTAACCGCTGATGGATATTGATTGGACGCTAGACATTATCAATTATGTTGGATGGCAAAACTTAAATAGAAGAAGTTGAAATCCAGTTACCTGTAAACGGGATTCACTTTGTGGTTTTCGGCAGTCTTCTTGTCTGTCGTGGATATACCAGAAGGACAATCGAGTTTTAAAGATTTCTATCTAGCTCAAATTGCTTGAAAAATTCAATCTACATTCCGCAAAACCACGGGCGTACCCACTTCGGTAACTTTTAAGCCGTAGTCGATAGCAGGCACAACAACTTTTTCACCCTTAAACGCCTGCAAGGCCACTTTTGCCAGATTCACACCCGCCAAACACGCCATACCAAAACCACCGGAGGGGCGTGGGTTGATTTCTAGCAAGCGCGGGCCGTTGACGCCTTCTTTGAATTGGATGTTGAACAAGCCGTTTAAGCGGTAGTGTGCGGTCAGGCGTTCTACCATGCCTTGGATGTCGGCGTTGTTGTCGATTTCTTGACCGTGACCGATCAGCAAGGATTTTTTGCGTTGCACGGCGCACAGCAATTCACCGTGGCGTCCGGCGCAATCGACGCTCCATTCCGGGCCTTCTAGGTTTTCCATGACTAACATGGTGGCGAAGCAGCGGGTGTTGTACATGCCTTGGCGCAGTTCGGCGAGCGGGATTTGGTATTCCACACCTTTGATTAAATGGGTGATGCTGTCGCGTTTTGTGTCGAGAATGCGGAAGCCTAGGCCGAATACTGAGACGGCTGGCTTAATACACAGGCTGTCGTGGCGTTTGCTTAATTGTTGTACGGCTTGGTCAAACTCGCCCATGTTATTGACGGCGATAAATTCCATGGTTTGCGCGACTTCGGTCGGCAAGGTGCTGTAAAACGTGGCTTTGTTGTCGAGCAAGCTTAAGGTTTCAGCATCGGCAACTGACATCACTTGCGTGCCGATGGCGTGGAAGCGGTCGTGATGTTGGCTGATGAGCGCGGCTTCTTTGCCGGGCCAGAACAAGTCTATGCGCTGGCTTTGGCAAAATTCTAGGCACCATTGCAGATACTCTTCGCCTGTTAAGTGCGGTTCGAGATAGCTTTCATTGGCAGCGACGAACGCTGATGCGGTGCTGTGGGTGTGAGTGCAGATGATGGTCACTTCGCCTGATTGGGTGTTCAGGCGAAGGTTATTAAAGACTGCGCTAATGGTAGAGAATGTTTTGTTAAACCAGATTCGCATCAGTTTTATAGGTGAGGAAGGATTTGTGACAATAAGTTTTCGATGGTGCGGCCTGTGCCGTTTTCGCCGATGGCGTGCATTTTCCATTCGCCGTTGTGGCGGTAAACTTTCGCCATGATTTGCGCGGAATGTGAACCTTGTGAGCTGAGGGTGTAGCGCGCCACTTCGTTTTTGCTGCTGACATCTAGCATTCGGCAATAGGCGTTTTCTACAGCATCAAAGGTTTGTCCGGTAAAGGAGTTGACGGTGAACACTAAGGATTTGACGTTGGCAGGCACTTTGTCGAGATCAACCAAGATTTGCTCGTCGTCGCCATCGCCTTCACCAGTGCGGTTGTCGCCCGTGTGGGTAACGCTGCCGTCTTTGCTTTTTAGATGGGCAAAATACACGGTATCAACCACTTTGTTATTGTCGTCAAACATCACGCAAGAAGCATCCAGGTCGATAGCGCCGCCACTGCTGCCACCGCCACCAAACATGCCGCCGAACAAACCGCTTTTTTTATCGCTACCGCTAGCTTTGGCATCCCAGCCTAAGCCCATAATCACTTTGCTTAAACTGCCGCCAGATTCTTTCGATAGCGAGATTTTTTGGCCTTTTTGTAAATTAACGCCCATGGGTGCTTCCTGTTTTTGGGTGATTAAACATTAACGCCGAAGTTTTTTGCCAAGGCACCTAAGCCGCCAGCAAAGCCTTGTCCTACGGCTTTAAATTTCCATTCTGTGCCGACGCGGTAGATTTCGCCGAAAATCATGGCGGTTTCGATGGAGGCATCTTCGCTTAAGTCGTAGCGGGCGATTTCTTGTCCGCCTTCTTCGTTAACGATTCTGATGTAGGCGTGGCTGACTTGTCCGAAGTTTTGTTTGCGGGTTTCGGCATCGTAGATAGTCACGGTGAATACGACTTTGTCTAAATCGGCAGGGATTTTGGCTAATTCAACTTTAACGACTTCGTCATCACCATCGCCAGCGCCAGTGGTGTTATCGCCCATGTGCTGTACTGCGCCATCGGCTACGACTTTATTGTTAAAGAAGCAGAAGTCGTTGTCGGAGCGGACTTTGCCGTCCAGTTTCACTAAAAATGCGCTGGCGTCGAGGTCGAATGCAGCGCCGTCAGTGGCGCGGGCATCCCAACCTAGGCCGACGATGATTTTGTTTAGGCCTGGGGCTTCTTTACTTAAATTAACGTTACCGCCTTTTACGAGTGATATTGCCATGAAAGTCTCCTGATGTTTGTTGGTATTAAGAATGGCGCAGGGCGCGGGTGTTTATCGGGTTTATCATACCTGCTATGGGTAAGCTTGGCGAATCTTTACCGAGTCTGTAGGGCGATTGCACCTTAAACTATAACATTTTGATTTAATAGGATATAACTTTGGTTGCTGTAGGTGTGGATTGGTTTGCATTCAAGCCTTTGATAGTGCGAATAAATTCACATCCCCTGCTTGTATGCAATTTCGCATCCTATAAATTAAGCTATCGCGTATAATCCTGAGTAAATATATCTACTTTTCCAGAAAGATTTTAGGGTCTAGCCATGAACTTAAGAAAAATTACCCATCCAGTTGTTGTTGGTAACGTGAAGGTTGGCGGTGGTTCGCCGATTGTGGTGCAGTCTATGACCAACACCGATACCGCTGATATAAATGCTACCGTCAAACAGATTATTGAGCTGTCTACGGCGGGTTCAGAGCTGGTGCGGATTACGGTCAATTCCGAAGAAGCCGCCGCCGCCGTTTATGAAATCCGTAACCAGTTAGACCGCAAAGGCTATACGGTGCCGATTATTGGTGATTTCCATTTCAACGGGCATAAGTTGTTGGAAAAATACCCTGATTGCGCGCAAGCCTTAGATAAATACCGGATTAATCCAGGTAATGTCGGGCGTGGCAAAAGCCGTGATCCGCAATTTCAGCAAATGATTGAATTTGCTTGCCGTTATGACAAACCTGTCCGCATCGGCGTAAATGGCGGCAGTTTAGATCAGGCGGTGTTGACGCGTTTATTGGATGAGAACCGTACTTTGGCAATCCCTAAGCCATTGTCGGCAATTACCCGTGAAGCGATTGTGTTGTCGGCGTTGGAAAGTGCTGCGAAAGCGGAAGAAATCGGCTTAAGCAAAAACAAAATTATTTTGTCTTGCAAAATCAGTAATGTCCAAGAGTTGATCGCCATTTACCAAGATTTGGCGAAACGTTCCGATTACGCCTTGCACTTGGGTTTAACCGAAGCGGGTATGGGTTCTAAAGGCATTGTTTCTTCGGCGGCGGCGTTATCGGTGCTGATGCAACAAGGCATTGGCGACACTATCCGTATTTCTTTAACGCCTGAGCCCGGCGCGTCAAGAACCCAAGAAGTGATAGTCGGCCAAGAAATTTTGCAGACTATGGGCTTCCGCTCGTTTACGCCGATGGTGATTTCCTGCCCAGGCTGTGGACGCACCACCAGCGATTATTTCCAAAAATTGGCGATGGACATCCAAAGCTATTTGCGTGACCAAATGCCTGTTTGGCGTAAGCGTTATCCCGGTGTGGAAGCAATGGAAGTCGCGGTGATGGGCTGTGTGGTCAACGGCCCTGGCGAAAGTAAAAGCGCCAACATTGGCATCAGTTTGCCCGGCACTGGTGAGTCGCCAGTCGCACCTGTTTATGAAGACGGCGTAAAAACCGTGACCTTAAAAGGCGACCATATTGCCGAAGAGTTTCAAGAAATCGTTGAGCGTTATATTGAATCGCATTATTCAATAAGCGCTGAAGCCTAAGTGAATTCAGTTTGCCGGAATATTTCCAATAAATATTCCGGCAACATCCTTACCAAGCCTTAATCCCATCATGTTATCCCCCTCCGAATTATTCAAATGCCTTGCCGACGAAACCCGTATCCGCTGTTTGGTGTTGTTGCGTAAAGAAGGCAAGCTCTGCGTTTGTGAACTCACTGAAGCCTTGGGTTTACTGCAACCCAAAATATCCCGCCATCTCGCCAAATTGCGTGGTGCCAATTTATTGCTCGATAGCCGCGAAGGCCAATGGGTTTACTATCAACTGAACCCTAATTTGCCGGACTGGGTGTTATCGATTTTGGATACTTTGGTCGCACAAACCACAGCTGATAGCGTTCATCAGCAAGATTGCTCCCGATTACAAGCGATGGCAGGCCGTCCAGCCGCTACTAACCAATGCTGTAATTAATCCGGCGGCAGCCAGCATTTAAAAAAGTCAGCTTTTACGCTAATATATTCGCTTCATCGAATATAAAAGGCATCCCTATGTTAAAAGTTCTCGTGTTATGTACAGGCAATTCTTGCCGTAGCGTTTTGGGCGAAGCCCTGATAAACCATTTCGGCGCAGGGCGCTTGCAAGCCTATTCTGCGGGTAGCCGCCCAATCGGCAGAATTAATGCCAATGCCCTAGCGACTTTGCAGCGCAATGGTTTGCCGACAGAAGGTTTCGTCAGCCAATCTTGGGATGCTTTTGCTGATGAAGGTATTGATATTGCCATCACCGTCTGCGATTCAGCCGCAGGCGAGGTGTGTCCGGTGTATTTAAACAGCACCGTCAGGGCGCATTGGGGCTTGCCTGATCCGGCGCATATGACAGGCACTGACGAAGAAATCGAACTGGCGTTTCAGGCAACTTACGATGCCATGTCGGAGCGGGTGCAGAAAATGTTGGCCTTGCCGATAGAAACCTTGGATAAGCAAACCTTAGCGGCAGAATTAAATAAGATTGGCGCAGAATCTGCGCTAGCAACGGGATTGGTATTATGAGCCAGCCTTGTCCTGCTTGTCCTTCCGAACATGATTCACCCAAACAACTCGATTTTATTTCCCGATTCCTGTCCTTGTGGATTTTTATCGCCATGCTGGTCGGCATTTCGCTGGGTTATTTTTTGCCGGAATTTCCGCAGTGGCTCAACCAATTCCAGTCGGGTACGACATCGCTACCGATTGCCGTTGGCCTCATCTTAATGATGTATCCGCCTTTGGCTAAGGTGCGTTACGAGCAATTACCGCAAGTGTTCAAAAACTATAAAGTGCTGCTGATTTCCTTAGTGCAAAATTGGCTAATCGGGCCGTTGCTGATGTTTGCTTTGGCGGTGCTGTTTTTAAGGGATTATCCCGATTATATGGTTGGCCTGATTATCATCGGCTTAGCGCGGTGTATCGCGATGGTGTTGGTTTGGAATGATTTGGCGGATGGCGATAGCGATTATTGCGCGGGCTTGGTGGCGTTTAATGCGATTTTTCAAATCTTGTTTTTTTCGCTGTATGCCTATGTTTTCGTCACGGTATTGCCGGATTTTTTAGGGATCGCTTCCGGTTTGGCTGTGCCTATCGGTTTGTGGCAAGTTGCTAAAAGCGTGTTGATTTATCTGGGCATCCCATTAGTTGCTGGCATGGTTACCCGTTTTCTGCTGTTGCGCCTTAAATCCCAAGCTTGGTATGAGCAGACCTTTATCCCCTTAATTAGCCCAATGACGTTAATTGCCTTGTTGCTGACCATCGTGCTGATGTTTTCCTTAAAGGGAGAATATATCGTGCAACTACCGTTGGATGTGTTGCGGATTGCAGTGCCGTTGCTGATTTATTTTGCCATCATGTTTTTACTGACCTTTTTTATGGCAGCAAAAGCCGGGGCGGGTTATCCGGTGTCTGCCAGTTTGGCGTTTACTGCCTCAGGTAATAATTTTGAATTGGCGATTGCTGTAGCTATAGCAGTCTTTGGTTTGCAATCGGGACAAGCATTTGCGGCGGTGATCGGGCCGTTGGTGGAAGTGCCAGCCTTGGTGGCCTTGGTGAGCTTGGCCTTGTCTTTTAGAAAAAAATACTTTGTGGCGACGCGGTAATTGCAGGAATTTTGGGCAAAAAAAAGCGGCTAAAAAAGCCGCTAAAAGAGAAGGATTTAAAAACTCTGAATAACTTTGGAGGAAGATTAAATCAAGAGTGAAGCCATCATAGACAGTTAAGCCAAGCGATGTAATGTGGCAAATTGTCGCGCGTGGCGGATTGTCGCAGTATTGACCGATTAACTGACGTTACGCAGTAACGCGCTTTTCTCCCGTTTGTCGCGTCGAGCACCGGAGTATTTGTCGGGAATAGCCCGCTAGGGGGGCGGCATGGATGCCGCGCGGCGGCAGATGGGCAGGAAGCCCATTCTGCCGTCCTCCGACAAATACCCCACTGGGCACAAGTGCGAGGAGCGCAAGACATGGGCGGCAACCGGGCCGCCTTTTCTTTGGCTACTTTCTTTTGGCGGCGCAAAAGAAAGTAGCTCGCCTTCGGGTGCGAGAACCCGATTTAAAAAACATCGCGATAGCGATTCATTATTATTTTTTCGACCCACAAAAAGTGAGTGCGTAACATCAGTGATTAAATCAGATTACTCAACTGTGCAAAGTCATGCAGCGACAAGTTTTCGGCGCGCAGGATAGGGTCAATTTGCAAGCTGCGGATTTGTTCTTCGGAAAGTAAATTCTTTAAAGAATTGCGTAAGGTTTTCCGGCGTTGTGAGAAAGCATCGGTGACTACGCGGTTTAAATTGGCAAGATCATTCACCACCACTGGCGGTTGCAAATGCGGCACTAAGCGGATGATGGCGGAAGTGACTTTAGGGATAGGGTCGAAGCTTTCGGGCGGTACTTCAAACAGCAACTCGGCATCACAATAATATTGCATCATCACGCTTAGGCGACCATATCGTTTGCTGCCCGGGCCAGCGCAAATACGTTCCACCACTTCCCGCTGCAACATAAAGTGCATGTCTTCAATGGTATTGGTGTTTGCCAGCAAGTGGAACATTAATGGCGTGGATATGTTGTAGGGCAGGTTGCCGATAACGCGTAATTTTTGCTTATCCGCTTTAACAAGTCCGGCAAAATCAAAGCGTAAAGCATCGGCGCTATGGATGGTCAGATTGCTTTTGTCAGAAAATTTTTCTTGTAAAAAAACCACCAAATCCCTATCCAATTCCACCACATCTAAGGTGATGTCGTTTTTTAGCAATGGCTCGGTGAGTGCGCCCATGCCTGGGCCAATCTCCACCCAATGTTCGCCCGGTTCAGCTTGTACGCTGGCAAGGATGTTGTTGATGATGCTGTGGTCGTGTAGGAAATTTTGACCGAAACGTTTGCGCGGATTATGCGTCATGCTGTCCTGTAGAGGCGGTTGCCGCCATAGTTAAGGCGGTTTGTAAGGCGACAGTTAAACTGCCGATGTCGGCTTTACCGGTGCCAGCAATATCCAATGCGGTGCCGTGATCGACTGAAGTGCGGATAATCGGCAAGCCTAAGGTGATGTTGACGGCTTGACCGAAGCCTTTGTGCTTCAGCACTGGCAAGCCTTGGTCGTGATACATCGCCAATACCACGTCGGCAGTATCCAAGAATTTTGGGGTAAATAAGCTATCAGCTGGTAAAGGCCCGATAACATCAATATCTTGGCTGCGGCAGCTGTCGAGTACTGGGGTGATAACTTCAATTTCTTCCCGGCCTAAATGCCCGCCTTCGCCAGCATGGGGATTTAATCCGCAGACCAAGATTTTAGGTTTGCTGATGTTGAAACGGGTGCGTAAGTCTTGTTCCAAAACGCGGATGACTGAGCGTAAGCGGTTATGGGTGATGGCGGCGCTGACTTCGTTTAAAGGGATGTGATTGGTGACCAAGGCAACCCGTAGGCCTTCGGTAGCCAGTACCATGACAGGATAACCGCTCGTTAATTCAGCGATATATTCCGTGTGTCCGCTGAACGAAAATCCGGCATCGCTAATAATGCCTTTATGCACAGGTGCGGTGACCATCGCCGCAAATAAGCCTTCCATGCAGCCTTTGGTGGCTTTGGTGATGGTTTTTAAAACATAGCGGCTGTTGTGGACATTTAGTTTGCCTGTTTGTACGGGTTCGGCTAGTTCAACAGGTAAAACCGTCATACAGCCAGCGGCTTGCAGGGTCGGTGGGGTTTCTGGGTCAAAGATATTGATGGTGATCGGCAAGCCTAATTCTTGGGCGCGTTGCTCCAATAGTTCTGGGCTGGCGATAACCACCAATTCACAAGGCAGATGCCGTTGCGCCATTTGGATACATAAATCAGGGCCTATACCTGCGGGTTCGCCGGGGGTTAAGGCAATGCGTTGGATTTCAGTGGTTAATGAGGTCATAAATTACACGGGAAAGTAAGAAGGTATACGCGGCTTGTGGGTTTGGGAAGGTAAGGTGTTATTTAACCGCCTCGCTCATATAATCTCTCAGCAAGCTATTAACCAACACTTGATATTTAACGTGTTTCTCACTCGCTTGTTTTTTTAAAAATAGCAAAATATCGTCGTCCAGTTGGAGTGTTGTGCGGATTTTTTTGGGTTTGTAAAAGCGTCCACGAATACCGTCGCTGAAATCGTAATTATCTTCCAGCTCGAAATCGTCGAATTTGGCTCGTTGTTCAACATCTTTCATAATTAGCCCTCTCATTTGGATTCGCTTGTCGTGCTGAAATGATGCGGATAATTTCTTCACCATCATCGGTAAAAAATAAATTGGCGATAACTAATATATGTCCTGTTTGGATTGCGCCAATGGTTATCCAACGTTCTTCAAAATAACTAAATCGATGATCCAATTTTGAAATTTGTAGGGGGTCATCAAAAACTTTTTGGGCTTCTTCAAAAGAGACGCCATGCTTTTGTTGATTTAGTTTGTTTTTGTTTTCATCCCATTCAAATTGCATGAGTTTTTGCTGGTGACCGATTGTTTCAAAATAGGCGGCATTGTGTGTTAGGGAAGTGCTGAACTAATCGATTCCGATCATGCTTCGACAAGCTCTCGGCAACTGCTCCATGCGTTGCTCTACCTCCTGCATCCATGCAGTCGAGCACGAAGGAATCAATTAGTTATCGTTCTGCCTGAGCTTTTTGAAGGCTTTGTTCAGGGATTTCTTAATTAATATGACCAATAATGCCGTCCAACTCTTCTAAATTGGAATAGTTGATAACCAGTTTGCCGCTGCCGTTGTCTTTGTGGTCAATAACGACTTTCGCGCCTAAGCGGTTGGTCAAATCGTTTTGTAGGCGCAAGGTGTCGTGGTCTACGGTTTTGGTGGGCTTGGTTTTGGGTTCTGCCAATAACTCACGTACCAGTTTTTCTGTTGCCCTTACCGTTAGGCCTTCTTTGGCGGTTTTGTTGGCGGCGTTGATTTGCTTAAGGCCATCCAGTGCCAATAATGCCCGCGCATGTCCCATTTCCAGTTGCCTGCTGAGCAGCAATTTTTTTACTTCCGGCTGCAATTCCATTAACCGCAACAAATTGGTGATGGTAGTGCGGGATTTGCCCACGGAATCGGCTATTTGTTGGTGGGTCATGGTGAATTCATCCAATAGCCGCCTTAGGGCTTCCGCTTCTTCTAGCGGGTTTAAGTCTTCGCGCTGGATGTTTTCAATTAAGGTTTGCGCCATGGTGGCGCGGTCATCAATGTCTTTGATAACCACAGGTACTTCTTGCAATCCCGCTAATTGCGCGGCTCGCCAGCGGCGTTCGCCAGCTATGATTTCGTATTTTTCCGGCGCAATTTGGCGCACGATGATGGGCTGGATGATGCCTTGCGATTTAATGGAATCAGACAGTTCCTGGAGTTTTTCCGGGTCTATGTCTTGGCGCGGCTGAAATTTGCCCCGTTGCAGATATTCTACTGGCAGGGTTTGTGGCTGATGTTTGTCTTCTTTGCTGGCGACATCACCGAGTAAAGCATCCAGTCCACGTCCTAGCCCACGTTTTTGTATAACCATTGGTTTGCTGATTGGTTGAGTGTTAGATGGCTGGTAAGTGGATAAATTAATGTTGCCCGTTGATAAGGTCGGTTAATTCGTCCAATAGGTTTTTTAGGTTTTCTGCTTCTTGCAATAAGGCCTGTTGTTCTTGGTGCAGCAGGCCTGCCAGTTCTTTGTTGGCGAATAACTCGGTTGTTGCGGGTTGTTCGTTGCCGTTCAGGTAGTTGGCGTCCGCCAGCAATACTTCAAGGCCTCTGCCTAGGCCGCGTTTTTTTTCATTCATGCGTTTAGTTCTGTTCCAGTTTAATCATTTCAGCCGCTAAGGCCAGATACGAAGCCGCGCCGCGCGAGGCTTTGTCGTAGCTTAACACAGGCACGCCGTGGCTAGGTGCTTCGGCAAGGCGAATGTTACGGGGAATGCAGGTTCGGAACACTTTGTCGCCAAAATAGCGGATTAGTTGTTCGGAAACATCTTTGGTCAGGCGGTTACGGTCATCGTACATGGTGCGTAAGATGCCTTCGAGATATAAGCCGGGATTGACGGTGCTTTGGATGTTTTGCAAGGTGGAAATCAGCGCCGATAAGCCTTCCAGTGCGTAGTATTCGCATTGCATGGGAATTAGCAAGCTGTTGGCGGCGACCATGGCGTTCAAGGTCAGCATGTTCAGCGACGGCGGGCAGTCAATCAGGATGTAGTCGTAGCCGGCTTTGAGCGGCATGAGGGCGTCGCGGAGTTTTAGTTCTTTGCGCTCGGCTTTCATCAGCTGCACTTCGGCAGCGGTCAGGTCGGCGTTGCCGGGGATAATGGCAAAGCCGATGTCTGGCAGGTTGATGACAGTTTCCAAAGCGGGGGTGTCGCTCATTAATAAGTCATAACTGGACAAGGTGATGGCTTCTTTATCAACACCGCAGCCCATGGCGGCGTTGCCTTGTGGGTCGAGATCAATCAAAAGGACTTTGCGTTTGCCCGCCGCCAAGCTGGCAGCTAAGTTGACGCTGGTGGTGGTTTTTCCGACCCCGCCTTTTTGGTTGGTGATGGCTATTATTTTTCCCACTGGCTTACCTCGCTTCCGGTGATGCAATTTTCACTAGGCAGCGTTGTGCGGCAATGCCTGGTAGGGTGATGGGGACGATGCTGGCTTGGGCGTTTATTTGCGCCAATTCAGCTTCAGGTGTTTGGCCTTTCATCGCTAGCAAGATGCCGTCGGCGGCTAGCAGGTGGGCGGTTAATGTGATGATGTCTGGCAAATTGGTAAATGCTCTGGTGATGACGGTGGTAAAGGGTTGTTCTGGTATGAAGTCTTCTACCCGTTGATGGCGGATGCTGACATTGTTGAGTTTAAGTTCAAGAACCGCTTGTTGTACAAATCGGGTTTTTTTGGCGTTGCTGTCCAGTAAGGTGAAGTGGCGATCTGGCAGACAAATAGCCAGCGGGATACCGGGTAAGCCAGCGCCAGTGCCTATGTCGACGATGCGGTCGCCGACTAGATGTGGCATGGTCGATAAGCTGTCTAATAAATGCAGGCTGACCATTTCATCCACTTGGCGGATGGCGGTGAGGTTATAGGTTTTGTTCCATTTAGCAATCAGTTTGATGAAATCCAGTAGTTTTTGGATTTGGGTATCATCGGCGGTGAGTTGCAGGGCTTGCAGGCCTGCAAGCAATTGTTGTTGGTTGTTGTCCATCAGGCAGATTTTTTCTTCAAATAGACCAAAAGCAACGAGATGGCGGCAGGGGTGATGCCTTGCATTCTGGATGCTTGCCCTAGGGTTTCTGGGCGATTTTGTTTGAGTTTTTCACTTACTTCATTGGATAAGCCGGGTATGGCTTTGTAATCAAGGTTTTCGGGTAGCCGTAAGTGGTCGTAGCGTAAGGATTTGTCTATATCGGATTGTTGTCTGACGATATAGCCGGAATATTTGGCCTGGATTTCCACTTGTTCGCTGACTTGTTCCGGTATTTCTTCATGGTTTTCGACAAACGCGAGTAGCCGCTGTATGTCCACTTCGGGCCTACGCAGCAATTCCATTAAGTTGGCTTCTTTTAACAAAGGTTTGCCCCAAATAGCTTCTACTTCTAGGGCTTGCGGGCTTTCCGCGCGTATCCATTGTTTTTTTAAGTCGTCTTGTAATTGGCTGATGTGGGCGCGTTTGTCGGTAAAGACTTGCCATTGCCTATCGTTAACTAAGCCGAGATTTCGACCAATTTCAGTCAGGCGTAAGTCGGCGTTGTCTTCGCGTAGCAGTAAGCGGTATTCGGCGCGGCTGGTGAACATGCGGTAAGGTTCTTGCGTGCCACGGGTAATTAAGTCGTCAATCATCACGCCAATATAGGCTTCGTCGCGGCGTGGACACCAGCTTTCTAAGCCCTGCACCAAGCGTGCGGCGTTGAGTCCGGCTATCAAGCCTTGGGCGGCGGCTTCTTCATAGCCTGTGGTGCCGTTGATTTGGCCTGCGAAAAATAAGCCGTGCAGGTGTTTGGTTTCTAGTGAGGTTTTTAAATCGCGCGGGTCGAAAAAGTCGTATTCGATGGCATAGCCTGGGCGGATGATTTCGGCATTTTCAAAACCGGGCATGGAGCGGACAAAGGCGTATTGGACATCAAACGGCAAGCTGGTGGAGATGCCGTTGGGGTAAATTTCGTGGGTATCTAAGCCTTCAGGTTCAATGAAGATTTGGTGGCTGTCGCGGTCAGCAAAGCGCACGATTTTGTCTTCAATAGACGGGCAATAGCGTGGGCCTATGCCTTCTATCACGCCGGAATAAAGCGGTGATCGGTCTAATCCTGCACGGATGATGTCGTGGGTTTTGCTGGTGGTGCGGGTGATGTGGCAAGGAATCTGCCGAGGATGTTGGGCGCGGTTGCCTAAAAACGAAAATACGGGCAGTGGGTTGTCGCCGTGTTGTTCTTCCAGTTTGCTGAAATCGATGGTTTTGCCGTCTATGCGCGGCGGTGTGCCGGTTTTTAGGCGGTCTATACGCAGCGGCAATTCCCGCAGGCGATCTGCTAGGGCTACTGAGGCCGGGTCGCCAGCACGTCCGCCGCTGTAATTTTCTAAGCCGATATGGATTTTTCCGGCTAAAAAAGTGCCTGCGGTAAGTACGATTGCCCGTGCGGTAAAATCGACACCAATCAGGGTTTTTACACCAACCACTTGTTCACCTTCTACTATCAGGTCGGCGACTGTTTGTTGGAACAAGGATAGGTTGGGTTGGTTTTCTAGGGTGTGACGGATGGCTTGTTTGTAAAGCCTGCGGTCTGCTTGGGCGCGGGTTGCCCTTACCGCAGCGCCTTTGCTACCGTTTAAGGTGCGAAATTGGATGCCAGCGACATCGGTGGCTTTCGCCATAATGCCGCCAAGTGCATCAATTTCCTTAACCAAATGGCCTTTGCCGATGCCGCCTATGGCAGGGTTGCAGCTCATTTGTCCTAATGTGTCGAGGTTTTGCGTCAGCAATAAGGTTTTTGCACCGCAACGGGCGGCGGCTAAAGCGGCTTCAGTTCCGGCATGGCCTCCACCGATGACAATTACGTCAAAATCTTTTTTGAATTTCACAGGCTTTACTTTACTCTAGGGGCTTGAATATAACTTGCTATTATAAGAGGTAAACAATGAAAAAACGTAGTAAACAGTGCAAAATCGATTGTGTGGTTTTGCAAAACCCTGTGGCGAAATTTGCACATCATTTCAATAAGTGTCATATCATTGACGCAAAAAACAAATATCAACGTAAAGCAAAACACGCGAAGAAGGAGATTTTGCCAATAGTTCCTTTGATAGGTTTGATTGGTAAAGTCTCTTTTTTCAATGGCTTGGCGCGTTGTTTTGGTAAAGGAAAAATGCGTTTAGTTGGGGGTAATCGGTTTGCAAATTGTTGTGATTGACCATCCCGCTGTTTTTTGTGCCTTGATTTAATCAAGGTCGCTGGCTATAATCCACCAGCTTTTTTGTTCGGAGTTAAGTGTGATAAACAGGCCGTTGTCCACTGTCAATAAAATTCTGAGCTATCAAATTCTGATAATAGCAATCACCACGCTAGGCTTTTTTATTGTGTCAGGGATGCACGCAAGCTACTCAAACGCATTAGGCGGTTTGGTGGCATTTATTCCAAATATGTATTTTAGTATTCGGATAATAAAGTCGGCAGGCAAACAGGCAAGAAAGATTGTCAATTCTTTTTATGCAGGTGAAGCCGGAAAGTTATTGCTGACAGGTGGGATGTTTTTCGTAGTATTCCAGCTTCCAGGTATACAAATAGTGCCGCTGTTAGTCGGATATATAACAGCGTTATCGGTTTTTTGGTTTGCGCTACTGATGCGCTAACAACATTCAATTTATTCATAGAGGGAAACAATGGCTACCGAAGCTCACGCTGCCGAAGGTGCGACAGGTTATATCATCCACCATTTGACTTCACTGCATTTTGGCGAAGGTTTTTGGACGCTGCATCTTGATACCTTGTTTTTTTCAGCTTTATTAGGTGGGGTCTTTATTTGGTTTTTTAAGACAGCCGCTGAAAAGGCGACCTCAGGTGTTCCAGGATTGGTTCAAAGCTTTGCGGAAATGTTGATAGAGTTTGTTGATACGCAAGTTAAAGACAGTTTTCATGGGCACAGCAAGTTAATAGCGCCATTAGCGTTGACTATTTTTTGCTGGGTATTCTTGTGGAATTTCATGGATTTGTTCCCTGTTGATATATTGCCTTTGATCGGCTCAATGATGGGGATTGAATACTTGCGTGTAGTACCAAGTACAGACTTGAATGCGACGTTTGCTATGTCGATTTCAGTATTTTTCTTAATTATCTTTTACAGCATTAAAATTAAAGGTGCATGGGGATTTGCGAAAGAGTTGATGTTTCAACCATTCGGCCCTTGGTTGTTGCCTTTTAATTTGCTATTGAAGTTAGTTGAAGAAATAGCAAAGCCAATTTCACTCGCATTGCGGTTGTTCGGTAACTTATACGCTGGCGAATTGATTTTTATATTAATTGCTTTGTTGCCTTGGTATATTCAGCCGGTATTGAGTTTCCCTTGGGCTATTTTCCATATTTTAATCATCACCCTTCAGGCTTTTATATTCATGGTATTAACAATTGTTTACCTGAGTATGGCTCACGAAGACCATTAGTTTTTTATTTTAATTTTACTTAACGATACATTTTGGAGGTTTCATGGAAATTGCAAGATTAATTGCTGACGTACAAGGCATGACAGCTATTGCGGTAGGTCTGGTATTGGGTATGGGCGCATTAGGAACTGCTATAGGTTTTGGTTTGTTAGGTGGTAAATTTTTGGAAGGCGCTGCTCGTCAACCGGAAATGGTTCCTATGTTACAAGTAAAAATGTTCGTTGTTGCTGGTTTGTTAGACGCGGTAACTATGATTGGTGTTGGTTTGGCGTTGTTCTTTACATTCGCAAACCCATTCCTGTCAGCTGTACAAGCTGCGGCTGCAGGTTAATTTACAGTCTTTCATAACACAAGCAACAAGAGGTACGCATCGTGAGTATCAATGCTACTCTGATTGGGCAAATGATCACCTTTGCACTTCTGGTATGGTTTACCATGAAGTACATTTGGCCGCCTTTATTTGACTCTTTAGAAGAACGTAGGAAAAAAATTGCTGAAGGTTTGGCCGCTGCTGAAAGAGGTCAAGAAGAAATGCAATTGGCTGAAAAGAAAGCTAAAGGCGTTTTGAAAGAAGCCAAACAGCAGTCGTCAGAAATAATTAGCGTAGCCCAAAAACGTGCTAACGAAATGGTTGAAGAAGCCAAAGAACTTGCCAAAAAAGAAGGTGAGCGCATTATCGTTGCAGCAAAGGCTCAAGTAGACCAAGAAATCCAACAAGCCAAAGAAAATTTGCGTCAAGAAGTGGCTATGTTGGCATTAAGTGCTGCGGAACAAATATTAGGTGCGGAAATAGACCAAGCTAAGCATCAAGATATTATTACTAAAGTATCTAATCAGTTGGCAGGATAGGCAATATCATGAGCGAACTGGCAACCCTAGCAAGACCTTATGCGGCGGCAGTTTTTAAAAGTGCTAAGCAAAATGCAGGCATGGAGAGTTGGTCTAAAAACTTGGCTTTTATGTCAGCCGTTATAAATAGTGGCGACATGGCAGCGGTAATTGACAACCCTAAAGTAAGCAAACAACAGTTGACTGCAATGTTGTTGGATATATGCCAAGGCCAAATTGATTCTGAAAATGAAAATTTTTTAAAGTTGCTTGTCCATAATGGCCGTTTAAAGTTGTTACCTACTATTGTGGCGCTGTTTGAAGCTTTTAAGGCTGAAGACGAAGGCTATGTTGATGTTGCTGTGAATGTTGCCTATGAGTTTTCTGAAAACACATGGGGCAACTTTGTAGAAACATTGGAAAAAAAATTAAACAAAAAAGCCCGTATTACTGTGACTTTAGATAAGTCTTTAATTGGTGGCGTTCTGGTACGGGCAGGCGATAAAGTGATTGACGGATCAGTAAAAGGCCAGCTTCAACACATGCGAAAAACTCTATAGTGAGAGCGAGAAAAAGAACATGCAATTAAACCCATCTGAAATAAGTGATCTGATTAAGAAAAAGATCGAAAACTTCGACCTTAGTGCCGAAGCTCATACAGAAGGTACTGTGGTCAGTGTTACTGACGGTATTGTGAGAATACATGGTCTTTCTGAAGCTATGCAAGGTGAAATGCTGGAATTTCCTGGTAACACATTTGGTATGGCGTTAAACCTCGAAAGGGATTCTGTTGGTGCGGTAATTTTAGGTTCCTACCAGCATATATCGGAAGGTGATGCGGTCAAATGCACTGGAAAAATTTTAGAAGTGCCTGTAGGCGAAGCGTTATTAGGCCGTGTAGTTGATGCCCTTGGAAATCCGATTGATGGCAAAGGTGCAATTGAAACAACTGAAATGTCACCGATTGAAAAAATTGCTCCTGGCGTAATCGCTAGGCAGTCAGTTGACCAACCTGTACAGCTGGGTTTGAAATCTATCGATGCGATGATTCCAGTTGGTCGTGGTCAGCGTGAGTTGATTATTGGTGATAGGCAGACAGGTAAAACTGCTATTGCAGTAGATGCCATCATCAATCAAAAAGGGACTGGCATTAAATGTATTTATGTAGCGATAGGACAAAAGCGTTCATCTATTGCTAACGTAGTAAGAAAGCTGGAAGAGCATGGTGCAATGGCGCATACCATCATTGTTGCTGCTTCAGCTTCTGAATCAGCAGCTTTGCAATTTATCGCGCCTTATACTGGCTGTTCAATGGGTGAGTTTTTCCGTGACCGTGGTGAAGACGCATTAATTATTTATGATGACTTGACCAAACAGGCTTGGGCTTATCGACAAGTATCATTGTTGTTGCGTAGACCTCCAGGTCGTGAAGCATATCCAGGTGACGTTTTCTATTTGCATTCTCGTTTGCTTGAAAGAGCGGCGCGTATTAATGCTGAAGAAGTAGAAAAATTAACAGGTGGCGCCGTAAAAGGCAAAACAGGTTCATTGACAGCTTTGCCGATTATTGAAACCCAAGGCGGTGACGTTTCTGCTTTCGTACCTACAAACGTAATTTCGATTACTGACGGTCAAATATTTTTGGAAAGCAACTTATTCAACTCAGGTATTCGTCCAGCGGTAAACGCAGGCTTGTCGGTATCTCGAGTCGGTGGTGCGGCACAAACTAAGATCATTAAGAAATTAGGTGGCGGTACACGTCTTGACTTAGCACAGTATCGTGAATTAGCGGCATTTGCCCAGTTTGCTTCTGATCTTGATGAAAGTACCCGTAAGCAAATCGAACGCGGCCAACGTGTTACTGAGTTAATGAAACAAAGTCAGTATTCACCAATGTCTGTAGCGCAAATGGCAGTGTCATTGTTTGCTGCAAATGAAGGCTTTTTGGATAGCATAGAAGTAAGCAAAGTTCTTGATTTTGAAGCGGCTCTGCATTCTTATATGAAATCTGAATATTCAGAATTGATGAATAAAATAAATGCAACTGGCGATTTTAATGATGAAATTAAAAATGGCATGCAAGTAGCCATTGAAACTTTCGTTAAAACTAATAGCTGGTAAGGGGCTGTAAATGGCTGTTGGCAAAGAGATACGCACTAAAATTGGGAGTATAAAAAATACTCAGAAGATTACGCGGGCAATGGAAATGGTTGCTGCAAGTAAAATGCGTAAGACCAAAGATAGAATGCAAGCTACAAGACCATATTCAAAAAAAATCAGCCAAATAATCAAGCATTTGGCTCATGCGAATCCTGAATATAAACACCCATTTTTGGTGCAACGTGAAGTTAAGCGTATAGGCCTAATTGTTATAAGTTCAGATCGTGGATTATGTGGTGGTTTGAATTCAAATTTGTTTAGAAGATCCTTGTCGCAGCTGCTCCAATGGGACAATGCAAATCTGGAAGTTGATGTTTGCACTATTGGTGCCAAGGCTTTGGGTTTTTTTGGTAATCTAAAGAAAATCAATTTGGCTGGCCAAGTTTCTAAGTTAGGTGACACGCCAGAATTAAAAGATATAGTTGGCATCATCAAAATAATGTTAGATGCTTATGAAAACAATAAAATCGATGAGCTTTACATTATTAGCAACGAGTTTGTTAATACCATGACCCAACGTCCTAATATTGAAAAATTATTGCCAATAAGTGCAGCTGAAGGGCAAGAAAATATGGGTGGACATTGGGATTACATATATGAACCTGATGCCAAAGAAGTGCTAGATCATTTGTTGATTCGCTATATTGAATCGATTGTTTATCAAGGATTGGTCGAGAATAATGCTTGTGAACAGGCTGCTAGAATGGTTGCAATGAAAAGTGCGTCCGATAATGCGGGTAAATTAATTAAAGAACTGCAATTAATCTATAACAAAGCTAGACAAGCTGCAATCACTCAAGAAATTTCAGAAATTGTTGCCGGTGCCGCCGCTGTTTAAGCCCGAGCAAATGATAAAACACTAAGAGGACAACTTAATGAGTTCGGGTAAAATCGTTCAGATTATTGGTGCGGTCGTAGACGTAGAGTTTTCTCGCGAAGAGCTGCCTAAAGTATATGATGCATTAAATGTAGAAAGTAATGGTTTGGTACTGGAAGTCCAACAACAGTTGGGTGATGGTGTTGTAAGAACCATTGCTATGGGTACTACAGATGGTTTAAGCAGAGGTTTGGCAGTTGTTAATACCAATGCGCCGATTTCTGTTCCTGTAGGCCAAGAGACTTTAGGTCGGATTATGAACGTCTTGGGTGAGCCTATAGATGAAAAAGGTTCGATTGGCGAAAAAGTAAAATGGGGCATCCATCGCGAAGCACCTAGCTACGCAGAACAAGCTGCCGCCAACGAGTTGTTGGAAACAGGGATTAAAGTTATCGACTTAGTTTGCCCATTCTCCAAAGGTGGTAAAGTTGGTCTGTTCGGTGGTGCTGGTGTAGGCAAGACCGTTAACATGATGGAATTGATCCGTAACATCGCGATTGAACACAGTGGTTATTCAGTATTCGCTGGTGTAGGTGAACGTACTCGTGAAGGTAACGACTTCTATCACGAAATGACAGATTCAAACGTTATCGACAAAGTATCGTTGGTATACGGTCAAATGAACGAGCCTCCAGGAAATAGATTGCGAGTGGCTTTGACTGGTTTGACCATGGCGGAATATTTCCGTGATGAAGGTCGTGACGTATTGTTCTTCGTTGATAACATTTATCGCTACACTTTGGCCGGTACAGAAGTATCAGCGTTGTTAGGCCGTATGCCTTCAGCGGTAGGTTACCAACCAACCTTGGCGGAAGAAATGGGCGTTCTGCAAGAGCGTATTACTTCAACTAAAACAGGTTCTATTACCTCTATCCAAGCGGTTTATGTACCAGCTGACGATTTAACAGATCCATCACCTGCAACTACTTTCGCGCATTTGGATGCTACCGTGGTATTGTCGCGTCAAATCGCTGAATTAGGTATTTATCCTGCGATTGATCCGCTCGATTCAACTAGCCGTCAGTTAGACCCTTTAGTTATTGGTCAAGACCACTACGATGTTGCCCGTAAAGTGCAAAAGACTTTGCAACGTTATAAAGAGTTACGCGACATTATTGCTATTTTAGGCATGGATGAGCTTTCAGAAGAAGACAAATTAACCGTTGCAAGAGCGCGTAAAATTCAGCGCTTCTTATCACAACCATTCTTTGTTGCAGAAGTATTTACTGGTTCACCAGGTAAATATGTTTCTTTGAAAGATACTATTGCTGGCTTTAAAGGTATTATCGAAGGCGAGTACGATGCAATTCCTGAACAAGCTTTTTATATGGTTGGTACCATTGATGAAGCATTGGAAAAAGCAAAATCTTTAAAAAGCTAGTCACGTTTAGGTAGAAATTATGACTATGACCGTACATGTAGATATCGTAAGCGCAGAAAAGGAAATATTTTCCGGATTGGCGGAAATGGTATTTGCCCCGGCTGAGCTTGGTGAGGTTGGTATTTCGCCACGCCACGCACCTTTCTTGACAAAGCTTAATCCAGGAGAAGTTCGGGTTAAGATTTCTGAAAAAGAGGTTTATCCATTTTTTATCTCTGGTGGGATTTTGGAAGTTCAGCCGCATTTAGTGACAGTCTTGGCTGATACGGCGATTAGAGCTAAAGATATTGACGAAGCCGCTGCTTTAGAAGCTAAGGCAAAAGCTGAAGATGCTCTGGCAGACCAATCAGGTAAAATGGATTACGCAGCTGCACAAGTGCAACTTGCACAAGCCATTATGCAATTGAGAACGCTTGATAGGTTAAGAAAACGCGGAGATTTATAATTTCCGCCATACGAAGGTGGCTACTTAATGTTGTCGCTTTTTATTAAAGCTCGGTAATGTAGTAATACGTTATCGGGCTTTTTTGTTTTATAAGGGTCAAAAAATGAAAATCACTACTATTGTGCTTGCCGCAGGTAAAGGCACTCGCATGCAATCCCAGTTACCTAAGGTTTTACATAAGATTGCCGACAAATCATTGTTGCGCCATGTTTTCGATACCAGCATGCAAATAGCAAATAATAGTGTCCATATTATTGTTGGACATCAGGCAGCGTTAGTACAGGCTTCAATGCCAGATTTGCCGATTAATTGGATAGAGCAAAGCCAACAATTAGGCACAGGGCATGCCGTACAACAGGCTACGGATTTCATTGGGAATGACGACGTCGTGTTAGTATTATTTGGTGATGTGCCATTAATAAAAGAAAGCACGATAAATACATTGATTTCGAATGTAAATGACGACTCATTAGCATTATTAACCGTTAATTTAAACAATCCCCATGGCTATGGTCGTATTGTTCGGAATGGCTTGGGTAATGTAACTAACATTGTTGAGGAAAAAGATGCTACTGAAAGCCAAAAATTAATAACCGAAGTAAATACAGGCATTATGGCTGTATTAGGTAAGGATTTAAAAACTTGGTTGTCACGGCTCAGCAATAATAATGCACATGCGGAATATTATTTAACCGATGTTATTGCCATGGCTGTTTTAGATGGCAAAACCATTGTCACTAGCGAGCCTATTAATGCCGATGAAGTTTTGGGCGTAAACAATAGAATCCAATTGGCTTATTTGGAGCGGGCTTATCAACAAATCCAAGTAGAAGCATTAATGGAGCAGGGCGTAAGCTTCCGCGATCCCAAGCGTTTTGATTTGAGAGGTAGTCTCGTTAGCTTAGGGCAGGACATTGAAATAGATGTTAATGTAATTTTTGAAGGCACGATAAGTATTGGTAATAATGTAAAAATTGGTGCGAATACCATCATTAAAAATGCAAAAATTGCTGATAACGTTGAAATATTTGCAAATTGCATCATAGAAGACGCTGTAATTGGCGAGTCTTGCCGTGTTGGTCCTTATGCACGATTACGTCCTGAAACCACGCTTGCTGATCACGTCCATATAGGAAATTTTGTAGAATTAAAAAAAGCATCGGTTGCTAGCGCCAGTAAAATCAATCATTTAAGTTATATAGGCGATGCCGAAGTCGGTAGCAAAGTTAATATTGGTGCAGGCACGATTACCTGTAATTATGATGGTGTTAATAAATTTAAAACTATAATTGGTGACGGGGCTTTTATTGGCTCAGATAGCCAATTGATCGCCCCAGTAACAATAGGCAAAAATGCGACTATTGGTGCGGGTACAACGGTTACCAAAAATACACCCGATGACCAGCTTACGCTTAGCCGGGTAAAACAAATTACGATACCTGGATGGCAGCGTCCAACGAAACAGGGGAATTAATTATGTGTGGAATCGTTGCAGGTATTGCCCAGCGCAATGTGGTGCCAATATTATTGGAAGGCTTAAAAAGACTGGAATATCGCGGTTATGATTCAGCGGGCTTAGCGGTAATTAATAATCAGCAAATTCATCGCAAACGCGCGGTTGGTAAAGTAAATGCGTTAGCGGAGTTATTAGTTGCTGAGCCAATTAATGGAACAATCGGGATTGCCCATACCCGTTGGGCAACCCATGGTGTGCCCAGCACCGCCAATGCCCATCCTCATGTCAGCGGCAACCAAATCGCAGTGGTTCATAATGGCATTATTGAAAATTACGAACAGTTAAAATCATTCCAATTGCAAAAGGGTTATGTTTTTACTTCAGAAACCGATACCGAAGTAATCGCCCATGAATTGTTTGATGCCATTACTCATACCGACTCATTTCTTTCTGCCGTTAAATTAGCCATTAAAAACCTGACAGGTGCTTATGCGCTTGGCATCGTTAATAGTGCTGCTCCCGAAACCTTGATAGCCTGTAGAAAAGGTAGTCCCTTAGTGATAGGTGTCGGTATTGGCGAATATTTTATTGCCTCCGATGTTGCTGCTTTATTGCCAGTTACCCAACGGTTTATTTTTCTTGAAGAAGGAGACATCGCCGTCTTAGCCATAGATGAGTTATTGATTTACGACATTAATGACCAATTGGTACAGCGCCCTATTAAAGAAAGCCAATTAACCGCAGATGCTGTTGACAAAGGTGAATATCGGCACTACATGCTTAAAGAAATTTTTGAGCAACCTTATGCGGTTACCCAAACTTTAGAAGGCCGATTTGTTAACCGTCGTTTGCAAGAAAGTTCATTAGGGCATAATGCCACCCAGGTTTTTGATGATATTAAAGCCATTCAAATTGTCGCATGTGGCACCAGTTATCATGCCGGATTAGTGGCACGGTATTGGTTTGAAGAATTGGCAGGTATTTCTTGCAACATTGAAGTCGCGAGTGAATTCCGTTATCGGAATCCGATTTTGGTCGACAACACGCTAATCATCACCATTTCGCAATCAGGTGAAACCGCCGACACCTTGGCGGCGTTAATTGAAGCCAAAAAGTTAGGGGCGAAATATTCGCTAGCGATTTGTAACGTTGCCGAAAGTTCATTAGCAAGGGAATCGAATTTGGCCTTGATGACCCGTGCCGGCCCAGAAATTGGCGTTGCATCAACCAAAGCTTTTACCACCCAGTTGGTATCATTATTATTGTTGGTTATTGCCATCGGCAGACGCTTTAAGCTGACCGAAGTAGCGGAAGAAAAAATTACCGACGAATTGTTTAGCTTACCGGGCAAAATCGAAAAAGTATTGCTGCTGAATAAGGAGGTCAAATGTTTATCCGAACAGTTTGCCGAAAAACAGCATACCTTATTTCTCGGTAGAGGTACGCACTATCCGATTGCCATGGAAGGGGCATTAAAATTAAAAGAAATTTCTTATATTCATGCCGAAGCTTATCCTGCGGGTGAGCTGAAACATGGGCCATTGGCTTTGATTGATGCGGATATGCCGATCATAACCGTTGCCCCCAATAATAGTTTATTGGAAAAGTTGAAATCTAATATCCATGAAGTCAGCGCACGGGGTGGGCAGTTGATTGTGTTTATGGATGAAACCTTGCATGCAGAAGACGATGCCAATGTGCAAATTGTCAAAGTACCGCAAGTCGGCAATACCATATCGCCGATTATTTATACGATTCCGCTGCAACTGCTTTCCTATCATGTTGCCGTATTAAAAGGCACCGATGTCGATCAGCCCAGAAATTTAGCAAAATCTGTTACCGTAGAATAAGCCAATGACAGAACAAAAACACATACTGATTACGGGTTGCTCAAGCGGAATTGGCTACGTAACCGCCCAAGAATTACGCAAACGCGGACATCATGTCATTGTCACCGCCCGCAAACAAAAAGACGTGGATAGCTTGTTGGCGGATGGCTATGATGCCTTTCAACTGGATTTGGCAGATAGCGCCAGCATTCAAGCCGCGATGGAAAAAATCCTTTTATCGACAGCAGGGCGCTTGGATGTATTGTTTAACAACGGTGCATTTGGTCAGCCTGGGGCGGTAGAAGATTTGCCCAGGGCTGCACTGCGAAACCAGTTTGAAACCAATTTATTTGGCACGCACGAACTGACTAACTTGGTGATTCCAATCATGCGGCAGCAAGGCTTTGGGCGCATCATTTATAACAGCTCTATATTGGGCTTTGTCGCTATGAAATACCGTGGTGCATACAATGCCAGTAAGTTTGCTCTCGAAGGTTTGGCGGACACCTTGCGTTTAGAGCTTTATGGCACAGGCATTTCTATTTCCTTAATTGAGCCCGGACCAATCTTAAGCGAGTTCAGAAAAAATGCTTTTGCACTCTATAAAGAAAATATTGATGTCAGTGGAAGTTTTCATAAAGAAACTTATTTGGCAATGGAAGCGCGCTTACAAACCGAAGGCCCAGCTGCGCCATTCACTCTGCCCGCAACCTCAGTTGCCAAAAAAGTGATCCATGCCGTGGAATCATCAAAACCGAAAATACGTTATTACGTAACTTTTCCAACCTATCTTTTTGCGGTACTTAAACGGATTTTGCCAACCACTTGGATAGATTTTTTAGTAAGAAAAGTGGGCTAAAAACCATAAATGCCTGATATTTAAAAAGCTAATTATCAGGTTTTTATGGCTGTTGCTAAGTTATTGGAAATTCAGTAAATCCTTAATTGTCATGGAATTGTAAAGAAAGCTTCATTTATTTGTCATGCTATAGCATTAATCTCTACCCTCTAAACAAAAATAAAAATTACAACCGAAAGTCTACGATTTTCAATTCTGTAATAAAAACAATTTGTTGCAGAATTTTTGAGGGGAAAAAATATGAAATTATTGCTATCTATACATAAATACGATGTTTTTATGTTCACTTGGCTAATTAATGCCAAAATCCACGCCCAATTCACTACCATTTGCCGATTTTTATCTAAAACAGGTGATGGTCAACTCTATGTTTTAATCGCTTTAATTGCTTACTTAAGTGAAGGCATCAATAGTGCTTTCTTACAAGCCATTGTTTTGGCTTTTTGGATTGAAAGGCCCACTTACTTTGTGTTGAAAAATGGCTTTAAGCGCAATCGTCCAGAAGCCGCATTAAAAAATTTCCGTAGTATAATCACCCCCTCCGACAAGTTTAGTTTCCCATCAGGCCATACTTCAGCCGCATTTATGATGGCGACATTAATTGCCTATTTCTTCCCACCATTGATTATCCCCGTGTATTGCTGGGCGGCAATGGTTGGTTTTTCTAGGGTTGTTTTAGGTGTACATTTCCCAACAGATACGTTAATTGGGATGGTTTTGGGTATTGGCACGGCGTTTTTAAGTTTAGGACAAGTTTTGTAATGAGAATTTTTTATGGGGTACAAGGCACGGGTAATGGACATATTACTCGTGCAAGAGTTATGGCGAAGGAGCTTCATGATGTTGGTATTGATGTTACCTTCCAATTTACTGGTCGCCCAGCCGATAAGTATTTTGATATGGAAATTTTTAAAGATTATCAACTACGTAAAGGCTTAACCTTCAATACCGATAAAGGCCAAGTAAATTATTTAAAGACTGCCCGCGATCTTAAGGCCATTACCTTTTTTAAAGACATCAATAGCTTAGATTTAAGCGCCTATGATCTAGTGATAACCGATTTTGAGCCAGTCACCGCATGGGCAGGTAAGCGCCAGAAAAAATCAGTTTTAGGCATTGGTCACCAATACGCGTTTAACCATAAAATCCCACGCGCAGGTTCTGATCCGATTGCTAATCAGGTGATGAAATACTTTGCTCCTGCTGATGTGGGCATTGGTTTGCATTGGCATCATTTCGGTCAGCCAATTTTGCCGCCAATCATTGAAACCTTAGAAACGCCAAAAAACATCATCAGAAATAAAATTGTTGTGTATTTGCCGTTTGAAGACCAGCGCGAAGTTGTAAAGCTATTATCAAATTTTAAAGATTTTAACTTTCATATTTATTCCCCAGATGTTATCGATTGCAACTATGAACATATTGTTTGTAATCCATTATCACGCGATGGTTTCCAACGGGATTTATATGATTGCGCTGGCATTATCAGTAATGCAGGTTTTGAGCTTGCTAGTGAAGCCTTGCAATTAGGCAAAAAAATTCTCACCAAACCTCTGCATTCGCAAATGGAGCAAATCTCAAATGCGGCGGCGTTAAAGGAATTGGGCTATGGTCATACGATGACGGATATGGATTTATCAATCATTGAACATTGGTTACATGACAATACTGCCATTCATATAACCTATCCGAATGTTGCTGCGATACTGGTGGAATGGATAAAAGACGGTATGCCAAAAATGGATAGCGCTTTTATTGAGAGTGTTTGGAGTAAGGTAGATGTTTTGAAGGTGTCTTTTTAAAAAAGCCTTATTTAAGAACTGCCTAGCCAGGCAGTTCTCGTTAAATCAGTTATTTTTCTTCTTCGGTGAGTTTTCTGCCGACAATCCCTGCATAAAACACCATGATTTTTAACGGTGTACTGCCAATATTGCGTCCGTTGTGAGCCACATTAGTCACTTCAATCAACGGCTCGCCTGCCTGTAATCGTTTCGTTCTGCCATCTTTCAGCATCACTTCCAACGTACCTTCCATAATTACCGCGAATGAGGGTGATGGATGGCTATGCCAAGCGGTTTCTTTGCCCGGTGCAATTTCCACCAGCAAGCCAGTTACTTCTGGTTGCCCAACTGGGTAGACAATTTGTTTGCCGTCCCAGCTGGTGGTGGTTTTTATTAATTGCGTTACTTTGGGTTTTTCATCGTCGGCAGCGACTGCATTTAATGACCATGCCGATAACAATAAGCACAGGCATGTTTCCAAAAACGATGGTCGATTAAGATTGTAATTCTTCTTGTAGTTCATCATTTAATTCCAAATCCTCTGCGGGCAATTGTTTGGGTAAATTCGCATATTCAATGATATGAAATTCGCCATTCCAGTCTTCGGCAATTAAGGTGCAGGATTCTACCCAATCGCCACAATTGACATAATGTACGCCCTCAATATCTTTGCTGGCAACTGAATGGATATGCCCGCAAATGACGCCATCCAATTGCCTTTCTTTGCAATGCTTGGCTAAGACAATTTCAAATTGGGTAATAAAAGAAACCGCAGATTTCACTTTATTTTTTACGAATTTGGATAATGACCAATAACCGAAGCCCATGTGCCTTCTTATCCAGTTGAAATGCCTGTTTAAGGTCAGCAAGCTTTCATAGCCAATATCACCCAAAATGGCGATTTGTTTATGATAACGGGTCACAATGTCGTAATTGTCGCCGTGAGTGAGCAGATAGGATTTGCCGCTGGCAGTGGTGTAAATCAATTCATCGTAAACTTCGACGTTGCCGACGTTTAAATCGCCATGCGATAAAAAGTTGCGTAAAAATTCATCATGGTTGCCTGCAATGTAGACAACCCGTTTCTTTTTGGAAAATTTTAAAATCTTCCTTAAAAAATTGGTGTGGGATTGATGCCAGTACCAACCGCGTTTGATTTTCCAACCATCGATAATATCACCGAGCAAATACACTTCATCAAAGCTCAGTCGCTTTAAGGTTTTAATTAAGTATTCGGCTTTGCAAGAACGTGTGCCGAGATGAATATCAGAAATAAATATCGATTTATAGGGTGTTTTGGCTGCTTTGCTCATTATTTTCTACACGCTGGTTTAAATTAAAATGGAATACAACAAGGTCAGGAATAAACAACACCCTATAAGGGTTTAATTTTTTGGAACAGGCTTTAAAAGCAGCAACGCCATTTGATTATGGCGTTGTGCGACGCTTTTAAATCCCGTTCTTAATCTTTTATGGGCGCAGGTGCCAAAACAACACGAGAGCCGTTGGACTCGGCTGCGCTGACAACGCCTGCGGCTTCCATATCTTCAATAATAGTGGCTGCGCGGTTATAACCAATTTTAAAACGCCGTTGCACACTGGAGATCGATGCTTTTCGGGAATCGGTTACAAAAGCCACCGCTTCATCATACAGGGCGTCGGTTTCAGAGCCACGGACATTGCCGCCGCTACCGCCACCACTAAAGCCATAATCACTGTTGTCGGATACTTCTTGGGTGATTTCTTGTAGATAATTTGGTGGCGCGGTTTGTTTTAGAAACTCCACGACTTTATGAACTTCATGGTCATCGACAAATGCGCCGTGGGCACGAATAGGAATGCTGGTGCCTGACGGCAAAAATAGCATATCGCCATTACCCAAAAGCGCTTCCGCGCCACCTTGGTCAAGAATGGTACGGGAGTCAATGCGTGAAGAAACTTGAAAAGAAATACGCGTAGGCACGTTGGCCTTAATCAATCCGGTTAAAACGTCAACCGATGGGCGTTGCGTGGCAAGGATAAGATGAATGCCAGCCGCCCGCGCTTTTTGCGCCAAACGGGCAATTAATTCTTCCACTTTTTTACCGACAATCATCATCATATCGGCAAGCTCGTCGATAACGATAACAATGCTTGGCAGGGTGCTTAATACCGGAAAGGATTCGCCTTCTTCCAATGGCGAAGTCAGTTGGAACATTGGATCACGGATAGTTTCGCCGCGTTCAGTGGTTTCGTTTATCAGTTGATTAAAACCAGCAAGATTCCTAACGCCCATTTTCGACATCAATTTATAACGCCGTTCCATTTCCGCGACAGCCCAGCGCAAGGCGTTGCTGGCTTCTTTCATGTCGGTGACCACCGGAGTGAGCAAATGCGGGATGCCTTCGTATACCGACAATTCCAACATTTTCGGGTCTATCATAATCATCCGGACTTCTTCCGGCGTGGCTTTGTAGAGTAGGCTTAAAATCATGGTATTGATAGCCACAGATTTACCCGAACCTGTCGTACCTGCCACTAAGGCATGGGGCATTTTTGCCAAGTCAGCAACAATTGGCACGCCAGCAATATCTTTACCCATCGACAGCGTCAGTAAGGATTTGGCCTTAGTAAAGCTGCTGTATTCCAACAATTCCCTTAAGTTGACCATTTCCCGTTCACGGTTAGGGATTTCCAAGCCGACCACGGATTTGCCCGGGATGATCTCGACAATCCGCACGCTGGTTACCAATAACGCCCTGGCTAAGTCTTTTGCCAGACCGCTGATGCGGCTGACTTTTACCCCTGCGGCGGGCTGTAATTCAAAACGGGTGATGACAGGGCCAGGATGGAAGCCGATAACATTAACGGCGACGTTAAAGTCGGCGAGAATCTCTTCCACTTTGGTGGACATGGCTTCCAAATCCGCTTGGCTGTAGCCAGTAATGTGGTTTTCCCGTGTGTCCAGCAAATCTAATGGCGGCAATACGGATGAACCGCTTTCGTAAGGTGTTATTTTTGCTTTAGATTTGGGTTTTTGCTGTTCGGGTTCTGGTGCTTGTGCGGCTTCAAAAATTGGCGATGCCGCAAACGGCAGTTTGTCAGCTTTTGGGCTTTTTTCCGGTCGTTTGCTTTTGGTGACTTTGGGTGTTAACGGTAAGGCATCAGGTCTTGGGAGCGTGAGTTTTTTAAAGAAAGCGCTGCAAGCGGCATAAGTATGTTTGCCTAGGAAATCAACCAATGTCACCCAAGACAGCTCAGTGGCGAGGGTAATGCCTGCAAGCAGTAAAACAATCAGAAACAAGGTTGCGCCAGAATTGCCGAATAGCGTAAGAACTTTTTCGCCTGTTTCTTCTCCTAAAATACCTGATACACTGCGAGGCAATTCAATGCCTATCCTTATCGGATAAAGGTAGAGCAGCGCAGAAAGCGAGACAATGCTAGCTACCGTGCCTAAAGTGATGATGATTTTTTTTTCTAGGTGATATTTGATTTGTTTGTAAAACAGATAGCTGTAGCAAGCAATCAGTAACGGGAACAGAAACGCGATCAAGCCAAAAAAATTCAGGCAAATATCGGCAAGCCAAGCGCCAATCACGCCGCCTGCATTGTTGGCTTTATCGGTTGTTGGCGGATGTAACCAGCCGCCATCCTCGTGATTAAAGGTTACTAAAGAAATTAATAAAAACAAGGCGCTGGCAAAGCAACTTAGCACCGCAACTTCGCGCAAGCCGCGAAACGTTTTTTCTTCCATCACTGCGGACATAAATAGTGGCTCGATATGTTAAATATCATTAGAAGGGGGAGTATATATCAAGGCCGCTATTTTACGGGACTTTTATAAGACTGCAAAAGCTTTGCTTTCCAGTCAGTAGAATAAATTAAGTGATTGATTTTTATTGATACTGTGTTTCCATTCATTGCATCTGGCGGTTGGGTTGTTGCCGGGCGAAAGGCAAAAACAAGATAAATGTCGATCGGCGTTTACCTAGCAAGTTTTCAACGGCATAATTTATGCCACTACATTTTCATTCTTAGAGATTTTTATATGGATAGCAATAAACACTGTCGTTTGTTAATTCTTGGTTCAGGTCCTGCTGGTTATACGGCAGCGGTTTATTCGGCACGGGCCAATTTAAAACCGGTGATGATTACCGGTATGCAACAAGGTGGGCAATTGACCACTACCACTGATGTCGATAATTGGCCTGGTGATGTTGAAGGCCTGCAAGGCCCTGATTTAATGGAGCGTATGCGCTTACATGCAGAACGGTTTGATACTGAAATTATTTATGACCATATCCATACGGCTGATTTGTCTGCCCGTCCATTTACTTTAACTGGCGATTCCGGCACTTACACCTGCGATGCGCTGATTATCGCCACAGGTGCATCGGCTCGCTATTTGGGCTTGGATTCGGAAGAAGCATTTAAAGGTCGTGGCGTTTCCGCGTGTGCAACCTGCGACGGATTTTTTTATCGCAATAAGCCCGTTGCCGTTATCGGCGGCGGCAATACCGCCGTTGAAGAAGCTTTGTATCTTTCCAATATTGCTTCCAAAGTCATCGTCGTCCATAGACGCGATAAATTCCGTTCAGAAAAAATCTTATCGGACAAATTGCTGGAAAAATCCAGAACAGGCAATGTGCAAATTGAATGGAATTACACACTGGATGAAGTGCTGGGTGATGATATGGGCGTAACAGGCCTGCGTATCAAAAGCACCGAAGACGGCAGCTGTAAAGAAATGGATGTGCACGGTGTGTTCATCGCCATAGGTCACACGCCAAATACCGATATTTTTGCAGGCCAGTTAGATATGCAACATGGCTATATAAAAGTGAATAGCGGCATTAACGGCAATGCGACTGCAACCAGTGTTGAAGGTGTATTTGCTGCGGGTGACGTAATGGATTCTGTTTATAAACAAGCGATTACTTCGGCAGGTGCAGGCTGTATGGCGGCATTGGATGCGGAAAAGTTTTTGGATGAAACCATTTGATCGCTGCTCGCTACTTTCGGTTATTTAGCCCTGTTCGCGTGAAGTGATGCGGCTGACTATTCTTAATCCGAAAAATCCGGCGCAAGCCTTCCCGCCTGTCAGCCAAGCGTTAACAGAGCCGGACGGTTTGCTGGCGGTAGGCGGTTGTTTGTCTGAGCAGCGCTTGTTGAACGCTTACCGCCAGGGCATCTTTCCCTGGTACAACGAGGGCGAGCCGATTTTGTGGTGGTCGCCAAATCCTAGGATGGTGCTTTTTCCGGAGCGGATGAACGTTTCCCGTAGTTTGCATAAGCTGATCCGTAAAAATGTTTTTCAATTTACGATTGATACCGCTTTTAAACAGGTAATTGCAGCGTGTGCCGCGCCACGGGATTATGCCTCAGGTACTTGGATTAGCCCGCAAATTGATAAAGCTTATCGGCAGTTACATCAAGCCGGGTTTGCCCATTCTGCGGAAGTTTGGCTGGATGGTGAGCTGGTCGGTGGATTGTATGGTGTGGCTCTGGGGCAAGTGTTTTTTGGTGAATCCATGTTCCATACTGCGTCGAATGCTTCAAAAGTCGCCTTTGTGTGTTTGCTGGAAAAACTCAAGGCTTGGGGATACCAGCTAATAGATTGCCAAATTCATTCGCAACATTTAGCCAGTTTAGGTGCGGAAGAAATTGCCCGTGCCGAGTTTGTCGGTTTGCTGGGCCAATATTGCCAAACACCTGTTAACCCTGCGGCCTGGTTGTCGTCATGACGGCGATTGCTTTGTTTTTGACCGCGCCACATCCCTGTAGTTATTTGGATGAAGAATCCGCGCAATCGGCGTTTGTTGATCCCGCTTTGCCGTTAACGCCAACTATTTATGCGGAATTGCTGTCGCTGGGTTTTCGCCGAAGTGGCGATCAAGTCTATCGTCCGTATTGCCAGGCTTGTCAAGCCTGTATCCCTATTCGCCTACCCGTTGCCACGTTTTCCCCCAATCGCCGCCAGAAACGTTGTTGGCAAAAAAATAGCCAAACGCTTGCCGTTATTAAACCGCCTGTTTTTGATGACGCACATTACCAATTGTATCTCCGCTACCAACATGCAAGGCACGCAGGTGGTGATATGGCGGATTCCACACCAGAAGATTATTTGGGGTTTTTGGGGAATTCTTGGGGTAAGACGCTGTTTGTCGAGTTTTTTATTGATAAGCAATTGGCGGGGCTTGCGGTTATCGATCAACTGGATAATGCCTTGTCGGCGGTTTATACCTTTTTTGATCCCGCATTTGCTGATTACAGCTTAGGGACGTATGCGGTGTTATGGCAAATTGAGCTGGCACGGCAGCAGCAACAAGCATTTGTTTATTTGGGTTTTTGGATAGCGGAATGCAAAAAAATGGCCTACAAAAACCAATATAAGCCCATGCAATTATTCATTGATAATCAGTGGCTTGATTCGCAGGATTAAGCACTTTTGCAATGCGCGGTTTGTTGCGCTTGTGCCGCAGACTTTTGTTGTTAAGTACGGGCGTATGTTACAATGAGGGCTTTTAAATTTTCGGAGTAAATTAATGGCTAAAGAAGACCAAATTGAAATGGAAGGTAAAGTAATTGATACCCTTCCTAATACCATGTTTCGTGTACAACTGGAAAATGGACATATTGTTACTGCACATATTTCCGGAAAAATGCGTAAGCATTACATCCGTATTTTGACGGGTGATAGCGTTAAAGTAGAAATGACCCCTTACGATCTGACCAAAGGCCGTATCTCTTTCCGTATGCGTTAATGCCGCCGTTGGGCGGCATTAAGCTGAATTACGAGAATCCTAACTGTTTTCAGAAACTGTCACTTCTTTGCTTTCAATAGCAAAAGCCAATTCCTTGCCTTCTACATAAATTCTCACGTGACCGCCATTTGCTAATTTGCCGAACAGCAAATCATTGGCAAGTGGCTTCTTGATTTTTTCTTGGATTAACCGCGCCATTGGCCTTGCACCCATTTTGGGATCGCAGCCATTTTCGGCGAGCCATAATCTGGCGTCTGCATCCAAGGTGAGCGTGACTTGCTTGTCCGCCAGCAATGCTTCCAATTCAAAAATAAATTTATCAACCACGTGACCAACAATCGCAATATCCAGTGGTTTAAATTGGATGATAGCATCCAAACGATTACGGAATTCCGGTGAAAATCCGCGTTCTATCACCTTCATGCTATCGGTGGCGTGATCCTGCTGTGTAAAGCCAATCGATGCGCGACTGCCTTCTTCCGCGCCTGCGTTGGTCGTCATCACTAAGATAATATTGCGGAAATCGGCTTTGCGACCGTTGTTATCGGTCAGTGTGCCGTGATCCATTACTTGCAATAACAAGTTGAAAACATCCGGATGGGCTTTTTCCAATTCATCCAACAACAGTACCGCATGAGGATGCTTAGTGACTTGCTCAGTCAGCAAGCCGCCTTGGTCAAAACCGACATAGCCCGGCGGTGCGCCAATCAGTCGGGAAACGGTGTGCCGCTCCATGTATTCCGACATATCAAAACGGATCAGCTCAACATCCAAAACTTTCGCCAATTGCCGGGTAACTTCGGTTTTACCAACGCCTGTAGGGCCGGCAAACAAAAATGAACCGATAGTTTTTTGGCTATCGCGTAAGCCCGCACGAGATAATTTGATCGCTGATGCCAACGCGGAAATTGCGTCATCTTGACCAAACACCAGCATTTTTAAGTTCTTTTCCAGGTTTGCCAGCTTGTCGATGTCATTGGATGACACGGATTTGGCAGGAACGCGCGCGATTTTGGAGACGATTTCTTCAATTTCGGCGGTATCAATAAGCTGCTTACGATCCGCTTCCGCCGTCATACGTTGTTTTGCGCCCGCTTCGTCAATCACATCAATGGCTTTATCAGGTAGATGGCGATCGTTGATGTAGCGGTCTGATAATTCCGCAGCCACCCGTAGGGCATCATTGGAGTATTTAACGTCATGATGTTCTTCAAAACGTGATTTCAAACCTTTCAAAATCAAAATAGTATCTTCCACCGATGGCTCTAAGACATCGATTTTTTGGAAGCGCCGCGCCAAGGCGTGGTCTTTCTCAAATACGCCGCGATATTCTTGGTAAGTGGTTGAGCCAATGCAGCGCAACTGTCCAGAGGCCAATGCCGGTTTTATCAAATTAGACGCATCCATTACCCCGCCGGAAGCAGAACCTGCGCCGATAATGGTATGGATTTCATCAATGAACAAAATAGAGTTAGGTTCTTTTTTCAATTGGTTCATTAGCGCTTTCAGGCGTTTTTCAAAATCGCCACGATATTTCGTGCCAGCCACTAATGCACCTAAATCTAAAGAATAAATAACGCTGTCCAGCAATACTTTGGGCACGTCTTCTTCAACAATCTTTTTCGCCAAGCCTTCGGCGATAGCGGTTTTGCCCACGCCAGCCTCGCCAACTAACAGCGGATTGTTTTTGCGGCGACGGCACAAGGTTTGGATAGTGCGTTCAATTTCCATATCTCGACCAATCAGCGGGTCAATGCGTCCGCGAATCGCCTCTTCATTTAAATTGGTCGCGTATTTTTCTAAAGGGCTGCCGGATTCGCTTTCAGGGTTATTGCTTTCAGCGCCCTGTGGATTGCCGTGATCATTTCCGGCATCGTTTTTAGAAATGCCATGCGCCAAATAATTGACGACATCCAATCGGGAAATGTCTTGTTTATTTAGAAGGTAAACGGCGTGGGAATCTTGCTCACTGAATAGGGCAACGAACAGGTTTGCCCCCGTGACTTCTTTTTTATCAGAAGCTTGCACATGGAATACTGCCCGTTGCAACACCCGCTGAAAACCTAACGTAGGCTGGGTGTCCCGCTGTATACCTTGTGGAATCAAAGAGATAGTTTCATCAATAAACTGGGATAACTGCCCACGTAGTAGCTTGGTATTGCAACCGCAGGCCACCATGACGGTTTCTGCTGCCGCATTGTCAATCAAGGCCAGTAGTAAATGCTCGACGGTAATAAACTCATGGCGTTTATCATGGGCGCTTTTAAAGGCGGAATTTAAGGTGATTTCAAGTTCTTTACTTAACATAAACGCTCCACTTTACGCTTCTTCCATAGAACACAACAACGGGTGTTGGTGTTCACGGGAATAATCATTAACAATCATTACCTTGGTTTCCGCAACATCACGGGTATAAACGCCACAAACGCCAATACCTTGGGTATGTATTTGCAGCATCACCTGTGTGGCCTTATCTTCAGGCATGGCAAAAAAATCCATTAGCACTTCAATAACAAAATCCATCGGTGTAAAGTCATCGTTTAGCAGGATGACTTTAAATAGCGGTGGTTTTTTTAACGCAGGTTTAGCTTCCTGAACACTCAGGTCGCTATTGTCGTCGGCAAAAGGGTCAAAATCAGACATGTCACTACATCAAAAGCTTCTGTGCTACTAACATAATCCCAATAGTCGGGTATTTCAAGCCCAACGTAGCAAGCCCGATAAGCCACTGTCGTTGCAAACCAAGCAAAAGAAACCTTCCCAGCTAAGCTAGCCGCTGCCGCCAGCGTTTAAAGTGAGTTGGTATTGTCGGTAAACAATTACTGAAAACTACGCTTTATGCTGAATCTTTGCCAGCAAAACCAACACAAATTTAGTAACATAGCGCTTTTTCACATCGGAATATATCAACATGGTTTGGAAACCTCGTGTAACTGTTGCAGCAATTATCGAACGCGACCAACGTTTTTTGCTGGTAGAAGAAGAATCGGCATATGGCCTGCAAATAAATCAGCCAGCCGGGCATTTAGAAGAAAATGAAGACCTGATTGCGGCTGTGATACGCGAAGTGCGCGAAGAAACCGCGTGGCAGTTTGAGCCAGAACACCTGGTAGCCATCCAACTTTGGCGTAGAGACCCAAGCACATTGACCTTCTTGCGCGTGTGTTTTTCCGGCACTTGCCACAGCCACGACCCGCACCAAGCTTTAGATGCAGGTGTCGTAGCCACCCATTGGCTCACCCGTGACGAAGTCGCCGCCCAACAAGCGCGCTTGCGTAGCCCCTTGGTATTGGTGGGTATTGATGAATACCTCAGCGGAAACCGCTATCCGTTATCGCTGTTGCAAAACTATCTTGACCATGAATAAACACATTATTGTTGGCATGTCCGGCGGCGTGGATTCCTCCGTCACCGCGCTGCTACTGCTAGAACAAGGCCATCAAGTCACTGGCTTGTTCATGAAAAACTGGGATGAAGACGACGGCACCGAATACTGCACCGCCATGCAAGACTTGGCGGACGCGCAACAAGTCTGTGACCAACTGGGCATTCCGCTAAAAACCGTCAACTTCGCCGCCGAATATTGGGACGAAGTCTTTGAAGTGTTCCTCTCAGAATTCGCCGCCGGACGCACGCCCAATCCCGACATTCTCTGCAACAAACACGTTAAATTTAAAGCGTTTTTGAATTACGCCATAGAAGACTTGGGCGCGGATTACATCGCCACCGGACATTACGCCCGCGTCGCCGAGCGCAACGGCACGTTTGAATTGCTCAAAGGCTTAGACCCGAACAAAGAACAAAGCTATTTCCTCTACGCCATGGGGCAAAAAGCCCTGTCGAAAACCTTGTTCCCCATCGGGCATTTGCACAAACCGGAAATCCGCGCTTTGGCAAAAAAAGCAGGCTTCGATAATCACAAGAAAAAAGACAGCACAGGCATCTGCTTCATCGGCGAACGCAAATTTAAAGAATTCCTGCAACGCTACCTACCCACCCAACCCGGCGAAATGCGTACCCCCGAAGGCCAATACATCGGCAAACATCACGGCTTGATGTACTACACCTTCGGGCAACGCCAAGGCCTAGGCATAGGCGGCGTAAAAGACGCACCGGATGAGCCGTGGTATGTCTTGGAAAAAGATTTAGAGAACAACGTGCTGATCGTCGGACAAGGCCACGACCACCCGCTAATGCTGCACAACAGCCTAGAAGCCGGACAGCTGGATTGGTGCAGCGGCAAAGCCTTGCAAGAACCCCTACGCTGCGCCGCCAAAACCCGCTACCGCCAACCCGACCAAGCGTGTTATCTACAACCCTTGCCAGACGGACGCTGCAAAGCCGTTTTCGATGAACCGCAACGGGCGATTACGCCAGGGCAGTCGGTCGTGTTTTATGATGGTGAGGTTTGTTTGGGTGGTGGGATTATTGAGTCTAAGGCAAACATAAGCTAATGGGCGTTACTATCGATACATCAGCGATTGTCGCCGTAATTACTAATGAACCAAGCAAAGCGATTTTTGTGCTTTCTCATACCATTAATAAATCCCCACTTGATATTGCTGGTGTCGATTTAAACTTAAGCACCAATGAAATCGTAGATTATGTGCGTGAAGGACGGGAAAAGCTGTGAGCGATAATTACTATCGAAATACTGGAAAATAAACGTAATTTAATTAGAAACCATGAACATACAAACCAAAAGTACCCTAATCATCTGCGGCATGTTCATTGTTGAAATTCTGCCGGTGCCGTTTTCTTCTATTTATAGCTTGTACGCTATCCGCAAGCGTCCGGATTGGTTGCCTGATTTTACCGATGCTTTATACGCCAATAAACCTGTGGTCGATGACCAAACCATTGCCGGGATTTTGGCATCAGGGCATGATCCGATGGCGACCCGGAAAAAATACACGCTGATTTTGGTGGCGATGTTTATGGTGGATTTGCTAGTGCCAGTGGTGATCCCGATGGCCTTGTATATCGTCAGGGTGCGGCCTAAGTGGTTTAAAATAATCATGCTGAAACTGTACTCAGATAAAGTGCCGCTGACGATAACCCCCGCTGCCGTTGAAATCCCTGATGATCCGGAAATTTTGGCGGCAGTGGCAGAAAAAATGGCGGAGCTGGAGCGCCAAAACAGCCGTTTTGCCCAGAACTTGTCAACCAAGACTATTGCTCGAAATTGACAGCTTGGCTTGTCTTCGAAAGCCTTTAATAAACTTAGAGCTTAGCAATACCGCCAGACCTTTCAGGTTTTTGAAACCTTAAAGGTCTTCGACGTTATATAGATTACTGAAGTCCAAAACATGTTTTGGACGCCAACGAGAAAACGCATCAAGCACCGATTTTCTAAGCTTTCATAAAAATATCAATACTTTACTAATATAACTAACCACCATTATTCGGATTTACCATGACCAACTTTGCTTTAACCGCCATTTCCCCTATCGACGGTCGCTATGCCGACAAAATCAGCCAATTGCGCCCGATTTTTAGCGAATACGGCTTAATCCGTTTTCGTGTGCAGGTGGAAGTGCGCTGGTTACAGGCTTTGGCGGAGCATGAGGCAATAAAAGAAGTGCAGCCGTTCAGCGCTGCTGCTATGCACTTGCTCGATAGTATCGTCAGCGACTTTTCTGAGGCCGATGCCCAGCGCGTTAAAGACATCGAAAAAACCACTAACCACGATGTCAAAGCCGTGGAATACTTGCTGAAAGAAAAAATTGCTGGCAATGTCGAGCTGGAACAAGTCAGCGAATTTATCCATTTTGCCTGCACTTCCGAAGACATCAATAACTTGTCTTACGCCTTAATGCTGAAAGAAGGCCGCGAGGTGTTGTTTAGCCAAATCGACCAGTGCATCGCCGCCATTAAAGCCATCGCCACCGAGACTGCTGACCAGCCGATGTTATCGCGCACCCACGGGCAATCAGCCACGCCAACCACGGTCGGCAAAGAATTCGCCAATGTCGTCGCCCGCCTGCAACGTCAGCGCCAGCAACTGCAACAAGTTGCCTTGCTAGGTAAAATCAATGGCGCGGTCGGCAATTACAACGCCCATGCCGTGGCTTATCCCGATGTTGATTGGGCAGAATTCGCCCAGCAGTTTGTCCAATCTTTAGGGCTTACTTTTAATCCGTACACCATCCAAATCGAGCCGCACGATTACATCGCCGAGTTTTTCCATGCCTTATCGCGCTTCAATACCATCTTGTTAGATTTTGACCGCGACGTTTGGGGCTATATCTCCTTAGGCTATTTCAAGCAAAAAACCATCGCAGGTGAGGTGGGTTCATCAACCATGCCGCACAAAGTTAACCCGATTGATTTTGAAAACTCCGAAGGCAATTTGGGCTTAGCTAACGCCATTTTTGGCTTTTTGGCAGATAAACTGCCAGTCTCGCGTTGGCAACGGGATTTGACCGATTCCACCGTGCTGAGAAATATCGGCGTTGGCATTGCCCATACCAGTATCGCCATCCAAGCCAGCTTAAAAGGCATCAGCAAATTGCAATTGAATGCCGAAGCTATCGAAGCAGATTTAGATGCCAACTGGGAAGTGTTGGCAGAACCCATCCAAACGGTAATGCGTCGCTACGGTATTGAAAAACCTTATGAAAAATTGAAAGAATTGACCCGGGGCCAGCGCATTAACCAAGCGCAGATGCAGGTTTTTATAGAAACCTTAGCGATTCCCGCCGAAGCTAAAGCCGAGTTATTGGCATTAACGCCACGCAGTTATATTGGTTACGCGCAACGTTTGGCGGCAGCGGTGTAAGAAGGCTTGGTTGCGGGTTAAATCTGGTGTACGGCGTACAAGCCTGATATTCAGTCAATGTTGAATCGTCGGTATTATTTTTGTAGCGGCGAGCGGCTGCTCGCCTCATCACGGCAGGATTGGTAAGGGTTCTAACAAAGGCGGACAGCCGTCCGCCTCTACAGGGTTAGATTGACCCGACCACCAGAGACTTCACTTTACGCATTTACAAAATCGATGAAGTAGCGGTAGGTTGGGTTGCATGCTTTTTGCAACCCAACGATGCTAAAAAATCAATGTGTTGTAATCACCAATTAATTTTTACGGTGTGCTATGGAAAAAATAAAAGTACTGTTTGTTTGTATGGGCAATATTTGCCGCTCGCCAACCGCTGAAGGCGTGTTTGCCAAGTTGTTGCAAAACCAGCAATTGGAGGCATTTTTCAGCATCGATTCGGCTGGCACACATGCCTATCATGTTGGTGAAGAGCCTGATCCCCGCTCGCAAAAAGCGGCGCGGGAGCGGGGTGTGGATTTAAGTAACATCCGCGCCAGAAAAGTCGTCTTCGGCGATTTTGAAGATTTTGATTTCGTCTTGGCAATGGATGATAAAAATTTCCAAACTTTAATTTCCGCCTGCCCCGAAGACCATCACCACAAAGTTTACAAATTCCTGGATTTTGCCCCAGAGCAACCCCTACGCGAAGTGCCGGACCCTTACTATGGCGGCTCTTATGGTTTTGAGCGGGTTTTGGATTTGGTGGAAGCGGCATCCGAAGGCTTGCTGGAAAACTTGCGGCAACAAGGCAAAATCCCTTCATCAAACACCAATTATTGAGGCTTAAAATGGCGATTGTCAGCAATACTATTAATTATTTAGATGGCGATGTGCTTCTGGAAGCGTTTTTTGCCTTCGATGATGCCATCACTGCCCGCAGACCAGCGGTACTCATCAGCCACACATGGCGCGGTCGCGATGAATTCGTTGCCGACAAAGCCAAAAAACTTGCCGAATTAGGCTATGTTGGCTTTGCCTTAGATATGTATGGCAAAGGCGTTTTGGGTACAAACAACGAAGAAAATGCCCAATTGATGCAGCCGTTTATTGCCGATAGGGCGTTATTGCAACAACGGGTAACAGCGGCATTCAACGCGGTCAGGTTATTGCCGTGGGTGGATGATAAAAAAATCGCCGCTATCGGCTTTTGTTTTGGCGGCATGTGTGTGTTGGATTTGGCGCGGTCAGGCGCGGATTTGCGCGGCGTCGTCAGCTTTCATGGTTTATTAGGTTCGCCTGATAAGCCAGTAGCCGATAAAATCACCGCCAAAATTTTAGCCTTACACGGGCATGACGATCCGATGGGGCCGCCTGAGCAAGTGCTGGCTTTCCAAACAGAAATGACCGCCGCAGCCGCAGACTGGCAGGTACACAGTTACGGCAACACCGTACATGCGTTCACCAATCCCCTCGCCAACAGCCCAGAGATGGGCATGATGTATAACCCCGACGCTGAACGCCGTTCTTGGCAAAGTATGCAGAACTTTTTGGCGGAAGTGTTTGGATAACTGCTTGGATTCTGTTCAATGAGGTAACTAATTAATGCCGTTGTTACTGAGCTTGTCGACGGCTTTATTCAGCGATTCCTTAAACCGCTTTCTGGAAAGCATATAAGCGGGCCGATGTTTGATAATTTCCTTGCTGCTCTACTGGCAGCAAAATTTAACCAAACAAAATCACCACTTTTACAAATCAATGTAATTGGCGAAAGTGGTTGGGTTGCGGAAAACGTGCAACCCAACCAATATTGCCTTACACCAACCAAACCCCGTCAGCCACCAAGCCAGTGGTGTTGATATTGCTGGCAGTCACGCCAGTTAACTGCACCACGGTATCAATCAGACCGCCATCTTGGAACACATAGGTATTGCCAAGCGCATTGAAAGCCACGGTGTTGCCGGATTTGATGTTGTTTTGCAGATAGCCAAAGACATCAGTCAGATTGCTTGCCGACAACACCAAGTTGGCGGTAAAACTATCAACATCATCAAACGTTATCAAGCCGTTGCTGATGCTGTGGCTTTTGATGATGCCTTTATCCACACCGTTTATTGCTGTGGTATTGGCGGCAATCTTGATGGTATCCAAATCCAAACGGTCAGCGGTAGTGTTGGTTGTGCCTTTGCCCAAAGCAAAATTGGCAACTTCATCATAGCCATTCCATTTGCTGTCGCCCGTAGTAATTTTGACGGTATCAGTTACGGCAACGGTTTCGGCAAGATAGAGCTGGTCTTTGCCTATACCGCCCACCAGCGTATCCCTGCCATTACCGCCTGTTAACGAATCTGCACCCGCATCGCCAAATAAGGCATTCGCTGCCGCAGTGCCGTTGATAATGTTGTTTAAGCCATTACCAATACCATTGATGGCTTGTATACCGGATAAGCTTAGGTTTTCCAGATTTGCCCCCAGAGTCCAAGTGATGCTGCTGGTGACTTTATCTGTGCCTTCATTACTGAGTTCGATAATGCTATCGCCGATGTTTTCCACGGAATAAGTGTCATTGCCCTTGCCGCCGACCATCACATCTGCACCCGCTTTGCCGTATAGGTTATTGTTGCCGTTATTACCAGTGAGATGATTATCCAAGCTGTTGCCTGTGCCATTAATGGCGTTAGTGCCTGCCAATACCAAATTTTCGGTATTGGCAGCTAAGGTGTGGCTAATGCTAGACAGCACGGTATCCATACCCGCGCCTACTGCTTCGGTGACGACATCGCCACTATTGTCCACCACATACAGGTCATTGCCCATGCCGCCAGCCATTTTATCTGCGCCCGCCAAACCGTTTAGGGCATCGTTATTGGCAGTGCCTGTCAAGATGTCGTTGATGGTGCTGCTGCCGAACACCAATTTGGTAATAATGTCGCCGTTAGCGAATTGGAAGCTTTCCATATTGAAACTGCTATTAATAGGGAGCTGATTTTGCACTGTGACTTGGTCGTTTTTGGAAAATGTAATGACTAAGCTAGTGTTGTTTTGGGTAAAACCACTGAGGTCACTGAGGTTGTAGTTAGTAAAAATGACTTTGTCTGTGCCACCGAATGAAATCAGATTGTAGTTAGGTTCGCTTTCGGCGATGAAATCAATGCCAAAGCCGTTGCCGAACACATAAGTATCGTCGCCGCTGCCGCCGTAAAGGCTATCGTTTCCGCCTTTGCCTTCTAATGTGTCATTAGCCATCGTTCCCCAAAGGATTTCATCGCCTGCACCCCCGATGTTGGTTTGGGCATTGATTTGGGAAAGGGTCAGTGTGCCGTCAGTAAAAACGAAGCCCTCAACTTGGTAGCTCGTATCGGGATAGAAACTGTTGAGTATGGTCAATGTCTTGTTGCTGCCGATGATGGTTGCCGTTAAGTCCTTGCCATAGTTAGTTTTCTGGAATTTGACGGCACTTTGGGAGAGTCCGGTAAAGGTGACTTGGTCAGTGCCGCTAAATTCGAGAATGGTGTCGTTGCCGTAACCGATGCCGTAAATGTAGGTATCGTTGCCGCCGCTGCCATACATTGTGTCGTTGCCGCCTTTGCCGTCCAAGGTGTCGTTACTTGTTGATCCCCAAAGGGTGTCGTTGCCTGAGCCGCCGATGTTAAGTTGGCTATTAATTTGGGCGAGTGTCAACGTGCCATCATTGAATACCAAGGATTCGATTTGGAATTCGCTATCCAGATAAAAACCCTTATAGATGGTTAGGGTTTCTTTGGTGGCGATGATGGTTACTTTCAAATCAAAGCCGTTGTTAATTTTTTGAAATTTGAAGGCACTTTGGGACAGTCCGGTAAAAATTATTTGATCGTTACCGCCAGTAGGGAAGTCAGCGGCGTGAATGTCAAATTCTGAGACGATGTCGTTGCCGTAACCAATACCAAAAATATAAGTATCGTCCCCATTGTTGCCATACAAGGTATCGTTGCCACCTTTGCCGTCTAACGTGTCATTACCTGCTGTCCCCCAAAGCGTTTCACTGTTTGCGCTACCGATATTGAATGGGGTTTTGATTTCGGTAAGTGACAAGATACCGTCGGTGAACACGAACGATTCTATGTAGAAACCAATGTATGAATTCAGGCCATTAATGATGGTTAGCGTTTCGTTGGTAGCGATGATGGTTGCCAGTAAATCCAAACCATTATCGGCTTTTTGGAATTTGACGGCATTTTTGGTAAGTCCGGTGAAGGTAACTTGGTCGTTACCACCATACAAAAACAATGGGACTAGGGCATTGCGATCATATTCAGCGATAGTGTCGTTGCCGTAACCCATGCCGAACACATAATTGTCATCGCCGTCGCCGCCATACAGGCTGTCGTTGCCGCCTTTGCCATTCAAGGTGTCGTTGCCCATTGTTCCCCAAAGCGTATCGTTGCCTGTGCCGCCGATATTGAGCTGAGTGTTGAGTTGAGTAGCTGTTAGTTTGCCATCAGTGAATATCAGTGTTTCCACTTCCTCGAAAGTGCCCAAATAGAAAGCGTTACTGATAGAGAGGGACTCATTTGTCGCTTTGATGGTTACTAGTAAGTCCTTACCATAGTTGATTTTCTGAAATTTGACGGCATTTTTGGTAAGTCCGGTGAAGATGACTTGATCGCTATTACTAAATCCAGGGATAAGTGAGTACTCTTCAATGGTGTCGTTGCCATAACCGATACCGAAAAGGTAAGTGTCGTCGCCACTTTTACCATATAACGTATCGTCGCCACCCTTGCCATCCAAAATATCGTTGCCGTCAGTCCCCAAAAGGGTATCGTCGCCTACACCACCAATGTTGAGTTGATTGTTGATTTGGGCAAGTGTCAGTGTACCGTCAGTAAATACAAATGATTCTACTTGGTTGCCGATGTCTGGACTGAAACCGTTGCTGATGGTCAATTTTTCGTTGGTGGCGATAATGGTCGCTTGTAAATCCGAACCATCATTGGTTTTCTGGAATTGGACATCACTTTGGGAAAGTCCGGTGAAGATGACTTGGTCTGTGCCACCGTAAGAAAAAATGTTGCTGAAAAAGTAGTCGTTCTCGGCAATTGTGTCATTGCCGTAACCAGTGCCGAACACATAAGTGTCGTCCCCGTCACCGCCATACAACCTGTCATTGCCGCCTTTGCCATCCAAGGTATCGTTAGCTTTCGTTCCCCATAAATCTTGGCTGTTCGCACTGCCAATGTTAGCTTTGGTATTGATTTGGGAAAGCGTCAGTGTGCCGTCAGTAAAAACGAAGGACTCCACTTGGTAGCCAGTGTCTGGATTGAAACCGTTGCGGATGGTCAGGATTTTGTTGGTAGCGATAATGGTTATCTGCAAATCCAAGCCGTTGCGTGTTTTCTGGAATGTGACATCACTTTGCGAAAGTCCGGTGAAGATGACTTGGTCGATGCCACCGTAGCCAGATAAAGCATCGTTTTCTTTGATGGTGTCGTTGCCGTAACCGATGCCGTAAATGTAGGTATCGTTGCCAGTGCCGCCATATAAGGTGTCTGTACCGATACCACCATCTAACGTATCGTCACCAGCCAAGCCTTTGAGGTTGTCGCTACCGCCTAAGCCATTGATAATGTCATTACTGTTAGTACCTTTGTAAGTGTCGTTATTTGCTGTGCCGTTATACGTTGCCATGGTTTGCCGTTCCAGAATGATGAGATTGTTGATAGCCAATGAACTGTTGAATTATAGGTTGGATTCTAAGCGAGGATGATTTTTGTGGCTAATGAAATCTAATCTATTAAGGGTGTTGACGTTAATTTATTGGGTACGTTGTGTGTTCCATTGCGGCTTAAAGGTACGCACAGCGTACCCTACGGAATCCTATACTTACAGACCGTGTTAAAATGCCGGATGCCAATTATTTTTGTTGTGGATTTCATCGTTCCCATGCTCCGCGTGGGAATGTTGCCAATGACGCTCCTGCGTCGCATTCCGCAACGCCGGAGCGTAGCAGGAGGCGTTACCGCGCGGAACGTGGGAACGATAAAAAAGCCCACCAAATCAGACGGCTCAAGTATAAAGCCCAACTATTTTGCAGAGCCAGTCCAATAGCTTGGCACAGCTGTGCGGCGATAACGTGAGTAGCTCTTACACTAAAAACTAAACAAACGAGGATGTAGTCATGGCGTTAACTAATAATCTCAGCGTGCAAGCCCTGCAATGGACGGGGGATGCTTTAAAAGTGCTGGATCAGCGGCATTTGCCCGCGCAAGTTTTATACGATGAATGCCGTGATGCGGCTGGCGTGGCGGAAGCTATTACCAGTATGCGGGTACGCGGTGCGCCAGCTATCGGCATTGCTGCCGCTTATGGCGTGGTGCTGTCTGCGTTGAAACATTTTGCTGACAATGCCAGCACATGGCGGGAGTTGGTTGCTGCGGATATGGCGGTGTTGGCGGCTTCCAGACCGACGGCGGTGAATTTGTTCACCGCTTTGGCGCAAATGCAGACGGCGTTGGCGGCGGCAGATAGCGATCCGGCAAGCTTATTGGCGTGTGCACAAAAAATCCACGCCGACGATATTGCCGCCAATTGCCGTATGGGCGAATTGGGCGCGGCGCTGTTAGCCGATGCCAAAGGTATCTTGACACATTGCAATACTGGCGCGTTGGCAACGGGTGGATACGGTACGGCTTTGGGGGTTATCCGCAGCCGTTACCAACGCCAGCCGATTGCTGTCTACGCAGGCGAAACCCGTCCTTGGCTGCAAGGTGCGCGCTTAACGGTTTGGGAGTTGTCGCAAGACGGCATTCCCGCCACCTTAATTGCCGATTCTGCCGCAGCCTGGTTAATGAAATCGGGGGCGATAGACTGGCTAATTGTCGGTGCTGACCGTATTGCCGCTAATGGCGATACTGCCAATAAAATCGGTACTTATTCCTTGGCTGTATTGGCAAAACATCACGGCGTTAACGTTATGGTGGTTGCGCCCACGACCACTATCGATTGGGATTTGGCGGATGGCAGTGGCATTGCCATTGAACAACGCGCCCCACAAGAATTATTGCCCGATTGCTATCAAGATAACGCCTTGGTTTCCGCGTGGAATCCGGTGTTTGATGTCACCCCAGCCGAACTCATTAGCGTGATTGTTACTGAGCGCGGCATTGTCTTAAATCCATCCCAACACGGTGTGCGAGGTCTATTATGATTTTTGAAAAACAAGCCAATAATCCTTTAGTTGCTGTCGGCTATTTCTTTAAAGGCTTGCGGATGTTACTTAGCCCAGAGCTGCGTAGCTTTCTGCTGATACCTATTTTGATTAACCTGGTTTTGTATAGCATCGCCTTGTTGCTGGGCTATCACTACATGACCGATTTGATAAACCAAGCCATCCCCGAATGGCTGCATTGGTTGCGTTGGTTGTTGTGGCCTTTGTTTTTTGTGTGCTTTTTTATCGCCGGATTTTTTACCTTCACGGTATTGGCAAACCTGATTGCTGCACCGTTTTACGGCAAATTGGCCGCAAAAACCTTGTTGCTGATAGGCGGGCAAGCCGAAGCGGTTGCCGAACAGCCCATCGCCAAAGTGATGGCGGCGGAGCTTAAACGCGTTGCCTATTTGGCCTCGCGGGGCTTGCCATTGCTGGTGCTGTTTGTGATTCCTGGGCTTAATGTCGCAGCACCGTTTTTATGGGCGTTGTTTGGCGCGTGGGGCATGGCTTTGGAATATTTCGCTTATCCCTTGGAAAACCAAGGCGTGTTGTTTGCCGAACAAAAGCTGTTGGCAAAATCCATACGCTTTGGCGCGTTAAGCTTCGGCGGCCTCACTATGGCGGGTTTAACCTTGCCGATAATCAATATCGTAGTTGCACCAGCGGCGGTTATTGGTGCGACGGTTTATGTGCATGAAGTGCGCGGTCATTAATGCTTAACGGGTGAGTTAGGTGGGACGCTGAACAAAGCCTTCGACAAGCTCTCGGCAACTGCTCCATGCGTTGCTCTACCTCCTGCATCCATGCAGTCGAGGCCGAACGGTAACTAATTGATTCCGTTCGTGCTGAGCTTGTCGAAGCATGAAGGGAATCAATTGGTTCAGCGATTCCTTAGCGGATGTCCCGCATTCCGCTTTCGCTTCATGCGGGCGACTTTATCCTGTAATACCCTTCCGTTACGTTGGAGTCCAAAACAAGTTTTGGGCTCCATTCATCCTAAAACCAGCAAGCCACTAGCCTTTATCACCTTAAGCAACGGTAAAGCCGATGGTGTCCACCAGTAAGCGGCAACCGTGCAAGCCAGCATCAATACGCTCGCAGTCAGGTCGTTATAACTGTAAAGCTTAAAAGCCGTGCCAAAGGATTTTTTCATTCGGGCATTGCTGAGGTTAACGCTGAAACATTCGTCCAAAAGTAAATGCACGATAAATCCAACACCGATAAACACCCCGTTTAACCACGCATACAAAATCTGCCAGTGCAGCAAATAATGGCTGATGCCTGTGGTAATAAAGACAAAAAATCCACAAGCCAGCAGGGAATGGAACACGCCACGATGCACGGTTAATTGGTTAAACAAGGCAAACGTGCCGAAACGGACGAGTAAATAAGCCGCTGCCGCAAGCACTAATTGGTAGTAAGAGGCTAAGCTGTGCGGTTTGAGTATCTGTGCCATAGCGGCTGCCGCCAGCAACCCCAATAGGTTAAACAGTAGCCTGACAGGCCTGGAGTTATGGGCATCAATATCCGGCAACATGCCGCCAATAATCCCTAAAAATATCAGCCAAGGCATTTGCGTATAGCTAATCAAATGCGCGTTATTCGCCATGAATGCCGCGCCAGTGCAAACAGCAGCGGCAACGCTAACATGGGTTTTAAAATTGGCCATCGTGGTAATAATCCTTATAAATTGATGTGATGCAGACAATTCCTGCAATATAAAAACAAGCAATGATGAGTCGCTATCGCGACAGTTTTGCTAATCGGGTTCTCGCACCCGAAGGCGAGCTACTTTCTTTTGCGCCGCCAAAAGCAAGTAGCCAAAGAAAAGGCGGCCCGATCGCCGCTCATGTCTTGCGCTCCTCGCATTTGTCGGGGGACGACAGAATGGGCTTCCTGCCCATCTGCCGCCGTGCGGCTTCCCTGCCGCACCCCTTCGGGCTATTCCCGACAAATACTGCGGTGCTCGACGCGGCAAACGGGAGAAAAACGCGTTACTGCGTAACGTCAGTTATTAAAAGTGAGTGACTTTTTTTGTGTTGGTCGCAAAACCCTCGCCCATTATACTAGCTGGCTTTTAACCACATCGACTAAAGCCCATGACTACGTCCTTAACTTGTTTTAAAGCCTACGACATTCGTGGGCGTTTGCCTGATGAACTCAACGCTGATATTGCCTACCGAATTGGTCGGGCGTATGCCGAACATATCCAGCCGAAATCGGTGGTGGTCGGGCGTGACATCCGCTTATCCAGCGATGAAATAGCGGCAGCGGTAACGCGTGGTTTGCAGGATGCCGGGGTGGATGTTTATGACATTGGCCTGTGCGGCACGGAAGAAGTGTATTTCGCCACCTTTGCCTATCAAGATGACGGCAAAATAATGGACGGCGGCATTATGGTGACTGCCAGCCATAATCCCAAAGACTATAACGGCATGAAGTTGGTGCGCGAGCAAAGCAAGCCAGTGAGTGGCGATACCGGCTTATTGGCAATCAAACAACTGGCGGAAGCCAACCAATTTGCCGCGCCTGTCGCCGAACGCGGCACGCTGAAATCCGTTTCCATTGCCGATGCGTATATCGAGCATTTGTTGGGCTATTTAAAAGGTGAACCTTTAGCGAAATTTAAAGTGGTTGCGAATGCGGGTAATGGCGCGGCAGGCCATGTAATTGATTGGCTGGAAGCGTCGTTGCCGTCGATTGAATTTATCAAAATCCACCATGAGCCGGATGGGCATTTTCCGCATGGTATCCCCAATCCGTTATTGCCGGACAATCGCCAAGCCACTATTGATGCCATCCAAGCGCACGGTGCTGATGTCGGTATTGCTTGGGATGGCGATTTTGACCGTTGTTTTTTGTTTGATGAAAGCGGGCGTTTTATTGAAGGTTATTACATTGTCGGCTTGTTGGCGGCGGCCTTCTTGGTGTTGAATCCCGGTGCAAAAATTGTCCATGATCCGCGTTTGACTTGGAACACTATTGATATTGTCACTGGTATGTCCGGGCAGGCGATACTCAGCAAAACTGGACATGCGTTTATTAAAGAACTCATGCGTAGCGAAGATGCGGTGTATGGCGGCGAAATGAGCGCACATCATTACTTCCGCGATTTCTCTTACTGCGACAGCGGCATGATCCCGTGGTTGTTGGTGTTGGCGTTGATGACCCGCAGCGGCAAAACGCTGTCGCAATTGGTGGATGAACGTATGCAAATGTTTCCTGCCAGCGGCGAGATTAATCGGGTTATTGCCAATCCGGCGGCAGTGCTTGAGCGGGTGCAACAGCGCTATCAAGCCGAAGCTGAACGGGTGGAATTCACTGATGGCTTAAGTATGGAATTCGGCACATGGCGATTTAATCTGCGTTGTTCAAACACCGAGCCGTTGGTGCGTTTGAATGTGGAATCGCGCGGTGATGAAGCTTTGATGTTGGCGAAAACCGACGAGCTGTTGGCGTTGATGGCGGATTAGGCGTAGTTGTAGGATGTGCTGACGTTAGGAGGCGCATCAGCTGACGTTACGCAGTAACGTGCTTTTCTCCCGTTTGCCGCGTCGAGCACCGGAGTATTTGTCGGGAATAGCCCGAAGGGGCGCGGCAGGGAAGCCGCGCGGCGGCAGATTACCCAAAGGGCATAAAGGGCAGGAAGCCCATTCTGCCGTCCCCCGACAAATACCCCACAGGGCACAAGTGCGAGGAGCGCAAGACATGAGCGGTAATCGGGCCGCCTTTTCTTTGGTTACTTGCTTTTGACCGAAAATTGCTCCTGCATTTTTGGCATTCGCCACATCCTTGTGGCTTGCGGCGCAAAAGAAAGTAACTCGCTTTCGGGTGCGAGAACCCGATTAGAAAAACTGTCGCGATAGCGACTCATCATTATTTGTTTTTATATCGCAGAAAATGTCTGCGTAACATCAGATAAACAGGATTAACAATGATAAAAGCAGGCATAGTCGGCGGTACTGGCTACACAGGCGTTGAATTATTACGGATTTTAAGTTTACACCCGGACGTTACCGTTTCCGTGGTCACATCCCGTGCCGATGCCGGGACGCGCGTGGATGCGGTCTACCCAAACCTGCGCGGCCTGTGTAACGCCGTGTTCAGTTTGCCGGAGCTGGATAATCTTACCAGTTGTGATGTGGTGTTTTTTGCCACTCCTAACGGTACGGCGATGTTAATGGCGGCGCAATTGCTGGAAAAAGGCGTAAAGGTTATCGATTTATCTGCCGATTTCCGTTTGCAAGATGCCGAAGAATGGCAGCGTTGGTATGGCATGGAACACGCTTGTCCTGAGTTGATTAAAGAAGCGGTGTATGGCTTGCCGGAAGTTAACCGCGAGGCGATAAAATCCGCGCGTTTAGTGGCTTGTCCTGGTTGTTATCCAACAGCGGTGCAACTGGGCTTTTTACCGCTAATTGAAAACAATTTGATTGATGCCGGGCACTTGATTGCCGATGTGAAATCCGGTGTCAGCGGTGCAGGCCGGAAAGCGGAATTGGCGACGTTGATGAGCGAAACCGGAGAGAGCTTTAAAGCTTATGCCGTCGGTGGTCATCGGCATTTACCAGAAATTCGCCAAGGTTTGGAGCAGGTTGCAGGAAAATCGGTAGGCTTGACCTTCGTGCCGCATTTGACACCGATGATACGCGGCATTCATGCGACTTTGTACGGGCAATTGTTGGGCGATACGTCCTTGGAAGACATCCAAGCCTTATACCAAAGCCGTTACGCGGATGAAGTGTTTGTGGATGTGCTGGCGCAAGGCACGCATCCGGATACCCGCCATGTCCGTGGCAGCAATAATTGCCAGATGGCTATCCATCAACCACAAGGCGGTCGCACCATTGTGGTGTTGTCGGTGATTGATAATTTAGTAAAAGGCGCGTCGGGGCAGGCGGTACAGGTGATGAACCTGATGTTTGCTTTGCCGGAAAATACGGGTTTAAGGATTGTGGCTTTGTATCCTTAATTATTGGTTTTCTGATGATTACGTCTTTGGCAGCCCTTAAACTGGGTGGATTGAACGCAACGCGAGCACCCAGTTAATGTTGAATTGTCAGAATTATTTTCGTAGGGGCGAGCGGCTGCTCGCCTTTTTCCGGCAGGCTTTGATACGGATTCTTAAAAAGGCGGACAGCCGTCCACCCCTACGGGTTTAGATTCACCGACACAGAAAATTGGCTGAATTATTAGCTTGTATCAGCGCAAACCGAGGTTTGTACTTTAGGTTACGGACATGAATTTAGGTCTTGCGAGAAGGCAAAAAAAAAGGCGGGCAAGTAAGTAAATTGCCCGCCTTTTTTGTATTTAACCGCAGCCGTTTATTATTCCGGTCTAGGTGGATGAGCGCCTTGGTGCAGGCTTTCAAATTTAGTCAATTGTTCTGTTGTTAACACCGCACGCAAACGGGTACGGGTTTCTTCGTGGATAGCCTTCATTTTTACCCGTTGTTCTTCAAAGATGTCCTTCATACGGCCTTTTTGCTCGCTATTTAGCCCCAATTCTTTAGCGACCATTTCCATGTGTCTGCCATGTTGCTTGCCATGATCTGGGCCTATTTCAGATGGTGGAGGCGGTGGCGCTTGGTCTGCTACTGGCGGTGGTGGAGGCGGCGGCTGTTCGGCATTGACGGCTAAGGGCATTGCTAAAGCGATTAATAAGCTGATGAGTTGTTTTTTCATATATTTACCTATAGGGAAAGAGGCGGTTGTAACGGCCTTATCGGGTGCAATGCTTAAGGCCGATGCTGTGACAGTATAAAGCCGACTTTGTTCGCTCGCTAATTCGCTGCTATTTCGGTTTTTACTGAGAAGGAGCGCGGGCATCTTGCCCGCCAGTTGCGGGCAGGATGCCCGCGCTCCAAAAAAACGAAAGCCTAACCGTTCAGAGTTACAAGCCGCTATTTATTCAAACGGTGGTGCACTACCAGGCGGTACTAATGGATCATTACCCCATTGCGGATAATCGTCGGTTAAGGTTTTCATAAACGCTACCACGGCTTTTTCTTCATTGGCTGTCAGACCTAGATTGCCCAATTCATCATGGTTTACGTTTTTGTTGATTTCAGCGGCAGGCCAGCCCGTTACGCCAAAGCCAGCACTTTTATTATCAGCAACTTGCCCTAAGGTGTCGCGGGTATTGTAAAAATGCACGACTTGTTCCAGCGTTTTCAGTACGCCGTTATGTCCATAGGGCGCAGTTAAAGCAATATTCCTTAAGCCCATGACTTTGTGTTTGCCTATTTCATCACCGTTAACATCGCGCTTTTTTATATCGCCCCGACCGCCTAAACCTTGATTGGGCGCAGGTTGGCTGGGGATGTCCAGATTGCGCGGCAAGCCGATGTTGTCATAAGTAAAGTCGGTGAATAACGGCGGTAACAGCTGGCCTTTGTCGTCACTGCTTAGCGTACTGATATGGCAGGCAGAACATTTGGCTTTGCCGTTAAATAAGTTTAAGCCGAGTTGCTCTATCGGTTTCAAGCGGGTTTTCTTTGCCAATACATAATCAAATTTGGCATTGAATTTATTGAACACTGGGCTTTTTTCAAATGCCGCGATTGCCTGTGCCAGACGTGAGTAAATCGTGGGGATTTGCTCAGGCGTTGCCGATTTGAATAAGTTGTTTTTGATATGCGGCACGTTGTTTAGGTCTATCTGATAAACCCGCCAAAATAAATCCCGGTAAGTTTGGTTTTCTTTTAGCCGACTTATAACAGCCCATTCATTAGGCATCGCCATTTCTACAGGGTTTAAAAACGGTTTTTTGGCTTGTTCAGTAAGATTGCTGGCGCGACCATTCCAAAATTGTCCGCCGACATACAAGCCTTCAGTTTCATCCCAATGAAAATTGGGGCTAAAGCTTGCATAAGCAACGCTGGGGGCGTTCAGACTACCTGTGGCAAATTCGATTGAACCTTCAGAAACAGGTGTGCCATTCAGCAGGTTTTGTAAATCCACAAACGCTGGGGCAATTTTGTTGCCATTAATGTCCTTTACAGGACTTAAGCTGTGGCAAGTGGCGCAGGATTGGTTGCGGTTTGCCGATAAGTTGCGGTCATTAAATAATAATTTGCCCAATTGTTGTACATAAGTCAGGGTGTTTTGGGCAAAGCTACTTAAGCTCACGCTATACAAAATAACGAGTACCACGGTTTTTATAGACATTGATGAAATCCAAATTAAATTATAAAACATAAACATAGTTAGTTATTGCGAATAATTATCATTTGAAAGCAAAACAAAGTCAATTGCTTGGCAACACTTAGCGCATTGAAAACAATCTGTTATCATGGCGACCTTTTTATAATCACCAAAGCCGCTATACAGGGAGCAACATGTCAGAATTCAGCAATGTCACCGTCGTTAAAAAAGCCAACGTCTATTTCAATGGTAATGTTTCTAGCCGCACCATCGTTTTTGCTGATGGCACAAAAAAAACCTTAGGCTTTATGTTACCCGGCGAATACACCTTTAATACGGCGGCTGCGGAAATTATGGACATACTCGACGGCGATCTGGAATTTTTACTGCCGGATTCAGAATGGCAAAGCATCAAAGGCGAAGGTTCATTTAACGTGCCTGCCAACGCCCAATTCACGGTAAAAGTTAACGCGCCGACCGATTACTGTTGTTCATTCCTTAGCTAACCCTATGGAAAAAATCGCCATCTTTGTCGATGTGCAAAACATTTATTACACCACCCGGCAAATTTATCAGCGGCATTTCAACTACAATAGCTTTTGGATGGCAGCCACCGCTAACCGCCAAGTGGTCGCGGCATTTGCTTATGCGATAGACAAAGGCGACAGCAAACAGCAGGGTTTCCAGCAAATCCTCCGCAACATCGGTTTTGAGGTTAAACTCAAGCCCTATATCCAACGCAGCGACGGCTCGGCAAAAGGCGACTGGGATGTCGGCATTACCTTGGATGTTGTGGAATTTGCGCCGCAAGTGGATGTGGTCATTTTGTTGTCCGGCGATGGCGATTTTGATTTGCTGCTGGAAAAAATCCGCAGAATATACGGTGTAAGTACCCAAGTTTATGGCGTACCCGCATTAACCGCACCCTCACTGGTAAACGCCAGCGACCAATTTATCCCCATAGACCAGCATTTTTTGCTTTAACCTTACTTTAGGAATAACCGCTTGATTTCCACAGCTAATATCACCATGCAGTTTGGGGCAAAACCCCTGTTTGAAAATATCTCCGTTAAATTTGGCGACGGCAACCGTTATGGTTTGATTGGTGCCAACGGCTGTGGCAAATCCACCTTAATGAAAATTTTAAGCGGCGATTTAGAACCTACAGCGGGCAACGTTTCCGTGTCTCCAGACGAACGCCTAGGCACGTTACGCCAAGACCAATTCGCCTTTGAAGAATACACCGTTATCGACACGGTCATCATGGGCCATAAAGAACTGTGGCAAATCAAACAAGAGCGCGACCGCATCTACAGCCTGCCAGAAATGACCGAAGAAGAAGGTATGCGGGTGGCGGATTTGGAAGTGGAATTTGCCGAATTAGATGGCTATACCTCAGAATCTCGCGCCGGAGAAATCCTGCTAGGGCTGGACATCCCCTTAGAACAGCATTTTGGCTTGATGAGCGCAGTCGCTCCAGGTTGGAAATTACGGGTGTTGCTGGCGCAATCGTTATTCGCCAATCCCGACATCATGTTGCTGGATGAGCCTACCAACAACTTGGACATCAACACCATCCGTTGGCTAGAAGACGTGCTCAACCAGCGCAACTCCACCATGGTTATCATTTCCCATGACCGCCATTTTTTAAATAGCGTCTGCACCCACATGGCGGACTTGGATTACGGCGAACTGCGCGTTTATCCCGGCAACTACGATGAATATATGATTGCCGCCACCCAAGCGCGGGAGCGCTTGCAAGCCGACAACGCCAAAAAGAAAGCCCAGATTGCCGAATTGCAAACTTTCGTCAGCCGCTTTTCTGCCAACGCCTCTAAAGCCCGTCAGGCCACTTCGCGCGCTAAACAAATTGAAAAAATCAAACTGGATGAAATTAAACCATCTAGCCGCGTTAATCCCTTTATCCGTTTTGACCAAACCAAAAAACTGCACCGCTTGGCCTTGGAAGTGGAAGGCATCAGCAAAGGTTATGGTGGCGAGCCATTGTTTCAAAACTTGAATTTAATGGTGCCAGTCGGCGAGCGCGTTGCGGTAATCGGCCCTAACGGTATCGGTAAATCCACCTTGCTGAAAACCTTAGTGGGCGAGTTAGAGCCAGATGTGGGAACGGTAAAATGGTCAGAAAATGCCGATGTCGGTTATTTTGCCCAAGACCATGCCCACGATTTCGCCGAAAATCTGAGCCTGTTGGAATGGATGAGCCAATGGCGCAAAGAATCCGATGACGACCAAGCCATACGCGGCACCTTGGGGCGGTTATTGTTTTCGCACGACGAAATCAATAAACCCGTACAAGTGCTATCTGGTGGTGAAAAAGGCCGCATGTTGTTTGGCAAATTGATCTTGCAAAAAAACAACATCATGGTGATGGACGAACCAACCAACCATTTGGATATGGAATCGATAGAATCCTTAAACTTGGCCTTAGAAAACTATCCCGGCACTTTAATTTTTGTCAGCCATGACCGCGAATTTGTATCTTCGTTGGCGACTAGGATTATTGAACTCACCCCGCAAGGTATTGTTGATTTTACCGGTAATTATGATGATTATTTGGCTAGCCAAGCGCAGTCAAAATAACGGGTAGCCCTTGTTAATTCTTATTGTTTAGGAGTTTGTTATGAATGCCGCCGCAGAAGAAATCTGGGCGATTTTGCGCGAGGTGGCGCAATCGCAGAAAGAAACAGATTTAAAAATGAAAGAGACCGACCGGAAAATGCAGGAAACTGACCTAAAAATCAAGGAAATGACCGCCAGCATCGGGCGTTTGGGCAATAAGCTCGGCGATTTTGTCGAGGAAATGGTGCGTCCGGCGGCAGTGCGTTTGTTCCGCGAGCAAGGTATTGATGTACATGAGGTGCATCGCGGCGTGTCTGCCAAGCGTAACGGCGAAGGCATTGAGGTGGATTTGTTGGTGGTTAACGATAATGACGTGGTGGCGATTGAGTGCAAAAGCACCTTAAGCATTGATGATATTAATGAACATGTCCGCCGTTTGGAAAAACTCAAACGTCTGTTGCCAACTTACAAAGACAAACGGGCGATGGGCGCGGTAACGGGCATGGTTATCCCCGACAACGTCGCTGCTTATGCTTATAAACAAGGCTTTTATGTGATCGCGCAAAGCGGCGATCATTTGCTGATGCGTAATGGCGAAAACTTTAGTCCACGGGTTTGGTGAGTGCCATAGCCCTCATTACACTGCATAGCAGCCATTCACCTAGCTTAAAAACCTCGTTAACATGTTGCCACTAGCCTACGTTTCCATCATTAAAATCAGTTGGCTAGGCATACTACTAAGTTTATTAGCCGCAACCGCCGCCGCTGAAACCATCAAACCTTACCGCACCGCCAAACCACCCCAACAACGTATCGGCGCAGCGCTAGTGCCAATCATGGTCACCATCCCCTCCGGCTGTTTTCAAATGGGCAGCCCGGAAAGCGAAAACGGACGCGACAGCAACGAAACCTTACATCGCCTGTGTATCAACAGCTTTAAGCTCGGCAAATACGAAATCACCCTAGCCGAATTTAAACTCTTTATTAATGCCACAGGCTACCGCACGGATGCCGAACGCAATGTAGAGCAACAAGGCTGCTGGAGTTACCAGCCAGATGCCATGCCGCCGTGGGATTGGTGGCCTTGGGCAACCTGGCAAAACCCCGTGCAGAATATGGCGATCAATGACGATAAACCCGTCAGTTGCCTAAGTTTTGATGATGTCAACGCCTACATAAGCTGGCTGAATAAAGAAACCGGACACCATTACCGTCTGCCTACCGAAGCCGAATGGGAATATGCGGCAAGGGCAGGTACGGTAACCGCGCGTTATTGGGGCAATAACGCCGACATCGCTTGTAGTTACGCCAATGTTGCTGATGACATCGCCACCCTGCAAAAACCGTGGGCGCAGCATCTGCATTGCCAAGACGGTTATATACTCGCCGCCGTCGTCGGCAATTACCACGCCAATGCCTTCGGCTTACACGATATGCTGGGCAATGTTTGGGAATGGACGTGTTCCCGCTATGACGAAAATTACACGGGCAGCGAACAGCAGTGCCTCAGCGGCAAACCCAGCTTCGATACCTTAATCGCCTTGCGTGGCGGCGGGTGGAATGTCGATGAAGCCAGAGTCCGCGCCGCACACCGCAACTGGGGAACGTCATGGTCGCGGCAGGCTAATTTGGGGTTTCGGTTGTTGCGGGAGTGGTGAGATTAGTGAGTCGGAATGAAAAACATGTTTTTCACTCCAATACTCTGCAAAACCCCTATGAGTTGGCTAACTGACGTTACGCAGTAACGCGCTTTTTCCCCGTTTGCCGCGTCGAGCACCGGAGTATTTGTCGGGAATAGCCCGAAGGGGTGCGGCATGGATGCCGCACGGCGGCAGATGGGCAGGAAGCCCATTCTGCCGTCCCCCGACAAATGCGAGGAGCGCAAGACATGAGCGGTAATCGGGCCGCTTTTTCTTTGGCTACTTTCTTTTGGCGGCGCAAAAGAAAGTAGCTCGCCTTCGGGTGCGAGAACCCGATCAAAATAGCTGTCGCGATAGCGACTCACTAATTTATTTTCATATCGCAGAAAATGTCTGCGTAACATAAATTGGTTAATTTGAATTAACCCACCATTTCCCAGTCAGAAGTCGGTCAAATCGACACATGACAAGCATTTATTCGCGCTTTTCGGTATTTCCCTTTACTATGAGACCTAGTTCAAAAATACCGTGATGGTTTTGAATAAGCTATTGATAACGACTAAACTATGACGTTTTTTTTGGAGATGAACTTGAACAATTACAAATTATCAACTTTGCTGGTATTTACGGCATTAGCGACTGGCTGTGCTTCTCAAAGTGGTTGGCGACCGATTGTTGATCCGCGTATGGATCAACACCCTGAAACCGTGCAACGCGATATGGTGGAGTGTAAATCGCTAGCGGAACAAGCGTCCGATATTACTAAAGAAGTCGCTATGGGCGCTGGTGTTGGTGCGGTTACTGGCGCAGCTGGCGGTGCAGCCGTTGGTGCGGTAGCGGGTAGCGCGGCAACTGGTGCAGCAGCGGGTGTCATTTTGGCGATTCCTGCGGGCTTGTGGGAAGGCTATCAAGCCAATGAAGAATTTAAGCGAGCATTTAAAAGCTGTATGCGCCAACGTGGGCATATCATTGTTAACCGCTAACAACACGCATTAACGTTCCAAATGCAAAGTTATCCCTATAAAACCTTGGGATAACATCTAGGTGGCGATTGTAATGTTATCGCCACCGTATCTTTTGATTTGTCGCTAGCAAGTGGCAAACGCCAGTCAAGTTTCTTGAAGCTGTATTTCCCCTGCCAAATTCAATGTCATAACCTCTAAAGGATGCCCTTATGAAAAAATTACTGCTGTCGTTGTTGGCTATTTTTCTTATTTTTGAGGAATGGCTGTGGGATAGTCTGACGACTTTTGGGCATTTACTGGTTCGCTGGCTAAATCTCGGTGCGGTTGAGCGTTGGTTAAGCCAAACATCCCCCAATGTGGCGTTGTTGGCTATCACTATTCCTTTGCTGATTGTCACCCCGCTGAATTTGACAGCAATTTGGATGTTAACCCACGGCTTACTTATCCAAGGCATTCTTTTGGAGTTGCTCGCGAAGTTATTGGGCACGGTTTTGATTGCCAGAGTGTTTGCTTTAACCAAACCGCAACTTTTAAGCTTTACTTTCCTGCGGATTATTTACACCACCATCACTGGCTGGATGCAATGGGCGCATCGCAAAGTTGTTGATACCGCTTTTTACCAACAACTTAAAAACTTCCAACTCGCTGCAAAAATGCGCTTTGCAAAATGGTTTTCTAAAACGAAATCTTGATTAAAGCCACTATTTGCGTCGCCAAAAATCTGTGCCAATTCCCCTCGCCACGCCTGATTGGCTGTTGCCCACCGTTATTCGGCGATATAATCGCAGGCTACTTTCACCCCAACCGACGTAAATATGAATCCCACTTGGAACGCTTTTTTACAGGCAAATTTTGCCGCAACGGTTACTGAAACCGATATTACTTTCCCTACAATTGCCGAGCCTAGCCAAAGCCCTTGGTACGCCCTAAAACATCTGGCGGTGTTATCGGTGACAGGCAGCCAAGCGGCGAAATTCCTGCAAGGCCAAATCACCTGCAATGTTGATGATGTCAGCGAACAGCAAGCCAGCTTTGGGGCAATTTGCAGCGCCCAAGGCAAAGTCATCAGCACTTTTGTACTGGTAAAAACCACCAGCGGCTATTGGTTGATATTGCCAACAGAATTATTGGCGACCGTAAAAACCCGCTTGCAAAAATATGTGCTACGCGCGGATGTGCAATTGCTGGATAGCAGTGCCGATTACTGCCTGATCGGCGAAGCAAGCCCACCAGCCGCTGATACGCTGTGGTTTGCCTGTACCAACCAAGCAGACGGCATCCGCATCAACTTCGGTGATCGCCAATTGCTGGTGTTGGCAACTGACCTAGCCATCAGCATTGCCACTGAACGCCAACAACAAGGCCACACGTTTGGCAATTCCCAAGTTTGGCGTTATAGCGATATGCTGGCGGGCATTGCTTGGTTAAGCTTAGCAACCACCGAGCAATTTATTCCGCAAATGCTGGATGTCGATAAACGCGGTGGTATCAGTCTGACCAAAGGCTGTTATACCGGGCAAGAAATCGTCGCCCGCACCCATTATTTGGGCAAAGCCAAACGGGCGTTGTTTTTGCTGGCTGCCGAGCCGCCCGTAGCGGTAGAAGAAAATGCCGCCATTGCCGATGACAGCGGACAAGTTATCGGCAGAGTGGTAAATACCGTCGTCCAGCAAACGGCAACCATACTGTTATGCGTATTGCCGATAGAGGCCGAAAAAAGCCAGCTCAACCTGCCCGAATACCCAAACCACACACTTACCGTAAATAATGCCCATGGATAATCCCGCTGTATTGCGTTTCCGTCGTTTAGGCTTGCTAACCATCATCGCCATTTACATCGTCATCTTGGCGGGGGGCATCGTCCGTGCGTCTGGTGCGGGCATGGGCTGCCCGGATTGGCCGACCTGCTTTGGGCAATGGATACCGCCAACAGACGTGTCACAATTACCTGCCGATTACCACGAGATTTACGCTCAGCGCGGCTACCAAAATACCGAATTCAACCCGCTGAAAACCTGGACTGAATACGTCAACCGCTTGGTAGGAGCCAGCACAGGCATTTTGGTGTTACTCACCGCGTGGTCATCACGGGTATTCCGTAAAACCGATAAAACCATCTTTTATCTGGCAGTGGCGGGCTTTTTATTGATTGGCTTTCAAGGTTGGTTAGGCGCAACCGTGGTAGCCAGTAACCTCAAGCCCTTGCGGATAACAATGCACATGTTGGTGGCCTTGTTGATCGTCGCCTTGCTGATTTACACCATCGCCCGCTCGCAAAAAAACTATTTAGGGCAACTAGATAGCCGCTTATTGTCGGGCAAGTTTAAAACCATATTGATGGTGGCAATGGCGATGACTTTATTGCAAGTGGCGATGGGCACCCAAGTCCGTGAAGCCGTGGATTTTATCGCCAATGAACACAGCTATATTGACCGCCAATACTGGCGCGATGATTTTCCGGTGATTTTTTACGTCCACCGCTCGTTTTCGTCACTGATTTTATTCACCAACTTGTGGCTGGTATGGCAATTGTACCGGGCAGTCGCCAGAGATGGCTTGTTGATGCGGATAGGTTTCGGCTTAGCGGGGCTAGTGATAACCGCGATACTCGCAGGTGTGAGTTTGGATAGATTAGGTATGCCGCCAATCGCCCAACCCATCCATTTACTAATGGCAAACCTGATTTTTGGGATGCAGTTTTTTCTGTTTATTTGTTTGAATTATTCACAAAAAAGCCAAAAGTTGAATTGAGTTCTTTTTACGTCCGTCACTCGTTCCCAAGCTCCAGCTTGGGAATGCGGAGCAGGAAGCTCTAGCTTCCCGGCGACCTCCGCGAAGCTAGAGCTTCGCCAACGTGGGTTACCAAGCAGGAGCTTGAACCAGCGAAACCTGAAACGTCTGCTGTTTCCCCGCACTACAACCGATTCCCCCACCAATTCATTCCATCTTCCCCGCCAGCGGCTTTTGCCCATAAGCGTTAATCACCGCGACAATCTTCTTAGCTAGGCTGGCGATTGCCCGGTGAGTGACTTTTTCGTGGTTGCCTTTTAACTCCACATCAAACGCCGCGATTTGTTTGCCGGATGGCACATGGATTAAATGCGCCATCAAGTAAGAAAACAAAAAACTCGGTTTGCTGTGTTGGTTAACAACAATCCAATCTGCACCCGCTTGTTTGCCTAGCGCGGCGGCGGCTTCAGCCGATTTAAACAAATAATTGAATTCAGGTTTGCTTGCCAACAAGGCAGTGGTATCTACCGCCACCACGGTAAAATCGCTGCTTTGGCGGAGGTTTTCTTCCAGCAATGCCTTCATAGAACCCGTCCGTACCAATTCGGCTTGGGTATTCGGCAGCGAGGTAATGTCGTTTAGCTCAAATTCGGTGATTGCTAGCCGTGGTGCGGCGAATAATGGTGCAGACATTAGGCATAAGCCTGCCAAAACCAGCATTTTCATGATTGCCCACCTTGATTTGCTGCTTGTAACACCTTCGCCAAACCTTGTATGCCGTCTGTTAACGCCTGCCGGATGAAATCCTGTAAGGCATCGTCGCTGGTTGCCATGATAAAAACCACAGTCCAAATGATTTGGCTACGGTGCTGGTCGATTGCGGATATCGCAACTGTGCCGTGATAATCGGTCACCGGAAATGGCAACTCAATGCGGTGATAACCGAAACGTTTGGCAGCATCATCAAGCAATTCAACCACGTCCAGCATATAGCCACCTTCAGCAAGTACCAGTTTGCGGGTCGCGCCGATACCTTCGCCATCAACAAGACACTGGTCGATAATCGGAAACCAGCGGTCTAGGCCGCCGATGGCACGGATTGCAGCCCAAGCGAGTTCGGCTGAAGCGGGCAGGGATTCGGTAACGGTAATGGTTGCTAACATGGGTTTCTCCTAGAAATGAGATGTTGGATTACTACTGTTCAGCCAATGATTTTTTGTCGGGTTAATCTAATCCCGTAGGGGTGGACGGCTGTCCGCCTTTTTAAGAATCTTTACCAAATCCTGCTACGGCAAGGCGAGCAGCCGCTCGCCCCTAAGAAAATTCAATATTGACTGGGTATTAGCTTAACCAGCCAAGCTCAGGAAATAAGCCGATATTTGCCCGCAAAACACGGGAAATTTGCCCGACGTTTTGGGGATGATAGGTTTTGCCGACAATCGTCCGTAGAATGCGGGTGACAGGTTTTTAGCACCAAGGATCGCGGGCATCTTGCCCGCTCCAGTTCAACATAGGTGGGCAATGAATTTAAAAATCCATTTAATTTTGCGGATTATCGGCATTGCCGTGCTGTGTTTTATAGCGGCGACGGCTTACGAATTGCGTAGCGTCCATCAGCAAAGCCAGCAACAAGGGCAACAAACGGCTGAGGCGATAAGCAAGCAATTGGCGCTGCAATTGTTATGGGGTAAGGCGGGGTTTGGCGATAGCAAGCATTTTCCGGATTTGGATGTCTGGCGCGAATTTACCATTGCCCCCGGCTCTTGCATCCGGTTTTTGTCCTTGCAAAAACAGCCTGTCCGCAGCTTTTGTGCTGGTGAACAAAGTCTCGCTTCCGTACCGCCTGCTTGGTTTGCCAATGGCTATCGCAGGCTGTTTTCAGCGGGTGAAGAAATTATTCGCCCGGTGAATTTTAATGGGCAAGCTTACGGCAGTATCAGTGTTATCCCCAGTGCGGCGATGCAAACCGCCAAGGCTTGGGAGCATGTCATTGGTATGGCGGCGTTGACTGCCATGTTGCTATCGGCAGTTTGCCTGTTGGTTTATGTCGTTATTGCCCGCAGTTTTCAGCCCGTTAAACAAGTGGTTGCAGGTTTGGCGACTTTACAGCAAGGCAATTTGGCTTATCGTTTGCCGCCATTTGAATTGCGTGAATGGCAACAAACTGGCGCGGCGATTAATGCTTTGGCAGGCGAACAGCAACAATTATTGGCGCAACGGCGGGCGTTGATTGTGCAATTGCTGGCGGTGCAAGAGCAAGAACGCCGCTATCTGGCAAGGGAGCTTCATGATGAGTTTGGGCAATGTTTGGCGGCAATCAATGCCATCACCGCTGCCATCGAACAAACCGCCGAGCGTGATTGCCCGGCGATTATGGATGAAGTGCAGCAAGTGCAAGCTATCGCCGCGCACATGATGGACAGTGTGCGCGGCTTGTTGCAACGCTTGCGGCCTGCGGATATTGAGGAATTGGGCTTGGTCGCTAGTTTGGATAGCTTAGTGGCGGCGTGGGATAGCCGGGGTAATTGCCGTTACCAACTGCTTATTGACGGTGACGTCAGCCAATTGCCGGAAGCTGTAGCAATCGCCATTTTTCGTATTAGCCAAGAATGCCTGACCAATATAGCCAAACATGCTGCGGCAACTGAAGCCACGCTGAGCTTAGCGATTACCGATACAACCGTAAGTTTAAATATCGTCGACAATGGTATCGCTACGACTGTGCCGACGATAAACGGCAAGGGTTTTGGGCTATTGGGCATTTACGAGCGGGTTGCGGCGTTGGATGGGCAATTACACTTGGCAATCCTACCGCCACAGGGATTACAGGTGTCGGTGCTTTTACCGCGAATAGCTGGGGAAAGTTGATGGTTGCTATGATCCGATTATTGTTGGTTGATGACCACGCCATAGTCCGCGCGGGTTACCGTAGTTTGTTGGCAAAACAGCCGGGTTTGGTGATTGTCGGCGAAGCTGCCGATGGTATTGATGCTTACGCGCAGTTTAAAGAAACTGAGCCTGATGTGGTGATTATGGATTTGTCATTACCGGGGCAGAGTGGTTTGGAGGTGCTTGCGCGTATGCGGCAACGCCGTGCCGATGCCAAAGTGTTGGTGTTCACCATGCACCAAGACCCGATTTACGCCATACAAGCCACGCGGGCAGGGGCTTTGGGGTATGTCACCAAAAGCAGTGCGCCGGAGGTGTTGGTGCAAGCAATTTATCAAGTTCATCAGGGGCAACGCCCGCTAAGCGCCGATATTGCCCAAGCTTTAGCCTTAGAAAAACTCAATGGTGACCGCGCCGCTTTGGAATCGCTAACGGTACGCGAGTTTGAAATTTTACGGTTGCTGGTCGCCGCACAATCTACTGAAGCGATTGCCGATGCTTTAAATATCAGCCCGAAAACCGTCGCCAATTGCCATTACCTTATCAAACGTAAATTGGGTGTTGTTAATGATATTGCGCTGTTCCGCTGGGCGATAAAAATGGAAATCATCCAGTTTTCTGCGTTGTCTTAGAAGGGTTTAAAAACGGGGAGTTATCGTTCCCACGCTCCGCGTGGGAATGCCGCCCGCGACGCTCCAGCGTCGCCTTACGCAACGCAGGAGCGTTGCAGGATGTGTTACCACGCAGAGCGTGGTAACGATAAAAAGTTATATCTGCTCTGCGGCTTGCTCGCTCAAAAAAGCCGCCACATCTTGGTTTTGCACGCGCCGATAAATATCTTCGACTGGTAGGGTTAACGCTATCGATTCAAAGGTAATGTCATCGCCCAAAAAATAATGTTTGGGCATCCAGCCTTCGCGTCTTCTCAACACGGTGACATCAGCAATATCTTGTTCAATAAGGACATATTCTTGCAAACTGGGGAGGTTGATGTAAGCCATGAATTTTAGCGTCTCATCTTTTTTCCGGGTTGAGCGTGATAAGACTTCGACAATCAGCACCGGGGTTTCGGTGTAATAAGGTTCGGATTCATCAAACTGGCAATCGACCATCACATCGGGATAGAAAAAGTTGTCTTTGACGCGCAATTTCATGTCCGAACCGAACGGCTCGCATGGGGCGTTTTTCAAATGGATGGCGAATTCCGACAACACATTGACGGCAATCCGATCATGGTTGGCACTGACACCTGACATAGCATAAACATAGCCGTCAATCAGCTCATGTTTGATTTGCCTTTCTAGCTCCTCTGCTAAATAGTCTTCTACACTGATGAATTCGCTGGGTTTTAATACGGCTGACATGATTTTGCTCCAAGGCTGGGCTATTTTTGTGGCAATAAAATGCGGTTTAAGGTGATTTTATCATGGCTGCCCGCAAGGCTGGGATGAGGCCATAAAATACAGGCATTTTGAAGTCCTTACGTCGTCCTTGCCTACGCACTTAATGTTATACTTCACCATTAAAATCCCTACATAAGCCGCTAGTTGCGTGCTTTGGGCAGACACGTTTTTTATTTCTGGGTTAAGGCCATCACCCAGCAAAACTTCGGAATACATCATTACTATGCAATTTGACTTACTCAACACCGACGGCTACGCAAGGCGCGGCAGGCTGACTTTTGCCCGTGGCGTAGTGGAAACGCCGATTTTTATGCCCGTCGGCACTTACGGCGCGGTGAAAGCCTTAACGCCGGAAGACCTGACCAGCATTGGCGCGCAAATCATCCTCGGCAATACGTTTCACTTGATGTTGCGCCCGACCACAGCGGTCATCCAAGCCCATGGTGATTTGCATGATTTTATGCGCTGGCAAAAACCGATTCTTACTGACTCCGGCGGATTCCAAGTATTTAGTTTGGGCGCATTGCGGAAAATCACCGAAAAAGGCGTGACCTTCCAATCACCGATCAATGGCAGCAAAATTTTCATGGGGCCGGAAGAATCCATGCAGGTGCAACGGGAGTTAGGTTCGGACATTGTCATGATTTTCGACGAATGTACGCCTTACCCCGCAACGGTCGATCAAGCTGCCGATTCCATGCGCTTATCTTTACGCTGGGCGCAACGCAGTAAAGACGCTCATGGCGATAATCCCAACGCCTTGTTCGGTATTGTCCAAGGCGGCATGTACGAGCATTTGCGCCAAGAATCCATCGCGGGCTTGGTGGATATTGGTTTTGATGGTTATGCGATTGGGGGCCTATCGGTCGGCGAGCCTAAAGACGAAATGATGGCTACGTTAGATGTGGTGCATACCAAAATGCCGGTCGATAAACCGCGTTATTTGATGGGTGTCGGTACTCCAGAAGATTTGGTGGAAGCGGTGTGCCGTGGCATTGATATGTTCGATTGCGTGATGCCCACCCGCAACGCCCGCAACGGGCATTTGTTTACACGTTTTGGCGTGGTGAAAATCCGTAACGCCAAATACGAATTTGATAACCGCCCGTTAGATGAAGAATGCGGCTGTTACACCTGCCAAAACTATTCTCGTGCTTATTTGCGGCATTTGGACAAATGCCAAGAAATGCTCGGCTCGCGGCTGAATACTATCCACAATTTGTATTATTACTTAAGCCTAATGCAAGGTTTGCGCGATGCCATCGAAAAGCAAGAATTGGCTGCGTTTGTGAAAGAATTTTATCGGCAGCGGGAAGCTGAAAATCGGCCTGAATAAGCGAACGGCTATGGCAATATAAACGGGTTTTTGAATTGTAAACGGTCGATAAAGGTTTTTTATGCCTGATTTGTGAAAATGGCGCTAATTTCTATTAAAGGCTGAATTGGAGCTCACTGGAATGGTTTGCTAATCGTTGCCATTGGGTTCAGCGATTGAGGCTAGAACAGCGAGGTATTCTGCCTGTGGGAGCCTAACCTGGCTTCGTTGGTGGGGTTTTAAGTATCGGTGATTTTTGGCGATGGGTATTACGGTACGCGAGTTAAATTATTTGCCAAATCACTTCAGTCTTGCTGTTTTTGCCTTTTTTCAGTAATCAATTCAAACTAGAACTGTTCAGCATAGATTATTAGCAGTGCTAATTAATTGGCTTTTTGCTTTTTAAGAATTTGCTGGATGGTATCACTGCGTAAATGAACAAATTCTTAGATGGGTTTTCGTCATATTAATCCATTTCGGTATTTTTGTCACATATTTCATGGCAATAAATGAGGGAAATTCTGTCTGTGTGTATTCTAAATTGTCGGATTTTGCGATTGAAATCCAAATAGCTCGCACATATTTAAAAAAATTAGGGTTTGATTAAGGTTTTGATGATATTCAAAATAGCTAAAAATATTTTTGGGTTTATAGGATAAGAAAATATTTGTAGCCACTGTCGCCTTAGTCGGAAAAGTCTTAAGTATCGGATTTAGCCAGCAAATTTAATAATTTAAAGTAGGGACTTCATGTCTGAAGATACAGAGCAAACAACAGATTTTTTGTCCACGCGTAAAGCGGCGGTCATCTTAGGTGTGGCCTTGTCGACGATACAGTTGTGGGTAGAAACAGGGGTTTTGCCGGCTTGGAAAACAGTGGGCGGCCATCGGCGCATCCCGCGTGCGGCTGTTGAAGAAATGGCCAACAAACAAAAGTTAATATCCGCTGCGCCAGTATCTGCAAAGCAAGTTAACATCGCTAAAATCCTGGTGGTGGAAGATGATGCAGTGCAATTGGAAGTTTATCGCCACAACTTTGCTGAGTGGGATTTGCCTTTTGAGCTGTTAACTGCCAGCGATGGCTTTGATGGTTTGATGGCGATAGGCCGTGAAAGCCCGGATTTAATCATCACGGATCTGCGGATGCCGGGTATGGATGGTTTTCGTATGATTCGCCATTTGCGTGGCAAAATTTTTGTTAACGATTCCGATATTATTGTTGTCACCGCCTTAGAGGCTTCAGAGATGGAAGCGGCAAGAGCCTTGTTGCCGGGTATTCCTATTTTTTCCAAACCAGTGCCATTTATTGCCCTCCGATTATTAATAGAAAACAAGCTTGATAAACTGCAAAAACACTAACAGTATGGAAAGCGTTACCGCAGATATTTTCAATGATATTGCGATCGGTATAAACCTTGAGGTCATTGCTGAAGCCCTAAACGCCCATGCGGTTGTTGCCGTTACTTCTTTAGATGGCAATATTATTCATGTCAATCAACTGTTTTGTCAGCTCAGCGGCTATAGCGAAGCTGAGTTACGCAGACAAAACCATCGCCTTATCAATTCAGGCCACGACCATGCGGATTTTTTTGCCGATTTGTGGCAGGTTGTTTCAATCGGCAATATTTGGCGGGGTGAAATTCAAAACCGCGCCAAAAATGGCAGCGTTTATTGGATGAAATCCACAGTTGTGCCTATTATTGATAGCAATGGCTATCCAGAAAAATATCTCACCATCAGTACCGACATCACCCAGCAAAAAAACCAGTATTTCAGCGAAAACCAACAGCGGCGTTTTTCCAATTTATTTAGGCAAGTATTACAAGGGCATTTAATTGATGATGATTTGGTTTACTCCAGTAGCCAGTTGTTATCCGGTTTAATGCAGCTGTGTAGTAGTCAATTTGGTTTTATTGGTCGATTATTGTCTAACGCTAATAGTGATGCCTGCCTTGAAATGCTCGCCATTGAAGATAAAGCTTGGGATGATGCCACAAACAAAAATTATCAACAGCAATTGACCCAAGGTTTGCAACTGTTACGTTTACATAGCCTTTATGGTGATGTGATCGTTTATGGGAATGAGGTTGTGGATAATAATTGTATTCACGATAACAGAGGTTGTGGATTTACTGAGGATGTCATCATCGCCCACAAATTGCTCGGAATACCCATTTATTTCGGCAAAAAACTATTGGGCGTGGTGGGTTTGGCCAATAAGCCTGAAGGCTACGATGCGTCTTCATTAGAATTTATGAGGCCTTTTGTAGAAACCTGTGGGTATTTGTTATCGTCATCAGAAAGTAAATGTATGGATTACGCATCTAATTTGGTTATCTCGGATAAATATAAAGCTGTTCAAGAACAGGTAAAATTACCACCTCTTTTGGTTGCATCATCGCCAATAACAACCGTAAATGGCTACCGTATTTTGGTTGCCGAAGATAACCCTGCCAATCAAGCTGTTTTAAAAATCCAGTTACAGGTGTTAGGCATGGAAGCTGATATAGTCAGTAATGGCTTGGAGGCACAGCAGGCTTGGAAAAACCAAAACTACCATTTGTTGTTAACGGATTTAAATATGCCAGTGATGGATGGCGTAGCCTTGGCGAACAGTATCCGCCTGCATGAACATGGCGATACGCAGCGTTTGCCAATCATTGCCATTTCTGCAAATTCTGAAAATGACTATGAAGCTGGTTTTTTTAAAAAATCTGGCATTGATGATATTTTGGTTAAACCCATTGAATTGGATAAGCTCCGGCAAATTTTAGACAAGTGGCTGCCTCAAAAAACTGTGCTGCCAATAGCCGAAGAGACTTCGAACGACGTATCTGCCGATGATGCCATCAGTCAATTACCGATATTGGATTGCAGCGTACTTGTTGCCATTACTGGGGTTTTGCCTTTAGAACAAATCCAGCATTTAGTGCGTTTATTTATCGATACCGCGCAAACAACCTTAACCGATTGCCAACAACACCTGCAAAACCAAGATACCCTCGCGTTGGCATTGGCAATGCACAAACTCAAGTCATCCGCGCAAACCATGGGTGCTATTCAGTTTACTGAGCAGGCAAAAATCTTAGAACAGCAAGCCAAAGCCGGATTTAGCTCATCGTTACAGGTATCGTTGGCGGGTTTGTTTAAGTCTTTGGATGCGGTTATTGACGCTGCCTTTCGCTTGCAAGCCGATACTGTCGCTACAAGTCACCAAGAACAAGATAAACCCAAAAATGCCCAGCAATTATCGCCGGAAGCGATTTTGGCAGGGCTACGTAATAATGAATTCGAAATGTATTTTCAACCAAGGGTTGATGCCCAAACCTTGCAGCCAGTGGTGATTGAGGCACTAGCCAGATGGCATCATCAAGGTGAGATAAAATCTGCGGATGCGTTTATTTTTGCGGCTGAATCCTATGGGTTAATCAACCAACTTTCCGAAGTGCTATTTATTAAAGCCTTCGTTGCGGGCGCAAGGCTGGGTGATTGGGGTTTTGATTTACCGATTTCCATCAACTTGCCATTGCATTGGTTAACCAATAGCCATTTGTTCGACTTTATACAGTCCAGCCTTTATGCCACAGGGTTTAACGCCGAAAAAATCATCTTAACCATCGATGAAAGTACCTTTGTTGCTAATTTAGCAACGGCGTTACCAAAATTGCAGGAATATCAACAACGCGGATTCAGAGTGGCAATCAACCATTTCAGCGCCAACGCTTTGCTTATAGAGCAACTGCCGCCGAATGTGATTGCTGAATTAAAAATCGATAAGCAAATGTTGCTGCAATTAGCCACGCATAAAGCAAAATTTGAATCGGTGTTGGCGACAATAAAAAACCAACAATGCCAACTGATAGCAAAAGGCATTGAAACCGAAGCGGAACTGCTTTGGGCGAAATCTTTAGGGGTCGATTTCTTGCAAGGCTGGGTGATCGCCGAGCCAATGTTAGCTGATGCGTTAATGGAATGGTTGGAAGCAAAAATCTATTGATTGGTGTTGCGTTTATTGTTGTTTTAGTTAGTGACTTTACGCACTCACGTTTATGAGACTAAAACAAATAATAATGAATCGCTATCGCGATGTTATTTAAATCGGGTTCTCGCACCCGAAGGCGAGTTACTTTCTTTTGCGCCGCCAAAAGCAAGTAACCAAAGAAAAGGCGGCCCGATTACCGCTCATGTCTTGCGCTCCTCGCATTTGCCGGGGGACGGCAGAATGGGCTTCCTGCCCATCTGCCGCCGTGCGGCATCCATGCCGCACCCCTTCGGGCTGTTCCCGACAAATACTCCGGTGCTCGACGCGGCAAACGGGAGAAAAGCGCGTTACTGCGTAACGTCAGTTAGTTATTATCAACTTCTCCAATGACAAGGCCTTTCAGGTTTTAAAAATCTGAAAGACCTTGTTTGGCTGGTAGTAAGCAGAAAATCATTTTTAGCCAAGTACTTAGTGTTCAATTTGGCTGCATTGTAAATGGCTATGGATGACTTCAAGCAATTCTTCAACATCAAATGGCTTGGTCAAATACGCGCTAAAGCCTGCATTTAAGCCTGCGGCAATAATATTGGGCATGGCTGCCGCGCTGACTGCAATAACCGGAATTAAAGCGCTTTGTGGATTGTTTTTGATGATCGCTAAAGCTTCCAAGCCACTCAGCCCCGGTAAATTGGAATCCATTAACACCAAATTAACCCGGCTAGTTCGGATGATTTTTAAACCTGCCTCAGCCGTTTCGGCAATCACCAATTCCAGATTTTTTTGGGTGCGGAAAACTTGCTTCATAACATTAATATTCAATAAGCTGTCTTCAATATACAAAACCCGACCGTGCACTAGGCAATCGTTTTGCGAACATGCCAGCTTCTTTTTAAGATTTTGTTGTGCCATTGGCGGCTCGTAAAAGGTGCTTTGGCGGCTGGTACTGCGCGGCAAGTTAATCCAAAAGCGCGAGCCTTTCCCTAAGCTGCTTTCATAATCAATACTGCCATTCATGGCTTCCACCAATTGCTTGCTAATTACCAAGCCTATCCCGGTGCCTTCAATCGTCGATTTTTCTGCCGACAAGCGTTTGAATGGTTTAAAAACTTCTGGGCGGTAGTGTTCTGATATACCCATGCCCGTGTCAGCGACGATGATACGCACCATATTGTCGGCAATAACCGAGCTGATAATGATTTCACCGCCTTGTCGGTTGTATTTAATGGCATTGGAGACCAAATTAAGCAGAATTTGCCTCACTCTTGCGGTGTCTGCGTAGATAGAATAATTATTGCTATGCTCGTAGCTGATCGCAATTTGTCTTTCTAGGGCCATGCCTGAGGAGAGCGATATAACTTCCTCGATGATGTTTTCAATTTTGATATTTTCCAGCTTTAAATTAATTTTGCCGTTTTCAATACGTACCAAATCTAAGATTTCATTAATTAAGCTCAATAAATGATGACCGCTATTAAAAATATGGCTCACCGCGCTTTTTTGATCGGCAGTTAATGGCGAGAGTTGCCCCATTTCCAGCAATTGAGCGAAACCGATAATGGCATTTAACGGTGTACGCAACTCATGGCTCATGCTGGCGAGAAATTCTGATTTTGCTTGGTTAGCCAATTCCGCTTCTAATTTGGCTTCTTGTAAAGCTTGTTTGGCGAGTTGTTGGTCGGTAATTTCTACCGCCATACACACATAAATGGGGTTTTCGGTATTTGAGATTGCAAAAATGCTGGAAGATAAGGTGATTAATTGCTGGTTTTCGTGCCGGCATTGGCTGGTTTCTTTGCTAATTACGGCATCATTTACGCGGATGGATTTGAAAATTTCCTGCAAACGTTGCTTTTCTTCGGGCGTGTTCATCAATTCATCGACGGTTTTGCCCACGGCTTCTGTGCGTCGCCAACCGAGTATCTGTTCTGAGGCGTTATTCCAATAGAGCACCCGCGTGTCTTCGTCATACCATTGCACCGCCACGTTGGGGGTGTTTTCCAAGGTAGCCGTTAACTGTTGTTCGGCGCGTTTACGCTGGGTTATATCGTTGATTAAACCATGCCAGCGTATGTCGTTATTGGCTAGCCGTTCTGGCTTGGAACTGTATTCAACCCAGATAATGTGCTTTTCCGGATGAATAATCCGAAAAACCGCATGGGCGGCATTCATGGTTTGTTTGGATACTTCTATGGAATTCCAAACGGTGCTTAAATCTTCTGGATGGATTTTACTAAATAATATTGCCGCGTTGGTTTTGACGGCTTCTGGTGGTACGCCAAAATAATTTATTAAGGCTTCGCTGGCATAGGGCATGCTGGTAGCGCCGTTGCTGTGCAAGACAAATTGGTAAAAAAAACCAGGCATCTCCGCCATAATTTTGCGCTGTTGTTCGGCAAAGCCATTATCCGCGTTGATTTCTCGCTGTAAACGGCAACTGAGATAGGCGACAAACAGGGAAACACTAATAAATTGCCAGAATAGTTTTAACCAAAAACTAGCGGGATAAGGATGGTCGATAAAATTTATGGGCAATGCCGACCATTGTTGGCTTGCGGCAATAGCAATCAGGCTGCTACAGAGCATATTGCCGATGATTAACATGAGTGCAGTACGTTTGTTTAGGAACGCCAAGGCGGCAATGACAAACAGCATATCAAGCAAGCCAACCAGTGTTGTCGGCCCTAAGTACACCAGGCCAATCAGACAAGATAACCAAATCAGGGATAACAATATGCCTGTCTTAATGGTGTATGAGATTTTTTTTCGGGCCAACCAGACCGGAAAGCAAGTTAAAGATAAAGCGCTTTGTACGTCTATGTTGCGCCAATCAGAGGATGTTACAAACGAAAACCAGTCTATTAGGTTAGGTATGCTGATTACGGCTAGAAAAAGTAGCGTATTGTTAAGTAAATGCTCGCGTATGTTGGAAAAATTTAAGGATTGTAATCGGTGCATTTTGTAATTGGTTGTATTGCTTTTTGGGGCATTGTCGGCGGCTTATAAAAAGGTTGTTGATTTTAAGTTATTTAAACGAGAAAAATTGCAGATGCCACTAAAAAACAGTTTTTTGGATGGTTTTTATGGCTTGGGGATGAATTGTTGGCTGATTGTGTTCAAACTACGATACGTCATTTAAGGGAGCGCTGAACTAATCGATTCCGATCATGCTTCGACAAGCTCAGGCCGAACGGAATCAATTAGTTACCGTTCGGCCTGAGCTTGTCGAAGGCTTTGTTCAGCGATTCCTTAAGGAATCGCTGAACTAATCGTCGATTCCCAGATTGGCCGATGGTTTTCACTTTTTTAAAATCCGCACGCCATTTGACGCACTGTTTCAGGCGGTTTGTCAGGTTTTCCGCCCATTTTGGGCGGA
>Ga0247843_1000619_pt1 | contig 81700 bp, 88 predicted proteins | sample LaCruzMarch2017__FD_192420 | JGI IMG/M metagenome (GOLD analysis project Ga0247843, IMG submission 192420) | Freshwater microbial communities from meromictic Lake La Cruz, Castile-La Mancha, Spain - LaCruzMarch2017_8m | ecosystem: Environmental > Aquatic > Freshwater > Lake | place: Spain... | reverse complement strand
GATTGCGAGCCGGTGGTCGGCTACCTCCACCGCGGCATGGAGAAGATTGCCGAAAACCGCACGAACGTGATGTTCGTGCCCTACGTGAGCCGCATGGACTATGCGGCCGGCATGTTTTACGAAGCGATTGTGGTGAACGCGCCGGAGCGGCTGGCCGATGTGCCCGTGCCCAAGCGCGCCAGCTACATCCGGGTACTGATGCTGGAGCTCAACCGCATCGCCAACCACCTGCTCTGGCTTGGCCCGTTCCTGGCGGACGTGGGCGCACAAACGCCATTTTTCTACATCTTCCGCGAGCGGGAGATGATCTACGACCTGTGGGAAGCGGCCACCGGTCAGCGGCTGATCAACAACAACTATTTCCGCATTGGCGGGGTGGCGGCTGATCTGCCCTACGGCTGGCTGGAAAAGTGCCTCGACTTCTGCGACTGGTTTGGTCCCAAGATCGACGAATATGAAAAGCTAATTACCAACAACCCAATCTTCCGTAAGCGAATTGAGGGTCTAGGTGTGATCAGTCGCGAGATGGCGATCAATTGGAGCCTGTCGGGCCCGATGCTGCGCGCCTCGGGCGTGCCCTGGGACCTGCGCAAGGTGGATCACTACGAGTGCTACGACGACTTCGACTGGGACGTGGTCTGCGAACAGGAGGGTGACTGCTACGCCCGCTACCGGGTGCGCGTCAAGGAAATGCGCGAATCCCTCAAGATTCTGCGCCAGGCCTGCGCCATGATTCCCGGAGGAGCCACCGAGCACCTGGCGGCCCGCCGCATGGCGGAGGGCAAGGGCAGCGAATATGCCGGCTTTGATTATCAATATGTGGCCAAGAAAGTGGCCCCAACCTTCAAGATTCCCGAAGGTGAGCTCTACACCCGCCTGGAATCGGGCAAGGGCGAAATCGGGGTGTACCTGCAGGGCAACAACGACGTCACCCCCTGGCGCTTCAAAATCCGCGCCGCCGACTTCAACAACCTGCAAATCCTGCCCCACATCCTCAAGGGGGCCAAGGTGGCCGACATCATGGCCATCCTCGGCTCCATCGACGTGATCATGGGATCGGTTGATCGCTGATTCCAGCAGCTGGCTGCTGCTATGCCGCACCGTGCGCTTCGGGGACACCGATGCCGCCGGGGTGATGCATTTCCACCAGCTACTGCGCTGGTGCCACGAGGCTTACGAAGAAAGCCTGGAGCGCTATGGCCTGCCTGCCGCTGAAATCTTTCCCACCCCGGGGCACATACCCGCCATTGCCCTGCCGCTAGTGCATTGCAGCGCCGACTTCCTTTCTCCCCTTGTCTGCGGCGCCCCCCTAGCAATCCAGCTGGAACCCCGGCGCCTGGATTCCGGCAGCTTTGAGGTGCACTACAACTTCCGCAGCGGCGAGAGGGCCGCAGCCAAGGCACTTACCAGGCACCTGGCGATCGAGACGGCCAGTCGCCGGCGCTGCCCCTTGCCAGCTGGGCTGCAGCGCTGGCTGGAAGCATCGAGCCTGGGCCAGGGCATCCAGCCGCTTTAGGGCCGGCTGAACACGTAAAGCAGCGCCGCCAACTGCAGGGGCAGCAGGGCCGCCATCAGCGCCAGCGGATGCAAGCCGTCGTGGGGAATAGCTGCAGCCAGGCCAAAACTGAGGGCACCAGCTCCAGATAAAAGCAATAAAACCGGGGCCCGGGCTAAGAGCTTAGAACCAATCTTTTTGGCCATCAAGGTATTCGGCTTCAAATTCTGCATTGGATTTCGTCAAATAAATGACGCCCTCAATAATGCCAATGACCTGAAAAACAAAATAGCCCACCCCGCAGGTCAGAAGCGATACCACCAGCATGATTACCGCCGGCTTGGTGTAGCCAAGAATGAATTTGTGCACCCCAAAGGCGCCCAGAAAGATTCCGGTGAGACCCGCCGCCAGCTTCTTATTGCTGATTTCGGTCTCAGACAGGCTCGACATCGACTGACGCGGGAGAAACGACCTCAACAGCTTTTAGCTGATCAACCCAGGCCCGCCAATGATTTCGTTGCCATTTGCCCAGCTCCGCTGGCGCCAACTCGGGGCAGAGCAGCCACCGACCTGGCCGCTCGGCCGGTGGCCAGGAATCACAAATCGCCTGCAACGCCAACTGCAGCTCCTCCCAACCTTGCTGGGGCGAGTCTGGCCGCACCAGGGCCACCAGCCGCTGGCCCCAGTCGGGATCATCGATTGGCAGCAGCAAAAGCGCATGCAGTGGCAAGCCAGTGGCCTGGGCCAGCTGCGCCAGCCGCTGCTCAAGCACCTCTGGAAACACGGTTTCACCGCCGCTGTGAATGGCCCCATCAAGGCGTCCCAGCAGCTCCAGCCCCGTTGGGCCCAGCCGGCCGGCATCGCCACTGCGCCACCAGCCATCGGCAGTGCGCGGCAGGGGCTGGAGCCGGCCAGCCTCCAGCCAGCCCGGACTGAGCCGCTCACAGCGCACCTCAACGGCCTGCTCCGCCCCTAGCCGCAGCTCCACGTCCCCCAAGGGGGCGCCGCAACCCGAAGCTCCCGCCAGGAAAGCTTCGGGCGCCAGGGCACACACCATCGCGGCCGTTTCCGTGGCCCCGTAGCAAGGGGCCAGCCGCAACCCGGCCAGCCTGGCCCGCTCCGCCAGCGCCGGCGGCAACGGCGCCCCACCCACCCAGATCAGGGCCAAACGCTGCAACCAGGCCACGCCCTCGCCAGCAGCCAGCAGCCGCTGCAGCTGGGTAGGCACCAGGGAAAGCAAGGCCGGACGATGGGGATCCAGCGGGGCCGCCGCAGCCAACAGGGCCGGATCGCGCATCCAGGCCGGATCAAGACTCTGGTGGCCGGCGCCCCAGTGCTGGGCGCGCACCCAGGGCAGCAGCCCACTGACGTGATGCAAAGGCAGGGAGTTGAGGTGCAGGCAGCTCGCCGGATCCAGCCCCAACCCCTCCAGCCAGCGGCCAGTGGCCGACGCCGAAGCCTGCAGGTGGGCCAGGGGCTGCAGGCACCAGCGGCGACCGCCCGTGCTGCCGCCACTACCCAGCACCACCCCCGGCCCCCAACGCTCTTGCAGGGGGCCAAGGCCATCGGGCCCGATCGCCGCCGCCAAAGCCTGCTGGTCGCTGGCAGCCGGGCCCGCCAAGGCCGCCAGGCGGCCGGCATCCCAGAGCTTTTGCAACTGCTCAGGCGTCATTGCTGCTGATCTCGGCTGATTTGGGCGGCGGCAGCCCACACCGCTGCCGGATCGGCGCTGGCCAGGGCTCCGGGGGCTTGCCAACCCGGCGCCAAGCCCGGCGCCGCCGGCGTGGGGCCCTCGGACTGCAGGGCTGCCAGATGCTCTAGCCAGCGGCGGCCGATGCCGGTTTCAAAGGCTGTGCTGAGCATCAGCCGCGGCCTGCCCCGCTCCAGGGCCGCCAGCAGCACTCGAGGGTCCCCCTCCTGGCTGGGGCGGCGCACCTGCCAGCCCGGCCAACTGCAGCGCAGTCCCGGGTCGCACTGCAACGATTCATCCAGAGCCACGGGAACCTGGGCCGCCAGTGCCTCCAGGCCCGCCTGGTCGGCCGGGGCTAGGGGCTGCTCCAGCCACTGCAGCCGCGGCTCGCCCGCCAAACGCCCGGCCCAGGCCGACGCCGTGGCCCGGCTCCAGCCGCCATTGGCATCCAGGCGCAAGCGGGCGGTTGCTGGCAGGCGCTGCAGCAGCTGCTCCAGCAGCTCGCGCTCCAAGCCATCGGCGCAAACGGCCAGTTTCCACTTGAACACCGGAGCCGGCCCCAGCTCGGGCCCAAGCTGCTCCAAAACCTCGATGGCGGCTGGTCCTGCCGGCAGCAGCCGGGCCGCAGGGGGAGGCGGCAGCCAGCGGCGCTGCGGCAAGCCGGCCAGCTCGGCCAGGGCAGCCCCGAGGGCAAAGGCAAGGGTTGGGGGCAACTGGCCCGCCTGCAGCAACCTCTCGAGTTCGGCTGTCCCATAGCTGGCATCCAAAGCAGCGAGGGCCGCCGCCAGTGGCTCCAGCTGGCCATCGAGGGGCGCGGCCTCGCCCCAGCCCAGATCGCCCTGGGGGCTCTGCAAGCGCAACAGCCAGCCGCGCCGCTGCTGCACGGTGCCTGCAGCCGTAACCAGGGGCCGGGGCAGGGCGAAGCCGAAGGGCCGCCACTGCAACTGCAGCAGGCCCCCCTGGCTCATCCTGTGAAGCGCCCCAGGGCCAGGCCCAGGGCCAAACCCAAACCATTGAGCGCCTGAAAGCGCAGGGCCAGAAATTTGCTGCCGCTAATCCGCCCAGGCTCGCCATGGTGGTGCTGCAACAGGGCGATCAGCTGACGGGCCGGCGGCAGACCGATCACGCCGAGCAGGGCCGTGAGCGGCCACTGGCCCAGCAGCACCGGCGCCCACTGCAGGGCCAGGGTGCCCGCCACAAACCAGGGCACCAACGCTGCCGCCGTGCCCGTCCCCAGGTGCACCGCCGGCGATCGCTTGCCGTTAGCAGCGTCCTCCTCCACCTGGTGGAAATGGGAGCAGAACAGCACCAGGGTGGTGGCCAGGGCAGGGCCGCTGCCCAGCATCAGGGCCGTGCGCCAGGGCACCACGGCCCCAGGCGCCGCAGGGGCCAGAGCCAGCAGACCGGCGGCGGTGGCAAGGGGGCCGAAGGCCAGCCAGCACAGGGGTTCTCCCAGTCCCTGGTAGCCCAGGCGGAACGGAGGCCCCTGGTAGAGGTAACCCAGGCCGCAGCAGCCCAGCACCAGGGCCAGCACCGCCGGCGAGCTGCGCCAGGCCACCAGGGCCATCAGCGCCAGGCCCAACAGCAAACATCCATTGGCCAGCCAGGCCACCCGGTCACGCCGACCGGTGAGGTTGACCAGCGAATGGGGCTTGCCATGGGTGTCGACTCCGGTGTCGGCATCGAACACATCGTTGGCCAGGTTTTCCCAGGCCAGCAGCAGCACCGCCGCCAACAAGAACAGCAGCAGCTGCTCGAGCCGCACGGGCTCGGCCCGGCCAAAACGCCAGCCGGTGGCGAGCAGCACGGGCATCACCGCCACCGCGTACATGGGCCATTTGATCGCCGCCTTCCAGAGCCGACGACGGTCGGAGGAAGGGGCCCCATCGGGGGGAGCGCCGGGGTTGCTGGAGTAACGGCTTGCGACGACCTTGGGCTCAGTCATGGGGGCCGCAGGCGGCAGCCACTGCAGGGCCCATACATTTGAGCAGCTCTTCGTCGCGGCCCCGGCCCTTCCTGGTGCAGGCCCCTTCTTCCTTCACCGATTCAACGGGTGATTCATTCACCAGTTTGCTGGTCGCCGCCAACGAGCAGGCGCGCCAGCTGGAGGAGGAGGGCGTCCTCAGCCTGGCCCTACCCCTGGCCGGCGGAGACCCGATGCTGCTGCTGCCCCATCTGGAGCCCGGGGATGAAGCCCTGGCTCCAGGTGGCGACAGCTTCCGCTTCCTGTGGGACGGGGCACCGGGGCTCTGCATCGCCGCCGCCGGCCGCACCAACAGCCTCGAGCTCAGTGGTCCGCGCCGCTTTGAGCTGGCCCAGCGTTTTGCCAGCGCCTGCCTCAGCCGCCTAGCCACCCCGGAGAGCGGCCCGCCCCTGGCCCGGCCGCGGGTGCTGTTGGCCTTCGGTTTCTTTGAGGCGTCCCTGCTGCCGGGGCCTACCTCCATCCCTGGCGTACAGGCCGTGCTGCCCCGTTGGCAGCTGAGCCGCCAGGGCCAGCACTGCTGGCTGCGGCTGCAGCGCAGCCTCGGCGGTGGCGTGACGCCGCGCCAGCTAGCCGAAGAGCTGTGGGAGCAGGCCCGCCGGCTGGAGCGCCTGGTGCAACAAGACGGGCTGGAGCCGAGGGTTGTCAGTCGAATCGCCATCCACCGCAGTTCGCCATGGCGGGAGAGCTACCGCTCCGCGGTTGAGCGGGGCCTGGAATTGGTGGAGAGGGGCGAGCTGGAAAAAGTGGTGCTGGCCGTGCGCCAGGAGCTGCAGCTTGAGGCCGCGCCCCATCCCCTGGCCCTGCTGGCCCCCCTACGGCGCCACCAGAGCGGCAGCTGCCGCTTTCTGTGGCAGCAAGCCCGCGGGACTGCCCTGATCGGCGCCTCCCCCGAACGGTTGCTCACGGTGCGCCAGGGGCAACTGCGCAGTGATGCCCTAGCGGGCACCGCCCCAGCTGGAGAGCAGGCCGCAGGGCTGCTGCACTCCTGCAAAGATCGCCATGAGCATGAGCTTGTGGTGGACACGATCACCGCCCTACTCGCCAGAGCGGGCCTCAACCCGCGGCGACCACGCCATCCACACCTGGCCCGCCACGGCCAACTGGTGCATCTGCACACCCCGATCACGGCAGCCCTGGGCCAGAACCAGCCCCTGAGCATCGCCGCCGCCCTCCATCCCACCCCGGCTGTGGCGGGCCTGCCGCGGCGCGAGGCGATGGCCTGGCTGCGCAGCTTGGAGCCCTTCGAGCGCGGCCACTACGCCGCCCCAATCGGCTGGATCGACAGCGCCGGTGACGCCGACCTGCGGGTGGCGATCCGCAGCGGCACCCTGCGGGGCGACCGGCTTGAGCTCACCGCCGGTGCCGGCCTAGTGCGGGGTTCAACGGTGGAGCGGGAGCTGCAGGAGGTGGCCCTGAAACTGGGCGTACTGCAGCAGCAGCTCAGCTGCGCCACCGACCATCAAGCAGCCAGCAACCGCGCCATCGTCTGATCCGCCAGGGGAATCCCGGCCAGCCGCTCCACCTCGCGCACACCGGTGGGGCTGGTCACATTGATCTCGCTGAGGCGGCCGTCGATCACATCGATGCCCACAAAAAACAAACCTTCAGCCCGCAACGCTGGCGCCAACTCAGCGCAGATAGCCCTCTCCGCCGCCGTGAGCTCCGTTACCTCCGGAGCACCGCCCACGGCCAGGTTGCTGCGGAACTCGCCACCGGCGGGGATGCGATTCACCGCCCCGAGGGGTTCGCCATCCACCAGCAGGATGCGCTTATCACCAGCGCTCACCCCGGGCAGGAAGGCCTGCACCATCACCGGCAGCTGCTCCTGGCCAGTCACCAGCTCCAGCAGGGCCCGCAACCCCGGCGTTGCTGCAGAAGCAAACACCACCCCCTGGCCAGCCCGCCCCCCCAGGGGCTTGAGCACCACCTCGCCATGCTCGGCGGCGAAAGCGGCCAGCGCCGTCACCCTGCTAGCCACCAGGGTGGGTGCCATCAGCTGGCTCCAGCGCAGGGCACTGAGTTTTTCGTTCCAGGCTCGCAGCGAAGCGGGCCGGTTGAGCACCCGCACTCCCTGACGCTCCCCCAGCTCCAGCAGATGGGTGGCATAGAGATAGGCCTCATCGACCGGCGGGTCCTTGCGCATCCACACCCGCGGAAAGGCAGTGAGGGGCAGCAGCTGGGGATCGCCAAGTTCAAACCAGGGCTCGCAATTCACGGGGGTGGCCACCACCCAGGTGCCATGACCTTGCAGGGGAGCTCCTGGCGCTGGGGCGGCAGAAAGATCGGCGATGGTGCACACCCACACCTGCTCGCCGGCTCGCTGGGCTGCCTGCATCAGGGCAACGCTGGAATCTTTGGCTGGATTGAGCCGGGCGATCGGATCGATCACAAACAGTTGGGATGCCACCGCTCAGCTCGCCAGCAGAACGTCGAGCTGGCCGGAGCGCTCGAGGGCATGCAGATCGTCGCAACCACCCACGTGCTGGCCATTGATGAAGGTCTGGGGCACGCTGCGGCTCCCGCCGCTCTTAGCCGCCATCGCCGAGCGGGCCGACTCGTCGCCATCGATTGCAAATTCGGCGTAAGCCACTCCCTTGCGGTCGAGTAGGGCCTTGGCGCGCACACAGAAGGGACAGGCCCGCCAGGTGTAGATCTCAACGGTGGCGGCCATTTAGACGGCTCCGGTCAGGTTTTGTTGATCGTAGAAGCGGACCAGGGCGCACGGGCCCGGGAGCCTCGCAACTATATCGATTAGCTAAGCCAAGACTTAGCCAATCAACAAAACCGCTCCCCCAGCCCCGACCCCTCGCGGCGGAGCTGGCCGGCGCTGATACCGTCAAGCAACTATTCAGCTGCACCGGTGCTCGATCTCACCGACTTCAAGCGCGACCTCTCCGAGCTCACTGACCGCCTGGGCAACGCCCAGGACTGTCTTTGACGTACCGGCCCTGAAAGCCCGCCAACAGGATCTGGAGCAGCTGGCCTCCCAGGGCGACTTCTGGGACGACCAGAAGCAGGCCCAGGTCAAGATGCGCCAGCTCGACGAGGTGAAGGCCCAGCTTGAGCAATTGGCGAAATGGCAGGCCAGCGTCTCCGACGGGGAGGCCACCGTGGAGCTCTACGGCCTCGAGCCCGATGAAGATCTGCTGGTCGAATCGAACCAAGCCCTGCAGTCTCTCAAAGCCGACCTGGATCGCTGGGAGCTCGAGCGCCTGCTGAGCGGCCCCTACGACAAGGAGGGCGCCGTGATCAGCATCAACGCCGGTGCCGGCGGCACCGACGCCCAGGACTGGGCCCTGATGCTGATGCGCATGTACACCCGCTGGGCCGAAGACCACGGCATGAAGGTGAGTGTGGACGAGCTCAGCGAGGGGGAAGAAGCCGGCATTAAGAGCTGCACGATCGAGATCGAGGGCCGCTATGCCTACGGCTACCTGCGCAACGAGAAGGGCACCCACCGGCTGGTACGGATCTCGCCGTTCAACGCCAATGACAAACGCCAGACGAGCTTCGCCGGCGTGGAGGTGATGCCCCAGATCGATGAGGACGTGAAGCTCGACATCCCCGACAAGGACCTGGAGATCACCACCTCGCGCTCCGGCGGTGCTGGCGGCCAGAACGTCAACAAGGTGGAAACGGCCGTGCGCATCCTGCACATCCCCACCGGCCTGTTTGTGCGCTGCACCCAGGAGCGCTCCCAGCTGCAAAACAAAGAGAAGGCGATGGCTCTGCTCATGGCCAAGTTGCTGGTGATTGCCCAGGAGCAGCGGGCCTCCGAGATCGCCGACATCCGCGGCGACATTGTGGAAGCGGCCTGGGGCAACCAGATCCGCAACTACGTTTTTCACCCCTATCAAATGGTGAAAGATTTGCGCACCCAGCAGGAAACCACCGACGTGCAGGGCGTCATGGACGGCGATCTCGATCCCTTTATCCAGAGCCTGCTGCATGCGGGCGTCGAGCTAGCTGGAGGCGGCAGCGATGACTGATCCCCAGCCCAGCGAAAACCCCAGCTTCATCAAGCTGGCGATGCGCAACATGGTGCGCAAGGGCCGCCAAAGCCTGTTTCACTTCGGCCTCACCGCCCTCGGGCTCACGGGCTTCCTGGTGCTGATCGCCTGGCTCGGCCGCCCCCAACTACCCGGAGGCTGAGATGGCCACCTCGATCGATCTCGACCTGGCCTTTAGCGCTGATCCCGATCTGGCTGATCCCGATCTGGAAGTGGCCCCGCTGCTGTCAGATGCCGATCACTGGCAGACACGATTGAGCGCCTGGCTACACCAGCTGGCCCCGGAGCTTCCCGCCGCCCTGCAAGCGCCCGCCTACAGCCTGGGGCTGAGCCTGGTGACTGACGCCGAAATCGCCGAGCTCAATGCCGACTGGCGCCAGAAGGAAGGCCCAACCGACGTGCTGGCCTTCGCCGCCCAGGACGAAGCAACCGATGGCACCCCGCCAATGCCGGCATCCGGGGAGGCGGAGCCCCTGGAGCTGGGCGACATCGTCATCTCCATAGAAACGGCAGCCCGCCAGGCACCGGAGCATGGCCACGACCTGGAGCAGGAACTGCTGTTTCTGGCTAGCCATGGCCTGCTGCATCTGCTGGGCTGGGACCACCCAGACGAAGCCAGCCTCGCCGCCATGCTGGCGCGCCAGGAAAGGCTGGTTAAGGTGCCAGCGGAGCCATGATCAATCTGCGCCCCTTACCGACCCCAGAAACTCGTGGGCGCCGCCTCAGGGCCCGGGCCTGGACTGTGGCCAGTGACCTGCCGGCGAGTTTTCGTTATGCCGCCCAGGGCCTGGCCTATGGCTTTGCCAGCCAGCGCAACTTCCGCATCCATGTGATCACCGGAGCGGTGGTCTTTGGCCTGGGGCTGTGGCTGCAACTACCCACGGCCCAACTAGCCGTGCTGGTGCTCACCGTGGCGGCCGTGCTGGTGCTGGAGTTGCTCAACACCGCCACCGAAGCGGTGGTGGATCTGGCCATCGGCCGCCAGTTCCACCCCCTGGCCAAGATTGCCAAGGACTGCGCCGCGGCGGCGGTGCTGGTGGCGGCCCTGTCGTCACTGATGATCGCCCTGCTGCTGCTTGTGCCACCGCTGCTGAGCCGGCTGGGCCTTTGAATGGGGGCAGGCCAGGCGCGGCGATGCTTCTCGTTCTCGACAACTACGACAGCTTCACCTTCAACCTGGTGCAGTACCTAGGCGAGCTGGCCGCCGAGCACCCGATTGCCGCAGAGGTGCGGGTGGAGCGCAATGACGCCCTCAGCCTCGAGCAGATCCGAGCACTGGACCCCGCCGCGATCTTGATTTCACCGGGCCCCGGCGACCCCGACCAGTCGGGGGTGTGCCTTGAAGTCCTGCGGGAGCTCAGCCCCACCATCCCAACCCTGGGTGTTTGTCTGGGCCACCAGTCGATCGCCCAGGTGTACGGCGGCAAGGTGGTGCGCGCCAAGGAGCTGATGCACGGCAAGACCTCGCCGGTGCACCACAGCGGCCAAGGTGTGTTTGAGGGTCTGCCCAACCCGCTCACCGCCACCCGCTACCACAGCCTGATCGCCGAGCGCGAGACGCTGCCCGACTGCCTCGAAATCACCGCCTGGCTCGAGGACGGCACGGTCATGGGCCTGCGCCACCGCAATTTCCCCCACATTCAGGGGGTGCAGTTCCACCCCGAAAGCGTGCTCACCCAAGAGGGTCACGCCCTGCTGGCCAACTTCCTGCGCCAGGCCAGCCAGCCAGCCACAGCAAGTCAGTTGGGTTAGCTTCACAGCGATTGCCGCTTCTCCATGCGCCCGCTGCCCACCTTCGCTGCTCTCACCTTGAGTTCGCTCGGCCTGGGCGCCGCATTGCTGGCAACTGGCCCAGCCCTCGCAGGCAGCGGCGTCACGATCACCAGCTACGGCCACAGCGCCCTGTTGATCAGTGGTGGCGGGGCCAGCGTGCTGGTTAATCCCTTTAAGGCAGTGGCCTGTGCCGCCGGACTGGCCGAACCCCGGGTGAGTGCCACGGTGATCCTGGCCAGCAGCCGACTACTGGATGAGGGTGCCCCGGTGGCCAAGGGCAAGATGCTGGTGGATCCAGGCTCCTTCAAGGTGAGTGGCCTTTCAATCGAAGGCATCGCCGGCCCCCACGACCGTGTTGGTGGGCGCCGCTTCGGCCAATCCACCCTGTGGCGCTGGAAGCAGGGCGGCCTCGACATCGCCCACCTAGGAGGCACCGCGGCCCGGCTCAGCCCCGCCGACAAGGTGATGCTTGGTCGCCCAGACGTGCTGATCATCGGCGTTGGTGGCGGCGCCAAGGTATATACCGGTGCCGAAGCCGCCGAAGTGGTGCGCGAGCTCCAGCCCCGCCGCGTGATCCCGGTGCAATTTGTCAGCGGCAAAACCCCCAAGGACTGCGACCAAACCACGCTGCAACCTTTCCTTGATGCGATGGCCGGCACCCCGGTGAAGCGCCCCGGCCGCACCCTCAGCCTGCCGGGCAAGCTCGGCGATGGCATGGTGATCGAGGTGATGCGCTAAGCGGCCTGCAGATAGGCAGCCCAGAAACGCTGCATCTGCTCGGTGGTGCCGATGCTCACCCGCAAGGAGCCGTCGATCAGAGGTTTGGCAGCCATTGAGCGCACCAGGATGCCCGCCTGCCGCAGCCGCTGCTCCACCTCCTCAGCCGGGCGCTCGGGCCAGATCAGCAGGTAGTTGCCACCTGCTGCGTGATGCCGCACACCGGCCGCTTGCAACTGCTGCACCAGCCAGGTGCGGGCCCGCAGCACTTCGGCCACATAGCTATCCACATAGGCCTGGTCCGCCAAGGCCGCATGGGCTGCAGTCACGGCGAAGCTATTGATATCATAGGGCCCCGTGACGCGCCCGATGCGACCAATCACCGGCACCGCCCCAATGGCAAAACCGATGCGTAGACCAGCCAGGCCGGCGGTCTTCGCCAGGGAGCGCAGCACCAGCAGATTCGGTGTGGCAGTGAAATCGGCGGATGGCAGCACGCTGTCGCCAGTGAAGGCCTCATAGAGCTCATCCACCACCACCAAGGTGCCAGGCGCCGAGGCCGCCAGCTCCAGGATCAAATCCGGTGCTAGCCGGGTGCCGGTGGGGTTGTTTGGATTACAGATCAGCAGGATTCGGGGTTGCTGCCAGGCGGGAGTCCCATTCCCGAGCAGGGCCGCCCGCAGCTCCTCCAGGGGGAAGCCAAAATCAGGCAGCAGGTAGGGAATCGCCTCAATCGCCATGCCCTGCATCTGGGCGCAGGGGGTGTAGTAGCCGAAAGTGGGCGCGGTGGTCAGCAACGTGTCGCCCCGGTCGCCATAGGCATGAAAAATGGCATGAAGTGCCGCGTCTACGCCGTTGAAGAGGCCGATCTGCTCTGGGGTTAGCGGCTGGCCGAGGACTGTTGCAGCGAGATTGGCAACCACAGCCTCCCGCAAGCCGTCGTACTCGGGATAGACGGCGTACTGATCGGGGGGGATGGCGCGGATTGCCTCCACCACCTGCGGACTCGGCCCCACGGTGTTCTCGTTGAAGTCGAGCCGAAGTAGGCCCCGGCGGCCCTCAAGCGGAGCGCTGTAGGCCTGGAGGCTCTCAACCTCCGGGCGCGCCTGGGGAAGGCCTGGAATCAACATAGGACTACCCGTAGAATTATCACCATAAGCAATGGACTTTTGTCTCGGCAATCAAAACGCGATGACTTCGCAGCCTTCCTTGCCGGTCGCGTGGTCAAACTCGCGGCAAATGCAATGCGCCCCATTTTTTATGTACATTACTGGCTATTACCAAAACAACGCTTCCAACTCGCAAATAGCAGGGCCAAATCAGTCGACTCAGCACAGATAAACAATAGCAATCGCAGGCCAAATGCAGGCCTAGTCTCAAAAATAATCTGGCAAACTAACTACACCAATAAAGTTAGCCTACCCATTAAGGCTGCCTGGTGCTGGAATCGGCTTCTCTCTAGAAGCTACCAATACTTCTTCCACTCCACCGAAGATCGTCTTGCCTTTGTAGAGCAAAACTTTCCTGGCAAGCCCACAGAACTCTACAACCGGCTAACCATTGGGGCCGCCCAAGCCGACCTATGGCGCCTAATGGTGCTCTACAAGCACGGTGGCGTTTACATGGATATTGATTCTCACCTTGTCTGGCCGCTTAATCGCTTTATCGAAGATGGGACATCTGAAATATTTCTGCGCTACAAAAGCAAAGATGCTACCAACTACTTTATTGCAAGCGCACCCTCAAATCCCAATATCAAGGCATTATTAGATGAGGTGCTTTATCGAATCGAAAACTCACAAAGCAACAATGTCTACGAGATAACAGGCCCATCCGTCTTTCAAGATATTCTTGCAAACAAGAGTCACACTTGGCGCCTAGCTCAACATACCTGTTTGCAGGGAAACTTCTCAAACAAGTTTTTCCAATATCTTGACAAGCCGCAAGGATGCTGGACACAAGAGCAAAAACTTCGCCACGTTATTCAGGCCAAGCGAGGAAGCCCAGCAACAAGTTGAAAAGTATTCCACCTGTTTTCACTAAACAAACAGCTGCGGCCAGCCAAAACCTAAAGAGGCAAGATTTTGAATGACATTCAACCCGGAAGCACCCAACAACGCCTCCAGGGCAAGTCGGACTTCAAAGTTATCGACTGCTCAATTTTTTTTAACGAGCTTGACCTACTCAGGCTACGAATAAGAATTCTAGATGAATACGTAGACCACTTTGTAATAGTTGAAGCCAGGCAAACATTCACGGGCCTCCCCAAAAAGTGCATCTTAGATACAGAATGCGCCCACGACATTGCAAGCAATCCCAAGGTAACCATAAAAATAATTGACCTCCCCCATTGCTGCGACTCGGCATGGGAGAGGGAAAATTACCAACGCGAATCTATTTTCACTACGGCGCAGGCATTAGCCACCCATAGCCAAGATATTATTCTGCTATCAGACGTTGACGAAATACCTTCTCCCAGGGCAATTAGATGTGCAATTGAAGAAATTCAAAATAGCAGCGACAAGCTACTCGCAGTTTTCGAGCAAAGACTTTTTTACTTCCGTCTTAATTATGAGCTGATTTATTCTAAAAAATTACCTTGGCTTGGAACCACCGCAATCAAAGCCGGGCACAAAGTTAGCACTGCAAGCATGCGAATAACTGGCAGAAATCTGCAAGGGCGCAAGCATAGGCATCTATTTGATCACAGCTTGCTCAGGAAACGAATCACTAATGGCGGCTGGCACTTTTCATACTTAGGCAACGACAGCTCCTTGGCAAATAAATTCAAAAGCTTTTCTCATCAGGAAGCCAAAATACAAACAGCACGGCCCTCAAGTGTGCACGATTTAATTAAAAACAGATCCTCACTTTTTCGCAAAGAAGCACATCATGAAATCTGGGCCATTGTTCATGCTGACAGCCTTGATCTACCAAAAGATGTAATAAAGCATCCTGGCTTCCCATTGCTCTTTGCAGAAGTGCCTTGCACATCTCCATCTGAAATTATAAATGATTATATTTCAAAGAAGCCACTCATGCGGCTTAGAAAGTGGCTTTCAAGCATAGCCAAGCGCCAATAACTAAATTTATAGATTTAGCCTAGCCATCTATCATGCTACGCCAAAACAAGTACTATGATACTTCCGCCTGCCGAAGGGCTCTTGCATGCGTGCTTTGATTGAAATAGCTAAAATTCTTCCACCTTTAACGCAATTTTTTGACTCAAATAGAGTTATTCAATTTAAAGAAGTTGGCACAACTGGCTTCGGCGACCGCCTTCGCGGCATCTCACTATTAATGTTTTTATCGCGATTATACAAGGTTGATTGTTTTTACTACGAAGAGAAAAGTAGCGATGCATTCCCTTGGAGCATTACTGATTTAATTGAAATCGAAGGAATTCGCTTTATGCAGGGCGAGGACAGGATAGACGGCTCATATTTTCTCAAGGTTAATCATAATAGCGCCAAGGGAACAATCATTAAGAAATTTGGCTATGGGGGCATGAAAATGATAAAGCCAAAATCCCCTGTAGTGAAAACCAAAATTGATTCAATGCCCCTTGGTGCTCATTGCATTGGGGTACACATTAGAACGACCGACTCTATTCATACAAATCGTCTCGGTCACGCGCCAAAAGACGTAACAGGAAGAATGCTTAAAGCGATTAATAACTTATCCACGCTCAATGGCTGCAGCCATGCCTATCTTGCTTGCGATAGCCTAGAAGCAAGAAATACATGGAGCAATATAATCACGGCGAATACTGATCTACGGGTTATTCACAACTCCGCTTCATATAACAGTGACAGACTTCGCCAAACCAATTCAGACGACATGATTACTGATTTTTTTGCCCTCTCAAAATGCGGGTTTCTGTTGCGATCTGTACCATCTGAATTCTCACGATTTGCTGCGCTTACCGGTGGACTCAAAATGAAATACAATCAGCTGGAAGGCAAACTAGTTTAAATACTAGCAAGCACCGCACCAAATTTCACGTCCTGTCCATCAATTAACTTAGCCGCCCCAGATGCCAAAGCTTTGTCGAAAATAGGCTATGCATTCTTTGTTTGCTGCTTTTCGATCATGACCCTTGTAGACAAGATTTCGTAAAGCTGCGTGCTCAACTTCGTTCGAAGTTTGATTTACGACCGGCTTGGATTTAGCATTCAACCAAATTGGGATTCCTTGCATCTCTAGGCAACCAGAAAGCCATACATCGTCGACTGTCCATAAAATGTCTGGAATTTGCCAGGCAAAGTCATCAAAAAAATCAGGCTTTACCATTACCCCACCCCATCCCTCTAGAATATCAATATAGCCTGACTTAAGCCATTTCAACGATTTCCATCGCCCCAAACTCAGTATTCTTTGGACTCTGTACCTAAATCCCCTCCGCATCGGCTCTGCCTGTGGATAACGATATGAAATCCAGTGGCTATTATTAACGTAGTCCGGATGCGAAAGATAATTTCCTCGTTCACAGACTACGCAATCTGGTCGCTCTTTTGACGCATCCACAAACCTTTGTGCCCATTCACGATCATAGATCCTGTCATCATCACAGAAAAGTATATTGACATCTTGGCCTCGATATTCTCGACAAGCCGGTAAAATTTTTGTCGCAGGCCCAAGATCTTTATCAACTACGCGGAGACTTACACCCTTTGGCAGCCTAGGGAGATCCGATTCGGCATAGCTAAATCGCTTGTAACTCCGAGGTATATAGAGGTTGACTGCTGCCACCTCTGCCGTCTGGACAAGCAACGACCATAAGCATTCTTGCACATACTTAAACCTTGGCGGAATAGTTGTTAGCGAAATAATAAGCTTTGCCATTTCCCCAATCAGCTAACAAGCCAGACCGCCATGGCATCTATGTACTTTTCGAACAGGCTTTGCCTCTTCAGGCAAAGACTCCTGGCTCGGCACGATGGCGCCTCTTACATCAATTAACAGGCTGTGTGCCAGAACTTGATAGGCGGGCAGCCAACTAATTGGCCTTGAGCGAAACACAATTACTTGGGCAATCGGACGTAATTTTAAAAGCAGACTTGTTGAACGCACAAGCTCCATCACATCCGCTCCAAGGTGGGGATACCCAGCAGACCCAAGCCAAGGGAGAGGGTGTCGGTGGTGAGACGACACAGGGCCAAGCGGGAAGATCGGGCCGGCTCCTCGGCCTTGAGCACCGGCACCTGGTCGTAGAAGCGGTTGAAAACCTGGCTGAGCTCAAACAGGTAGTTGCAAAGCCGATTCGGCAACAACTCCTGCTCCACTTCAGCAATCACCCCATCAAACTTGAGCAGCTCCCGCACCAGCGCCCACTCCTGCGCTTCGCTGAAGGTGAGTGAAGCAACGGCGCTAGCCCCCAGATCGCCGCCCTTGCGGGCGATGCCGGCGATGCGCACCACCGCATAGAGCAGATAGGGCGCCGTGTTGCCCGTAAGTGCCAGCATCCGATCAAAACTGAACTGATAGTTGGTGATCCGATTGGTGCTGAGGTCGGCGTACTTCACCGCCGCCAAGCCCACGGAGGTCGCCACCTGCTGGATGAAGGCCTCGTCTTCGCTGCGCTGCTCATCGGCAAGGCGCTGACGCAGATCAGCCTCTGTGCGCTCCACCGCCTCATCGAGCAGGTCCTTGAGGCGAACCGTGTCGCCAGAGCGGGTCTTGAGCTTTTTGCCATCGTCGCCCTGTACCAAACCGAAGGGCACGTGCTCGACGCCGCAGTGGGAGGGAATCCAGCCCGCCCGCTGGGCCACCTGGAACACGCCAGCAAAATGGCTGGCCTGACCCGCATCGGTCACATAGATCACCCGGCTGGCACCATCACCGGCCGGCCCAGGGGCGAAGCGATAGCGAATCGCCGCCAGGTCGGTGGTGGCGTAGTTGAAGCCGCCATCGCTCTTCTGCACGATCAGCGGCAGGGGCTGGCCGTCCTTGCCACTCACCCCCTCAAGAAACACACAACCTGCGCCGGCATCGACCACCAGCAGCCCGGCAGCCCTGAGGTCGTCAACCACAGCCTGCAGATAGGGGTTGTAGAAGGATTCGCCGCGCTCGGTGAGACGGATGCCGAGCTGGTCGTAGATCTTCTGAAATTCGCGGCGGCTCTGGTCGCACAGCAATCCCCAGGCCTTAAGCGACACCGGATCGCCCCCTTGCAACTTCACCACCTCCTCCCGGGAGGTGTTTTGGAAGCTTTCGTCGTCGTCGAAGCGGGCCTTGGCCTGGCGATAGAAGGCCACCAGATCACCCAGATCCACCGCATCGGCCATGGTGAGAGCCTCTGGCGCCACCTGCTTCAAGTGGGTGATCAGCATCCCAAATTGGGTGCCCCAGTCGCCCACATGGTTGAGCCGCAGCAACGGGTGGCCGCGAAACTCCTGCACCCGCGCCAAAGCATCACCAATGATCGTGGAGCGCAGGTGCCCCACATGCATCTCCTTGGCGATGTTGGGGCTGGAGAAGTCCACAATCACCGGGGCTTGCAGCTCCACCTTTGGCACCCCCAGGCGCGGATCGCCAAGGCGGGCCTGCAGCTCCGCCGCCAGCAGCTCGGGCCGCAGGGTGAGGTTGATGAAGCCGGGCCCTGCAATCTGGGGCTCCAGGCAGAGCTCGGCAAAGGCGGGATCGGCCGTAAGTTGCGCCACGATCGCCGTGGCAATAGCCCGGGGCGGCTGGCCCAGAGGTTTGGCCAGGGGCAGGGCCCCATTGGCCTGGAAGTCACCGAATTCCGGCTTAGACGCTGGCGCTAGCTGGGGATCGAGGGGCTGGCCCGCCTCCGGGAAGGCTCGCTGCATCGCTGCCAGAAGCTGGCCCTGCAGGGCGTGGAGAACGGTCAGCATGGCAACGGTGGGCCGCAGTGGCGGCAAGCACTTGCTGTGATCATCCCTCTCCAGCCAGCTGCAGGTCTGCCTCCATTCCCTGCAGCACTACATCGGCCACCAGCTTGATGCGATAGCGGCAGGCCTGGGTTTCGGTGCAGTCGAAACTGCGGTGCTCCCAGTATTTGTTGCTGCCCGCACCACCCCCGCACAGCCCGAAGTACTCACACTCCTGGCGGCAGCGCTCCACACCGGAGCGAATTTCCTGCAGCACCCGCTGCAATTTGTCAGTGGCGGCGATGGCTTCCAGGCTGTCGTGCAACACATGACCAAAAGCAAAATCGCCGTATTCGGCGGTGGGCACCGAAAGCAACTCCGGATCAAAGGTCGACACATTGCCGCGGGCGTCCACATTGACGATCGCGAAGGGAGCATTCATGTCGGTTTGGGCCATGCGGGCATTGCTGCAGGCCAAGCTGACGATCCCGTCAAATTCCCGCAGGCGCAGGCTCCCTGGCTGCTCCATGCAGCGCTGCCAAAACCGCTCTAAAAACACCCGATAGCGCTGCTCCGCGCGGGGGGCCTTGAGGCTGGAGGCGGTGTTTTCACCTTCGGTTTCCTCCATGTTGAAGCCCACGCCGGTGATGCCGTGCTCGAGGAAGAAATCAAACAGGCCATCGGCATGGTCGAGGGCGTCGGCGGTGAGCACACAGATCACCTGAAAAGCAATCTGGCGCCGCACCAGCCAGTCGATCCCCCGCATCACCGCCCCATGGGTGGGCAAGCCGGTGCGGGTAACCCGGTGGGCGTCATGCAGGAAGGCAGGGCCATCCATGCTCACCCCCACGTGAATGTCATTGCGCTCAAAGCAGTCGCACCAAGCCCCATTGATCACGGTGGCATTGGTCTGCAGCGACTGGACGATCGTGTTGGCGGGCAGGCCGCGCCGCTCCAGCAGCTGGCGCAGGCGCGCACTGGCTTGGTCGTAGAAGGCAATTGGCGCCATAAGAGGTTCGCCCGCATGCCAGAGCAGGGTGAATTGCCCCTCGAAATAGGGGCTATCGAGCACCCGCTCCACCGCCACCTCCAGCAGCTCAAGTGAGAGCTGGGTGCGATCACCCCGATCGGGCAGATAGCAGTAGTCGCAATCGAGGTTGCAATAGGGGGTGGGTTGTACCACCAGCAGCCGCACGGGGCCGTAAGACTGACTTTCCACTTCAGCAGCCCGGGGAGCGATCAGCGCCAGTAGGGACCACCATTTAGGAAGCCCCCATTGCGGAAGCCGCCATTACGGAAGCCGCCGTTATAGAAGCCGCCATTGCGGAAGCCGCCGTTGTTGAAACCGCCGTTATAGAAGCCGCCGTTGCGAAAGCCGCCGTTGCCCCAGCCCAGGCCCGAGCCGTTGACGAACACATAGGACACGGCGTCATCGGGCAAGCCAGAGGCTTCGGTGCCATCGCGCTCCTGCACTGCCGCCGCAATTCGGCTCAGCCGCTCCTCAATGCTGAGGGAGGTTGGTTTAGCTGCGGTTTGGTCCTGGGCTGAAGGCTCATGCTGGGCGCTGGCCAAGGCCAGGGCCGCCGCCCCATCGAGGGGCAGGGAGGCCAGCAGCAACAGGCCGAAGAGATGGGAGCGGTTCAAGAACGCCATAACAACTGCGAAAAGGGTTTCAGCGAGGGGATCAGCGACCGGTCGAAGCAGCCTGACCTTCAAGAACGGGGCGAATCGTCTCAACCCCCAACAGCACAGCCTCAAAGCTGGCGCGGATCGCAGACTCGGGCAATCCCAGCGCACTCGCCGGACCGAGCCAGCGGTTCACGGCGGTCACCGTGTCTGGCTGGCCATCGAGATAGCCCTGGAGCAGCCGGGCAATCGCCAGATTGACCACGTTGCGGAAGGCCGAGTCGTTTTCGGCGAGCACACAGCTCACCGCATAGGCCTCGTAGGGCAAAGCCGGGCTGAGCTCTAAACCTGGCAGCCCCTGCTGGCGCACCAGCCCCGCCAACACGATCGTGTCGCCAATTACGCCTTCCACGGTGCCGGCCTGCATCGCGGCAACGGCAGCCTTGAGGCTGTCGAAGGCAACGGGCGTGGCCTTGGACTGCATGCCCCGCAGTTCGGTTTCACCCAGCGACTGGCGCACCACCCCAATCCGCCGTCCCGCCAGAGCGGCCGGACTGCCATCAAAACGCCCGGTGGGCGCCAGCAATCTCACGCCGGAAAGGCCGATCGGCAGGGAGAAATCCACCTGCATGTCCACCGCCCAGCTGAACGGCAGGCCACAGGCGAGATCCGCCTTGCCACTGGTGATGCTGTTCACCAGGCTGGCCGGATCGCTGATCGGAGCAAAGCGGACACTCACAGGACGGCCCACGGCCTGGCTGAGCTCAGCGGCAATGCGTTCAGCCACCAAGATGCCGTAGCCGGAGGGCTGGCCTTGGGGGCTCACCATCATTAGGGGTGGGACGTCGGCGAAACCACTCAGCACCAGCTGGCCGCTGCGCGCTGCCCGCTGCACCGCCCCCTCCAGCTGGGGCTTGGCCGGGAGTTTGGTTTGGGATTGGGCCTGGACCGCCGCCGGCATTGCGGCCATCAGCCCGAGAGCTCCCACGCCAGCAGCCAGCCGGCGACCAAGGCCAGCTAAGCGAGAGCTGCGCTTGGAAAAGCTGCGCTTTGGTGCTGCCACCCAACCTCGACATGAACTAACAGAAGTATGCAGAGGCTCGGCGCCACTGCCAACGCAGCTTTGCCAACTGGGCTCAAAAATCAAACCGCATGCTGAGATCAAGCCAGGCGCTGCGGGTGATCGGCGCGCTGGTGGAGATCAGGTCGATGCCGCTGCTGGCGTAGTCGCATAGCTGCTCGGGCTGCACGCCGGAGGCTTCCAGCACCAACCGGCGGCCGCCGGCCAAGCTGCGCAACTCGGGCACCAGCTGCCGCAACTGGGCCGGCAGGAATTCATCTAGCAGCACCCCATCGGCGCCCGCTTGCACCGCCGCTGCCGCCTCAGCCGCCGTTTCCGCCTCCACAATCACCCGGGCCGGCCAAGGAGCATGGGCCCGCACCGCCGCGATCGCCGCCTCCAAACCACCGGCCACCCCACACGCCCAAGCCAGGTGGTTCTCCTTGAGCATGGCGGCATCATCGAGGCCCTGGCGGTGGTTGCTGCCGCCCCCGCAGCGCACGGCGTACTTTTCAAGTCGGCGCAGGCCCGGCGTGGTTTTGCGGGTGTCGGCAAGGCGCACGCCCGTGCCCTCGAGCTCTGCCACCAGGGCGGCGGTGGCGGTGGCAATGCCGGAAAGACGCATCGCCAAGTTGAGGGCCGTGCGCTCGCCGGCCACCAGGGCAGCTGCCCCACCCTCCAGCTCCAGCAGGCGCTGGCCTGCCACCACCGGCTCACCATCAGCCACCAGCAACTGCAGCCGCAGCGCCGGATCCAGCAAGCGGAACAGCGGCTCCACCAGCACCCCGCCGCAAAACACCCCTGGCGCCTTGGCCAGCCAGTGAGCCCGGCCATGACGACCAGCCAGGGCCGCAGCCGTGAGATCGCCGCGGCCAATATCTTCTGCCAGCCAGGCGCGCAGCTGCGGCTCTAGCTCGGGGGTAAAAGGCAGATGGGCAGCAGGCATTACCCCTCCGGGGCATGACGATCTAATGATGCGAGGTCATAGGCCAGCCGGATACGCCAACGGTTGCCAAATCCGCGCCCACGTATTTACTAAAGCCAGATCCAACGTGCTCCCCCCTTGATCCGCCCCAACCTGCGCAACCTTGCCCCCCTTACTGCCGTTGCGCTGCTGAGCCTGGCGGGATCCGGCACCACCGCCGCCATGGCCCAAACCAAGGCCGCCCTGACACAACCCACCCCTACCGTCCAATCCTGGACAACAACATCTCCCTAGCCCAGGTGCTCAAGGCCCAGGAAGGCTGGTGCACGGCCCTGCTACAGATCAGCGCCGACTACGCCAAGGGAGGAATCACCAAGGCAAAGGCAACCGCCATAAAGGTGATTGATCAAGCCTATGCCTACCAATACGGACCGGTGGCGTTCAAGCCAACCCTTGCCTCAGGCGAACAAACCTTTCGCACTGATCGAGAAGGTGCCCTCGCCTACTTTGTGGGCCACAATCCCAAATTCCCCCAAGACAAGGGTTTCGCCATCAAGCCCTGGCGCTCTTGCAAGATTGTGAACCAGGTGATTCAGCTGAATGGGGCGTCGGCCACCACCATGGGCAATGTGATCTTCACCGACGCCACTGGCGGCGTCACCAGCGTTGACAAGACCTGGACGTTTGCCAAAGAAAACGATGGCAGCGTGCGCATCCTTCTGCACCATTCATCGCTGAACTACGGCGGCTGAGACTCACCGCATCTGCAACGATCGGCATGACCAAACCCCGCTGGTGGACCGCCGGTGACCTCGATGGCTTCCTCGGCCTCGGGCTCGACAACCTGATCCAGATCCTGTTGATCGTGGCCCTTTGCCGCGGCGTACTCGGCTATCCCGACAGCCTGATCTTTGGCGCGATCCTGCCTGCCACTGGCATCAGCCTGGTGGTGGGCAACCTGGCTTACGCCCGCCAGGCCTTTCAACTCGACCTACGCGAGGGGCGCGACGACCGCACCGCCCTCCCTTACGGGATCAACACGGTGAGCCTGTTCGCCTATGTGTTTCTGGTGATGCTGCCGGTGAAGCTGACGGCCATAAGCCAGGGCCTGGATCCAGCCGCAGCGGTAACCCTCTCGTGGCGAGCCGGGCTGATCGCCTGCCTGGGTTCGGGGTTGATCGAATGCTCCGGTGCCTTCATCGGCAACAGCCTGCAGCGCTGGCTGCCTCGCGCAGCCCTGCTCTCCACCCTGGCGGGCATTGCCCTCGGCTACATCGCCCTGGGCTTCCTGCTGCGCACCTACGCCCAACCGGTGGTGGGGCTGGCAGTGCTGGCCGTGATCCTGGTGGGCTACTACGCCCCGGTGCGCTGGCCGGTGCCCGCCGGCCTGGTGGCCGTGCTGCTGGGCATCGCCCTGGCCTGGGCCAATGGTTTGATCGACCTCGATCCGGTGCGCTGGCAGAGCAGCACGGCCCTGATTGGGCTCCACATACCCAAGCTGCAGCTGGCAGACCTGTGGCAGGCGCGCGGCCAGCTAGTGCCCTGGTTGGGGGTGATCGTGCCGATGGGACTTTTCAATGTGATCGGCTCGCTGCAAAACCTGGAGAGCGCCGAGGCCGCCGGCGATCGCTATCCGGTGCCCAGCTCGATGCTGATCAATGGCATTGGCACCCTGGCCGCAGCCACCTTGGGCTCCTGCTTTCCCACCACCATCTACATCGGCCACCCGGGCTGGAAGGCCATGGGCGCCCGCATTGGCTACTCCTGGCTCAATGGCGTGGTGATGGGCGCCGCCTGCCTGCTGGGCTTGTTTGGAGTGGTCGGCCAACTGGTGCCGATTGAAGCCGGTATGGCGATCGTGCTTTACATCGGCCTGGTGATCGCTGCCCAGGCCTTCCAGGCCACGCCGCCTCGCCATGCTCCGGCCGTGGCCCTGGGGCTGTTGCCCGGGCTGGCCGGCTGGGGCGCCCTGATGCTGAAAGCGGGGCTGCGGGCCGGTGGCAGCGGCACGGCCGCCAACCCCTTTGGGCCAGCCATGCTGGCGCCCCTGGCCCAGGCCGATGTGTGGGCCGCCGGGGCCTTCGCGCTTGAGCAAGGCCAGATCATCACGGCGATGCTGCTGGCGGCAGCGGCCTGCGCAGCCGTGCTGTCCTGGTTTGGTGTGGTGTGATCCACGCCTGGCAATTCACCAGCTCCGACACCGTGCTGCAGCTGGGCTGGGGCGTGGGCCAGAGCTGGGCCCTCGGTTATGGGTTGATGGCCCTGGTGTTCCTCGCCGCCCGCTGGGGCCTCCGGCCTCAGCGCTGATGCTGCAGCAAACCGAGGGTGAGATTGTCTGGGTCGGTCTGCAGGTAGACGTAGCCGCCACCATTGGCTAGCAACACCACCTTGTAGTTGTAGGAGGCGCCCGCAGAGTCTCTCTGGGTCATCGAACCCAGGCAGCTGACAGCCAGCTTGAGGCTGCCGCTGTAGGTGGCCCGGTCCTGGCGGCCGGCGTAACTGGACACCGCCAGGCCCTGCACTGCCCCTGCCTGCCACCACTCCCGCTGCACCACCGCATTGGGCTGCCAACTGCCGGCAAGCCAGCTCTGGCCCTGCTGCTGGCTGGTGACCAGGCCATCGAGCTGCTCCGGCCGGCAAGCGCCTGGCGCCTGGGCCACGTAGCGCAACGACAGCACCTCACTAGGTGCCACCACCAGGGAAGTGCGCGGCCGGCCCAGGCCATCCAGGGCGACCGCGTCAGCCATGGCACCGGCCGAACCCTGGCGCTCAACTAATGCCCAGCAGTTGGCATCGGCTTTCACCTGGCCGCTGTAGCGATCTTCCGTAAAACGGCGACCCTCCCGCAGGTAGCGCACCCCTTCGATGCGGCCATCGGCAAACCAGCGCTCCTGCATCAGCAGGGCCGTGGGTTCACCCCGCTGCTGACCGCTCCCGAGCACCACAAAGGTGCCAGCCGCTGGTGCTTTGCACTGGGCCAGGGCCGCCGCCGCCGACTTTTCAGCAGCTCCTGCCCCTGGCACCAGGCCAGCGCAAATAGCCACGGCAGCGAGCAGGGCGCGGGGGCTGGCCATCGACGCACACCATCAAGTGGTTGCAGTTTGGCAAGAGGCAGTTTTTAAGAGCCCTACTTGCCAATACAGAAACGCGAAAACACCCGATCCAGCACCGCCTCGCTAACCGCCTCGCCGGTGATCTCGCCGAGGGCACGCACGGCGGCGCGCAGGTCAATCGTCCAGAAGTCCCAGGGCAGCTGCTGCGCCGCAGCCTCAAGGGCCGCCCCCAGACTCAGGGCTGCCGCCGCCGCCAGATCCCGTTGGCGGGCATTGAGTGCCACCTGCACGCCTTCGAGGCAGCCAGCTCCGCAGCGGCGCAGCAGCTCCGCCACCAGCTCATCGCGGCCGGCGCCAGTGAGGGCGCTGAAGCGCACATCTGCCGGCTCCCCATCCCCCGCGGGCACCAGACCCACCTGCAGGCCAGCCCCATCAGCCTTGTTGCCTGCCACCAGCAGCACGACGCCCTCGGGCACCAGCTCCCGCAGGGCCTGATCCTCCAGGCTCCAGCCCGCCTCCAGATCAAATAGCAACAGCACCGCATCAGCGGCGGCCAGGGCCTGGCGGGAGCGCTCGATGCCCAGCTGCTCAACCCGGTCGCTGGTGGGGCGAATGCCGGCGGTGTCGAGCAGGGTGAGAGGCACGCCGTCAAGCACCAGCTCGCTTTCCAGCAGGTCGCGGGTGGTGCCCGGTAGGTCGGTCACGATCGCCCGCTCTCGCTGGCTGAGCAGGTTGAGCAGGCTGGATTTGCCCACGTTGGGCCGGCCCACGATCGCCACCCGCAGGCCCCGGCGCAGCAACTCCCCCTGGCGCGCCTCAGCCACCAGCTGCTCCAGCTCAAGCCGCACCGCCTCCAATTCGGCCGTTACTGCCGCGCCATCGAGGGGGGGTAGGTCCTCCTCGAAGTCCACCCGCGCCTCCAGCTCCGCCAACTGATCCAGCAGCCGCTCGCGCAGGGCGCCGATGCGCAGCTGCAGGCCGCCATCGAGGCCAGCCATGGCCAGCTGGGCCGCCCGGCGGCTGCGGGCCGTGATCATTTCGCTGATCGCCTCGGCGCGGGTGAGGTCGAGCCGGCCGTTTAAAAACGCCCGCTGGCTGAATTCCCCCGGCAGGGCCCGCCGCGCCCCAGCCGCCAGCACCAGCTCCAGCACCCGCTGCACCGCCACCAGGCCGCCATGGCAGTGCAGTTCCACCACGTCTTCCCGGGTGAAGCTGCGGGGGGCCCGCATCAGCAGCAGCAGGGCCTCATCGAGCCGCTCGCCACTAGCAGGATCCACCACATGGCCGTAGAGCACCCGGTGACTCTCCCAGCTCTGCTGGCCGGGGGCCGCAAACAACTGCCGGCCGATCGGCTCGGCCTCGGGGCCAGAAATTCGCACGATCGCCACACTGCCCTCGCCTGGAGCCACAGCGGTGGCCACGGCGGCGATGGTGTCAGCAAATCCGGCGGGGTCTGGCATGACCCCATTTCAGCGCCAAAGCGCCCACAGATCGAGCACCCGGCTCAGGGATTAGCCAGGCCGGGAAACACCATCAAATCGATATGGCCACCAACGGGATGGCGCCATTCGCGGAATTCCTCGGCCAAGGCGTGCTGCTCGCGGGGCAGGGCCTGGGCCTGCAGGTCCTGGAGCCGCTGGTGCACCAAGTCCAGGGTGTCGTCTATCAGTTGGGCCGCCTGCTCGGAGGTCATGGTGGGGAATCCGGGGAATGGGCAGGTTGTAACTGGGCTTTCAAAGGCACGCTGTAGCGGACATCACGACCGCGCCAGCCGCACCTCCAGCTCACCGCTAGCAGGCAAACGCCCCAGCAGTGAGAGAATCAGCTTCTATTCAGGGGCACTCGTGACGAACGGCAAGGGATCTCCGCGCTCAGCACTGTCGACCCTGCTGCTTGGCTTCGGCGCCGTCGGCGGCTTGGCCCTGCTGGTGTGGCTGACGCTGGTGATGCTTGACCTCAAACATCTCAACACCTCCGGCTTCACCCTGCCCTAGCCGATGCCCGTGCGGGCGATGTCCAGCACATCGGCCATGGAGCGGATCTGATTAATGGTGCTGGCTAGCTGGCTGGAACTCTCAAGCTCCACCCGCAGATCGATGCGGGCTGGCTTGCCGGGATTGGTGCGCACCCGGGCATCGCAGACGTTGATGCGGTGATCGGAAAGGCGAGTGAGGATGTCTTTAAGCACCCCAACGCGATCGAGCACCTCGATGCGCAGTTGCACCTGGTAGCGGCGCGGGCGCGTCTCGGAGGCGGAATTCCAGCGCACCGGCAGCCGCCTTTCGGCCGGCACCTGGGCCACATTGGAGCAGTCCTGGCGATGGATGGTGATGCCGTGGTTGCCGAGAGCCACCGCCCCAAGAATCTGCTCGCCGGGCAGGGGACTGCAGCAGCCCCCGAGCCTGTAATCGAGGCCCTCAAGGCCAAGGATTGAGCTGGTGCCACCCCCACCCACCGGCGCTTGATGCGCCACCTGGGCAGCCTGGGCCGCCACCTTGGCCGCGAGCTGCTCATTGCTGACCACGGGGGTGGAGGCTTCGCTGGCCAGGCGCATTTCCTCCCGCAGCCTGTTGAGCACCTGATGCAGGGTGACCCCACCAAAGCCGAGGGAGGCCAGCAGGTCTTCGGTGCAGGTGAGATTGCAGCGGCGGGCCACTTTGGCCATCGCCTCACCATTGAGCAGGGCATCGAAGCCATCGCGGCCGAGCTCGCGCTCCAGCATCTCGGTGCCGCGCTGGAGGTTGTCTTCGCGGTGGCTGGTTTTGTACCAGTGGCGAATGCGATTACGGGCCGTGGGGGTAGCCACGAAATTGAGCCAGTCGAGGCTTGGGTGGGCCGTCTTGGCGGTAACCACCTGCACGAAGTCACCATTCCGCAGAGGTGTGGCGAGCGGGCATAGCCGATCATTAATGCGCACGCCCTGGCAATGATTGCCGATTTCCGAGTGGATGCGATAGGCGAAATCTACGGCCGTAGAACCCTTACGCAAACCCACCACATCGCCATTGGGAGTAAATACGAATACCTCCTCATCAAAGAGATCTTCTTTGATCGAGCGCAGGAAGTCGTTGCTGTCGGTGCCGCCGTCATCCTTCTGCCAATCAACCAGCTGCCGCAGCCAGTTGAACCGCTCGGCATCTGCTCCAGAGGCGGCAGGCGAACCGCCCTCCTTGTATTTCCAATGGGCAGCAATGCCGTATTCGGCCACCTGGTGCATGTCGGTGGTGCGAATCTGCACTTCAATCGGCCGGTGCCGGCCGATCACCGCCGTATGCAGGGATTGGTAGCCATTGGGCTTAGGCAAGCCGATGTAATCCTTGAAGCGCCCCGGGATCGGGCGGAAGGTGTCGTGCACCACCGCAAGAGCCCGATAACAACTCTCGAAGTTGGGGCAAAGAATCCGCAGAGCCGCCACGTCGTAGATTTCGTGGAACGCCTTCTGCTGGCGCTGCATCTTGCTCCAGATGCCATAAAGGTGCTTCGGCCGGCCGCTTACTTCGCAATTGGCCAAGCCCACGGCGGCAAGCCGGTCGCGCAGCAATTGCACCGTGACCGCCAGGCGCTCCTCGCGCTCGCTGCGCTTGGTGGCCACCTGCTGCTGCACATCCCGGTAGGCCTCGGGCTCGAGGATCTTGAAGGCCAGATCTTCCAGCTCCCACTTCAGCCGGCCAATGCCGAGGCGATTGGCCAGGGGGGCATAGATCTCCCGGGTTTCCCGGGCGATGCGCAACTGCTTTTCGGGCTTGAGCGCCGCGATGGTGCGCATGTTGTGCAACCGATCGGCCAGCTTCACCAGCACCACCCGGATGTCGCTGGCCATGGCCAGAAACATCCGGCGCAGGTTTTCAGCCTGAGCTTCGGTGTGGTTGGTGAAATGAATGCCACCGAGCTTGGTAACCCCCTCCACCAGGGCCCGCACCTCGGCGCCGAAGTGCTGTTCGATCTCCTCAGCGGTGACCTCGGTGTCCTCCACCACGTCGTGCAGGAAGCCCGCAGCGATCACGCCGGCGCTGGCACCGATATCGCGCAGCAGGTCGGCAACGGCAACCGGATGAATGATGTAAGGCTCGCCACTGGCCCGAAACTGTCCCTCGTGCAGCTGGTAGGCGAAGTCAAAAGCGGAGGCCAGCAGAGCCTCGGCATCGCTGGAACAGTTCACTTCCTGCCCCGGCGGCACATGCTCGATGCAGCGCTGCAACCACTCCGGCAGGGGCACGCCGTAGTCGGCAGGAGTGCGGATTGGCTTGCGCACCAGAGCTGGAGCGGCCGCCACTCGAGTGGCTATGGCCGATGCATCCAGATTTGGGGCCGCCCTGAGCATTTAAGCCTGCGGGTTGCCCTCATCGTAGGCAAGTGGGGCCAAGCTGGTGGCCATGACCAGCCCCGTGCTCGCAATTGAGAACCTGGTGGTGCGCTATCCCGACGCGGAGCGCCCCACCCTCGACGGCCTGAACCTGACCCTGGCGGCCGGCGATCGCCTGGCCCTGGTGGGTCCTTCCGGCTGCGGCAAGAGCACCGTGGCCCGGGCAGTGCTGCAACTACTGCCCCCGGGCAGCCAGTGCAGTGGCTCCCTGCTGCTAGCGGGTCAGAACCCCAGCCAAATGGCCCGTCCGGCCCTGCGCCAACTGCGCGGTGAAGCGGTGGGACTGGTGTTCCAGGACCCGATGACCCGCCTCAACCCACTGCTGACGATCGGCGATCACCTGGCCGACACCCTGGGGGCCCACCGGCCCCGCTGGCAGAGGCGCCAGGTGCGGCAACGGGCGGAAACCCTTCTGATCCGGGTGGGCATCGGCCCGGAGCGCTACGGCAGCTATCCCCATGAATTCAGTGGCGGCATGCGCCAGCGCTTAGCGATCGCCCTGGCGATGGCCCTGGAGCCGCCGCTGGTAATCGCCGATGAACCCACCACCAGCCTGGATGTGGCCGTAGCCGGCCAGGTGATGGCGGAGCTCAGCAACCTCTGCCGCGAAGCGGGCAGCGCCCTGCTGCTGATCAGCCACGACCTGGCCATGGCGGGCCGCTGGTGCGACCAGATCGCCGTACTTGATCAGGGACGCCTGGTGGAACAGGCGCCAGCCCGGCAGTTGCTGATGGCCCCCGCCTCCGCCCTGGCCCAACGGCTGGTGGCCAAGGCACGGGAGCGGGAGGGCGCCGAAAGTTTGCCGCCACCGCCAGCACCGCTACTGCTGGAAATCGAGCAGCTGCGCAGCTGGCATCCACTGCCATCCCTGCCCTGGCAAGCCCGCTGGCTTAAGGCGGTGGATGGCGTCAGCCTGCGCCTGCAGCAGGGCGAAACCATCGGCTTGGTGGGAGCCTCCGGCTGCGGCAAAAGCACCCTCTGCCGCGCCCTGATGGGGCTGGCGCCGGTGCGGGGTGGCACGGTGCGGCTGCAGGGCACAAACCTGCTCAGCCTGCGGGGCCGAGCCCTGCGCCAGGCCAGGCGCGGCATTCAGATGGTGTTTCAGGACCCGCTGGCCTGCCTCAACCCCCAGATGGTGGTGGGTGAGGCGATTGCCGATTCCCTGCTGATCCACGGCCTGGCCAACCGCTCCCAGGCCCGTCAACGCGCCCGCGAACTGCTGACAGCGGTGGGGCTCACCCCCCCGGAAAGCTTTGAAAACCGCCTGCCCCGCACACTCTCTGGTGGTCAGCAGCAACGGGTAGCGATTGCCCGTGCCCTGATCCTGGAGCCCCAGGTGCTGCTCTGCGATGAGAGCGTCAGCATGCTGGATGCCGAGATGCAGGCAGATGTGCTGGCCCTGCTGCGGGAGCTGCAGGAGCGCCTGGGGTTGGGGATGCTGTTTGTCACCCACGACCTGTCGGTGGCCAGTGGCTTCTGCCACCGGGTGCTGGTGCTGGAGGGGGGGAAGATAGTGGAGGAGGGCCCCGGCTCCCGGCTGCTGAGCGATCCCCAGACCGCCATCACCCGAATCCTGGTGGAAGCCTGCCCGCGACTGCCCATAGCTGCGTGACCCTGCCTAGCGCCGCCTGAGCACCGCCAGCAAACGCTCGAACGCCTCCGGCAGCGGCGCTTCGCACACCAGGCGCTGCCTTGTGATCGGGTGATCAAGTCCCAGCTGCACGGCGTGCAAAGCCTGGCCAGGCAGCTCGAGCGGCAGCTTGCGGCAGCGGGAGTAGGTGGGGTCGCCCACGATCGGGTGACCGACGTGGGCGCAGTGCACCCGGATCTGGTGGGTGCGACCGGTGTCGAGCTTGAAACGCAGCAGGCTGTAATCCCCCAGGCGCTCTACCAGGCGCCAATGGGTGCAGGCATGACGCCCCGAGTCGTCGTGAACCACGGCATATTTTTTGCGGTCGACGGGATGGCGGCCGATCGCCCCGACGATCGTGCCGGAGTCGCCAGCCGGTTGGCCGTGCACCACCGCCAGGTACTGGCGAGAAGCGATGCGCTTCTGGATCTGCACCTGCAGCTTCACCAGGGCCTCCTGGCTCTTGGCCACGACGATGCAACCCGTGGTGTCCTTATCGAGCCGATGCACGATGCCGGGCCGCAGTTCGCCGCCGATGCCGGGCAGATCTGGGCAGTGGTGCAACAGGCCATTCACCAGGGTGCCGTCCTTGTTGCCAGGCGCCGGATGCACCGTGAGCCCGGCTGGCTTGTTGAGCACGATCAGGTGGGCGTCTTCAAACAGCACATCAAGCGGCATCGCCTGGGGCAGCAGGTAGGGAAGGGGCTCGGGCGGCGGCATCCACAGCGCCACGCTGTCGCCTTGGCGCAGGGGTGTCTTAGCCCGCCCCGTGACGCCGTTGACCTGCACGTAGCCCGCCTCGATGAACTTCTGGATCCGGGCGCGGCTCTGCTCCGGCCGCTGGGCCACCAGCCAGCGATCCAGCCGCATCGGCAGCGGCTTGGGATAGGTGAGGGTCAGCAGCTCACCTTCGCCCTCACCAAATTCGCTCATGGAGGAGTCAAAACCGGCAGCTCAAGCGCAATGGCCCCCAAGCGAGCGCAGCGAAAATCATCGAGCAGCTTGGTGGCCATGCGCAGGCTGTCGCCACTGGTGTGGCGCTCCGCAGCGGTCACTAGCCAGCCCTCCACATCCGGGCCGCCGCCGGGCAGCACACCCAGGGGGATGCCATAGCGCTGGCCCACCAGCCCAGCCGGCACGCCAGCAGCTGGCTCGGCTTCTAGCAGGGTGAGCAGCTGCAGAAAGGCCCGGGCTGCGGCTTCGTTGTCGTAGGCCGCCTGGCCAATGTCGTCGCACAGGGCCAGGCGCAGGGCTGCCTGCTGGTCGTCGAGGCGGGGCGGCAGCACGCCGGGGGCGTCAAGCAGGTCGAGGTCCTGGCCCAGCCGCACCCAGCGCAGGCTGCGAGTCACACCGGCACGGCGGGCGCTGTCTACGACTTTCTGACGCACCAGCCGGTTGATCAGGGCCGACTTACCCACATTGGGGAAGCCCAGCATCAGCGCCCGCACCGGCCGTGGCTTCATGCCCCGCCCAGCCCGGCGAACATTGAGGGCTACTCCGGCTCTGATCGCCGCCTGCTGCAGCTGTTTAACGCCGGTGCCGGCCTTGGCGTCACACCACCAGCAGGTCTGCTCCTGGGCTCGAAACCAGGCGGTCCAGGCCTGGCGCACCGGCGGCGGGATCATGTCGACCCGGTTGAGCACCAGCAGGTGTTGCTTATTGCCGATCCAGCGCTGCAGCCGCGGATGGGAGGTGGCCATGGGTATGCGGGCATCGCGCACCTCGATCACCAGGTCCACCTTGGCCAGGTTGGCACTGAGAGCTTTCTCCGCCTTAGCGATGTGGCCTGGGTACCACTGAATCGCAGGAGCGTTGACGCTGAGCGGAAGCGTCTGGGGCATCAGGGCACCACCAGCACCGGACAGGGAGCCAGCTGGATCACCCGGGCGGCGGTGCTCTGCTGATCGCTCTCGATCGCAATGCCGCGGGTGCCCATCACGATCACGTCAGCATTGATCTCATCTGCCACATCGCCGATCACGAAGGCGGGCTTGCCCTCCCGCTCGATCACCTGGCAGCTCACGCCGGCCTCTTCAAAGCGAGCGCGGGCTTGCTGCAGCAGGGCAGCAACCGCAGCTGGGTCGTCCTGCTCGGGCTCCACTACCGACAGCAACACCAGGGTGCTGGAGTGCTGCTGGGCCAGTTTCAAGGCCACCGCAGCCGTTTCCATCGCCTGGCGGCTCTGGTCGACGGGAAAGAGAACGGTGTCAAACATGGGGCGTAATGCGGCTGGGCAGATGCAAGCCCGTGGCTTCAGTCTGGGGGTCCCTTCGTCGCCCGGCCAGGGCGGATGGCAGGGGGGAATCCGAAGCCTGGGCTGGCTGGGGCACGCGGGGGCTAATCTCCCCCGGCAATTCAGTTATTCCATAACCCATGGCGAAGCGATCCCTGGCCAGCCTTTCGGCCGATGAGCTCCGCGGCAAGCGCGTGCTGGTGCGGGTTGACTTCAACGTACCGCTAGATGACGCCGGTGCCATCACCGACGACACCCGCATCCGGGCCGCCCTGCCCACGATCAATGACCTGAGCAGCAAAGGCGCCAAGGTGATCCTGGCGGCCCACTTCGGCCGTCCCAAGGGCCAGGTGAACGAAGCCATGCGCCTCACCCCCGTGGCTGCCCGCCTCAGCGAGCTGCTCGGCAAGCCCGTAGTCAAAACCGACAGCTGCATCGGCCCCGACGCCGAAGCCAAGGTGGCAGCCATGGCCGAAGGCGATGTGGTGCTGCTCGAAAACGTGCGCTTCTTCGCTGAAGAAGAGAAGAACGACGCTGGTTTCGCTGCCCAGCTAGCAGCCCTTGCCGATGTTTACGTGAACGACGCCTTCGGCGCCGCCCACCGGGCCCACGCCTCCACCGAGGGCGTCACCAAGGCGCTCAGCCCCAGCGTGGCCGGCTACCTGATGGAGAAGGAGCTGCAGTATCTGCAGGGCGCCATCGACGAGCCCAAGCGCCCCCTAGCGGCGATCGTGGGCGGCTCCAAGGTGAGCTCCAAAATCGGCGTGCTTGAGGCCCTGATCGACAAGTGCGACAAGGTGCTGATCGGAGGCGGAATGATTTTCACCTTCTACAAAGCCCGTGGCCTAGCGGTGGGCAAGAGCCTGGTGGAAGAGGACAAGCTTGAGCTGGCCAAGGAGCTCGAGGCCAAGGCGTCCGCCAAGGGCGTGCAGCTACTGCTGCCCACCGATGTGGTGCTGGCCGACAACTTCGCCCCCGACGCCAACAGCCAGACCGTGTCGATCGACGCCATCCCCGATGGCTGGATGGGCCTTGACATCGGCCCCGACTCGCTCAAAGCCTTCCAGGAAGCCCTGGCCGACTGCAAAACCGTGATCTGGAACGGCCCCATGGGCGTGTTCGAGTTCGACAAGTTTGCCGCCGGCACCAACGGCATCGCCCACACCCTGGCCGACCTGAGCGGCAAGGGCTGCTGCACGATCATCGGCGGTGGCGACTCCGTGGCAGCCGTGGAAAAGGTGGGTGTAGCCGAGAAGATGTCCCACATCTCCACCGGCGGTGGCGCCAGCCTGGAGCTGCTGGAAGGCAAGGTGCTTCCAGGCGTGGCAGCACTAGATGAGGCCTGATCTGGAAGTGGCCTGATCCAGGCTGACCGCGAAAGGGGGCTCAGGCCCCCTTTTTTTGTTGGCGCTGGTCCTTGTCCCAGCCCGGCAAGCCAAAGCGGCGCTGAAGCTCGGCCCGTTCGCTCATCCAGCGGCGACGCTGCTCCATCGCCTGGTCCTGCAGGTTGCGCTGGCAGCTCTGCAAGGCATCGACGCCACGGGCCGGCACCATGCAGCGCTCGGCCTGGCTCAGTTGGTCCAGGCGTTCGACGGAAACCCGCTGCTCCAGCTGTCGGCGGGCGGCGAAATAAGCCTGGCGCTCCTGGCTGCTCAATTTGGCCATCGCCTCGGCCTGCTGGCGTTGCATCGCTTCGCGGCGCTCAGGGTTGGGGCGCCTTCCGTAACCGGTGCCTTCGGCGAAGGCCGCAGCACCGAACCCACTCACCCCCATGGTTAACAAGGCGCCTGCCAGAAAGAGGGAGGCAGGGCGGTGTCCGGTTCTAGGCAAAAAGGTGTGCAAGAGGTTCATGGCTGTAGGTGAGGTGGGGTGGGGTGAGGTGGGGAGGAGCCGCTTGGGGCGAATCCACCCCTCAACCCTGGACGCTCCATTTCACTGAAATGTGACTAACACGGCCGAAAGTTGTGACCGGATCTGACTGTGCACAACCGCAGCGCCGGCTGAAGCCGGCTTCAGCAACCGGAGATCACACCACCCAAGATGCCGCCCATCGCGGCCCCCATTGGCAGGCTCCAGAGGCGATTGCGGGAGTTGCTGGCCAACATCGCTCCCAGTCCGCCACCAATGGCAGCCCCGGTCAGCACGGTGCCCCTATTGCAGCGATTCACGGGAGGAGGGCTATAGACCTCAGGCTCAGAGGCGATGGGGTAGCCATAGGGACTCACGGGCAGGGGGGCATAGGTTCGGCCTCGGGGCGGACCGTAGTTGTCGTAGGCGTAGCGCTGACCGCCGTAGCGCTGGTCCCCGTAGGGATAGGCCTGGGCGGCCTCAGGAGCCAGGGCTGCACTGCCGAGCAGGCCGGCCAAAACGAGAGGAAGAGCAGAGAGGCGCATGGTTGATCTCGAGGTAGGTGGTGTGGCGGGAGGTGGTGTGGCGGGGAATGGGGTTCGGAGAAAGAAAAGCGAAAAGGCCGTCAGAGGCTCAGGCCGGGCCGCCCGGGCAGCTGGGCGGTGAAGCCCTGGCGGCCCATCAGAAGCTGCCATTCCTGCTGATCGCGCCGCCTCTGACGCTCCCGAGCCTGCTCATCGCGGCGCAGGCACTGGTCGTTGTCCCAGCGCTCACGGGCGCTGCTGAGGCAGCGATCCAGTTGGTCGAGGCGCCACTGGGTCTGGCGATAGGACTGATCCGCCAAGGCCCGCTGAGCCTGAACCCAGCCGCGCGTGAGGTCCGAATTAGGGCTCCAGGGGCCGAAGGCTCGACCGGGGAACTGGGGATCGGCCATGGCGGAGCCGGCACTAACGGCGCCGCTACCCAACAGGCCCAGCACCAAGGCCAGACGGGGAAGGGGAAAGGACTTCATGGGAAGAAGGTGGGTGAAATGGTGCAGCCTTGAGCTGTCACCCCGGAACTTTGCGGCGAACCAACGGGCGAAGTGCAACCGAGTTGCCACCAACCTGTGACCAAATCCGACAGACGCGGGGGTTAACCGGCAGTTTCAGCTCCCCAGCTGGCTTTTGGAGCGCCCCCAAAGGGCGATTCCAAAACGAAATCCAAAGGCGGGGCTAGGGCCATTGCCGGAGCCATCGCTCTCCAGCCGCTCCAGCCCACCGCCGTGGGCGGCCGCCACCCGAGCGGCAATCGCCAGCCCCAGGCCGCAGTGGCCGCTGCCACCTCGGGCGGCATCGAGCCGCTGGAAGGGCATCAAGGCCTGATCCCACTTAGCGGCGGGGATGCCTGAGCCCCCATCCCAAAGCACGATGCGGAAGCCCTCCCCCTCCGGCGGCCCGGACTGCAACACAAGCCTCAGCGGTGGTGCGCCGTAACTGCGGGCGTTATCGATCAAATTGGCCACGGCCCTGGAAAGCGCCACCGGCTGCACCACGCGCAGCAAGGGCTGCAGCTCCAGGGCCAGGGTGTCGGCATCCAGGCCCGCCGCCACCTCGGCCAGCAGCTGGTCAAGCGGCACCGCCACGGCCACCTCGTTGTCGTTACCGCCAGCGAACAGCAAAAACTGTTGAGTGATCCGCTCCAGGGCCGCCAAATCGGCCTCAGCCTGTTGCAGATCCACTCCCGGCAAGCCGGCCAAGCTGAGCCGAAAGCGCAGTCGTGTAATCGGGCTTTTGAGGTCGTGGGCGATGCCACCCAACATCACCGAACGCTCCTGCTCGACGCGCCCCAAGCGCCGCACCATTGCATTGAAGCGGCCGGTGAGCTGGCGCACGGTGGTGGTGCCACGCTCCTCCGGCAGAGCGGGTGGCCGGGCGGCGGTGCCTACCCCGCCCAGGGCCCGCTGCAGCTGATGCAGGGGGCGTTGCACCTCGATCCAGAAAAACAGCAGCAGTGCCACGCTGCCGCCCAGCCCCAGACCCGCCAGCAGCAGCCAGGGATCGGGCGGCCAGCGGCGGGCCGGCGGAATCGGCGCCAGCAGCCACACCGGCTCCAGCGGCGCCAGCAGTTGCACCCACACACCCCTGTGCGGCAGCGCCGCCGGCAGCACGGTGGGACAGGGCCGCAGCTCACGGCAGAGCTGCTGGCGCAGCAGCCGTCCCTCGGCAGCCAGCGCAGAGTTGGTGGAGGTGGGCGGAAGGGCCCCGACTCGCAGGGACAGGCCACTGAGCCGGGCCAGGGTCGCCGGCGGCAAGCGATCGAGGGCCAGCTCCGCTAGGCGCACCTGAAACAGCACCTCGGGCCCCAACTGGGCAATGCGGGCCCGCTGCAGACGCTCGGCCAGCAGCGCCTGCAACTGGGCCGTACTCAGCAGGGCAACCCCAAGTCCCACCAGGCCGTAGCGCAGGGCGGTCCTAACGGCTGCGAGGTTGACCATCGGGCACGAATACGTAGCCATAGCCCCACACCGTCTGCAGATAGCGGGGGCGAGCGGGATCCGGCTCCACCAACTTGCGTAGCCGCGACACCTGCACATCCATGCTGCGGCTGTCTGTCACTGAATCCGGCCCCCGCGCCAGCTCGACCAGCCGCTCACGCGAAAGAGGTCGGTGCGGATGCTGCACAAAGGCCGCCAGTAAAGCGAATTCGCCTGAGGTGAGCACCGTGATCCTTCCCCCCTGCTCCAGGGTGCGGGCCGCCAGATCCAGCACCTGCTCACCAATCGTCAAGGACTCCCCTTCGGCCAGGGGCGTACCGGCCGGCAGGGCGACGCGGCGACGCAAAACCGCCTCAATGCGGGCGGTGAGCTCCCGCGGCAGGAACGGCTTGGCCAGATAGTCGTCGGCGCCCTGCTCTAGGCCGATGATCCGATCCACCGCATCGCCTTTAGCGGTGAGCATCACCACCGGCAGATCGTCGCCGCCGTCGCGCAAGCGCCGCAGCAGGGTGAGGCCGTCGTCTCCCGGCAGCATCAGATCCAGCACCACCAGATCGGGACGCTGGCCTGCCAACCGCGCCATCAGTTGGGCTCCGTCTGCCAGGCAGCGCACGTCATAGCCCTGGTCGATCAGGTAGGTGCCCACCATGCTCCGCAATTCGGGGTCGTCATCAACCACCCAGATGCTTTGACCAGGGGACATCGCGGTGCCATTCCGGAAAGATTTAGTCACAGCTTGGCCGGAATCTGGCAATAGCGGGCAGCACAGGGCTGCATAGCCTGAGTTCATTCCCACCTAAGCCATGCCCACCGCAACCATGGTTCCTGGTGTTCGTCACCCGCTGCGACTTATCGCCAGCCGCCTGGCGGGAGTGCTGCTTGTGGCCACTGTCGTCAGCCAAGAACTGCCGGCACGGGCGGCCGATGAGTTTGAGGTGTACCAACAGCGGCTAGCGCAATTGTTCCGGCAGCTCGATCGCAACGGTGATGGCAGGCTCGAGCTTGATGAAGTGCGCACCAACGCCTACCTTCTGCGCCACTTCGAGCGGCTCGACCGCGGCGGCAAGGGCTACCTGGTGCCCGGCGACCTGCGTTAAGGATCCAGCTGGGTCTTGTCGGCCACCACCAGCACCCGCTTGGTGGCACTGACGATGCCCTTGGGATGGACCAGCAAAATTGCCCAGGTCTGAGATCCCGGTGTGAAGGGAGCCTGCACCGACTTGAACAGGCCACCGCCACCCAATGCTCCCAGCTGGAGCTCTGGGCTCTCCAGAGCGTTCACCTGCTGACCGGTAAGGGCCACCAGACCACCCGCCGCGATCGCCCCCTCCAGGGGCTCGTCAAACAACGCGTCAACGTCATAACGCTGACCTGTGAGCACCGCATCCGGGATCAAAAGACTCACGGGTAGATCGGCCTCACCGCTGCGCATCAGGGTCTGCTCTCGAATAACTATCTGGCCATTGATGCGGCCCCCAGGACCGCCACTGCTGCTGAGCACGAGCTGTTGCTGGGCATCGAGCCGGTAGCGAGTAGGGCCTTCCTGCCGGCTGCCGGTCACCTGGAGCTGCACGGTGCTGCGCCCATCACGCAAAGGCTTGCCCGTGGTGAGCTGCCAGCGGGCATCAGGGAACTGCCGCAGCAAGCTGCGCCTTCGCAGTTCCGCCAGGGTTACGTCGAGCCCAGGACCGTCCTCCATGGCGCCCCTGAGCTCGCCGGTGCCGTTGAGGGCCGTTTCCAGGGCCTGGAGCTGAGCCGCACTGGGCCCGGCACCAGCAAGAGCGGGCACCGTACTGACCAGCAGGACGGCGAGCCCGGCCAGGCTTCGGGGCAGAAATCGGCCAAGTAGCTGGAGACGCGGCATGGGGCGGCGGAAACCGCTTTTAAGTTAGGCATGCTTCAGCCCCAGCACCCATGCCCAGGCTCCTAATTGCTGCCAGCGGCACCGGTGGCCACCTATTTCCTGCTCTAGCAGTGGCCGATGCCATGCCGGCGGATTGGAACGTGTCGTGGCTGGGGGTGCCAGACCGACTGGAACGCCAGCTGGTGCCTAGCCGCTATCCACTGCACACGGTGCGGGCCGGGGGGCTGCAAGGCCGGGGCCTGCGCAAGCTGCTCAACCTGCTGCAACTGCTGCAAGCGGTTCGATCAGTGCGGCGGTTGATCCGGCGCGAACGCATCGCAGCGGTTTTTACCAGCGGCGGCTACATCGCGGCGCCCGCAATCCTGGCGGCCCGCTGGGCCGGCGTGCCGGTGGTGCTGCATGAGAGCAACGCTGTGCCCGGCAAGGTGACCCGCCTGCTGGGCCGGCTCTGCAGCCAGGTGGCGGTGGGCCTGCCCCAGGCCGCTGCCCGCCTGCCCCGCTGCCGCCCCCTGGTGACGGGAACGCCGGTGCGGCAAGCCTTTCTGGAGCCCGCCCCCCTGCCCGACTGGGCGCCCAAAGGCTCCGGCCCCCTGCTGCTGGTGATGGGCGGCAGCCAGGGGGCCGTGGGTCTCAACCAGATGGTGCGCCCCCTGCTTGCCAAGCTCACGGCCGCTGGCGTGCGGGTAGTGCACCTCACCGGCAGCAACGACCCCGAGGCAGGCCAGCCCCTGCCAGCGGGGGTGGTGGAGCTTCCCTTCAGCGACGAGATCCCTGGCCTGCTGCAGCACGCCGCCCTGGCGATCAGCCGCAGCGGCGCCGGCGCCCTCAGCGAGCTGGCGGTGTGCGGCACCCCGGCGGTTCTGGTGCCCTACCCCGCCGCCGCCGACCACCACCAGGACGTCAACGCCGCCGCCGCGGCCGAACTTGGGGCGGCCGTGATCGTGTGGCAGCACGGCCCCGCTGAGCCGGCCCTCGAGCGCAGCCTTTGGCGGCTGCTGGGCCCGCGCCTGCGGGGTGCAGCAGCTGCTTGTGATCCCTTAAAGCAAATGTCTACAGCCATGGGCGAGCTGGCGGTGCGCGATGCCGATCAGCGAGTGGCGGCGATGCTCAGCACGCCCAAGGGTTGATCAAATCCAAACCCAAGTCGGCAAAGTCAGCCAAATCCCGAGTGGCGAGCTGAGCGCCATGGGCCAGGACAGTGGCGGCAATCACCGCATCCGCCATGGCCATGGGCCGCGCCAACCGTTCACGGGCGCTCAACAGATCGGCGTACCAATGGGCCGCTTCACTGCTGAAGGGCCAAACCCTGCCTGCAAAGATTTCGGCCACCAGTTCATCCCAGTTCTGCTGAAGGCCCTGCTTGCGCCGCCCATCCGGAAGCCGGGCGATGCCATGCAGGATCTCCGCTTCATTCATGGCCGTGATCGCCACTCGTGCCGGATCCAATCCATCCACCCAAGCCAGAACCTGGGGATGGGGCTGGGGACGCATCAACTCGGAGATCACGTTGGTGTCGAGCACGATCACTCCAGCCCCTCCCCAAACTCCGCCGGCCTGGGCTGGGAGCGACGAGCGGGAAGCTCAAGCTCAACGCCACCCAGCGAGGCGAAATGGGCATGGATCCGCTGGCCCAGGCCAGGGCCATCAGGCTTGAGGGCTCCCCAAGACAGGGCCTCTCGCAGAATCGTGCGCACTTCTTCCTCCATCGAGCGACCGTGGCGCGCTGCCTGGAGACGCAACTGCGCCTTGGTGGCCTCATCAAGGTTGCGAACCGTCAGCGTCGCCATCTAATGCATGCAATGCAAGCAACGCTAGCGCCCCAATTCCTGCCGCAAGGCCCGCAGGATGCGGCGATTGTTGCGGTGGCTCTGATAGCCAATCCGCAGCCAGTTTTCCCCCAGCCCCTCGAAAGAGCGGCAATCGCGCAAGAGGATGTGATGGCGCCGCTCCAGGGCTTGGCGCAGCGGCACTAGCGAATGTTCAGCGCGGATCAGCAGGAAGTTGGCGGCTGAAGGCAGGGGTGTGATGCCAGGCAGCTGGGCTAGCCGACGCTGCAGCCAGGCACCCTCGCGGCCGGTCCAGCGCTGCACCCTGCCGCACCAGCGCCGGTAGGCCGCCGGATCAGCCAGCAGCCGCTCCCCCACGGCGGCCGCCAGGCCATTCACCGGCCAGGGATCTCGCCAGGAAGCCCACTGAGCCAGGCGCTCGGGGTGGCCAAGGGCATAGCCAAGGCGCAGGCCCGCTATGCCGTAAAGCTTGGTGAGGCTGCGGATCACCAACAGGTTTGGGTGCATAGGCAGCAGCGGGATCAGGCTCTGGGCCTCGCCACCCGGCACCAGAGACAGGAAAGCCTCATCGGCGATCACCAGGGCAAAGCGCTGCAGCAGGGGCTCCAGGGAGGCGCGAGTCCAGAGCGCTCCAGTGGGGTTGTGGGGATTGGTGAGCCAAAGCACCTCGCCCGCCGGAGGTGCCGGATAGGCCTGAGCGGCACCAACCCCCGCAGACCCATCCACCTGCATCGGCAGCGGCTGGGGCCGCCAAGCCCCATCCCAGCAGGCCAGGGCCCGCGGATAATCGGCAAAGCCTGGCTGGGCCAACACACTCAGCCCTGCCGCTGCCGCATCCCGGGCCGCCCAGGTGAACAGCTCAGCCGCGCCGTTACCCGGCAACAGCCAATCGGGTTCCAGGCCATGCAGCCGGGCCAGCCCACGGCGCAAACCTGCATAGGAGCGGTCGGGATAGGCCCGTAGCGGCGCGGTCAACCCGGCCCACATCAAGGAGCGGCGCACAAACCAAGGCGGCCCAAAAGGAACCAGTGAGGCGCTGGCATCAAGCAACTGGGAGGGCCGGCAACCGAGCCGCGCGGCGGTGGCGGCCTGGTTGCCGCCATGGCGCTGAAGCGACCCCATCTGCATCAAGGCAATTTAGGTGGCAGCGCCGTCACAATCGTGTTCTTCGCACCGGCTCCGTGTCCAGCCCCAGGCTGCAACAGCTGATCAGCGCCATTGGCCAGGTGCTGCTGGGCAAGGAGCAGGCGGTGCGGCTGGCCCTGGCCTGCCTGCTAGCCCGCGGCCATCTGCTGATCGAAGACCTGCCCGGCATGGGCAAAACCACCCTGGCCGAGGCCCTCGCCCGCGCCTTCGGCCTCGACTTCAAGCGGGTGAGCTTCACCAGCGACCTCCTGCCAGCCGATCTCACGGGCATCAACGTCTTTGATGCCGGCAGCGCCCGTTTCCACTTCCAGCCCGGCCCCCTATTCAGCCAGGTGCTGCTGGCCGATGAGATCAACCGCGCCAGCCCCCGCACCCAGAGCGCCCTGCTGGAGGCGATGGCGGCCGGCCGGGTGAGCGTCGATGGTGTGAGTCACCCGTTACCCGAGCCCTTCCTGGTGATCGCCACCCAGAACGGTCTCGACCAAGTGGGCACCGCCCCCCTACCGGAATCTCAGCTGGATCGCTTCTTGATGCGGCTGAGCCTGGGTTATCCGGATCGACGGGCCGAGCATGATCTGCTCAGCGGCCAGGCGCTGCCGCCAGCCAGCCTGGAGCCCCTGCTAGATGGCGCCGGCCTACTGGAGCTGCAGCGGCGAGCCGCCGCCCAGCACTGCTCCAGCGCCCTGCTCGACTACGTACTCGACCTGGCCGCTTTCAGCCGGCGAGCAGACCAAGCCGGCACCGGGCTGTCACCGCGGGCCTGCCAGGGGCTGGTGGCCGCCGCCCGGGCCTGGTCGCTGCTGGAGGGGCGGGACCACGTCACCCCCGCCGACGTGCAGGCGGTGCTGCCAGCTGTGGCTGAGCACAGGCTGGCTGGCGATGCCGCAACGCTGCTGGCGGGGGTGGATGGACTTCGCTAGGGCCCGGCAACTGATCAAACCGCACCGAGGCGAGCGGCTAAGGCTGGGGCTGCGCAGCCTCTACATCCTGCCGACCCGCTTCGGCTTGCTCTGGCTGGCGGGCGGCGGCCTGCTGCTGCTCGTGGCGATTCAAAGCCAGCGCAATGGACCGCTGCTGCTGAGCTTCTTGATGCTGGGGCTGTGGCTGCTGGCCCTGCACCTCACCCAGTTCAACCTGCAAGGCCTCGAACTTGAAGCCCTGGCCCCCAGCGGAGGCTTCGCGGGCGAAATGGTGGCCTATCCGCTGCTCTGCCGCAGCCGCTGCCAGCGCGATGGGATCCAGCTGGGGCTGGCCGGCAGCGCGGCAACACCCCAGCCCCTGGCGGCTGGCGAATCGGTGCTCTCGGTGCCTTGGCGCGCGCGGCGGCGGGGGTTGCAAACCCCGGGGCGACTGCGGCTGCAAACCACCGCTCCCCTCGGACTTTTTATGTGCTGGACGCTGTGGGAACCGCCACGGCCCCAGCCCATCTATCCAGCCCGGCGGCCGGGGCCCGTAGCCGAAACCGCCTGGCCCGCCAGCAGCGACACCGCCGCCACCGCCGCTAGCAAGTTCGCCGCAGGTAGCGACGACTGGTACGACCTGCGCCCCCACCGCCCCGAGGACGGCCTAGCCCGACTGGCCTGGAAATCCCTCGCCCAGGGCCGGGGCCGCCAAACCAAAACCTTCGCCGATGCCACCCCTGCGGTGGGGCTATTGACGCCAGCGCCGGGCCTGCCGCCGGAGCGAGCCCTGGAGCACCTCAGCGCCGAAATCTGGCGCCGCAGCAAGGCGGGCGAGGCCTACGGCCTGGCACTGGGCGGCTTCCAACTTGCCCCAAGCACGGGCCCCGAACACCGTGACCGCTGCCTACTGGCCCTGGCCCTGGCACCTGGCGCAGCGCCATGAGTGGTAGCGCCCGCTGGCTGCAGATCCTGGGGCTAGGGGCCCTGGCGGCGGGTTTGGCGGGGCTGGATTTCAGCGCACCGCTCAGCTGGCTATCGGCGGGGCTGCTGGTGCTGGCCGGCCTGAAGCTGGCCGAGGCCCGCAGCCTGCCTGAGCGGCGACTGGTGAGCCTGCTCACCTTGATAGGCGGCGGTGTGCAGGGTGCCCAGCAAGGGGAGCTGCTGCCCAGCCTGCTGCAGCTGCTGGCCACAGCGCTGGGCCTGGCGGGGCTGCTGGCCCTGGAGGTGGGGAGCGGGCTGAGCTGGCGCGCTGTATTGCGCCGCAGCCTGGCGGTGCTGCTGGCGGCCCTGCCGGTGGCCCTGGTGCTTTTTCTACTGGTGCCGCGAATCGAGCCGATTTGGCAAACGCCAAACCTGCGGGGTGCCGGCGCCAGCGCCGTAACCGGCTTGAACAGCGAACTCGATCCAGGCAGCATCTCAAACCTCGCCGACAACACGGGCCCGGCAGCGCGGGTGAGCTTCAGCAGCGGCCAGCTGCCCGAGCCGGCTGAGCGCTATTGGCGCGTGATCGTGCACGAACAATTCGACGGGCAGCGCTGGAAGCAGCGAGAGCTACCAAGCAACCGCCGGGCCACGCCAACCGGATCCGATAGCAACCCAGAGAGCAACACCAGCAGCCAGGTGTGGCTGGTGGAAGCCAGCCCGGTGAACGCCTTGCCCTGGGATGGCAGCGGCCGGGCCAACCCCAACCAGTTGCGGGTGAATCGCAGCGGCGAACTGCAGCCCCTCCAGGCCAGTCGCGAACGCCAGGCCTATTTGGTGAGGGACACGGGCAGCCCCCATGCGTGGCAGCAACGGCAGCCCAGCCCGGCGGATCTGGAGCTACCCGCCGGCAGCAATCCCCAGCTGGAGGCGCTTGGTGCCAGCTGGCGAGATCTGGCCACGCCCGAGCAACGGCTGGCCGCTGCCAAGCAATGGTTTACGCAGCAGGATTTCCGCTACAGCCGCAGCCCTGGGGCACTGCCGGCCCAGCGGGGACTCGATGCATTTCTGTTTGAGAGGCGCGAAGGCTTCTGCGGCCACTACGCCAGCGCCTTCACGGCCCTGATGCGTGCCGCGGGGGTGCCGGCCCGGGTGGTGAGTGGCTATCTGGGTGGCACCTGGGTGCGGCCGCTCAGCGGAGCGCCCTACCTCGACCTGCGCCACAGCAACGCCCACGCCTGGAGCGAGGTGTGGCTGCCTGGCCAGGGTTGGCAACGCATCGACCCAAGCGCTTGGACAACGGCCCCAGCCAGCCGCGCTGAAGGCGGAGAAGCAGGCGGCAGCACCAACCCAATTAGCTCCTGGCTGCAGTGGCTGCAGTGGCAGTGGTGGGGCCTGGACCTGGCCTGGAGCCGCTGGTGGCTGGGCTTCGATCAGGCCGGCCAGGAAGCATTGCTACAACGGCTATTTGGCGACCAACGCCAATGGCTGGGCGCCATGGTGCTTGGGGCGGTGGCTGGCTTACTGGCACTGGCGCTGGCCTGGCTGCAGTGGCTGCAGCAGCCAGACAGACCACAAGGGCGAAGGCGACAACTCAACCGGCTACTGCAGCTGCTGGAGCAACAAGGTCTGCAGCTGCAACCAGGCGAAACTCTGGAATCCCTTGCCATGAGAGCCCGGGAGGCGCACTATGGCCAAGCTGAACTCCTAACGGAACTGGTAGCCAGCTACAACCAGCTGCTCTTTGGCCCACTCACTGGCCCCCAACGCCGCCAGGCCGAGGCTCGGTGGCACAGGTTGCGCAAAGAGCTTGGGACGCGCCAGCTGAAGGCGCTATAAGGCAGCAGGGCTTGGGAATAGTTGTGATGAACAGATCAAAGCTGAGATATCAACTTCTGGCAGTTGCTTGCCTAACGGCTTGCCTAGGCAGCCCTGCAGCCCGTGCCTCGGGCGAAGACTTGATCAAACTGCTGGATAGCCGTAGCTGCCGTAATTGCAAGCTGCAGGATGCTGATCTGGTTCACGCCAACCTGCGTGATGCGGACCTTAGGGGTGCCCAGTTGCAGCGAGCCAATCTTGGCCAAGCAAAGCTGGACGGGGCGCGCCTGAACGGCGCAGACCTTAGTTTCACCAGCCTTACGGGTGCCTCGCTGCGGGGCGCCGATCTGCGCGGCGCGAGAGTCGAAGGAACCGATTTACGCCAGGCAGATCTGAATGGAGCCCTTCTAGACCCTGGCGCCCTGTCGCGCAGCCACTGGCAACAGGCAAAGGGAGTGAATCAGGAGCAACTGAGCTTTGTGGAACTCCATAACGCCGGGGTGGAGGCTTCGATGCAGGGACGCCATAGCGAAGCGGAGGGTTATTTCAATGCGGCCATTCGGCGCGAACCAGCCGCTGCCATCACCTGGGTAGCCCGAGGGATCACGAGGGGGCAACAGGGACAGGTTGAAATGGCAGCCAAGGACTTCAACTACGCCGCCAACCTGTATGAACAGGGCGGTGACACCAGCCAGGCCCAACAGCTGCGGGCAACCGTAAAGGAGATGGGCCAAGGGGATCAACAGGGAGGCGGAAATGGCTTCGGCAGCCAGGTGCTGAACGGGCTGATCTCAACCTTCGGAGCACTGGCGCCACTGGCGATCAAGGCAGCTGGCATGGGCATGGGGGTGGGATTCTGAATCTGAGCTTCAGGGGCGAATCTTCACCCAATCGAGATCGCCAACGCCACCGAGGGGCTTAGGCACCGCATCACTTACAGCAATGAAAAGCTGATTAGGGCGACCGGAACGCAGCCGCAACCCCTGAGCCAGCGGGAACCGCTTTAGCTCTCCTGGCTTGAGGATTGCACTAAAGACTTGACGCCCCTTGAGATCTTCAACTAACACCCAGCTCTCACCACCTCGAGCCTGCAACTGAATCGTGGTAGGAGCTTTTGGCACTGGAGGTGCCTGAGGGGAAGGAAGCGACGACCCACCCCGGGGCTCAGCTAAACGGCTGCCGAAAAGGCTGGGGATCCCTAGTGCTGCGCCAACGAGCACCAACGCGGTGCCTGTACAAATACCAATCAGCCGGAGCTTGGGCAGGCGCCTGAAGCGGGGAATTTGCAACTTGGTCCAAATTTGGGTCTTGGGGTGATCCGGAAATTCAGAGGCTGCACCTGACTGCGGCAGCAATTTCGGCTGCTTGGTCTCTGCCAATGCCTGGCCCAATTGCTGCTGAAGGGCCTTGCGCTCATTAAGCAGCTGACGGATTTCCTGGGCAACAGAGCACAACTTCTGACGAAACTTGCCTTCATAAATCTCTGGCAGCTCGTTCAGCAGTCGCTGGTATTCCTCAAGCTCAGCCTGAGCCTCTGCAACTTGAGACTCCAAAGCACCTAGACGGGCAGTCTGTTCATCAACAGGATCTTGCCCTGAAGGCACAAAGCCAGACCGATCAGAAGGCTGCATAGACATCAGCCCAAACAATCAGAACCAGAAAAATTAGCAAGTATCAAGATTAATTGCCACCCGCTCCATTGATTGCCCCAAAGAATTCACGCCCGGCAGCGGTTCCCGGTTGATAGCCGTAGCCATACACGCCACCCTGCTCATCATTAATTATTCGCGGCGACACCATAATCACAAGTTCGCGCTTTTCCTTGCGTCCCGAGCTCTTTCTAAAGAATTGACCGATCAAAGGTATGTCGCCAAGAATGGGCCACTTGCTAACTTCGGTTCTATCAAAATCAGAAATAACACCAGTCATTATTAGTGTCTGACCATCACGTACGCGTAAAGCACCAGTATCAAGACTGCGAATACTAAGGATATTTAGGTTAGATCCACAGCCCTGGGGAGCATTTTCTTGATCAGTAACCGCGGAAACGCTTGGCGACAAAACAAACGTCACAAATCCATTGTCGTCAATTTTCTCCACCCTGGCACCTAAAACAAGTCCAGCCGTGGACAATTCCGGAGTACATACTACGTTGCCACCCTGAGATGGTGTCTCTGTGCTGTATCCCGTAACCACATTGGTACCCACTCGAACAACTCCCTCATTGGCACGCCTCCTGCCAACAGCACTATCTAATCCAATGTTTGTGATGCCTTGACTAGCACTTTGAGAAGAGCCAGTAGACGATGCCGTTTCGGATCCCTCTCTCAACAACGAGGTATTTTCCTGAAGAATTAAAGTAGGGCTGGCAAGCAGCTTGGTAGAACCTGAAACAATCTGAGCTCGCACAAAGTCAAAGAACTGATCACTTGGAAAATTAACACCAGGATTTAGCCGAACACCATTGACCAAACTGCCACCCTGGGAAACTGCACCATTCAGAGTTGCGGAAGCAGATGTCTGAAGACCAGGCAAATTAGTTCCTTCAGTGGTTACCGTTCCCGGCGTGGTTCCATCACTCGGCTGAAGCTCAACCTTCAGATCATTAGGCACACCCCGCCTAAAGTCATTGGAAGCTGGAGGGAGATTGCGGCCAAAAGCTCCCAAGAGCTGGCCGCTATCATTGACTATAAAATTATTACCCCATCTAACAGCGAAGGAATTATCTATTTCTGACACGTTGTCGAGATTAACATCAAGAATTCGCACACTCAATGCAACCTGCCGCTGGCGAAGATCAAGCTGCTTGAGATATTGCTCAGCGACCGAAACGATAACAGGATCGCCAACTAGAGTAATCGTCCCAAGGCGAGTATCGGTTGTAACCCTGAGGCCGAGCAAGGGACCACTGGAAGCTCCATAGGCCTCTACGTTAGTAATTGAGCTTGATTGTGTTGTAGCCGAATTGGGTGCCCCACTAGGCTGATTCAAATCACCACCCTGAGTTACCGAGGTAGTAATCGTATTGGTCTTGGTAACCGTTGCACCCAAGTTGGCAAGGTAATCAGCGGCGGCATTCGGGCCCACCTGATTTAGGCGATATACCTTAGATAACTGTGGCCCAAAGGTTTTGGATAAGGCTTTCGGACCGGCAAGAATCATGTTGCCCTCACGCCTTCCTTGCAAACCAGCTGCCAGCAAAGCAGTATTGAAAGCACGCCCAAAGCTTTCACCACGGAATGCCAGAGATATTCGAATTGATCCTGCATCTACGCCTCCCCCAGTAGAATTAGACGCATCAGGTTCTGCCACGTAAGCAAAACCATACCCCCCCACCTGAGCAAGAGCCATCAAGGCATCTTTAGCCGGAGCATTCTTAAGGGTCATGGTGACCGCAGGGCCACTTAGATTCAAATAACCAGGATTGCGCAGTGTCATCGACCCCACGGCCATATCCCCGAGCGGGGGCGCCACAGCCCGAGGCTGAAGCGGCGGTGCAAAGCTGGCCTGAGGGATATAGCCAGGCTGCTGAGCATTGAAACGAGCTACAGGAAGAGATACCTGGGCCGAGGCTGGGAAGCTGATGATCAAGCTGGCTCCATCACCACTCACCACAGGCCGACCCAATGGGGCTCCCGCCACGGGGGTAACACCAACTCGATATCTACTGCCGGATCCGTCCAACGTGATGGTCTGAAAACCCAGCTCGGGCAAAGACAGCCGCTGGGGGCCAACCCTTAGGCCCGAAGGGGTTGCTGTTGTGAGCAAACCCTGCCAGCCATTGGCACCACTGGATTGCTGCAGCTGCGGTGCCAGGCCAGCACCTTCAATCACTACTTCAACCGAATCTCTTAGGCGTCGCACCTTTAGCTGCAAAGGCCCGGCAGTCGACACCGCAGAAGTATTAGCACTGGGCGCTCCGGCCGCACTGCTAAAACCACTCGAGGCACGAGGGGCTGCCTGAACCGCGGATTCAGCTAGGGCAATTGCTGGGAGCACTGTGGCCAAGGCCGCCGATGCCAATCGAAACCGGAGAGGGCTTGCCAACTGGACCAGTGCTACTCAAATTTAATCTTAGCGAAAATAATTATGAAAAGCCAGTAGCCAATTAGTCAATCAGGAGTTTTAGCAATTGGCTGAGCTATCTGCCGTCAGTGGCCTGATAAGAAGTCAGCATCAACTTCAGCTCAGTTTTCGCCGCTACTCGGCCACCACCTGGAACAGCAGTCCCAGCCGGAGGTGCAACCTGAGCCCCAGATTTAGCTGGATCTAGCACAGCCAAAGACAAATTGGTCTGGCTCACAAGCACACTGAGCTTTTCAGTAGCTCGCATAAATGCCAGCAGGCTGGGATAACTACCACGAGCAGTAAGCAACATCTTCTGCTCCTTCAGCCCAGCCGCTTCCATAGGAGAAGCTGGCGGTGGCGGAGCCTGTTCACCCTTCTTTGCTTCTGCAGCGGGCACAGGTGCTGGCGCCGCCACTGGCTCATAGAGATCGAGCTGCACTCCGTGGCGCGCAGCTTCCGCATCAAGCTGGGCAAGGAAGGTAGAAAATTCACCACTACCCTGAATTAATTGCAGCAACTGGAGCTGCTTACGCTCCGCCGCACTCTGGTCCTCGTAAGTTTTTGCAATCTGAGCTCTCAGCAGGGGGATTCGGGCCTTGAATTCCTCCAATTGGGCCAAACGCTCACTGCTGGCTTGGAGGCGCAACCACTGAGGTAATACCCCAAAGCCAATAATCAACGCAGCAACTACCGCACCAATACCAATCGGCACACCCAACAGCAAACTCTGCTGCAACTTGGTGGCATTAGGGCTAGCAACATCTTGAAGATTAGTCATCAGAGCAAGCCCTCCTTTTGGAGCAGATCGAGGCGTCGCACCAAACCTTCAGAGCCCAGCTGGGTGAGGATTTGTTTTTCCGCTAACGGACTAATCGGTGGGCGGAAGTTTACCTTGATCTCAAAATTGACCGGTGCCACTACCACTTGGGCTTGGGGTGTGCTGGCAGCACCCGCTTCGCGGGAGGCCTTTACCAAGGTGATTGAATTTGGATCAAGCAAGGGCGAACGCTGTAGCTGCAGCTGCAGTGCATTGATACGTGCAAAAGCCTGGGGATCACGCGACAGCCCCTTAAGCCGATAGCCAGTGCCTTCTTCAGCAGCACTGGTGAGCTGGACTCCCTCAGGCACCCTCATTTGCAGATCACGCAGCACCGCTGAACCGGATCGCACTGACAGCAGGCCCTTAACCAAATCCAGATTGGCCTTTGTCACCCCATTTAGCTTGGTTCTGTTGGCGTTCAGCTGGGTTTCAAACAACTGCACCTCCGCTTCCACGGTGCCTAGGCCCTCGATCGCCGAGCTCACCATCAAGGCTCTCAAAAACACCAATACCGCCACGCCAAGGGAAACGCCAACCAGGGCCGCACCAATCACCACACCTTGGACAAGCCAGCGGCGCCCCTGGATGGAGGCCTCAGCTGGCTCGGGCAGATTCAGCTCCTGGCGTTTTTCACGCAGCAGATCAAACTGGGAGGCCATCGATGGGGAGCTCATTGGGCCAACTCCAAGCCGGCAAGTCCTTGCAGCACAAGGGATCCAAAGCCGTCACGCTCGAGCAGCTCGGCCTCCAGTCCTAGGGCCTGTTCCAAGCCTTCCAGATCCGGCATTGATTCGGCGAGCAGCAGCCTCACAGGTGCTTTGGGTGCATGGTTGCTGCGATAAAAATCCAGGCTCTGCTGCAGGGCCGGTAACAACTCCGGCATAGCCCCAGGCAGCAGCCGCTCAAATTCAGGCACGCCTTGGCGCCAGAGGGTTAGGACGGTCTGCTCATCAAGCGGCTGCAACAGGGCTACCAGGGTGGAGGCAGGTGTAGCTGTTAGTTCATCGCTGAGCGCTCCCATTAAGCACACCTGAGCCGGCAGCAGATGTTGCAGGGTGCCGCCAGCTATTGCAAACACCTCCACCCAGGCCTCCACTACCGAGCGAGCTGCGGCCACCACCAGGGAGCTGGACGTATTTCCCGGTAAGGGCTGCACATCGACATAAGCGTCATCCAACGCAAACGGCAGCCGCAGATCCGGGTTCAGATCGCGTAGCTCATCGATCGAATCCACGGGTTGCTGCGCGCTAGCCCATTCGACCACCCGCCAATGGGCCGCCTGGCGGGGCAGGGACACCACCAGCTGGAGATCAAGCTCACCGTGCTCGAGCAGCAGATCACCGATGAAGTCGCCCAAGGCATCCACGAGCTGGGGCACCCCATTACGGCAGGTGCGCGCCGGTATCGGCGCCGACCAGGCTGGCTCAACTGGCTGGCCCCGCTTAACGGACTGGCCAAGCACCAGGTGCTCGGACAAATCCACCATCACCAGTTTGGGAAATAGCTGGGCACGGAGGGGCTGCCAAGTGTTTTGGAGTCCCGCCAGTACCAAGGTGCAAACCCATTCGCTATAGCAACCTACCGAACATTCAGCGCCAGGCCAGACCGGTGCCCACGGCTGCGCTGATATGGCTCAGGCCATGACGATCCAGCTGGGACGCCAGACCTTCCAAAATCTGCGGCACCAGCGCTGGCCCGCCGTAGATCCAGCCGGTATAAAGCTGCACCAGCGAGGCCCCCGCGGTGATCCGCTCCCAGGCGCTCTCGGCGGAATCGATCCCGCCGACGCCAATCAGGGGCAAGGCTGGACCCGCCGTGGCCCGCAACCGACGCAGCACTTCAAGGGCCCTGCCCCGGAGGGGCACTCCGCTGAGACCGCCGGCCTCCTCGGCCAATGTGCGGCCCGTCTGCACCAGGCGCCGCTGCTCCAGGCCAAGGCGATGCAGGCTGGTGTTCACGGCGATTACGCCGGCCAGCCCCTCCTCATAGGCCATGCGGGCGATGGCATCAATGGCGTCGTCCTCCAGATCCGGCGCGATCTTCACCAGCAGGGGCGGGCAGGCCGGCAAGCGCCGCAGCCGCTCCACCAGGCGCCGCAACAGGGTTTCCTCCTGCAGCTCCCGCAGCCCCGGCGTGTTGGGCGAGCTCACATTGATCACCGCATAGTCGGCCAGGGGGGCGAGTAGCTCCAGGGAGGAGGCGTAGTCGTCGGGGGCCAGCTCCAGGGAGGTGATCTTGGATTTGCCCAGGTTGATGCCCAGCACCGCCGGGCGCTGGCCCGGTGCCGGCAGCTGCTGACGCTCCAGGGTGCGGTGCAACACCTGGGCGCCACCGTTGTTGAAGCCCATGCGGTTGAGCGCCGCCCGCTCGGCAGCCAAACGAAACAGCCGCGGCTTGGGATTACCCGGCTGGCCGTGCCAGGTGACCGTGCCCAGCTCGGCAAAGCCAAAACCAAACAAATGCCAGATCCCTGCTGCTACCCCGTTTTTGTCAAATCCAGCCGCCAGGCCCACCGGGTTGGAGAAGCGGCAGCCAAACAGGGTTTGCTCCAGCCGTGGATCGGGGCGCTGCAGCTCAGCGCCCAGACCTGCCAGGGCACCACTCACCAAGGGCCACTGGCGCCGCAAAGACGCCTGGGCCAGGGCCGTGAGGGTGAGCTGGCTGAGCTGCTCGGCGTCAGCGCCGTCATCACGGCCCAGCAGCGGACCCACCAGCCGCCCATATAAAGCATCGGTGCTACTGCCAGCCCTGCTCGATGAGCCTGAATCCACCATCAGCCGCCGCCTACTCCCGCGCGCCCAATCCTCCCGCGTCCCGTTGCAAACGCCAGCGCCCTCCCTCCAGGGGCAACACCTGCCAGTCACGCCAGCGCCAGGGGCCACTGCGGCGCTCCAGTTGCTGCAAGGGCTGCTCCACCAGCTGGGCCAGCTCCACCAAGCTGAGGCCGTAGCCCTGGCCAGCGAAGCGATCGGCCAGCTCACAGCGGCTCAGCAGCTGTTGCAGGGCAGCAGGCGCCGGGTCGGCAATCCCTGGGCCAGGGGCGGCGGTTTTAGCGCTGGGAATATCGGCAGGAACGTCGGCTTCGATCCGGGCAGTGGCGATCACCTCGCCAGCCGCCATGGCCGGCATCTGACCCTTGGAAAAGGCCACGGCGATCGCATCACAGCGGTCGTTGTCTGGATCACCGCTGTGACCCTTGACGTGCACCAGGGACACCCCCTCAAGCCTGGCCTGGTCCAGCTGCTCCCATAGATCCCGATTGAGCACCGCCCCGCCGGAGGCCGTGCGCCAGCCCTTGCGCTTCCAGCCCTGGATCCACTTGCTGAAACCATCGATCAGGTAGCGGCTATCGGTGCGGATGCTGAGCTGGTCCGGACGGGGCAGCTCCTTGATGGCCTCCAGCAAGGCCAGCGCTGCGGTGAGCTCCATGCGGTTGTTGGTGGTGGCCCGATCGGCGCCGCCCATCTCATGCACTGAGCCATCCTCGAAGCGCAGCAAGGCGCCCCAGCCGCCTGGGCCCGGATTGCCACTGCAAGCACCATCACAGGCCGCAGCCACCACTTTCACCGGCTTAGCCGCCACTGGACAACCCCCGAAAATTCGCTAGAGAACCCATCTGCCCGCTTGCTGCGCCCCGCCATGGACCCATCCAAACCGGGCCTGACCAGAAGCCAGGCAGAGAGCCGAACCTACCGTCCCTGGCGCAACGCCCTGCTGGCAGGTGCGGCCCTGGCCGCCCTCACCCCCTGGGCAGAGGCCGCCAACCTGTTCAATAGCCGGCCGCTCGATGCCAGCCGCTTCGCCGTGCTGGCGCGGCCCCTGGGGCGCAACGACTGGAACCTGCTGGTGCTTGAGCAGATCCAACCCCAGCCCCGCTGCTGGGAGGAGCGCCCCGACGGCCTGATCGACCCGGCCCTCAACCGCTTCAACTTCACCGGCATCTGCAGCCGCTATCTCGACAGCAACGGCTACTCCCTGCGCATCGGCGATCAGGATCTGGCCAGTCGCTACCGGCTGCAGCTGCGCCAGAGCGGCAACGAACTGCAACTGCAGGCCAGCACCCCCAGCGATCCCACCACCCTGGTGGTTGCCCGCGCCAAGGTGCCCCTGCGGGATCGAGATGGGTTTGTAGCCCTGAAGCTCGAAGCCGGCTGGGACCTGCAACGCCGCAGCTTTGGCGAGCAGACCCTGAATCACCTGTACTTCGCCAACGCCGCACCCCTGCCCCAGCTACTAGCCGCAGCCAGCGGCATCTCCCAACCCCCAGCCAGGCCTGGAGCCCAGCTCGGCCTGCGTCCGCCGGTTGCCCCCCCGAACCTGCTGGCCCAGGGGACGGGCCAGGGCCCTATTCGCTTGCCAGTGATCCCCTTCCGCGATTGAAGCCCGGGTGCCAGTTGCCGGAGAGTCCCAGTCCAGCTAGCCGATCCCAAAGCCTGCCATTAAGTTTCTGGGGTGTGAGGAGTGGGAACGCTCTTCCGGGGTCGAAACGAGGACAGACTCCCAGAATCGTTCCAACTCAGAGCCCTGCCTTTGGCGGGGCTTTTTTATTGGTCACCTCTTTTTGTTGGTCCCTTCTTTTTATTAGTTACTGCATCAAAAAACCGGCCCTGAAGGGGCCGGTCTGATGGCAACGAATGACGTTGGCAGAAAGGTGATAGGGCCCCGCAGGGCCCCAGCGATCACTTGATCGAAACCTTGCCGCCGACTTCTTCCACAGCTTTTTTGATGGATTCGGCTTCGCCTTTGGCGATGCCTTCCTTGATGGCGCAGGGAGCGCTTTCCACCAGGGCCTTGGCTTCGCCCAGGCCGAGGCCGGTGACTTCGCGGACGGCCTTGAGGACCTTGATCTTGGCAGTGGCGTCAAAGCTGTCGAGCATGACGTCGAATTCGGTCTGCTCCTCGACGGCTTCAGCGGCAGCAGCGGGAGCTGCGGCCATCATGACGCCCGCGGAAGCGGCGGCGGATACACCAAAAGCCTCTTCAATCTGCTTGACGAGCTCGGAAGCTTCAAGCAGGGAAAGAGTCTTCAGTGACTCGAGAATTTGGTCGGTTGTAGCGGACATGGTTGAGAATCAGCAACAGATCTGTTTGTGAACAGTCGGATCGGGGGAGCTCAGCTTTCGCCTTCGGCGTGCTGTTTGAGCGCCCGGGCAAGACCGGACGGAACCTCGTTGATACCCACGGCCAACTTGGTAGCCACGGCATTAATCGCACCTGCGATCTGGGCCATGAGCACCTCCTTGGAGGGCAGATCTCCGATGGCCTTGATGTCTTTTTCGGAGAGGAGTTTGCCTTCGAAAAGGCCACCCTTCACCTCAGACTTCTTCGTGTCCTTCTGGAAGGACTGCACGGCCTTCACCGCACCACCCACATCGCCCTTAACAAGGACGAAAGCGTTGGAGCCGGTGAGCAGAGAATCGAGATTCGCCCAGGCGGTATTTCCATCAATGGCGCGGCGCATCAAGGTGTTTTTGGTCACCTTGCACACCCCCTTGCTGGCCTGCAGACGAATCCGCAGATCAGACATCTCCTTGATGGACAAGCCCTTGAAATCAAGGACAAGCGCCATTTCGGCCTCGCCGAGGAGCCCCTTGAGCTCATCGACGATCTGTTGCTTGCTCTCCAGCGTGCGGCCCATAGGAAAGGAACGGATCAGGGGAACAAGCCGGGAACGCAGCCCGGGACGTTGACTTTTCCCAAGGGAAAGGTCAACTCGAGGCCGCTGCACGCTCCACAACCCTTCCGGACGAATCCTTCCTGGTGCCAAACCTGTCGCGATCACCTCGGCAGGACTTATGGACCGAAATCCACCTGCTGTCTGGGGTAGGGCGCGTGCCCTTCTGGACAAAGCCAGAGGTCCACACTACACACTGCCCACACCCGAGCCCAGCCATGCCTGCCTCTCGCCGCCGCGGCGCCAAGCTGCTGCTCAGCTTGGTGATGGCCTTGGTGGTCGGCCTGGCAATTCCAGCTGGAGCGGCCCCCACCTGGACCGTAGGCACCGATCCCACCTATGCCCCCTTCGGCATGACTGATGGCGCCAGCGGCGAGCTGCGGGGCTTCGATATCGAACTGATCGAAGCGATCGCCAAGCGCACTGGCCAGCGGCTCAAGCTCACAGCTCTGCCCTTCGATGGCCTGATACCTGCCCTGCAGGCGGGCAACCTCGACCTGGCGATCAGCGCCATGACGATCACCGCAGAGCGGGCCGAAACCGTCGACTTTTCGCGCCCCTATTTTGCCGCTGGCTTGGGCATAGTTGTGCGGCGAGGCACCCGGGGCATCGCCAACCTCAAAGATCTAGAAGGACGCACGATCGCCGTTCAGATCGGTTCCACGGGTGCAAAGGCCATGGCAGCCGTGCCGGGAGCCAAGCTCAGCACCTTTGATTCAGGTCCTCTTGCCCTGCAGGAGCTTCTGAACGGCCACGTGGAGGCCTACGTAAATGACCTGCCTGCCACCCTTTACGCGATCGAAACCGCTGGCCTCGATGGCATCGAGATCGCCGGCAAGCCCCTCACTAGCGACTTCTACGGCATCGCCTTCCCCAAGGGCTCTGGCCTGCGCGAAGCAGTAAACAAGGGGCTGGGCCAGGTACTGGCCGATGGCAGCTACGCCCGTATCTATGAGCGTTGGTTTGGGCAGAGCCCGCCAGCTCTACCCCAGCGAGCCCCTGCTCTCGATAGCCGCAGCGATAGCGCCGGACTTGACGGGGTGCAGTTGCTGCGCAATTTGATCCGCGGTGCGGGCGTGACCCTGGCGCTAACCCTCTGCTCCTTCGGCCTAGGCCTGATCGGAGCTGGCCTGGTAGCTGCGGGGCTACTGGGGGCCAACCCAGTAATGCAGCGCTGCTGCCGCATTTACGTCGACTTCTTTCGCGGCACGCCAATTTTGGTGCAGCTGTTCGTGATTTACTTCGGCGTGCCTGCCCTAGCCCGCCAACTGGGACTAGAGCTGCAACTAGATCGCTTCGCTGCCGCAGTGCTCGCCCTAGGGCTAAACGGCGCTGCCTACCTGGCGGAAACCCTACGAGCAGGAATTATTTCCATTGACCGGGGCCAATGGGAGGCCTCAAGGGCCCTGGGGCTCAAGCCCCTAACGGCGCTGCAGCTAGTGATCTTGCCCCAGGCCCTGCAGCGGGTGCTGCCCTCCTTAGCCAATGAGTTCATCACGCTGATTAAGGACACCAGCCTGGCGGCGGTGATCGGCTTCGACGAACTTTTCCGCCAAGGGCAGCTGGTGGTGGCCACCAGCTACCGGCCGTTTGAGGTTTACCTAGCGGTGGCCTTGGTTTACCTAGTGATGACCACCACGGCCTCGCTGCTGTTCAAGCAGCTGGAGCGGCGACTCAGCCTTCCTGCTTGAGGTCCTGCAGGGCCGAGAAGTCAACTTCCACCGAGGGGCCCATGGTGGAGGTCACATAGAGGCTCCTCCAATAGCGGCCTTTGGCACCGCTGGGCCTATTGCGATCGATGGTCTCCTGCAGGGCCTTGAGGTTCTCGAGCAAGTTGGCTGGAGTGAAGCTGGCCTTGCCAAAGCGTACGTGCACGATGCCACTGCGGTCGGCGCGGAACTCAAGTTTGCCGGCCTTGAACTCGTTGATGGCGCCAGCCAGATCGGTGGTGACGGTGCCTGCCTTGGGGTTGGGCATCAGGCCGCGGGGACCGAGCACCCGGCCCAGCTTGGCCACCTTGGGCATCATGTCCGGGGTGGCGATCAGCAGGTCGAAGTTCATCTCGCCTTTGGCGATCTGATCCACCAGATCGTCGTCACCAGCGAGGTCGGCGCCGGCAGCCTTGGCGGCGGCCACGGCTTCACCGCGGGCGATCACGGCAATGCGGATCGCCTGGCCTGTGCCGTGGGGCAGGGCCACGGTGGTGCGCAGCTGCTGGTCGGTGTACTTGGGATCGATACCGAGGCGCACGTGGGCCTCCAGGGTTTCGTCAAACTTGGCGTTGGCGTTGGTCTGAACCAGCTCAATGGCCTCGAGGGGGCCATAGCTGCGGTCTTCGACCTTGGCGCTGAGCGCTAAGAAGCGCTTAGAGATTTTCGGCATGGTGGGGATGGGGTACGGGCGATTCAGGGCGTGGCTGTTGAGCAGATGAACTGGTCAAGGCTGCCTGGATCTCCCCCGGATAAGGGGTGGAATTAATCGTTAACGGCGACGCCCATGTTGCGGGCGGTGCCTTCGATGATGCGCATGGCCGATTCAACGCTGGTGCAGTTGAGGTCGGGCAGCTTGGTTTTGGCGATCTCCTCGAGCTGGGCGCGGCTGATGGCACCCACCGAACCCTTGGCAGAGGTGGCGGCACCCTTCTCGATACCGGCTGCTTTGGAGATCAGCACGGAAGCGGGAGGGGTCTTGGTGATGAAGGTGAAGCTGCGGTCTTCAAAGACCGAAATTTCAACCGGGATCACATATCCAGCCTTCTCCTGCGTCCGAGCGTTGTACTCCTTGCAGAACGCCATGATGTTGACGCCGTGCTGGCCGAGGGCAGGGCCCACCGGCGGCGCGGGGTTGGCTTTGCCGGCCTGGAGGGCCAGCTTGATAACGGCAACGACTTTCTTGGCCATCGTCTAAGGCTACGGGGCGAATCTGCGGATCACCCCCATCGCCGGGGATGTGAACTAAAACGGCCGCCCTCCGCAGGGAGACGGCCGCTGAGCGGGGCCCAAACCTAGCTCTGCTTGCTGATCTGGGAAAACTCGAGCTCCACCGGGGTTTCCCGGCCAAAGATCGAGAGCAGGGCCTTGAGCTTGTTGCGCTCGCCGGAAACCTCGATCACCTCGCCCTGGAAATCCTTGAAAGGACCAGCCGTGACCAGGATCTGATCGCCTTCGGCGAGATCCACCTTGACGACTGCCTTCTTTTCTGCGGCTCGCTTAAAGATGCGATCCACTTCCGTGCGGCTGAGCGGCCGGGGCTTGATGTGGCCGCGGGCCTTGGCCGTTGCGCGCCGCTCCTCTGCCCCCACGAAATTGATCACGTTGGGGGTGCTGCGGACGGCCATCATGGTGTCTTCGTCGAGCACCATTCGCACCAGCACGTAGCCGGGGAACACCTTTTCCTCCGTGCTCTGGCGCGAGCCATCCTTCTTCAGCTTCATCCCCGGGGTCTGGGGGATCTCGATCTCAAGGATCCGGTTGTCGACGCCCAAGGTGACGGCCCGCTGCTCGAGCGTGGCCTTCACCTTCTTCTCGCAGCTGGAGGCCACCTGCACCGCATACCAGCGGGCCACCTGCATCTTTTCAACCGGCGCCGGCGCTTCCAGCACTTGGGGCACCAGCTCGAGCTCTTCGGCCGCAAGCTCGTGCTCTTCTGCCGCAAGCTCAGCGGCTTCGATTTGGCTGTCGGTCAGGGACTCGGACACGGGGCTCAGGAAAGAAACGGGATCAACGGACGGGGGATCGACTACGGATCGGCTCAACGGAACACCTGATTGGCCCCCCAGCCATAAAAACGATCGATGGCTGCGATCGCTGCCGCCGAGAGACTCACCATCAAGATCACGGCCACCGATTCGCTAAACAGCTGCTGACGGCTGGGCCAAACGACTTTGCGTAGTTCCGCCAGGGTGGCGGCAGCAAAGCCATCAGGCACCGCCGAGGCTGCGGCAGGCGAGATGGACGCATCGGGGCTGGGTTCTGCCTCTTTGGAGTCGGGGGTTTGGGGGGTTGGGTCCACTGGCGCTCGCGCACGGGGGCGTCCGCGCGTACCGGCAAACGAACACCCTAGCCGAGGGGCACAAAGGTCAAGGGATTGCCCGGCTCAACACGCACGCCCCGTGCGCCACTGAAGCGCTCGGCCAGCAGCTCGGTGGCCAGGGGATTTTCCAGCTGGCGCCGCAGCACACGCCGCAGGGGCCGGGCGCCGTATTCGGGCTCGTAACCCTGCTCAGCCAGGGCCTGCACCACCGGCTCCGGCACCTCCAGCTCCAGGTGCTGCTCAGCCAGCAGCCGGGCCAGCTCGGCCAGTTGCAGACGCACGATGCGCTGCAGGTCGGCTGGACCAAGGGGGCGGAAGCGGATCACCTCGTCAATGCGGTTAAGGAATTCCGGCCGAAACTGGCTGGCTAATGCCTGGTCTATTTGCTGATCGAGCCAGGTCTGCTGATCGAGCCAGGCCTGCTGGTCAGGCTCCACGCCCGCCTCCCGTGTCGCCCTCGCACTGTCGAGGATGGCGCGGCTGGCAAGGTTGCTGGTCATGATCACCACCGTGTGGCGGAAGTCCACGGTGCGGCCCTGGGAATCGGTGAGGCGGCCGTCGTCGAGCACCTGCAGCAGCAAATTGAACACCTCCGGGTGGGCCTTCTCCACCTCATCAAGCAACAGCACCGCGTAGGGCCGGCGCCGCACCGCCTCGGTGAGCTGGCCGCCCTCCTCGTAGCCCACATAGCCAGGGGGTGCCCCCACCAGGCGGGCAACGGCGTTGCGCTCCATGAATTCGCTCATGTCGAGGCGCACCAGGGCGTCGTCCTCGTCGAAAAGCGCCGCCGCCAGAGCCTTAGCGAGCTCGGTTTTGCCCACGCCAGTGGGGCCCAGAAATAAAAACGAACCCACCGGCCGCGTTGGCGACTGCATACCGGCCCTAGCGCGGCGGATCGCCGCGGCCACCGCCGCCACCGCCTCTAGCTGGCCAACCACCCGCTCGCCCAGGAGTTGCTCCAGCTCCAGCAATTTCTGGCGCTCCCCCGCCAGCAGGCGCTGCACCGGAATGCCGGTCCAGCGGGCCACCACATCGGCGATGTCGCCCTCCTCCACCTGTTCACGCAGGATCGTCTCCCCCTTCAGTTCGGCCTCAAGGGTTTCGCGGCGCTGCTGCAAGCCATTGAGCTGGTCGTGCTGCAACCGGGCTGCTTCCTCATAGTCACCCTCCCGCTCGGCGTCGGTGATGGCGTGGCGTAGGTCTTCGTCTTGCTGCAACAGCTCCCGCAGCTCCGCCAGCCGCTCCCGCTCCGCCTGCCAGCGCTGCTGCAGTGCCTGCAGGGCCTCGGTGGCGCGGCGGCGCTGCTCCTGCAACTGCAGCCGCTCCTCCAGGGGCGACGCCTCAGCCGAGAGCAGGGCCAACTCCACCCGGCGCAGCTCGGCCTCGGCAGCTTCCACCAGCTGGGGCTTGGAGGTGACCTCCATCCGCAACTGGGCGGCGGCCTCATCCACCAGATCAATGGCCGAATCGGGCAGGCAACGATCGGTGATGTAGCGGTCGGCCAGGCGGGTTGCCGCCACCAAAGCCTGGTCGGTGATGGCCACGCCGTGGTGCAACTCGTAGCGCTCCTTTAGGCCCCGCAGAATTTCCACACTGGTGTCGAGGCCTGGCTCCTTGATCAGCACCTGCTGGAAGCGGCGCTCCAGGCCCGGATCCTTCTCGATGCTGCGTCGGTAGTCCTCGGCGGTGGTGGCGCCGATGCAGCGCAGGTAGCCCTGGGCCAGGGCTGGCTTGAGCACGCTGCCAGCGTCGGCATTGGAGCGATCGCCGCTCACCACCGTATGCAGCTCGTCGATAAACAGCACTACCCCGGCTGCCCCAGGAACGGCATCGGCGTCGTGCACCTCCTTAAGCACGGCCCGCAGGCGCTCCTCGAACTGGCCGCGAAACTTGGCCCCTGCGATCAAGGCACCCAAATCCAGGGCCACCAGCCGCAGTCCCTGGAGCGAGTCGGGCACTTCGCCGGCCACGATGCGCTGGGCCAGCAGCTCTGCCACGGCGGTCTTGCCGACGCCGGGCTCCCCAATCAGCACCGGGTTGTTCTTGCTGCGGCGTGAGAGCACCTGAATCAGGCGTCGCATCTCCAAGTCGCGGCCGATCACCGGGTCGAGTTCGCCGGCCCGGGCCGCCGCGGTGAGATCCCGGCCGTAGCGCTCCAGGGCGCTGGGCTCGGGCGGCTCCTGCTCCAGTGGGGCGGCTGCCTGTGGGGCGACGGCCAGTGGGGCAGCAGCCACCGGCGCAAGCGGAGACGGGCCCGCGTCGATCCAGGCATCGGGGGGGGGGGCTGGCGCCTGCTGGGGAGCAGGAGCCGGTGGGGCTGGGCTGGCAGGGGAACCAGGCCGAAACTGGCGTTGCAGCAAGTCTTCGCTGAGCCCCTCAGCCGCCAGCAACGACGCCCCGATCCGGGGATCGCGCACCAAAGCGACCAGCAGGTGGGATACGTCTAAAAGAGAGTCCCCCCAGGCGGCCCGGCAGCGGTCCCCATCCTCGAGCAGATCCTCAAGGGCATCGCCGATGTACAGCTCACCGCCGGCGCTGCCGGGTTGGTCGACGCAGAAACTCTCGAGCTGATCGAGCAGGCGATCGGGCTCAAGCGGCAGGGGATCCAGCCAGCGCCCGAAACGTCTCTCCAGCAGCAGGGTCTGCAGCAGATGCTCCACATCCATGGCGCCATGGCGCCAACGGCGAGCCGTGTCCTGGGAGGCCAAGAGCAACTCCCAGGCGTCTTCGCTGAAGCGATCTGGTTCGCTGGTGAGGCTTGGGGGCATGGGCTTAGCGGTCAGCCGCGGGAGGAGAGCTGGATTAGTTCCACCTTGTAGCCATCAGGATCTTCCACAAAGGCGATCACCGTGTTGCCGTGCTTCATCGGACCGGGTTCGCGCACCACCTTGCCGCCCTTAGCCCGGATTGCATCGCAAACCGACTGGATGTCCTCCACTCCTAGGGCGATGTGGCCATAGCCCGCACCAAGGTCGTAATGACTGGTGTCCCAGTTGTGAGTTAGCTCCAGCACGGTTGTGTCCCGCTCCTCGCCGTAACCCACAAAGGCGAGGGTGAAACGGCCTGAGGGATAGTCCTTGCGGCGCAGCATCCGCATCCCCAACACCTCCGTATAAAAGGTGAGGGAGCGCTCCAGATCGCCAACCCGGAGCATGGTGTGCAGCATGCGCATCAGCGGATCAGGCCAGGCAGCAACCTGGGCACAACAAATTCCATTGTGGCGAGCAACTGTGGCGAGCAACCCCAAGGGCGGTACCCATCAGCACAAATGGATGGGTGGGGGTGACCCATAGGATCTCGACAGAGAGCGCCAATGGCACTTCAACGTGATCGATTCCCTCGACCTTGTTATTGACACCGTGGTGGCACGGGAGGTGTTGGATTCCCGCGGCACACCCACGGTGGAGGCCGAGGTGCTGCTGGAGGGAGGCGCCAGCGGCCGGGCGATTGTGCCGAGTGGCGCTAGCACCGGTGCCCATGAGGCCCATGAGCTGCGCGATGGCGGCAGCCGTTACTTCGGCAAGGGCGTCACCCAAGCCGTCAACAACATCGAAGAGCGAATCGCCCCGGCCCTTTGTGGCCTCAGCGCCCTTGACCAAAGCGCCGTGGATGGTGCCATGGCCGAACTCGACGGCAGTGACAACAAGTCCAGCCTCGGTGCCAACGCCGTGTTGGCCGTGAGCCTGGCCACCGCCCGGGCAGCCGCCAACGGCGTCGGCCTGCCCCTCTACCGCTACCTAGGCGGCCCGCTGGCCAACCTGTTGCCGGTGCCGCTGATGAATGTGATCAACGGCGGCGCCCACGCCTCCAACAACATGGATTTTCAGGAATTCATGTTGGTGCCCCATGGCGCCAGCAGCTTCCGCGAAGCCCTGCGCATGGGCGCGGAGGTGTTCCACACCCTCAAGGGTTTGCTGAGCAGCCAGGGCCTCTCAACCGCCGTTGGCGATGAGGGCGGCTTCGCTCCCGACCTGGCCAGCAATGACGCCGCCGGCGAACTGCTGGTGCAAGCAATCGAGAAGGCCGGCTATCGGCCCGGCGACCAGATCTCCCTAGCTCTGGATGTGGCCAGCACCGAGTTTTTCAAAGATGGCCGCTACAACTTCGGCGGCGGCAGCTACAGCAGCGCCGAGATGGTGGACCAGTTAGCCAAGTTGGCCAGCCGCTTCCCGATCGTTTCAATTGAAGACGGCATCGCCGAAGACGACTGGGATGGTTGGGCCCTACTCACAGAGCGCCTTGGCAAAACGGTGCAGCTGGTGGGCGACGACCTGTTTGTGACCAACACCGCCCGGCTACAGCGGGGCATCGATCTTGGAGTCGCTAATTCAATTCTGATCAAAGTGAATCAGATCGGCTCGCTCACCGAAACCCTGCAGGCGATCGATCTGGCCGGCCGGGCTGGCTACACCAGTGTCATCAGCCACCGCTCCGGCGAAACCGAAGACACCACCATCGCCGACCTCGCCGTGGCAACCCGTGCCGGCCAGATCAAAACCGGATCCCTCAGTCGCTCCGATCGGGTGGCTAAGTACAACCAGCTGCTACGCATCGAAGACGAGCTCGGCAGCCAGGCCATCTACGCCGGCGCTGAAGACCGGGGACCCCGGGGCAAGGCCTGAGCTCAACCCCCTCTTTGCTCAGCGAGAAGTGGGCAATTGATCAATCCGGCCATCGCGCTTAAGCCGGCCCTGCAGCTTGACCCAGCTGAGCCCCACAGGCAGGCTGGCCAGCAGGGGAATGACTACTAAGGCGGGCCTAGCACTGACCGCCAGCAGGGCCGCTGCAACTGCCAAACCAGCTAGCAGCATCGACTGACCCGCAGCCTGCTGGGCCAGGGCCAAGCGCCGTAGCAGGCGATCCGTTTCGCCGGCGCGAATCTGCACCTGCAGGTCGCCCTGCTCGATCCGAGCCAGGCTGTCGTCTAATCGTTTGGGAATACCCAAGGCGCGGCTGCCCACCTCTGCCGCCTGGCGCGAGATTTCATTGAAGAGGTCGTTTGCACTACCGCCAACACCAGAACCACTGCCACCGCTTGAAGTCATTAGGGGAAGTAGGTAGGGGCGGGCAATCGCCACCAAACTAAAGCCGCTATCGAGGCTGCGGCCGACCCCCTCAAAGGTGGAGAGGGCCCGCATCACAAAGATCAGCTCTGGGGGCAACCTGAAGGGCTGTCCGTAAACCAGGTCGTATAAGTCGCCCGACAGGCGCTCAAGCACATTGGCGGAAAAAGGAGGCGTCAGCGCCTCTTCCAGCATCACCCTCACCAGGCGCCGCACCGGGCCCGGATCAACGCCAGGTGCAATCACACCCGCTTGCTGCAGCTCCTTGACCAAACCAGCTGCGTCGCGGCCAGCTGCTGCACGCACCATGCTGCCCAGGCGGCTCCGCAGGCGGCTGGAGAGCTGGCCCATCATGCCGAAGTCGTAGTAGATGAGGGCCCCATCGGCGGCAACGGCCAGGTTGCCGGGGTGGGGATCGGCGTGGAAAAAGCCGAAACGCACCAGCTGCTGCAGGTAGCTGGCGGCGCCCTTTTCCGCTACGGCGGCGGGCACGATTCCAGCCTCGATCAGGGCCTGGCGATCGGTGATCTTGATGCCAGGCACATAGTCGAGGCAAAGCACCCGGCGGGTACTCAATTCCCACACCACGGCTGGAATGCGGATGCCGGGATCGTCAAGAAACTGCTGGCGGAAGCGGGCCGCGTGCTCGGCCTCCAGCCGGAAGTCGAGCTCTCTGAGCAACACCCGCCGGCACTCCTGGGCAATGCCGATCCAGTCGCGACCGCGGCCCCAGCGGGGATGGCGCTGCACCGCCGCAGCAACTTGTTGCATCACCTCAAGGTCGAGCCGGAAGGTGCGCTCCAAGCCAGGGCGCTGCACCTTGAACACCACCTGACGGCCGCTGCGCAGGCTTGCGCGGTGCACTTGGGCCAGGCTGGCCGAACCCAGCGGCTCGCTCTCCAGGTCAATTATCTCGGCGCAGCGCTCACCCAACTCCTGCTCCAGCAGGTCTTGCACCACCGCAAAGGGGAAGGCGGGAACCCGGTCCTGCAGGGTGGCTAGCTCCTCCACCAGTTCAGCGGGCAGCACGTCGGGACGGGCCGAAAGCAATTGGCCCAGCTTGATAAAGGCTGAGCCAAGCCCCAGGAATGCCTGGGTGAGCCAGCGGGCCCGGCGCCGCTGACGGCTCCGCTGCCGCTCTGGGGTGACACCACCGACATAGCTCCAGGCCTGGCCGTCCCACCACAGACCGAGCAGCAGGGCCAGGGCCAACCACCAGATGCGCAGCGGCCTAAGCAGGATCACGAATCCTGGTCCAGTCGGCGAGCCATGGCCGCCACCCGGGCGCGCAGGGCATCGATTTGATCCTGAATATCCACAGACGGCGCCGTGATGGCTACCTCCGGCTCGTCGTCCCTCTCGATCCGGGCAGCTTCTGCTTCCACTTCGTCCCAGAAAAGCTGAAACTCCTGACGCAGCCGCTCCGGAGCGTCCTGGGCCAGCAGAGCCAAATTGGCGGCCGCATCAACGAGGCCGCTGCCTAAGCGAGCCCCCAAGCGCTGCAAGGCAGCTTGGACAAGCGATTGCGGCGCACTCATTGGGGCCTGGCAGCAGGTGTGGACTGTGGCAGATCAGCGCCAGGCAAATCTGGAGGCGGCGGGGCATCCAGGCTGGGCGCGTCAGCGGGGACAGCCTGGGCTTCCGGTTCAGCCGCGGGCGAGGGCAACTCCTGGGGCGGCTCAGCTTCGCTGGCGGCGGGAGCCGCTGTATCGGGTTGCTGCTCTAACTGCAAAAGATCCGCGTCACCGCGGATGTCCTGGTTTTCAGCGCCAAACCGCAGCCGCAGGCTCTCCAGCGAGGTGCCCGGGAAGGGCCGCACCTCAAAGCCCTGACCAAGGCGCACCAGGGAAGGCAGCTGCAGGGCAAGTAGCCGCTGGGTGACGCCATAACCGAGGCCAAAGCAAAAGCCCACCAGCAATGGCACCTGCCACCGGAGGCGTGGCTGGGATGGCGGAGCTGCTGAAACCGAAGCCACTTGAGCCATAGGTGCCAAATCTAGGGGGAGGGGCTTTGCTGGGGGGAGTCCCCGCCTAAGAACAGATGGCCCTGATTCCCCGCTGGCGCTTCATGAGCGACGAGGCGAAGGATTTGACAAAGCGCACCGCGGTGTCGTTGCTGGTGGTAGTGCTGGTGGCGGTTGTATTTAGAGCGCTGCTGCCATGGGCGCTGCTGGGGCTGGTTATTTGGTGGATTTGGAGAGCGATCAACAAATAAAAGCCAATAAAAAAGCGGACCCGTCCAGGACCTCTCGATGACCAAACCCAAATATATCACAATTTGTAACGGCCCAGGCGGAGCTCTGTCAGGCGGCCTGCTGGTCCTTAGCCCAGGCTCGCTCAAGGGAGCTCCTGAACTGCTCGGTGCCGGACGGGGCGCCGATTAGGTGCCTGCGGAACAGGCTGGTCAAGCGCCAAAACTTGATTCCTGCCGCGATTGCAAAAACCGCCCAGGGCACAAGCATCCATAGGGGGTTGCTCATCGCTGCTGCTCTCCTCGACCAAGGCCTTTAATCACTATTGCAATTCTAATCACTGCAGGAATTCCAACAGCGATCAGCTGAAGACTCGATTGGTTTGCCTTCAGATAATTAGGTCGTGTAATCGGCGTTAATGCGGACATATTGGGCCGAAAGGTCGCAGCCCCAGGCGACACCTGTGCCGGCGCCATCGCCCAGCACCAGGCGAATAATCACCGTGTCGCTCTGCAGATAGGTGCTGGCGGCGGCGCGATCGAAAGCCAGGGGCTGGCCAGCGGCCATCAGCTGGTGCTCGCCCAGCCACAGGGCCACCAGATCAGCAGCAAAGGGCACGCCGGCCCGACCGGCGGCGGCCACGATCCGGCCCCAGTTGGGATCGCGGCCATGCACGGCGCACTTCACCAGCGACGAGCCGCACACGGTGCGGGCAATGGCACGAGCGCCGGCGTCATCGGCGGCTCCCTGCGCCTGCACCTCGATCAGGCAGGTGGCGCCCTCGCCATCGCGGGCAATCGCCTTGGCCAGGTGTTGCGACACCGCCGTCAGGCCTGCTTCCAGCGCTTCGAAGTGCTCGTGGCTTAAGGGCTCCCCGGCTGCAAAGGCCAGGAACGTGTCATTGGTGCTGGTGTCGCCGTCCACCGTGATCGCATTAAAGGAGCGATCCACCGCCCGCCGCACCATCGCCTGCCACACCTCGGCGGGTACGCCCGCGTCGCAGCTGAGATAGCCCAGCATCGTGGCCATATTTGGGTGGATCATTCCCGAGCCCTTGGCCATGCCGCCGATGCGCACGTTGCGGCCGCCCAGATCCGCCTCCAGAGCGATCTGCTTAGCCACCAGATCGGTGGTGAGGATGGCAGTAGCTGCCGCGGCCCCACCCTCGGCACTGAGGGCCGCCACCAAGGGATCAAGACCCGCCAGCAAGGTGCCCATCGGAATCGGCACGCCGATCACACCGGTGGAGCAGATCAGCACCTCTTCAGGCGCCAGACCCAACCGATCGGCGACGGCCTGGGTGGCCCGCAGGCTGTCGATCAGACCCCGGTCGCCGGTGCAGGCGTTGGCCTGGCCGGAATTGGTGAGCACCGCCCGGGCATGACCGCCGGAGGCCGCCAGGCGCTCGGCGCAGAGGTCCACGCAGGCGGCACGCACCACCGAGGTGGTGAAGGTGCCGGCGCACACGGCGCCCTCAGGCGCCAGCAGCAGGGAGAGGTCTGGCTTGCCGGAAGCCTTCAGACCCGCGGTGACAGCGGCGGATTGGAAGCCCCCCGGGGCGGTGATGCCACCGGGGATGGGGTGCCAGGGGTGGGTCACGGGCTGCAGCTGCTGCGAACCTGAGCATGGAATAGCGCCACGCCCCTTCTCAAGCCATGGTTGCTGCACGACGCATTGGCCTCACCGGCGGCATCGCCAGCGGCAAGAGCAGCGTGGGCCGGCTGCTGGCGGCGCGGGGCCTGCCGCTCCTGGATGCAGATGTGTACGCCCGCGAAGCACTGGCGCCCGGCAGTCCCGGGGCCGGCGCGGTGCTGGAGCGCTACGGGGATGGGATCCGGGCGCCCGGAGGAGAGATCGATCGCGCCGCCCTGGGGCAGATCGTTTTTGGCGATGGCGCCGAGCGGCGCTGGCTGGAGCAGCTGCTGCATCCAGTTGTGCGAGCGTGCTTTAAAACCAAGCTGCAGGAGCTGGCGGCGGAGCCGGTAGTGGTGCTGGTGGTGCCGCTGCTATTCGAAGCGGGACTGGAGACCCTCTGCAGCGAGGTGTGGCTGGTGGACTGCGACGAGACGCAGCAGCTGCAGCGATTGATGGCCCGAGATGGCCTGGGCGAGGCCGATGCCCGCGCCCGGATAGCCGCCCAGTGGCCGCTGGCGCGCAAGCGCCAGCTGGCAGATGTGGTGCTCAACAACCGGGGCGACCCCGAGCAGCTGGCCGCCCAGGTGGAGCAGGCGCTCAGCCGTTGAGCTTCTGGATCAGAATCTGGTTGGCGAGCTTGGGGTCGGCCTTGCCGCCGGTTTTTTTCATCAGCTGACCCACAAAGAAGCCCTGCAACTTGGTTTTACCGCCGCGGAAGGCTTCCACCTCCTCGGGGTGGGCAGCCAGCAGCTCCTCCACAATTGCCGTAATAGCAGCGGGGTCACTGATCATGCCAAGGCCGCGCTCCGCCACGATCGCCTTGGCAGAACCGCCCTGCTCAAGCAACTCGGGCAGAATCTCTTTAGCAATTTTGCCGCTAATAATTCCGCCCTCAATCAGCTGCACCAGCTCAGCTAGCTGCTCGGGCTTAAGGGGCAACTCGGCAATAGCCAGCCTATTGGCATTTACATAGGCGGCAATATCGCCGGTGACCCAGTTGGCGATGCCCTTAGCATCAGCGCCGGCAGCCACCGCAGCCTCGAAGTATTCGGCCATCGAGCGCTCATCGGTGAGCACTCGGGCGTCGTAGATCGACAGACCCAGCTGCTCGGCATAGCGATGCCGCTTAGCAGCGGGCAACTCGGGCAACTCGGCGCGCCAGCCCTCCCGCTGGGCATCACTCACCTCAATGGGGCCAAGGTCGGGATCGGGGAAGTAGCGGTAATCGCTGGCGCCCTCCTTGCCGCGCATGCTCTTAGTGAGCTGTTTGGATTCGTCCCAAAGGCGGGTTTCCTGCCGCACCGGCTCACCGGTTTCGTAGGCCTTGATTTGGCGCTGAATCTCGTAATCAATCGCCTTCTGAATAGCCGAGAAGGAATTCATATTCTTGATCTCCACCTTGGTGCCGAAGGGGGCATCAGGGCCGCGCCGCACGGAGATGTTTACATCGCAGCGCAAGGAACCCTCCTGCATGTTGCCGTCACTCACGCCCAGATAACGCATGATCCGGCGAATCTCCGAGGCGTATTCGGCCGCCTCGCGGCCGGTGCGCAAATCCGGCTTGCTGACAATCTCAGCCAGAGCTACTCCGGCGCGGTTGTAGTCCACCAGGGAGTGGGTGGAGCCGTCTAAGCGATCACTACCGGCGTGCACCAATTTGCCGGCGTCTTCTTCCATGTGAAGCCTTTCTATACCGATACGCTTCAGATAGGTTTCTTTGCCTTTTTCAGCCACTTCCACTTCAATCCAGCCATCTTCGGCGATTGGCTCATCAAATTGAGAGATCTGATAATTCTTGGGCAGGTCGGGATAAAAATATTGTTTGCGATCAAACTTACTGTGCGCAGCAATATGCAGGTTGAGGGCAAGGGCTGCCTTCACTGCATACTCGAGCACCTTTTGATTAAGCACTGGCAACGTGCCAGGCAGGCCACACACCACCGGGTCGATATGGGTGTTCGGGGCGTCACCGAAGGCGGTGGAGGCGCTGGTGAAAATCTTGCTGGCGGTGCCCAGCTGCACATGGGTCTCAAGGCCAATCACCGCCTCCCATGGAGCCTGCTGGGATTGGGCTAATAATTCTGCTGCTACTGCCGCGCCTGCCATGGCCTGTATCAATGCCTGAGCCGATCCTATGGGGAGGCACTGGACGCCGGCCTTACTGGGGCGAAGGGGCTCCGGGGCGGGCAACGACTCGCGTTGGTTAGCTAAGCTAAAACTAAGTCCAGAGGTTTTTGCAGCCATGGCCTACCCGCCATTCCCCCCTGAGCCAACACCAAGCAACCGGCCCCAGCTGGTGAATGTGCATGAGGCCAAAACCCAGCTCTCCCGCCTGCTGCTCCAAGTGGAGCAGGGCGAGGAGATATGGATCGCCAGGGCAGGCAAACCGGTAGCCCGCCTCAGCGCCTGGGTGCCCAGCCCCAGCGCCGCCCACGCGCCGGGCGCCATGCGCCACGCCATTGCCATCGCCGCCAACTTCGACGCACCGCTGCAATGAAACGCCTGCTGCTCGACACCCAAGTGCTGCTCTGGTGGCTGGCCGACGACCCGCGTCTGCCGGCCTGGGCCATCGCCGCCGTACAGGCACCGGGAGCAGAGGTGTTCGTGAGCCAGGTGAGCCTCTGGGAACTGGCCCTCAAGCAACGCCAAGGCCGGGTGCAGCTCGACCTGGCCCGCCTGGAGCAGGAGGTGACCCGTCAGCACTTCCATTGGCTGCCCCTGCGCAATGAGCACCTGCTGGCCCTGGCCGAGCTGGATACCAGCGCCGCCCCCATCGACCTCTTCGACCAACTGCTGCTCGTGCAAAGCCGCCAGGAACCACTGCTGTTACTCACCGCTGACGCTGCCCTGCGCTCCTGCGGGGCCACGGTGCTGGGGCTGGAGCCAGCGGCGCCGGCCCAGCCATGACCGCAGCCAAGGGGCCAGCCATCACGGTGCTGGGGGGTGGCCTGATGGGCCTGGCCATGGCCCACCAGCTCGCCCGCCGCGGCGAGGCAGTGCGGGTGCTGAGCCGGCGCCGCAGCGAAGCCGCCGGATTTGTAGCCGCCGGCATGTTGGCGCCCCACGCCGAGGGGCTCAGCGGCGACCTGCTCGCCCTGGGGCAGGCCAGCCTGCAGCTCATCCCCTCCTGGGTGGCCCAGATCGAAGCCGATAGCGGCCTGAGCTGCGGTCTGCGGCCCTGCGGCATCGTGGTGCCCTTCGCCACCTCAGCGGAGCGGGATGCCTATCCCACCGCCGCCTTCGGCCAACGGCTCGATCGCCGCGGCCTGGAGCAAGAAATTCCCGGCATCGGCGAGAGCTGGCAGGCGGGCCTGCTGTTTGAACAGGACGGCCAGATCGACAACCGCCGCCGGCTGATGCGCGCCCTGGAGCGGGCCTGTGTGGAACTGGGGGTGACCTTTCAGGAGGGCAGCCAGGTGCTTGAGCTGGTCTGCGACCCGGCCGGCGCCCTCAGCGGAGTGCGTCTACGCAGCGCCGAAGGCGAGGAGCACCATCTCCCTGCCGAGCGGGCGGTGCTGGCCTGCGGTGCCTGGAGCGCCCAGCTACTGCCCCAGCTGCCGATCGCTCCGGTGAAGGGCCAGATGCTGTCGCTGCAGGGGCCGCGGCAGGCCTTGCGGCGGGTGATTTTTGGGCCCGGCACCTACCTGGTGCCGAGGCAAGACGGCCTGTTGGTGGTGGGAGCCACCAGCGAACCCGAGGCCGGCTTCAGCGAAGGGCTCACCCCCGCTGGCCAGCGCCAGCTGCAGGAGGGGCTGGCCAGCCTGCTGCCGGAGGCGAGCACTTGGCCGCCGATGGAGCGCTGGTGGGGCTTTCGGCCCCACACCCCAGACGAAGCTCCCCTGCTGGGAACCAGCCCCATCCCCGGCCTGTGGCTAGCTGCGGGGCACCACCGCAACGGCGTGCTGCTGGCCGCGATCACCGCCGAATTGGTGGCAAACCAAATCTGCGCATCTGCCCCGACGCAGAGCAGTTGGCAGCAGGCATTTCGATGGGATCGCTTCTCTAGCTGAACCCACACTGGATTATTTAATTTGCCTATTAAGTTTCACTCAACAACTGAATTAGACCGGGTATTTACGCCAATCCATACACCTCCAGCGGCACCTGCCATCCCTTGACGTTATGGCTACCCAAAGGCACTATTTCCACCTCCGGTGGCAGAAGCTCGCGCAACTCGGCGCTGATCAAGATGCTGTGGTCTGGAAACTGGCGCGTAAGGCCCTCAAGCCGGCTGGCGATGTTTACCGCAGAGCCAATCACGGTGTACTCCATGCGCTGGGAGGAGCCCAGGTTGCCAGCTACCACCTCACCCACATGAATGCCAATGCCATGACGAAGGGGCGGCTGGCCCGCAAGCTCTAGCTCCTGGTTGAGCCGCTCCAAACTGAACTGCATCGCCTGGGCAGCCCTCACCGCCGCTAGAGCCTCCGCCGCCTCGCCTCGGCTGCAGGGCAAGCCAAACTCCGCCATCAATGAATCGCCAATGAACTTGTCGAGCAACCCCTGCTCAGCGATCACCGCCTGGGCTAAGCCATCGAAATAACGGTTGAGCAGGGCAAACAAATCCACCGCCTCAAGCCGGGCGCTGAGGGGTGTAAAGCCAACCAGATCGGTGAACAGCACTACACAGCGAGCGCGCTTACCCCCCAGCTGCATCCAAACGGGGCTGGGCTCCCGCAAGATGTCCTGGAGCAGGGCAGGCGAAATCCGTTTGCTGAGCAGCTGATGCAAAACCTGGCGCTCCCGGGCCTCGCGCCAGCCCAAGGCCGCGCTGCGCCATCCCCCTGCGAGACCCGGCAGCAACAGCAGACTTGACAGGGGCAGCCAGAGAAAGGCAGTCCACCAGAGCAGGGCCGCCAGCAGGGCCCCAGCGGTCAGCCAACCCAAGCTGAGCACCGTGGCCTGCCGTGCCGTGACCACCCGCGTCAAGCTCCAGGCCAGCAGCGCAGCCCAGCTCAACAACAACGCCAGCTGACCGGAATCGGGCAGAAACTGAATCGAAGTGCCGGCCAGCGCACTAGCCAGGGCAGCCGCCTGCACCTCCGTGCCGCTCTGGGCACCGAACGGTGTCTCAAGTTGACCGCCCAGCTCAGCAGCCGTGGCGCCGATCACCACGGTGCGGCCACGCCAGAACGCACCTGGCTGCTCCAGCAGCTGCCAGGCCGGCACGATGGGCAGAGTGCCGGCCGGCCCGGGAAAGTTGATTCCCCGCACGGACGTGGGAGGGGCCTGAGCGCTGGCGGCCCAGGCAAGCGCTTGGGGCAGGGGAGATTGGAAGCCAGCCAGATGGGCTGCAATCCAGTCACTGCCAGGGATGGCATTAGTAATGCCCTGGGGGCTCTGCAGCAAGTTGGTCAGTCCCGCCGCTATGCCTGCATAAAGGGGCATTTGCAACTGCACCTGCTCCAGGTCTTGCTGACTGCTGCCCGCGGATGACGCAGCCAAGACAAGCTGAGACCGCCAGGGCGCCAGACGGCGCTGAAAAGCTGCGTCATCGGCCGGGCCGAAACGACTGGGCTGGGCTAACACCAGGTTGAACACCACCCGGTGAGCACCCCGCTCCAGCACGGTGGCCGCCAACTCAGCCTGCAGCGCCCGCGGCCAGGGCCACTGCCCCATAGTTCGCCACAGGTGAGAAGCCTGACGCTCCTTCGGGCTGAATAAGCGCTCAAGGTTGATGGAGTCGGCATCGATCGCCACAACGACCGGTGCCCCAGGATCAAGGCGCACCCCCCGCAGCCGTAAAAGTTGCGCCTGCAAGAACGCATCAAGGGCCACCAGCAGTTGGCCCGGTGGCGAGGGGCGCAGAACCGGCTGGACCACCAGCAGCGCGGCGAACAGGGCCAGACCCCACAGGGGCGGTCGCCTCACCGGGCAGACACCGGCCTGCTGATGCCGAGCTCCTTCTCCAGAACAGGCAGGGTGTCCATTGGGGCAGAGAAGCCATTGAGCAGGATGCGCTTTTGACGCCGTGCGGCGGCTTCCGGAGTGGTCAGGCGGGTTTTGGCCCAGGCGCCGTTTTCGTAGGCCAGCTGCTCACCGCTGCGCAGGATCTTGCGCTGACCGTCCGTTGTGGTGCAGGCCACCTCGCCCTCCCAACTGAAGATCTTCAGGCTGGTGTCACTTGCCTCGATAAAAACCGTAGTGCCAACGATCGAGGCCGTGGCAACCCGGGTGTGGATCGTGAGCGGCGCGCCGCCCTTGGTGCCCGGATTAACCCAGGCAATGATTTGGCCGCGCTGCAGATCGAGGCGCTGGCGACCCAGTCGCAGCACCGCATCCCCGCCAAGGCGGAAGCTGCGACCATTGGCAAGCTGCACCTGCATCCGCCCGGGCTTCTGGGTGCGCAATATGGATTCGTAAGACAGAGTCTGGCCAGGGCGGGCCGGGCGTTCGCCACCCTGGGGCGGCTTGATGAAAGCCGGCGTGTTGGGCACGTCCACCACCCGCGGCATAGCGGGGGCGGCGCTGACACCGCGGAGGGATTGGGGCAGAAGTGCGCCCACTAGGGCCAGTGAAGTCAGACCCGCCAAGACGAGGGAAGCATGCCTGGGCCAGGGACGCGTCGCCAACGCCGCTCGAAGAAGCTGGGGCATCGGCATGGGACGTAGGGGGGAGGGGGGGGGCGTCGGGTGACTCCAGGGTGACGGGGAAAGGCTGAAACCGCCAGAAGCAGATGGCCTTCGACCAGTTTTCGGAGTGCAGCCCCCCTGTCCCAGGAAAGGGTGGCTACGACCCTCGGGCTGTGAGCAACCTCACAACCCGGCGTGAGCCAGCTCCGGTGGCCACCCGGCCATCCGGCAGACAGTGGCGGGGTCCCGAACGAAGGCCCCCATGGCTATCCCCAACACCGCTATCGCTAGCAAGACCGCAACCACCAGCGCCGTCGTGAACGCAAAAGTGCTCGCCGCCGCGGCCAAGGAATCCCCGCTGATCAATCCGAACCAGGTTCAGAACCAGGGCACAGCTGGCAGCAGCCAGAGCAAGAACCCTCCCCCGGGCTTCGAAGGCCCCTCCACCAGCGTGCCCGGCGTGAGCAAGCCAGGCGCCGATTCCTTCGCCCCCAAGACCGCCGCCCACCAACAGGCCAGCCTCAACAATGCACTTGGGCTGGTGAGCAAGGCCGACGCCCTCAAGAGCCTGGCCGGGATCGGCACGGGTTCCACGGCTGTCCAGTCAGAGAAGGACAAACTCACGGATCTGCAGGGCGCCATCACCAATAACAAGTCCAACTTCGATCAGAGCTTCGGCAGCCAACCCGACAACTTCGGGACCAACCCGATAACCGGAGTGAATCCGATGTCGACCTTCCAGGGCCAGAACCTCTCGGGCCCCCTGGCCGCCGCCAGCAGCCAGCCGGCGCTGACCAGCGGGGCGGAGGGGAGTGGGCTGTTTTCGGCCGAACCTGCACCTGCGCCCGCTGCTCCTGCACCTGAACCAACGTTCGGGGAATGGCTAAGAAAAGGCTTCTACGCATTATTCAAGACCCAGCCACAACATGGAACGATCAATGACGCAGCTGCAGAGCAACTCGATCAGATCCAGCCCCAACCAGACCCCACACCAGTCCAAGCCGGTGGTGGAACCAAGACGCCCAACCCCGAGAACACTGGCAGCAACGTCAACATCCTCAGCCAATCGATGCTCGACCAACTGAACGCCGCCAAGGCCGGCAAACCCACCAGCCAGGGCGGCAGCGGTGATGCCACCCCCGTCGACAACGGCGGCATCTCCCAGGTGGTGAACAACGGCAGCCTCACCGTGAAGACGTCTTCGCTGCAGGGCCAGAAGCTGTTCGGCCAACCCGGGGGTAGTGCGATCGGCGAGAACATCAGCGGCGGCAACAAGGGCCTGAACGGCTTCGGCAAAAGCAACGGCGCCGGCGCCATCGATCCCGGTAACGAAGCGGGCATCCCCGGCGGTGATCCCCGCTTCCTGCAGGACCCGGCCAATGCCATGCCCGGCAACAAGCCTGCGCCCACACTGCAGTCCCCGGTTGGCAACCAGGAGAACCAGAACAGCAGCGTCAGCGCCACCCTGACCGCCGGCGCTCGCAACCTCACCCTCACCGGCACGGCCTTGATCAACGGCACGGGCAACGCCCTCGACAACCTGATCAACGGCAACTCCGCAGCCAATGAGCTCCGCGGCGAGGCCGGCAACGACAGCCTTGATGGCAAGGCCGGCAACGATCTGCTCGATGGCGGCGCGGGCCGTGATCAGCTCACCGGCGGCAGCGGCGCCGATCGCTTCCGCTTCGCCACAGCCGGCGCCTTCGGCAGCACCCAGGCCGATCGCATCACCGACTTCAGCCGCAGCGAGGGCGATCGCATCGAGATCTCCCGCAGCGCCTTCGGCCTCAGTGCCGTGGCCAGCCTGAGCTTCCAGACGGTGAGCAATGACGCTGATCTCAGCCGCGCCCTGGGCAGCAGCTCCCTGCTGGTTCAGGACCTGCGCGACGGATCGATCCTGTTCAACCAGAACGGATTGGCCGCCGGAGTGGGCCAGGGCGGCGTGTTCGCCGTGGTGAGCCAGGGACTCACCCTGCAGGTCGGCGACTTCGCCCTGGGCGCCTGAGGCTGCAGGCCCCGGTCTCGACGACCCGGGGCCGGGGCCCTCGCCTCAGGGCCCCCACCCTCAAGCCAGCAATCCCCGCTTCCGCAGACACTGCAGATCGGCGATCCGCATTCCCTGCGGGTCGCCGATCACCATGCCGCGCTCCCGCAGCTGGGTGAAGGTGCGAGAGGTGGTCTCCCGCGACAGGCCGGCCATCACCGCGAGCTCCCGCTGGGGCAAAGGAGGGATCAGGGCAAGGGGATCTTCACCGCGGGAGCAGGTGAGGGCCAGATTCAGCAACACGGCCAGAAGGCGGGTGGTGGCATCCGCCCCCCGCAGTAGAAAGCGCCGGTTCAGAGCCGTGAGGCGTTCCGCCAGCAGGCGGGCCAGGGCCATGGAGATGGAGCCATCGTTGAGGAGCAGCTCCCGGTAGGCGCCGGCCCGTAGTTTCACAACCTTCAGGGCGGTGAGGGCCACCACATCGGCATTGCGCACGCCGGCGGCGAGCACCGCCATCTCCCCCATCAGATCGCCAGGACCGAGCACGGCCATCACCGCCTCGTCGCCGTTCGCCGTATAGGCCCGCACCTTGGCGAGACCCGTCTGGATCACCACCAGGCCTTCCCCCTCATCCTGCTGCAGGAGCAGGACCTGTTCGGCGGCGACATCGACGCCGATCTGGCCGGCGAGCAGGCTGTCGGCCTGGGGATCCGTGAGCTGGGCGAAGAGGGGAAGCCCCCTCAGATCGGCCGCCGTGAGCACAGAGGGCACGGGGCCCTCAGCCCTCCGTGCGCCACACCTGGTCGGCCGGGGTCCAGTCGCTGAGCTCGGCGGGGGTGAACCACAGGCCGATCTCAAATTCGGCGGTCTCCGGGGCATCGGAACCGTGGATCACATTGCGGCCGATGTTCACGGCCAGGTCGCCGCGGATCGTGCCGGGCTCGGCCTCAAGGGGCTTGGTGGCGCCAATGAGCTTGCGGGCGCTGGCAATCACGCCATCGCCTTCCCACACCATCGCCACCACGGGGCCACTGGTGATGAACTCAACCAGGCCAGCGAAAAAGGGGCGCTCGCTGTGCACGCCGTAGTGACTTTCAGCAAGCTCGCGGCTGGGGGTGAGCTGCTTAAGGCCCACCAGCTTGAAGCCCTTGCGCTCGAAGCGACCCAGGATCTCGCCCACCAGGCCGCGCTGAACGCCGTCGGGCTTGATAGCAATGAAAGAGCGTTCGGCGGCCATGTAAAAACAATCAGATCCGGCTCATCGTCTGCGGCAGCCCTGCCCATTGGCAAGCACAGTGGTGCCGTGATCACCGCCCCCCAACAGCCCCCTGCCGTGACCGCGACGAGCCCCGCCGACCGGAATTCAACCAACTGGACAGCCGCCGCCGGAGCCGCCCTCTACGGGCTGGATCGCTGGGGCGACCCCTACTTCTCCGTGAGCGATCGCGGCAACGTGATGGTGCAGCCCCGCGGCGACCGCGGCGGCTCCCTCGATTTGGTGGAGCTGGTGCAGGAACTGCAGGGCCGTGATCTCAGCCTGCCGCTACTGATCCGCTTCGACGACATCCTCGAAGACCGGCTCGAACGCCTGCACGGCGCCTTCGAGCGGGCGATCGCCCAATACGGCTACGCCGGGCGCTACCAGGGGGTGTTTCCAGTGAAGTGCAACCAGCAGCGCCATGTGGTGGAGGAACTGGTGAGCAGCGGCCGGCGCTGGCACTTCGGTCTGGAGGCCGGCAGCAAGGCGGAGCTACTTATTGCCCTCTCGCTGATCGACGACCCCGAGGCGCTGCTGATCTGCAACGGTTACAAGGACCAGCGCTATATGGAGACCGCAATCCTGGCCAGACGCCTGGGGCGCCAGCCCGTGGTGGTGATCGAACAGGCCGATGAGGTGGAGCGAATCATCAGCGCCAGTCGCGAGCTGGGTGCAGCGCCCCTGATCGGCATCAGGGCCAAGCTCTCGGCCCGCAGCACCGGCCGCTGGGGCAGCTCGGTGGGCGAAAGGGCCAAATTTGGCTTAGGCATCCCCGACCTGCTCACCACGGTGGAGGCGCTGCGCGATGCCGATCTGCTTAGCGAGCTGCGGCTACTGCACTTCCACGTGGGCAGCCAGATCAACGACATCGCCGTGCTCAAGGACGCGCTGCAAGAGGCCGGCCAGATCTACGGGGAGCTCACCAAATTGGGGGCGCCCATGGGCTACCTGGATGTGGGCGGCGGCCTGGGCATCGACTACGACGGCAGCCGCACCGCCAGCTCCGCCTCCACCAACTACTCCCTGCAGAACTACGCCAACGACGTGGTGGCAACGGTGAAGGAGTGCTGCGAACCCCACGGCATCCCCGTGCCCACCCTGGTGAGCGAAAGCGGCCGGGCCTTGGCTAGCCACTTCTCAGTGCTGGTGTTCGACGTGCTCGGCGCCGGCAGCCTGCCCGGTGCCGTGCCCATACCCCAAGAGGGCGAAGCCCTGATCCTGCGCAACCTGCGCGACACCTATGCCGCCATCACAGCGCCTGAGGCCAGCGTGGAAGCCCTGCAGGAGGCCTGGAACGACGCCCTCAAGTTCAAGCACGACGCCTTGGCCGCCTTCCGCCTCGGCTACCTGAGCCTGCCGGAGCGGGGCCTGGCCGAGCAGCTCACCTGGGCCTGCTGCCAGGCCATCGCCGAGCGGCTCAAAGGGCTGCCAGCGGCCACGGTGATCCCCGAAGAGCTACGGGCCCTGCCAGCAGCCCTTGCCTCCACCTACTACGCCAACCTCTCGGTGTTTCGCTCGGCCCCCGACACCTGGGCGATCGACCAGCTGTTTCCGGTGCTGCCGATCCACCGCCTCGACGAAAAACCAGAAGCGCTGGGCAGCTTCGCCGACCTCACCTGCGATTCCGACGGCAAAATCGCCCGCTTCATCGATCCGACCAGGAGCTCCGGGCAAGGCCAGGAGAAACCGTTGCTGGAGCTGCACAAGCTGCGTCCAGGGGAGCCCTACTGGATCGGCATGTTCCTCGGTGGCGCCTACCAGGAGGTGATGGGCAACCTGCACAACCTTTTTGGCAGCACCAACGCCGTGCACATCCGCCTCAAGGCCAGCGGCGGCTACCAGCTCGATCACGTGGTGCGCGGCGACACCAATGCCGAGGTGCTGGAGGTGATGGAGCACAACCCGGAGCTGCTGCTGGAGCGGCTGCGGGTGGCCAGCGAGGCAGCCATAGGCCAGGGCCAGCTGGGCATCAGCGACGCCCGCCGGCTGATGGCGCACCTAGAGGCGAGCCTGCGCCAGACCACTTACTTGCAGGGTTGAGGGTCAGAGGAGGGCGGCATCCCTGCCAGGGAATTTCTCCACGGCCATCCGCTCGCTCTGAAGGCCGAAATGCCCCAGGAAGTGGCCCTCCACCCGGCCCGATCCGCAGAAGCAGAGGGGCAGCAGACTGCGTCGATGGCTCAGCCGATCGGCCACGCTGCCGGTGACGCGGTGAACTGATGAATTGAGCCTGGGTACACAAGTAGGCA